>JABLTH010007326.1_pt1 | contig 26968 bp, 17 predicted proteins | sample 7875711 | NCBI WGS metagenome assembly JABLTH01 (sample SAMN14941262, study PRJNA633318) | bioreactor metagenome | isolation source: bioreactor | place: China | collected 2019-03-05 | reverse complement strand
GTCTTCGTCGTGCTCATGGGGCTCGCGTCGGGCGTCGTCGGCCTGCTGATCGGCTACGGCCTCACCTATCTCGCGCACGGCGGCGCCGGACCCATGCACGCCGCGCTGCTGCACCGCGAGGCCGACCGGTCCACGAGGGCGACGATCCTCTCTCTCAACTCGATGGTCTCGGGCGGCGCCTACAGCATCGGGCTGCTGGTGCTGACGGCGTTCGCCGGAGCGACCTCGGCCGCCATGGCGACCGTGGTGGCGGGAGCCTTCAGCGTGCTCGGCGCCCTCTGCTATCTCCCTGCGCTGCGCAAGGAACGCGCTGCCGGCGCGGTCGACGAGGCGAGCGCGACGAGCCCGGCCTGATTCGTCCAGCGCGGGCGGACGGCGCGCTGTTACGGTGAGCCGTATGAGCGAAAACGGCCGGATCGGCGAAGTGGTGCTGGTGACGGGGACGTCGTCCGGGATGGGCATGCACGCCGCCGTGGAGCTGGCGAGATCGGGCGCGCAGGTGATCGCCACGATGCGCGACACCGCGCGCTCCGCGCGCCTCCAGGAGACGGCGGACGCCGCGGGCGTGACGCTGGAGGTGCACGCCCTCGACGTCACGGATCATGCGGCGGCCGCACGCGTGGTGGACGAGGTCATCGCCGCCCACGGGCGCATCGACGTACTCGTCAACAACGCCGGGCAGGGTGGCGTCGGCACGGCCGAGCAGCTGTCGATGGAGCAGATCCGAGCCCAGCTCGAGGTGAACTACCTCGCGCCCGTGCACCTCGCCAAGCTCGTCCTCCCCGGGATGCGCGAGCGGGGGCACGGCACGATCCTCACCGTCACCAGCGTCGGCGGCGTGGTCGGTCAGCCCTTCGCCGATGCGTACTGCGGCGCGAAGTTCGCGGTCGAGGGCTTCATGCAGTCCCTCGCCGCCGTCGCGGAGCCGTTCGGCGTGCACGTGCGGGTCATCGAGCCCGCGGCCGTCGCGAGCGACTTCGTGCAGAACGCGGTCCGCCCGACCGACGCTGGAGCCTACGAGGATCAGCTGCGCGCCTACATCGCCCGCTCGACGGGGGCGTTCGCGAACGCGCAGTCGGCGGCAGACGCCGGGGCGGCGATCGCGGCCGCTGCGCTCTCCGGCGAGACGCGGTTCCGCTGGCAGAGCTCCGAGGCGGCGACGGCATTCGTCGGCGTATCGCTCGCTGACCTCGACGGATCCCGCGTGCGTGCGTTCACCGCGCCGTGGATCGCGACGGACCGCCCGGCCTGACGGATGGCGGACCGCATCGATCCCGGCGCCGGCGGCATCACGACGGCGCGTGCTCCGCTGACCGCGGCGGAGGTCGCGGAGCGACGGGCGCGCGGCGACGCGAACGTCATCGAGTCGCGCACCAGCCGCAGCTTCGGCGAGATCTTCCGGGCGAACGCGTTCACGCGGGTCAACGGCATCTATCTCGTGATGTTCCTGCTGATACTCGGCACGGGGTACTTCATCGACGGGCTCTTCGGCCTGCTCATCATCGTGAACAGCGTGGTGGGCATGGTGCAGGAGGTGCGCGCCAAGCGCACGCTGGACCGGCTCGCGCTGCTGAGCAAGGCTCCTGCCAGGGTCGAGCGCGCGGACGGCGTCTCGGAGGTCGACGTCGAAGAGCTCGTGCAGGACGACATCGTGCTCGTCGCCGCCGGTGATCAGATCCCGGTGGACGGGATCGTGCTCGACGCCACCGGCTTCGAGGTCGACGAGTCGCTGCTCACGGGGGAGTCCGAGCCGGTGCTCGCCGGGCCCGGCTACGAGCTCAAGTCGGGCAGCTTCGTGGCGGCCGGCTCGGCCGCGTTCCGCGCGACGGCGGTCGGGGAGCACGCGTACGCCGCGCGCCTGGCCAAGGAGGCCTCCGAGTTCCGTAAGCCGACCTCGCAGCTGCGTGCCGGGATCGATCAGATCCTGAAGTACGTCACATGGGCGCTCATCCCGGTCGGCGTGCTCACGATCGTGAATCAGATCTGGGGTCACGCGGAGGACTGGCGGAATGCGGTGCGCGGCCTGGTCGCCGCCCTGGTCCCCATGGTCCCCGAGGGTCTCGTGCTGATGACGAGCGTCGCGATGGCCGTCGGCGTGATCCGGCTCGGCCGTCGCAACTGCCTCGTCCAGGACCTTCCGGCGATCGAGCAGCTCGCCCGCGTCGACGTGGTGTGCACCGACAAGACGGGGACGCTCACCGAGGACGGGATGCGGGTCGGAGCGGTCGAACGGCTCGCCGACGATGCGCGGATCGACGCGGCTCTGGCCGCGATCGGCCGGGCCGAGGGCAAGCCGAACGCGAGCATGGCGGCGATCCTGGAGTATGTCGGAGACGCGCCGGCTTTGACCGTGCAGACGTCCGTGGCGTTCTCCTCGGCGCGCAAGTGGGCCGCGGTGCAGTGCCCCGCCACAGGCGCGGCGGCCGTGGAGAGCTGGGTGCTCGGAGCTCCCGACGTGCTGCTTCCCGAGGGGGATGCCGTGCGCACCCGCTCCGATGCGCTCGCCGCCGAAGGACTTCGCGTGCTCGCGCTCACCCGCGTCGATGCGGCGCTTCCGGATCCGGAGGCGTCCGGCGACGGCCTGCCCGCGGGACTCGTCCCGACCGCGCTCGTCATCCTGGACCAGCGCCTGCGCGCCGAGGCGCCCGGAGCGATCGCGTACTTCGCGCAGCAGGACGTCGGCATCAAGGTGATCTCCGGCGACAATGCGGCGGCGGTGGGCGCGATCGCCGCCGAGGCGGGCGTGCCGAACGGGCGGGACGCGGTGGATGCGCGCACGCTGGATCCGGACTCCGCGCACTTCGACGCCGAGGTGCGGGCGCGCACGGCCTTCGGGCGGGTCACGCCCACGCAGAAGCGCGCCATGGTGCATGCGCTGCAGGGCGACGGGCGCGTCGTGGCGATGACCGGCGACGGGGTCAACGACGTGCTCGCGCTCAAGGACGCGGACGTCGGCGTCGCGATGGGATCCGGATCGCCGGCGGCGCGCGCGGTGTCGCGCATCGTGCTGCTGGACAACTCCTTCGCGACGCTGCCGCATGTGGTCGCCGAGGGGCGCCGCGTGATCGGCAACATCGAGCGGGTCGCGACCCTGTTCCTCACGAAGACGCTGTACTCGATCCTGCTGGCGCTGCTCGTCGCGGTCACCGCGGTGCCGTTCCCGTTCTTCCCGCGGCACGTGACCCTCATCGCGTGGTTCACGATCGGCATCCCGGCGTTCTTCCTCGCGCTCGCCCCGAACACGGCCCGCGCGCAGGACGGCTTCGTGCGCCGGGTGCTCGATGCGGCCGTGCCCGGCGGCATCGGGGCGGCGCTCGCGTCGTACGGCGCGTATCTGACGGCCCGGGCCGTGCTCGGGACGGGCCACGACACCGCGAAGCTCACCTCGTCGACGGCGTTCCTGGCGCTCGTCATCGTCGCGTTCTTCGTGCTCATCACGGTCGCCCGCCCCTTCCGTCCCTGGAAGATCGCGCTCGTGGGCGCCATGATCGGCGGGATGCTCGTCGCCATCCTGACCCCGCTCGGATCCCGGATCTTCGACGTCGACCTGCACGACGCCCGCGCCATCCTGATCGCCTGCGCGTTCGGCGCGGCGGGCATCGGCGTGCGCTATGCCGCGCGGGCGCTGCTGCGGGCCGTGTACGGCGCGGTGACCCGGCGGCGGCAGCGTCGCGAGGCCGTGGCCGGGCAGCGCTGACCTCGCCGGACGATCCGAGGGAGCCGGCGACCGGAGTCCGCCGTCACTGCGCGCGGGCGAGCGCGACCTTCCGTGCGGCGCCGACGCGACGCACGGAGGCGCGCTCCGCGAGCGCTTCGCCGATCGCCCCGGCCCGGCGGGCGAGCACCTGCGACTGCCGCTCCACGAGCGCGTGGAACGCCGCTGCCGCGACGAGGCTCAGCGGCACGCCGATCAGGCAGGCGAGCCACCACCGCTCCGCGCCCAGGAGGTAGCAGAGCGTGGCCAGGATCGGGGCATGCACGAGATAGAGGCTGAACGAGATCCGCCCCAGCCACTGCATCGGCCGCGTCCCCAGCGCGCGCTCGGCCCGCGGCCAGATCACGGCGAGGATCACGAGCAGGGCCGCGCCCGCGCCCGCCAGCGCCCACAGCACGTCGGCGGCGATCGTGCCCGCCGTGAGCGGGCGGGCCAGCCAGCTCGCGATGAGCATCGTTCCGGCCAGCGCGGCGACCCACGGGAGGGCGCGACGTGCCCGCGGGCCGGCCGCCAGTCCGCGCAGGTCGTCGAAGCGGACGGCGATGAGCGTGCCGAGCAGGAACACCGGCAGGTACGCGAGCGCGGAGTTGCCGCTCGCCCGCCCCGCGAACATCAGCACCACGGTGAGCACCCCGACGGGCACGGCGAAGCGGCGCACGCGCAGCGCCACCCAGACGTACAGGGGGAGCAGCAGGGAGAAGAACAGCTCCCAGCGCAGCGACCAGAGCACGTTGTCGATCGGGTAGTCCGCGCGCAGCAGCGTCATCTGGGACAGCACGTCGCCGGCCGAGACGCTCGTGGCCTGGGCATCCTGCATCCAGGAGTCGTCCGGCATCGTCGACGCGTCGCGGGGGATGACCTTCACGAGCAGGGCGGCGGCGCCGAGCGCGGCGATCACCGGCACGTAGAGCCGGAAGAGCCGCGCCGGGAAGTAGCGCGCCCAGGAGAATCCGGGTCGCAGCGCCGGCAGCGCCACGACGAGACCGGAGAGCACGAAGAAGACCATGACGGCTTCGGAGCCGGCGATCAGCAGCTTCAGCGGCGACTGCGTGAGCACCGCCCAGCCGGCCGGATCCAGCCAGGGCTCTGCGATCAGCGAGGCGTGATGGATGAGGACGATCCCCGCGGCCAGCCCGCGGAGTCCGTCGAGAGAACCGATCCTGTTACCGTTCCGTGACATCCCTTTCCACGGTAGGGGCGGAGTCTGGACGCCCCCTGGACCGTTCCTGGGCACCCGCGAAGAGTGCGTCGGCCGGACGGCTCAGTCGGCGGCGACCACCACGACGTCGCCTCCCGTGAGGGCCACGAGCTCGTCGAAGCTCATCGGCATCACGGTGTGCGGAGTGCCGCCGGCGGTCCAGACGACGTCGTAGTCGCGCAGTGCCGCGTCGATCACCGTGCGCACGGGAGAGGGGTGGCCGACGGGCGCCACACCGCCGATGGCCTGCCCCGTCACCTCCCGCACCGTGGCCGCAGGCGCCATCACGACGTTCGCCGCACCCACCGCCGCGGCGAGCAGATCGAGGTCGACCCTGTGCCGTCCGCTCGTCATCACGAGGAGCGGCTGCTCGTCGGCGAGGAACAGGAGGCTGGATCCGATCGCGCCGATCTCACAGCCCAGCGCCGCTGCGGCCTGCGCCGCCGTGCGCGCCGAGTCGGGCAGCTCCCGCACCTGGGAGGCGAGTCCTGCGGCGCGGACGTGCTCCTGCACGAGCCTGCTTCGTTCGGGAAGGGGGGCGGTCGCGGCCTGGTCGGTCATGCGACCATGCTGGCACAGCATCCCACCCGGTCGGAGGTCATGGAACGATGGATCCATGACCACCGCCAACCTCACCCGCGCCGAGACCTCCGCACGGTCCGCGAGCATCACCCTGCGCCGGATCAGGCTCGAGCTCGACGTCGCCGACGCCGCCGATGCCGCGACGACGGGGTTCCCGACCACGAGCACGCTCGAGTTCGACGCGACGGCGACGGAGACCTGGGTGGACTTCATCGGCGAGGACGTGCGGGAGGTCGTGCTCAACGGCCGTGTGCAGGACGTCGACTGGGACGGTGCGCGCATCCGGCTCGCCGGCCTCGCCGCGCACAACACGGCGGTGATCCGCGCGACCGGTGCCTACAGCCGCTCGGGCGAGGGCCTGCACCGCTTCGCCGACCCGGTCGACGGCAAGGTCTACCTCTACACGCACGACGAGCCCGCCGACGCCCGCCGCTTCATGGCATGCTTCGAACAGCCCGACATGAAGGCGCCGCTCACCGTCGTCGTGACCGCGCCCGAGGGCTGGGAGGTGCTGGCGAACCAGTCGCCCGTCTCCGTGCGCACGGGTGCCGGGCGGCAGACGGTGGAGTTCGCGCCGACCCTCCCGCTGTCCAGCTATCTCACCTGCATCGCGGCCGGGCCCTACGTGCGCGTGTCGTCCGAGTGGCGCCGCGACGATCTCGTGGTGCCCCTCTCCGTGCTGAGCCGCGCCTCGATGGCGGAGCACCTCGCCGCCGACGAGATCCTGGACGTCACACGGCAGGGGCTGGACTTCTTCGCGGAGGCGTTCTCGTTCCCGTACCCCTGGGGGAAGTACGACCAGATCTTCGTCCCCGAGTACAACATCGGTGCGATGGAGAACCCCGGCCTGGTCACTTTCACGGAGTCCTACCTGTACCGCGGCGCGGCCACCCGTGCGCAGCGGCAGGCCCGCGCGAACACGATCCTGCACGAGATGGCGCACATGTGGTTCGGCGACCTGGTCACGATGCGGTGGTGGGACGATCTGTGGCTGAAGGAGTCGTTCGCCGACTACATGGGGGCGCACGCCTCGGTCGCGGCGACGGAGTTCACCGACGCCTGGGTGGCGTTCGCGAACCGGCGCAAGGCCTGGGCGTACACGCAGGACCAGCTGCCCAGCACGCATCCGATCGTCGCCGACATCGCGGATCTGGAAGCGGCGAAGCTCAACTTCGACGGCATCACCTACGCCAAGGGTGCGGCGGTGCTCAAGCAGCTCGTCGCCTTCGTGGGGGAGGAGGCGTTCTTCGACGGCGCACGGCGCTACTTCGCGCGGCACGCCTACGGCAACACGACCCTGGAGGACCTGCTCGTCGAGCTCGAGGACGCCTCGGGGCGGGACATGCGCGCGTGGGCGCAGGCCTGGCTGCAGACCACCGGCATGAGCACCCTCGCCATCGAGCGCGGTGCGGACGGCACCGCGGTGGTCGTGCAGAGCGATCCCCGGCCGCATCGACTGCAGATCGGCCTGTACGAGCTCCGGGGCGACTCTCTCGCGCGGCGGGAGCGGATCCCCGTCGACATCGCCGAGGAGCGCACGTCGATCGCGCTGCCCGACGCCGACCTCGTGCTGCTGAACGACGGCGACCTCACCTACGCCAAGGCCCGTCTCGACGACCGTTCCCTCGCCGCCGTCGAGCGGGGTCTCTCTTCGCTCGACGACCCGCTCGCCCGCGGTCTCGTGTGGTCCGCGCTGTGGAACGCGACGCGGGACGGCGACCTGGCCGTGGCCCGCTACCTCGACATCGTGCGTGCGCACGCCCCGGCCGAGACCGACAGCTCGCTGCTCGGCGGCGTCGTCCTGAACGCCGCGGCCGCCATCGGGCACTATCTGCCCGGCCGCGACCGCACCGCAGCGCGTCGGGCCTGGCTCGACACCACGTGGCGGGCGCTCGGCGGAGCCCTTGCCGGGAGTGATGCGCAGCTCATCTGGGCGCGCGCCTTCGCCGCGGCGGCCTCGTTCGACGACGCACGCCGGCTCGACGTGTCCACGCTGCTCATCGGGGCGGGTCCCGAAGGGCTTCCGATGGACGCGGATCTGCGCTGGGAGCTGCTGACCGCACTCGTGACCACGGGGCACGCGGGCGCCGAGGAGATCACGGAGGAGCACCTGCGCGACCACACCGCGAGCGGACGCACGGCAGCCCTCGCGGCGGCGGCGTCGACGCCGAACGCGGCCGTGCGGGCCGCGGACTGGCGAGCGGCGTGGGGCGACCTGACGCTCAGCAACGACCACCTCGACGCGACGATCCGCGGGTTCGCGGCGGGCGGCCGCCGCGATCTGGTCGAGGCGTTCGACGAGGAGTACTTCACCCGGATCGAGTCGGCCTGGGCGGAGCGCTCGATCGAGATCGCGCGCCGCCTCGTGATCGGCCTCTACCCCGAGACCGAGACCACGGAGCTCGTCGACGCCTGGCTGGACGCGCATCCGCAGGCTCCGGCCGCGCTGCGCCGCATCGTGCTCGAGCAGCGCGATCATCAGCAGCGCGCGATCCGGGTGCGGGACGCGCAGGGAGTCCTGGTGGGCTGAGCCCCGCGCGGTCCTAGAGTTCTCGCATGACGTTCGCGACGCTCGCGCTCCTCGTGCTGGTGGGACTCGCCGGTCCGCTGCTGTCCGCGCGGCGCGCCTGGCGGGTGCCGCTCATCGCGGGCGAGCTGCTCGCCGGCCTCGTGGTCGGCGCCACCGGGTTCCGCTGGGTGGATGCGACCCAGCCGACGCTGACCCTGCTCGCCCAGATCGGGTTCGGTCTGATCATGCTCGTGATCGGATCGCACATCCCGGTGCTGAACCGCACGGTGCGCGCGGCGGTCGGCAAGGGCGCGCTCGGCGCACTGCTCGTCGCCGTGGTGGCGATCGGCCTCGGCATCGGGGTCGCCGCGCTGTTCGGCACGCAGCACGGCGCCGTGTACGCGGTGCTGATCGCCTCGTCCTCGGCGGCGCTCGTGCTGCCGATGCTGCAGTCCCTGAGCATCACGGCAGCATCGGCGGCGCAGCTGATCGCGCAGATCGCGATCGCCGACGTCGCCTGCATCGTCGCGCTTCCGCTCGTCCTGCAGCCCTCGCGGGTGCCCCTGGTGGCGCTCGGCGGTCTGGGGATCGCCGCCGCCGGCGCGGTGCTCGTGATCGTGCTGCGTCGGATCGGGCCACGGCGGCTGCACCGGCTGCACAAGCTCTCGGAGTCGCGCCGGTTCGCGCTCGAGCTGCGGCTCAGCCTGCTGGCGCTGTTCGCCCTGGCGGGGATCGCCCAGTTCACCCACGTCTCGGTCATGATGGCCGGCTTCACGCTCGGGCTCGTGCTCGCCGCCATCGGCCAGCCGCGGCGCCTGGCCCGGCAGCTCTTCGGCATGACCGAGGGCTTCTTCGGCCCGCTGTTCTTCGTCTGGCTCGGTGCCTCCATCGATCTGCGCCACCTCGTGGCGCACCCGCAGATGATCCTCCTGGGCCTCGCGCTCGGCGCCGCCGCGGTGCTCGCGCATCTCCTCGCTCGCGCAGCCGGGCTGCCCTGGTCGCAGACGGTCGCGTCCGCCGGTCAGCTCGGCGTCCCGGTGGCGGCGGTGGCGCTCGGCGTGGAGACCTCGTCGCTCCTGCCGGGCGAGGGCGCTGCGATCCTCCTCGGCGCCCTGGTCGCCGTGGTGTCGTCGTCGGTGGCCGTCGCGGCGGTGTCGAAGCGCGCGGCGACGCCGGCGGAACCGCCAGGGCCCGCCCCCGCGGAGAGCCGAGCGGGGTGACGCCGGTCCCGGGGATCAGACCTCGAGCTCGTCGCCCGGATCCAGCTCGAAGAACTCGCCGCCGTTCTGCTCCGTCGCCCATTTGAGGCGCCCGCGGTGCATGGTGGACCCGATCACGGACAGCGTCATGTCGTGCGTGCCGAAGGCGCGGCGCGGCGTGACGGCGAGCACGAAGTCGATCGCGTCGCCGATCTTCAGCCACGGTGCTCCGAGCGGGGCGGCGAGGGTCTGCACCTCGACGCCCTCGGGGACCGCGTAGGAGTCGCCGGGGTAGTAGAGCTCGTCGTCGACGAGCACGCCCACGTTGTCGATGAGCGGGATGGACGAGTGGATCTCGGCGTGCACCCCGCCGAAGAAGCGCAGGGTGAAGTCGCCGACCGTCACGCTGTCGCCGGGAGCGACCTCGGTGATCTCGTAGCCCTCCGCGGCGCGGACCACGCCGGCGGGGCCGAAGACCGGCGTGCCCGGCGCATCCCGCAGGATCCGGTCCAGGTGCTCGGGGGTCCAGTGGTCGGGATGCTCGTGGGTGATCACGACGCCCACCAGACGCTGCAGCTCGTCCAGCGGGAGGGTGAAGCTCCCGGGGTCGATGAGGAGGGTCTGCCCGTGGTCGTCGATGCGGAGCGCGGCGTGCTCATGCTTGGTGATGCGCATGCTCCGAGCGTAATCCTGCGCGGCGCGACACTCCCGGGGATCGCGATCGACCGGCCTCGATTTGGCGGGCGCTGAGCGTCATGTCATACTTGAACGGTTGTCGCGAGACGGAAACGGATCGCAAAGACGGCCCCATCGTATAGCGGCCTAGTACGCCGCCCTCTCACGGCGGTAACGCGGGTTCGAATCCCGCTGGGGTCACAGGCAGCACACGAAAGCCCTCGGTTCGCCGAGGGCTTTCGTCGTCTGCGGATCCGATCGCGTCGTATCCTCGACGAATGGCTGAGCGACAGGGCATTCTCGCGTCGATCGAGAACGATTTCCCCCAGTGGTACCAGGACGTGCTGGAGAAGGCGCAGCTGGCGGACAACGGTCCGGTGCGCGGCACCATGGTCATGCGACCGTACTCCTACGCGATGTGGGAGGGGATGCAGTCCGCCATGGACGCGCGCATCAAGGCGACCGGTGCGGAGAACGTCTACCTTCCCCTGTTCATCCCGCAGTCCTATCTGGAGCGCGAGGCCGAGCACGTCGAGGGGTTCAGCCCCGAGCTGGCCGTGGTGACCCACGCCGGAGGCAAGGAGCTCACCGAGCCCGTCGTGGTCCGTCCGACGAGCGAGACCCTGTTCGGCGAGGTCATGGCGAAGTGGATCCAGTCGCATCGGGATCTGCCTCTGCTGCTGAACCAGTGGGCCAACGTCGTCCGCTGGGAGATGCGTCCCCGGGTCTTCCTGCGCACCACTGAGTTCCTCTGGCAGGAGGGGCACACCGCGCACGCCACGAGGGAGGACGCCGCAGACTACGCGCGGCGCATCCACCTGGACGTCTACCAGGACTTCCTGGAGAACGTGCTGGCCATCCCCGTGCTCCCCGGTTTCAAGACCCCGTCCGAGCGCTTCGCAGGAGCGATCAACACCATGACCTGCGAGGCCATGATGGGTGACGGCAAGGCGCTGCAGATGGCGACCTCGCACGAGCTGGGGCAGAACTTCGCGAACGCGTTCGGCATCACGTTCTCCGATGCGGAGGGCGTCGCGCAGACTGCCTGGACCACGTCGTGGGGTTCGTCCACCCGCATGATGGGCGGGCTCATCATGTCGCATGGCGACGCCTCCGGTCTCGTTCTGCCGCCGCGCATCGCGCCGCACCAGGTCGTCGTGCTCGTCGTGAAGGAGGACGCGCGCACCCTCGCGGCGGCCCGGGCGATCGTCGCCGACCTCACGGCCGCCGGCGTCCGGGTGAAGCTCGACGACCGCACGCAGGTCGGGTTCGGCCGGCGCGCGACCGAGTGGGAGCTCAAGGGCGTGCCGGTGCGCATCGAGGTGGGCCCGCGGGACCTGGACGCCGGAGTGCTCACGTTCGTGCGCCGCGATCGCGCCGGCAAGCAGCAGATGCCGGCGACGGAGGTCGCGTCCCGTGTGCCTGCGCTGCTGGACGAGATCCAGAGCGATCTGTTCGCTGTTGCCCGCACGCGCCTCGCAGACCGTACCGCACGCGTGTCCGCCGTCGACGAGGCGCGTGAAGCCGCGCGCACAGGATTCGCCGTCATCGACTGGAACGCGCTCGGCGAGGCCGGCGAGAAGCTCCTGAACCGGGACGCGATCACGGTGCGCTGCCTGCAGACCCGCGAGGGCGCGCTGCCCGACCCGCACGAGCCGGAGCAGGATCTGGTCGCGGTCGTCGCACGCGCCTACTGACTGCGGCGCGTCCCGGAGGCGATCCCGGTCCTCGCGCGGGGGCGCGGAAAGGCTCCGACGAGCCTCAGCGCGGCGAACGACGCGACCAGGGCGCACGCGGCGAGAAGGAGATCGAGCCCGTAGGCGGTGATCGCGAGGATCGGCGCCAGGAACACGGCGACCGCGAGCGCGGTGACGGGTGCCGTCGGAGCGGGTCCCATCCTCGGCGTCCGTTCGTAGCGCACCAGCCACAGGGACAGCACCCACGCGGCGGCGAGCACGATGAGCAGGAACGGCACGCGGGTCCACCACCACAGCGGGGTTCCGGGCGATGGCATCGGCACCGGCAGGAGCAGCTCCACCCCGATCAGCACCATGATCATCGGCAGATGCCAGAGGTAGACGGTCATCAATCGCGACCCGATCAGCAGCACGAGGCCCTGCGCGGGCCGTGTGCGCATGAGCGCGGAGAGCGGACGGTGCAGCAGCGTCAGCGCGGCTGCCTGCACGACGGCGAGGATCGCGAGCGGCGCGGTCGGCGGCCACTGGTTGCTCAGCATGTTCCAGGAGTAGCCGCCGAGCGACACCAGTGCCCAGATCGCCAGGTATCCGATCGCGATCAGCGCGAGCAGAGCCCCGGCGCGGCGCCGGGCGAACCATCCGTCGAAGAGGAAGAAGCCGATCTGCTGCGCGAACAGCCAGATGAACGCGACGTTGGGGATCCCGAACAGCTCGCTGCCGATGCCGTAGCCGGTGGCGGGGACGTGGGGGATGCCGAGCACACCGGCGGCGACGACGAAGCGCAGGGCGTCGGTCGCGAGCGCGCCGACGAGCAGCACGGCCGGCACGCGTATGCCGAATCGGGCATGCATTCCGATCATCCAGGGCGCGAGGGCCTGCACCAGCAGATACGCGGCGAGGAACCACAGCGGGGAGCCGACGCCGATCGCCACGGTGTCGACGAGACCCGCATCGATCCCGAGCAGGCGCGTGACCCCGAGCGCGACCGTGAAGAACACGAAGATGGGGATCGCGGGGCGTGCGAGTCGCGCGAGACGCAGGCGCACGAAGCCGACCGCGTCCTCTCCGCGCCCCTGCGCGGAGCGCCATCCGGCGCGGGCCGCGAAGCCGCCGACCACGAAGAACAGCGGCATGATGTTCAGGATCCACGAGGCCGCGTCGAACCAGCTCTGCCCCTCGACGGTGCGCTCGATGACGAGGCTCCCGTCGGCACGACGGCCGACGCCCGTGAAGAGGATGTGCACGAAGACGACCAGGATCACGCAGGCGACCCGCGTCAGGTCGAGCGTCAGATCGCGTCCCGCGGGGACGGCCCTGCCGAGAGTGGCCACGTCGTCGCTCATGTCCCGACCCTAGCGAGGAGCGGGGCGCCCGCACGGGAGGCAAGCGACGGAGCGGCCGCGATCAGTCCGTCGATTCGGGCTGCGCGACGGCGTCACGCCTCGCACGGGCGCTGCGACGGGCACGGCGCACGCCCCACACGATCGCGACGAGCACCGCGGCGACGACGAGCCAGGGGAGGAGGAAGCCGAGCGCGATCACCAGGGCGTTGAGCGAGACGATGAGTCCCTTCCAGCCGGCTGCGAGCCCGTCGCCGAAGCCGGCGGGATCGGCTGCCGCCGGCGCCTGCCGGACGAGCGTGACCTGCACGGCCGACATGTCGACCTGGGACTCGAGATCCTTCAGCTGCTGCTGCGCGGACTGGAGCTGTCCCTGGCGCTCGGTCAGGGCGGTCTCGGCAGTGAGCAGATCGGCCACGCTCGTCGCCTGCGACATCAGCTGGGTCAGTCGCTGCACCGACGCGGTGAGCGAGTCGACCTGGGCGTGCAGATCGGTCGTGGTCGCCGTCACGTCGTTCGCACCCACGGAGGTGGCGAGCACCGTGCCCTCCGCGCGCAGCGCGTCCATGACCGCCGGAAGATCGGCGGCGGGAACGCGCAGCGTCACCCAGCCGTCGCCCGTGGACGGCGGAACGATGCCGTCCGTGGCCGCCGGCCGCTGGGAGGATCCGATCTGCTGGCTCTCGACGAATCCGCCGTGCTTCTGCGCGAGTGCCGCGAGGGCGTCGGCGGCCTTGCGCACGTCGTCCACCTGGATCGTGGCCGAGCCCGTGCGGATGATGTCGCGCGGCGTGCTCGAGGAGGATCCTGCGGCATTCCGCGACGCCGCGCCGTCGGCGCTCTGCGTGAGCTCCTTGGAGTTGCCGCTGAGCGGTGCCGCGCCCCCGGAGCTGTCGTCGGGGGCGGAGACCGCGGACGAGCCGGCGGCGCCCGAGGAACCCGTGAGCTGAAGGATCTGCGGCGTGACGAGGACGCCGACGACGAAGGCCGCGGCGATGCCGCCCGCCGTGAGCCAGCCGCGACGGCGCGCCCGTCCGCGGGACGCCGAGGCGCGGGCGTGCTCCGCGCGACGCTCCTCGGCGATCTGGGTGAAGACCGCCTCCTCGATGCGGTCGGCGGCGTCGTCGGACAGCTCCGGCAGCGCGATCGGGGTGGTGGTCATGATGCGGGCTCCGTTTCGGTCACAGCGCCGCGCAGGCGGGTGCGCACGCGGGAGAGACGGTTGCGGACGACGCCGTGCCCCACGCCGAGCTCCTCGGCGGCGGCGCGGTAGTCATAGCCCTCGGTCGCGCACAGGCGGAAGATGTCGCGGTCGAGTGCGCTCATCCCGCCGAGCTCGGCGGCGATGCGGTCGGCGAGCTCGGCGGCGATGACCTGCTGCTCGACGTCCACGAGCGCGGGGATGCTCTCATCCGCCTCCTCGGCCGTGTGGGCGGTGTCGCGGCGACGCCGGCGCAGGCGGTTGGCCGCCTGGAACCGGCAGATCGTCGCGAGCCAGGGCAGCAGCGATTCGCCCGCCAGCTCGAGGCCGGGCAGCTTCCGCCAGGCGACGACGAACGTCTCCTGCGTCGCATCCTCGGCATCCCCGGCGTCGCCGAGGATGCCGTACGCGATCCAGTAGACGGGGCGGACGTAGGCGCGGTACAGCGTGCGGAAGGCGGGTTCGCTCCCCGCCGCCGCCCGCGCGACCAGCGTCCTGTCGTGTGCGTCGTGTGCCATGCCGGCTCCGTTCGGTGTCTCTCACCCTAGGAGTGTCGGGCGCGGCGGGATCGTCTCACTCAGCCCTTGCTGACGATCGGCACGTGCGGATCCTTCTGGTGCCGCAGCCAGATGGTCGAGAGCGCGGGCACGGTCAGCGTCGCCTGCGGAGAGCCGTTCTCGACGTCGGTGGCGTACACCAGGCCGAGGTTCCCCTCGCCGTGCCCGCCGAACTCGGCGGCGTCGGTGTTCAGCACCTCCGTCCACCCGCCGGCGAGCGGCAGGTCCAGGCGCACCCCGTGCCGGGTGCTGCCGGCGAAGTTGCTGATCACGGCGAGATGCCCGCCGTGCGCGTCACGGCGCACGAAGGCGACGATGTTCGGATCCCAGTCGGGCGCACCGAGCCGGGTGAACGAGCTGCTGTCATGGTCGCGCTCCCACAGCGGGGCGTTCTGCCGGTACGTGCCGTTGAGCGCGCCGACGAACTCCAGCAGCTGGCGGTGCGAGGGCTGGTCGAGCAGCCACCAGTCCAGCCCGCGGTCCACGGACCATTCGGAGAGCTGCCCGAACTCCTGTCCCATGAACAGCAGGTTCTTGCCCGGATGCCCCCACATGTACGCGAGGTAGGCGCGCACGTTCGCGAGCTTCGCGGCGTGATCGCCCGGCATCTTCGAGAGCAGGCTGCCCTTGCCGTGCACGACCTCGTCGTGGCTGATCGGCAGGATGTAGTTCTCGCCGAACGCGTACACGAACGAGAACGTCATCTCGCCCTGATGGTGCGAGCGGTACAGCGGATCGCGCTCGATGTAGACGAGCGAGTCGTTCATCCAGCCCATGTTCCACTTGAACCCGAAGCCGAGCCCGTGATGGTCCGTGGGGGCGGTGACCCCGGGGAAGCTCGTCGACTCCTCCGCGACCATGACGATGCCGGGGTGGCGGCGGTAGGCAGTGGCGTTGACCTCCTGCAGGAACCGGATCGCCTCCAGGTTCTCCCGTCCGCCGTGCACGTTCGGCTCCCACTCGCCCTCGTTGCGCGAGTAGTCGAGGTAGAGCATCGATGCGACGGCGTCGACGCGCAGCCCGTCCGCATGGAACTCCTCGAGCCAGAACAGCGCGTTCGCCACGAGGAAGTTGCGCACCTCGTTGCGGCCGTAGTCGAAGATGAGGGTGCCCCAGTCGCGGTGCTCGCCGCGCCGGGGGTCCGGGTGCTCGTACACGGGCTCGCCGTCGAAGCGCGCCAGGGCGAACGCGTCCTTGGGGAAGTGCCCCGGTACCCAGTCGATGATCACGCCGATGCCGGCCTGGTGCAGCCGGTCGATCAGGTAGCGCAGGTCGTCGGGCTCGCCGAAGCGGTGCGTCGCGGCGTAGTACCCGGTCACCTGGTAGCCCCAGGAGCCCGTGAAGGGGTGCTCGGCGACCGGCATGAACTCCACGTGCGTGAACCCGGTGGCCGTCACGTGCGCGATGAGCTCGTCGGCGATGTCTCGGTACCCGAGGCCCGGTCGCCAGGAGCCCAGGTGCAGCTCGTACACGCTCATCGGCTGCGCGACCGCGTGCGTCGCCGCGCGGCGGGTCATCCACGCGCCGTCGCCCCAGGTGTATCCGGAGCGCGTGACGATCGACGCGGTCGCGGGCGCCACCTCGGCGAGCTGCGCCATCGGGTCGGCCTTCAGGATCCAGGCGCCGCCGCGCGTGAGGATCTCGAACTTGTAGCGGGCGCCCACGTCGACGCCGGGCAGGAACAGCTCCCAGACGCCGCTCGAGCCCATCGAGCGCATCGCGTCGAGGCGGCCGTCCCAGCCGTTGAAGTCGCCCACCACGCGCACCGCCTGCGCGTGCGGCGCCCACACGGCGAACGCCGTTCCCGCCTCGCCGTCGACCGTGCGCGGATGGGCCCCGAGCGCCTCCCAGAGGCGCTCGTGCCGTCCTTCGCGGATCAGGTGCAGGTCGAGCTCGCCGATCGTCGGTGCGTGGCGGTACGGGTCTGCGGCGATCCAGTCGGGGGCGTCTCCGTAGGTCGCCTTGATCCGGTAGCCGTCGAGCGGACCGGTGACCTCGCCTTCCCAGATCCCCTCCGCGAGATGGGTCAGGGGAGTCTCGACGCCGTCGTCGACCAGCACCGACACGCTCTTGGCCAGCGGGCGCAGCGCGCGCACGACCGCGACCCGTCTGCCGCCTTCGACGGGCTGCGGATGCGCTCCGAGCACGGAGTGCGGGTCGTGGTGCGAGCCCGAGGCCACGGCCTCGAGCACAGCCGCATCGATCGTCGTGGTGATCATGGCTGCCCCTTCACATGGAGGATGTGCACCGGCTCCGTGAAGGCGTCCAGGCGCACGAAATTGTGATCCGTCCAGGTCCAGACGGATCCGGTGACGAGGTCCTCGACCTCGTACGCCGTCCCGGGCTCGACACCCCAGGCGAGAGTGTCGAGATGCACCGTGGTCTGCCGCACCGAGTGCGGGTCGACGTTGGCGACGACGATGATCGTGTCGGCGGCGCCGGTGCCGGTGAAGGGCGCGTCCAGGTGCTTGGAGAACACCAGGATCGCGTCGTCGTCGCTCCAGTGCAGCCGCAGGTTTCGCAGCTGACGCAGAGCCGGGTGCGCACGACGGATCTCGTTGAGCCGGGTGAGGTAGGGGGCCAGCGAGCGGCCCTCCGCCTCGGCCTTCGCCCAGTCGCGCAGCTTGTACTCGTACTTCTCGTTGTCGATGTTCTCCTCGGAGCCCGGCCGGGCGACGTTCTCGTACAGCTCGTAGCCGGCGTAGACGCCGTAGAGCGGTGCGGCCGTGGCCGCGATCGCCGCGCGGATCCGATATGCGGCAGGTCCTCCGAACTGCAGGTACTCGGTCAGGATGTCCGGGGTGTTCACGAACAGGTTCGGCCGCATGTAGTCGGCCGTCTCCTGCGACACCGAGAGCAGGAACTCCTCCAGCTCCGCCTTGGTGTTGCGCCAGGTGAAGTAGCTGTAGCTCTGCTGGAACCCGACCGCGGCGAGCCCGCGCATGGGAGCGGGTCGCGTGAACGCCTCGGCGAGGAAGACGACGTCGGGGTGCTTGGTGTTGACCGTGCGGATCAGCCATTCCCAGAAGCGCAGCGGCTTGGTGTGCGGGTTGTCCACCCGGAAGATCCGCACGCCCTGCGCGATCCAGTGCTCGACGATCCGCAGCACCTCGGTGTACAGGCCCACCGGATCCCGGTCGAAGTTCAGCGGGTAGATGTCCTGGTACTTCTTGGGAGGGTTCTCCGCGTAGGCGATCGTGCCGTCGGGCAGCTCGGTGAACCACTCGGGGTGCGCCGCCACCCAGGGGTGGTCCGGCGCGGCCTGCAGCGCGAGGTCGAGGGCGACCTCGAGGTCCAGGGCGTTCGCCTTCTTCACGAAGCGGCGGAAGTCGGCCAGTGTGCCGAGATCGGGGTGCACGGCGTCGTGCCCGCCCTCGGCGGCGCCCACGGCCCACGGGGAGCCCGGATCGGCGGGTCCGGCGACAAGAGTGTTGTTGGGTCCCTTGCGGTTGAGCCGGCCGATGGGGTGGATCGGCGGGAGGTACAGCACGTCGAATCCCATCGCGGCCACGGCCGGCAGGCGCTTCTCCGCCGTCTTGAAGGTGCCGCTCGCGATCGTGCCGTCCGGGTTCTGCACGGCGCCCTCGGAGCGCGGGAAGAACTCGTACCAGGCCGCGGCCCCCGCGATGGTCGGCTCGACGACGATCGTCTGCCAGGCCGTGGCCGAGTCGAGCGCGGTGAGCGGACGCTCCGCGAAGAGCGCGGCGAGCTCGGGGTCCGTCGCGACAGCCAGGGCTTCGTCGCCGGTGCCGTCGGGGGAGGACAGCGACTCCGCGATCCCGGCGAGGTGCTTGCGCTCGGGCTTGGGGCGCGACTTGTCCTTGGCGGCGCGCGAGAGCAGACCCGCGCCGAGGGCGCGCATGACCTCGACGTCGACGCCGGCCGCGATCTTCAGCTCGGCGGCGTGCGCCCACGTGGCGAACTCGTCGGCGAACGCCTCGAACCGGAACGTCCAGGCGTGCTCCTCGTCGAGGGCGACGTCGACCTGCCACCGGTCGGTGCCGTCCTGCAGCGGCGTGAGCCGGTGCAGGCTCTCCTGGTGGTTCGGGGTACGCAGGCGCAGATGCACCCCGATCAGGTCGTGTCCCTCGCGGAAGGCGACGACCCGGAACGGGATCACCTCGCCCGAGAAGGCCTTGGGCGGGAAGCCCTCGGGCGCCGCCGGAGAGGCGTCCACGAGCGGGATCCGCGTGGTCTGCGCGTCGGCGGCATCGATGTCCGGCAGCGCGCGCACCGGGATCTGAGCGGTGCTGCGGAGAGCATCGGACGAGGGCTGTGCGGCAGTTCGTTCGGACACACCCTGAACCTACCGCTCCCGGGCCGACTTGGAGGTAACGGGCGCGTCACTCCGCGCGGAACAGTCGCATCGAGGTGCCGGGCAGCGCGATCACGTCGCCGGGACGATGCACGGTCTCCACGGGGGAGGGACGCTCATCCGCGCTCGACCAGAGCGAGACATACCGCGTCACGTCCTCGATGACGGGCAGGCGCACGTCGATCGGAGACTCCGTGCCGTGCACGATCAGCAGGATGCGGTTGAACGCCTCCTTGTCGGGAGTGGACGCGGCCACGTACTGCAGCGTGCGGTTGCGGGGGTCGTTCCACTGCTCGACCTCCATCGTGTCGCCGTCCTGATCGAACCAGTCCATCACCGAGGCGTTCGGGATGTGCTCGCCGAGCCGGGCGTACAGGAGCGGGCGCAGTGCCGGATTCTCGTCCCGCAGCCGGGTGAGCAGCGAGGCGTGCGCGAGGAGGTCCTTCTGCCACGGCTCGTGATCCCAGTTGAGCCAGCTGATCGCGGAGTCCTGGCAGTAGGCGTTGTTGTTGCCGCGCTGGGTGCGACCGAACTCGTCGCCTGCCGTGATCATCGGCACGCCGGCCGAGAAGAGCAGCGTGCCCAGCAGGTTGCGCATGGCCTTGCGCCGCGCCGCGAGGATGCCCTGATCCTCCGTGGGGCCCTCCGCACCGTGGTTGAACGAGCGGTTCATGTCGGCGCCGTCGCGGTTGTCCTCGCCGTTCGCCTCGTTGTGCTTGACGTCGTACGCGACGAGATCGTGCAGGGTGAAGCCGTCGTGGGCGGTGACGAAGTTGATGCTCGCAAGCGGTCCGCGCTCGTCGCTGAAGGTGTTCGCGGATCCGGCGAGACGGTTCGCGAACCCGCCGATGCCGGTCGGCGCCGAGGCCCGGCGAGCGTAGTCGATGTCGCTGAGCCAGAAGTTGCGGACGCGGTCGCGGTAGCGGTCGTTCCACTCGCTCCACCCGGTGGGGAAGTTGCCCGTCTGCCATCCGCCCAGCCCGACGTCCCACGGCTCCGCGATGATCTTGGCATCCGCGAGCACCGGATCCGTGCGGATCGCGTGCAGCAGCGGGTGGTCCGGCGTGTACGTGTTCGCCTCGTCGCGCCCGAGGGCCGTGGCGAGATCGAAGCGGAATCCGTCGACCTGCATCTCGGTGGTCCAGTAGCGCAGCGAGTCCAGCACCAGGCGGGCGGCCGCCGGCGTCGCCGTGTTCAGCGTGTTGCCGCAGCCCGTCGTGTCGACGTAGCTGCCGTCCGGGAGCTGGCGGTAGTACAGGGCGTTGTCGATGCCGCGCAGGCTCGTGCGCGGGCCGCCGATGCCCTCCTCGTTCGTGTGGTTGTACACGACATCGAGGATCACCTCGATTCCCGCCTCGTGCAGCAGCTTCACCATGCCCTTGAACTCGCGCAGCACCGCCTCCGGGCCCTCCTTGCGGGCCTCGTCGGTCGCGTAGGCCGCGTGCGGGGTGAAGAAGTTCAGGGTGTTGTAGCCCCAGTAGTTCGTGAGGCCCCGATCCAGCAGGCGCGGCTCCGACGCGAACGCGTGCACGGGGAGCAGCTCGACGGCCGTGATCCCGAGCTCGCGGTAGTACTCGATCATCGCCGGGTGGGCGAGTCCGGCGTACGTGCCGTGCAGTGCCGGCGGAACGCCGGGGTGGCGCTTGGTGAGGCCCTTGACGTGGCCCTCGTAGATCACGGTGCGATCCAGCGGGGTGTTCGGCTTGGCGACACCCGCCCAGTCGAAGCCGTCGGCGATCACCACCGACCGCCACTCCTCGTAGCCGTCGCCCTGCGCGAGACCCCGGGCGTACGGGTCGAGCAGCAGCGTCTCCGGGTTGAACGTGTTGCCGGGACTGTGCGCACCGTCCACGCGCAGCGCATACCGGGTGCCGGGCTGCAGGAGCTCCGTCGTGAGCTCCCAGACGCCGCCCGGGCGCCGCTCGAGCGCGAGCTGGGCGGTCTCCCAGTCCAGGTCGGTCTCGTCGAAGATCACGAGCTCGATGGACGAGGCGTTCTGAGACCAGACGCGCAGCGTCGCGACCCCGTCGTGGAGGCGGACGCCCAGGTCGTCCAGAGACGGGCTGCACAGAGCACAGCCCTCGCCGTCGGGTGCCGGCGTCTCGTCCTCAATGGCATGCGGACACATGAGGGAAAGAATACGCGGCGTGCGCCGCCTGGGATGCCACCGCGTGTCGCGATCCGTGCCACCGAGTCCCGAAGCGTCGCAAGATGCGAGAGTGGAGGGGTGCACTACCTGGATCACGCCGCCACCACCGATCTGCGCCCCGAGGCCGCGGACGAATGGCTGCGGGTCGCGCAGACCACCGGCAACGCCTCGTCCACGCACGGCGCCGGACAACAGGCCCGCCGGATCCTGGAGGAGTCCAGGGAGAGGATCGCGGCCGTCCTCGACTGCGATCCGATCGAGGTGGTGCTGACCTCCGGCGGCACGGAGTCGGTCAACCTCGCCGTGCAGGGCCTGTGGCGCGCCCGACCCGCGGGGAGCGACGCCGTGGTGCTGCCCGACGGCGAGCACCACGCCACCCTCGACACCGTCGCCGCGCTCGCCGCGGACGGCGCCCGGGTGGCCCCCGTCCGTCTCGACGCCGTCGGGCGCATCCCGGTCGCCGGGTTCCGCGACGCCGTGGCCGGCGGCGGGATCGCCGTCGCCACGGCCCTCGTCGCGAACAACGAGGTGGGGACCGTCAACGACGCGGCCGCCCTGGCGGGCGCCGCCGCGGAGGCCGCGGTCCCGATGCATCTCGACGCCGTCGCCGCGCTCGGCCACCTGCCGCTGTCGTTCCGGGCGTGGCGAGGGGAGGCGCGGGCCGGATCCGGACTCGTCGCGCTCAGCGTCGCGGGGCACAAGATCGGCGCACCGGTCGGCACGGGAGCCCTCGTGGTCGCGCGCTCCGCCCGCCTCACTCCGCTGCTGCACGGCGGCGCGCAGCAGCGCGGGCTGCGATCGGGCACCCAGGACGTCGCCGGAGCGGCGGCGTTCGCCGTGGCCGTGGAGCTCGCGGAATCCGAGCGGGCCGCCGAGTCCGTGCGTCTGGCGTCGTTGCGCGACCGGCTCGTGTCGGGCGTGCTCGCGCGCGTGCCGGAGGCGGCGCTGCTCGGCGATCCGGATCCGGAGGGTCGTCTCGCCGGCAACGCGCACCTGCTGTTCCCCGGAGCACCGAGCGAGAGCCTGCTGTTCCTGCTCGACGCCTCGGGGATCTCGGCGTCGGCGGGATCCGCCTGCCAGGCGGGCGTCGCCGAGCCGTCCCACGTCGTGCAGGCGCTCGGACGCACCGAGACGGATGCCCGCAGTGTCATCCGGTTCACGCTCGGGCGCACCTCCGGCGACGCCGACGTCGACGCGCTGCTCTCCGTGATCGGCGACGCCTACGGGCGGGCCTCCGGCGCCGGACGCTGAGGGTCGGCCCCTCTCCAGCAAGCCGCTCGTAGACTGGATCCATGCGTGTTCTGGCGGCGATGAGCGGGGGAGTGGACTCCGCGGTCGCCGCGGCGCGCGCGGTCGAGGCCGGTCACGACGTGGTGGGCGTGCATCTGGCTCTGTCCCGCGCCGGCGGCACGCTGCGCACGGGCAGTCGCGGCTGCTGCACCATCGAGGACGCGATGGACGCCCGGCGGGCGGCCGACCTCCTCGGGATCCCGTTCTACGTCTGGGATTTCTCGGAGCGCTTCCGCGAGGACGTGATCGACGACTTCGTCGCCGAGTACCGGGCGGGCCGCACTCCGAACCCGTGCCTGCGGTGCAACGAGAAGATCAAGTTCGCGGCTCTGCTGGAGCGGGCGATCGAGCTCGGCTTCGACGCTGTCTGCACCGGTCACTACGCCACGCTGGTCGACGGCGCCGACGGCCTCGAGCTCCATCGCGCCTCGGACGCCGCCAAGGACCAGTCGTACGTGCTGGGCGTGCTGAACGCCGAGCAGCTGGCGCACACGTACTTCCCGCTCGGATCCACGCCCTCCAAGGCCCTCGTGCGCGCCGAGGCCGCCGAGCGCGGGCTGAGCGTGGCGCAGAAGCCCGACAGCCATGACATCTGCTTCATCCCCGACGGGGACACCCGCGGCTGGCTGGCGGAGAAGGTCGGCGCCGAGCAGGGCGAGATCCTCGACCGCGACGGCGCGGTGGTCGGCACCCACGACGGCGCGCACGCGTTCACGGTGGGGCAGCGCCGGGGTCTGCGCCTGGGCGTTCCGGCGCCGGACGGCAAGCCGCGCTTCGTGCTCGAGGTGCGCCCGGTCTCGAACACCGTCGTGGTCGGGCCGAAGGAGGCCCTCGCGATCGCCGAGATCGCAGGATCCCGCCGCTCCTGGGCGGGCGCCGCACCGACGCAGCAGGAGTTCGCATGCGAGGTGCAGATCCGTGCGCACGCGGATCCGGTCCCCGCGCGGGCGCACGTCTCGGTCGAGGGCGTGCGGGTGGTTCCGGACCGGCCGCTCGACGGCGTCGCACCCGGACAGAGCGCCGTGCTGTACGTGGGCACCCGGGTGCTCGGGCAGTTCACGATCGATCGCACCGTGTCGGCGGTTCCGGTCGGAGCCTGAGCGCGCTGTCGCGGCCGACGACCTCGGTTGTCACCGGCGTCATCTCGGCGCAGGGCGGTGCCGGACTCTGTGATGATGGGTCCACAGTGCGACGAAGGGGCCGCCATGACGAGGACGTACATCCGGGATTTCCACGGCGATGACCTGGACCAGGTCGTCCGCCTCTGGGGTCAGGTCACCCGGGGCAACGAATGGCCGATCTACTCCCTCGCCGAGGTGATCGCCTCCTGCCAGCAGGACCACGCGGTCGTGGCCGTGCAGGGCGACCTGCTCGTCGGGGTCGCCGTCGGCCGCGCCGCCCACGCGCAGGGGTGGATCGTGTTCTTCGGAACGACCGACGATGCGCCCTCCGACGTGAGCTCGTCGCTGCTGCACGCGCTGGAGCGACGGATGGCGCCGCTCGGGCTCGCCAAGCTGTCCGTGCTCATCCCGGAGGCGGACGGACTGGGCGCGTTCACCGACAACGGCTTCGAGGTGCATCACTCGGTGCGCTACCTCGAGCGGGGCATGCCGATCCAGCGGCGCGAGATCGACGCGCTCAAGGAGGTCGGCGGCAGGATCCTGCCCCCGCACCTCTGGGACCGCGTCGCCGGCATGACGCACGAGAAGACCCTGCTCGAGGAGCGCCTCGTGACGCCGCTCGCCCGTCCGGAGCTCGCCGAGAGGTTCGGCGTCGTGCCGCCGCGTGCGGTCATGCTGTTCGGCCCTCCCGGAACGGGCAAGACGACGTTCGCGCGGGCCGTGGCGTCGCGTCTGGACTGGCCGTTCGTGGAGCTCTTCCCGTCGCGGCTCGCCGACGGCGGCGCAGGGCTCGCCGGCGGCCTGCGCGCGTCGTTCGAGACCATCGACGAGCTCGAGCACGCCGTCGTGTTCATCGACGAGGTGGAGGAGATCGCCTCGCGCCGCGGCGGCACGCCGCCGTCCCCGGCGCAGGGCGTGACCAACGAGCTGCTCAAGCTCGTGGCCGACTTCCGCGACCGGGAGGGGCGGATCCTGATCTGCGCGACGAACTTCATCCGTGCGCTCGACGCGGCGTTCCTGCGGCACGGGCGCTTCGACTACGTCATCCCGATCGGCCTGCCCGACGCCGAGGCCCGTCGCGCGATCTGGGCGCGGTACATCCCGGTCGAGTCGGCCGACGACGTGGATCTGGACCGCCTCGTCGCGGCCAGCGACGGGCTCACGCCGGCGGACATCGAGTACGCCGCGCGGCGCGCATCCCAGGAGGCGCTCGCCCGAGCGCTGCGCGACGGCGTCGACGGCTCCGCGCTCGGGACCGACGACTACGCCCGCGCCCTCGGCAGCACCCGGGCGACGGTGTCGGCCGAGGAGGTCGCGGAGTTCCGCGACGACATCGAGACCATCGCCCGGCTCTGAGCTCCCGCGCGGGCGCGGGGTGGATGTCGCCGCCCGCTCGTAGACTTCAGAGGTGCCGGAGAACATCTCGTTGGAAGCCGCCCGCGCCGAGGCGGAGGAGCTGACCACCCGCATCCTCGAGGCGAAGGACGCGTACTACGGGCGCGACACGTCTCTCGTGGACGACGCGACGTACGACGGCTGGATGCACCGGCTCGAAGAGCTCGAGCGGCTGCACCCCGAGCTCCAGGGGCAGGACTCGCCGACCCAGATGGTGGGCGCGGCCGAGGCGACGGGCCTGCAGACCATCGAGCACGCCGAGCGCATGCTCAGCCTCGACAACGTGTTCTCGATCGAGGAGCTGCGGGAGTGGGCCGCCAAGACCCGCGCCGCCGCGGGCCGCGAGGTGGCCTGGCTCACCGAGCTCAAGATCGACGGGCTCGCGATCAACCTCCGTTACGAGAACGGCGTGCTCACGTCCGCGGCGACCCGCGGCGACGGGCGCGTCGGCGAGATCGTCACCGAGAACGCGCTGCGCGTCGCCGGCATCCCCGAGCGCCTGAGCGGATCCGGCCACCCGCCGATCGTCGAGGTGCGCGGAGAGGTGTTCATCCCGGTCGCCGCCTTCGAGCGCCTGAACGCCGCGCAGGCTGCCTTCCGGGACCGCGCGTACGCCGAGGCCCTGGAGCGCTGGCAGGCGCGGGGCGGGGCCAAGAAGCCGTTCGACGAGGAGAAGGCTCGCACGGCCGCGGCGCGCCGCTTCCCGTCGTTCGCGAACCCGCGCAACGCGGCGAGCGGAGGCCTGCGTCAGCAGCTCGACAAGAAGGACGGCATGGAGCTCGAGGCGGGACTGCTCCGCGTCGACTCGCTTGCGCTGTACGTGCACGGCATCGGCGCCTGGCAGGATCCGCCGGTCGCGGCGCAGAGCCAGGTGTACGACCTGCTGGCCGAGTGGGGTCTGCCCACGAGCCCGCATACGCGGGTGTGCTCCTCGATCGACGAGGTCGCCGAGTTCGTCGCGTACTTCGGCGAGCATCGCCACGACATCGAGCACGAGCTGGACGGCATCGTGGTCAAGGTCGACGAGCTCGAGCTTCACGACGAGCTCGGTGCCACCAGCCGCGCGCCGCGCTGGGCGATCGCCTACAAGTACCCGCCGGAGGAGGTGCAGACCACCCTCCTCGACATCGTCGTCTCGGTCGGCCGGACGGGGCGCGCCACCCCGTTCGCCGTGATGGCGCCCGCGCACGTCGCCGGATCCGTGGTGCGGCAGGCCACGCTGCACAACAAGGACGTGGTCAAGGCGAAGGGCGTGCTCATCGGCGACACCGTCGTGCTGCGCAAGGCCGGCGACGTGATCCCGGAGGTGCTCGGCCCCGTGGTCGAACGCCGTGACGGCACCGAGCGCGAGTTCGTGATGCCCGAGCGCTGCCCGGAGTGCGGGTCGATCCTCGCGCCCGCCAAGGAGGGCGACATCGATCTGCGCTGCCCCAACACGCGCTCGTGCCCCGCGCAGGTGCGCGGTCGGGTCGAGCACATCGGCTCGCGCGGCGCCCTAGACGTGGAAGCGCTCGGCGAGGTGACGGCCGCGGCTCTGACGCAGCCCAGCCACCCCGCGGTGCCGCCCCTGGAGACCGAGGCCGGGCTGTTCACGCTCTCCCTCGATCAGCTCGTGCCCATCGAGGTCGTCGTCCGCGACGCCGAGACCGGGCTGCCGAAGGAGGACGAGGACGGGATCGTGAAGACCCGCGCCCCGTTCCGGCGCAACGCCACGGCGGCGGAGAAGAAGGACGGGATCACGGCGCCGCAGCCGTCCTCGCAGGCGGTCAAGCTGCTGGCGGAGCTGGAGAAGGCGAAGACCAAGGAGCTGTGGCGGCTGCTGGTCGCCCTGAACATCCGCCACGTCGGACCGGTCGCGGCACGCGCGCTCGCGCAGTGGTTCGGCTCGCTCGACGCGATCCGCGCCGCGACGCGTGAGGAGCTCGCCGCGGTCGAGGGGGTCGGCGGGATCATCGCCGACTCGCTGCTGGACTGGTTCACGGTCGACTGGCACCAGGAGATCGTGCAGCGCTGGGCGGACGCCGG
>JABLTH010092917.1_pt1 | contig 26978 bp, 19 predicted proteins | sample 7875711 | NCBI WGS metagenome assembly JABLTH01 (sample SAMN14941262, study PRJNA633318) | bioreactor metagenome | isolation source: bioreactor | place: China | collected 2019-03-05 | reverse complement strand
CGGGAGACCTTGACGTGAGTACGTGACTCACTCATAAACTGCTGTTTCAATCCACTCCCGCGTCGCGTGACGCGGGAGACGCAGTGACGATGCGCGTCAGTGTGAGGTAGTCGAGTTTCAATCCACTCCCGCGTCGCGTGACGCGGGAGACGCCATGACGCAATGTCGTGCGACTTGTTGCCTACGGTTTCAATCCACTCCCGCGTCGCGTGACGCGGGAGACCCGAGGCGGGCCGCAAGATGTTTGTGGCGCTGATGTTTCAATCCACTCCCGCGTCGCGTGACGCGGGAGACTGCCGCAGCGGTTTGCGTTGCCCCTTCCATCGTTGTTTCAATCCACTCCCGCGTCGCGTGACGCGGGAGACCTGGCACGTAACCGACGCCGATATCAACATAGTGTTTCAATCCACTCCCGCGTCGCGTGACGCGGGAGACCAGCTCTGCCGCGATACCGACGAGCCGGAGGACCTGTTTCAATCCACTCCCGCGTCGCGTGACGCGGGAGACGCGCACCCGGCGTAATCGACATCGGAGGAGGGACGTTTCAATCCACTCCCGCGTCGCGTGACGCGGGAGACGACTCCGCGCAATGCGCTGGATCGTCAGCCAATGCGTTTCAATCCACTCCCGCGTCGCGTGACGCGGGAGACGGTCTTCTCAACCTTCGATTCGTAGCCATCAAGGGTTTCAATCCACTCCCGCGTCGCGTGACGCGGGAGACTTCGCGGTGTTTCTTGAGGTTCGAGCGCACAGACGTTTCAATCCACTCCCGCGTCGCGTGACGCGGGAGACCTACGCAGACTGCCACACCGCAAGAGATAGAGAAGTTTCAATCCACTCCCGCGTCGCGTGACGCGGGAGACCTTCGTACTCGACCCAGCCAGCAGGCCACTTGCAGTTTCAATCCACTCCCGCGTCGCGTGACGCGGGAGACGCGAAATGCGCGGCGCTTAAGTACGTCACACCAGAAGTTTCAATCCACTCCCGCGTCGCGTGACGCGGGAGACCGCCGTGATCTGGCTCATCCACAGCGCCGAATTTGGTTTCAATCCACTCCCGCGTCGCGTGACGCGGGAGACGTGCGCCACTGCATGGACCAGACCGGCATGGGTGAGTTTCAATCCACTCCCGCGTCGCGTGACGCGGGAGACGCGGGAGTGCCCGCAGTTCCGCTTCGACACCAGCGTTTCAATCCACTCCCGCGTCGCGTGACGCGGGAGACACCCACCACGAAAGCAGGTGATCCCATGTCTGAAGTTTCAATCCACTCCCGCGTCGCGTGACGCGGGAGACTGCTGCACCGCGTGGTGCTGGGCTGGGGCGACCCGTTTCAATCCACTCCCGCGTCGCGTGACGCGGGAGACCGCGGCATTGGGCCGTGCCGCACATGCCCGAGCGTGTTTCAATCCACTCCCGCGTCGCGTGACGCGGGAGACGTGGCCACCGGAGGTGATAGCGGTCAGGTCAGTGTGTTTCAATCCACTCCCGCGTCGCGTGACGCGGGAGACGTGAGCGGACCGCTGACAGGCACCGCCGTGGCGCGTTTCAATCCACTCCCGCGTCGCGTGACGCGGGAGACAGGCGATCCTTCGCGATGGCGCGGCGACCCGCGAGTTTCAATCCACTCCCGCGTCGCGTGACGCGGGAGACAGTATTTGCGCGAATGCACACCCGCAAGCGATAAAGTTTCAATCCACTCCCGCGTCGCGTGACGCGGGAGACACCGGCCGCGTCTTCTTCGACAGCCCCGCTGCGTAGTTTCAATCCACTCCCGCGTCGCGTGACGCGGGAGACCTGGGCAACCGCTGACGCGGATCGCGCGATTGCGGGTTTCAATCCACTCCCGCGTCGCGTGACGCGGGAGACGGGCAAGGTGGCGCAGCACATCATCCACATCGAAGTTTCAATCCACTCCCGCGTCGCGTGACGCGGGAGACGAGCGAGCCGCCAGATTCGGCGGCTGCTCGCCAGTTTCAATCCACTCCCGCGTCGCGTGACGCGGGAGACGCTGGCGGATGGCGTGCTCACTCAATACGGGCTTGTTTCAATCCACTCCCGCGTCGCGTGACGCGGGAGACCTGACGCCCATCATTGCTGCGGCCTCGCTCGCGCAGTTTCAATCCACTCCCGCGTCGCGTGACGCGGGAGACCATGCACGTTGCCGCCAAAACTTGAATTTGTGACGGTTTCAATCCACTCCCGCGTCGCGTGACGCGGGAGACCGTCTGGCTCGGCATCACCGTCTGCAACCAACAGGTTTCAATCCACTCCCGCGTCGCGTGACGCGGGAGACAGGGCGCCGAGCACGCCGATGGCGATGCCAACCAGTTTCAATCCACTCCCGCGTCGCGTGACGCGGGAGACCAGAGAAGATCGCCCGCGACGAGACCGCTGCGTCGTTTCAATCCACTCCCGCGTCGCGTGACGCGGGAGACCGCCGTGCAAGCGCCCGCTCGTGCTGAGCCCGTTGTTTCAATCCACTCCCGCGTCGCGTGACGCGGGAGACGCCCGTGATGGAGCACAGGCCGGAGAGCCACGACGTTTCAATCCACTCCCGCGTCGCGTGACGCGGGAGACCACCGGCCAACGTGGTACCGGCCTGAGTTGGGGTGTTTCAATCCACTCCCGCGTCGCGTGACGCGGGAGACGTTGGCCGTGCCGGTGAGGGCGCGACAGCTCCGGGTTTCAATCCACTCCCGCGTCGCGTGACGCGGGAGACGCCACCAACCGCGCTTGTCAGGTTTGACCATAGAGTTTCAATCCACTCCCGCGTCGCGTGACGCGGGAGACCTTCTGCCAGGAGCGATAAAGGGAGGCACCTTGGGTTTCAATCCACTCCCGCGTCGCGTGACGCGGGAGACGGCATGGTGTTGACTTGGTATCAACAAGTGACCGGTTTCAATCCACTCCCGCGTCGCGTGACGCGGGAGACCTGGAGCGGTAGCCAGTCACAGGCGCACCTGGCGGTTTCAATCCACTCCCGCGTCGCGTGACGCGGGAGACCGTCCGCTGGCGGGTTCAGATCGTCGATTGGCAGGTTTCAATCCACTCCCGCGTCGCGTGACGCGGGAGACGGCGGGCCGGTGTCGATTGAGTTCTTTCGACTTTGTTTCAATCCACTCCCGCGTCGCGTGACGCGGGAGACGCGCCCCGTTAATCGGGCAGGGGTTGGCTTTCTGGTTTCAATCCACTCCCGCGTCGCGTGACGCGGGAGACTCTCGGCGACATCGGCGTAAAGCGCGCCAGCGGTGTTTCAATCCACTCCCGCGTCGCGTGACGCGGGAGACCGGCGGGCGCTGGCGCCAGCCGATTTCGCCCGTCGTGTTTCAATCCACTCCCGCGTCGCGTGACGCGGGAGACTGGGCTGGCCGTGCTCGTCCTCGCTGGTGAACTGTTTCAATCCACTCCCGCGTCGCGTGACGCGGGAGACGGCCGCTACGAAGGCACCCGTTGCATCGAGCAGACGTTTCAATCCACTCCCGCGTCGCGTGACGCGGGAGACGCAGGCGTTTCAGGAATTCCAGGTAGCTGATGCTGTTTCAATCCACTCCCGCGTCGCGTGACGCGGGAGACCAGCATCCATGCCGGTTACGGTTCGCGCAAACAAAGTTTCAATCCACTCCCGCGTCGCGTGACGCGGGAGACGAAGCTCGGCTTCTTCGGCGTCAACTTCTTCGAGGTTTCAATCCACTCCCGCGTCGCGTGACGCGGGAGACAAGCGCCTGGGCTGCCTGTGCTGCCGTCTGAGGGGTTTCAATCCACTCCCGCGTCGCGTGACGCGGGAGACAGGCCGCAGCCTACGCGACCCCGGCGCAGTGCATGTTTCAATCCACTCCCGCGTCGCGTGACGCGGGAGACCTCCGCATGGCGCTGATGCGCCGTCGCAAAGAGGTTTCAATCCACTCCCGCGTCGCGTGACGCGGGAGACCCGGTTCTTCCACAACGACGACGAGCAGGATCCGCGTTTCAATCCACTCCCGCGTCGCGTGACGCGGGAGACCCCGGAGCCGATTCGATGCTCCATCAGTTTCAAAGTTTCAATCCACTCCCGCGTCGCGTGACGCGGGAGACCATCGACGATGAGAACAGAGCCAGTGGGCAGCTTGTTTCAATCCACTCCCGCGTCGCGTGACGCGGGAGACACCGGTGATTTGTTCCTGGGCAACACGTTGGGCGGTTTCAATCCACTCCCGCGTCGCGTGACGCGGGAGACCTGTTCGCAGATGCTCGCCCGGTTGCGATCTGAAGTTTCAATCCACTCCCGCGTCGCGTGACGCGGGAGACCGCTTGCGGCCTGGTAGCCATCATTAGTCGGTGTCTGTTTCAATCCACTCCCGCGTCGCGTGACGCGGGAGACCGCTGATGGCGACATCGGCCGCGAGCCATGACAGCGTTTCAATCCACTCCCGCGTCGCGTGACGCGGGAGACCTCGGGCCAGGTGGCTTGGCGCAGACCCATGGCGGTTTCAATCCACTCCCGCGTCGCGTGACGCGGGAGACGCTCGTGCGCGGTGCACACCTCATCGCCGACGACGTTTCAATCCACTCCCGCGTCGCGTGACGCGGGAGACCCGCGCCGAGGCCTTCGCTGATGTGTAAATCGTTGTTTCAATCCACTCCCGCGTCGCGTGACGCGGGAGACCGTGAATCAGCGCGTACTGCCGCATGATGCCGTTGTTTCAATCCACTCCCGCGTCGCGTGACGCGGGAGACCCTTGGCTTGCCATTCACGGCGGCCGGCCTGGATGTTTCAATCCACTCCCGCGTCGCGTGACGCGGGAGACCTCGCCATCGGCTGCCTGCACTGGATTTGGTCATGTTTCAATCCACTCCCGCGTCGCGTGACGCGGGAGACGTCGGCGCGGGCAGCCTGCAATGGATCTGGTCATGTTTCAATCCACTCCCGCGTCGCGTGACGCGGGAGACTTGACATGCTTGCCATGCTCTTCGACAAATACGAGTTTCAATCCACTCCCGCGTCGCGTGACGCGGGAGACCACCGCCTGCCGGGACTATCGCGCCTGGCGCGACGTTTCAATCCACTCCCGCGTCGCGTGACGCGGGAGACGACATCGCGGTCGCCGCGTGCCGCGTGGTGTGCGTGGGTTTCAATCCACTCCCGCGTCGCGTGACGCGGGAGACGTTGCCCGCGCATGGCCTTTTTGGCGTAGTGCAGGTTTCAATCCACTCCCGCGTCGCGTGACGCGGGAGACCATGAGGTGTGCACCACACACGAGCTGGGCACCACGTTTCAATCCACTCCCGCGTCGCGTGACGCGGGAGACCATCGCGGTCGCCGCGTGCCGCGTGGTGTGCGTGGGTTTCAATCCACTCCCGCGTCGCGTGACGCGGGAGACACGCAGTATTTGATTCAGAAATCGAAACTTTAGAGTTTCAATCCACTCCCGCGTCGCGTGACGCGGGAGACATAAAGCAGTCTCTAGTGTTTTCCTTTCTATAACTGTTTCAATCCACTCCCGCGTCGCGTGACGCGGGAGACCTACAGTGACTGAAACTGTCGATAGTACTACTCAAGTTTCAATCCACTCCCGCGTCGCGTGACGCGGGAGACCTTATGCGTGCTTCTTTGTCATCTGAACAATATGTTTCAATCCACTCCCGCGTCGCGTGACGCGGGAGACCACGGATTGCACATCGGGTAAATCTCAATGACGTGTTTCAATCCACTCCCGCGTCGCGTGACGCGGGAGACACGGCGAGCGCGAACGCAAGGCACCACACCCCCACGTTTCAATCCACTCCCGCGTCGCGTGACGCGGGAGACCACCGTGGCCGTGCTGCCACGGTTGGATGACCTGGGTTTCAATCCACTCCCGCGTCGCGTGACGCGGGAGACCCTCATCGTGAAAAGTCGCCACTCGCGGCTCTCCTGTTTCAATCCACTCCCGCGTCGCGTGACGCGGGAGACCAGCGACCAGGCCAGCATCGCCAGGTTGCTTTGTGTTTCAATCCACTCCCGCGTCGCGTGACGCGGGAGACGCGCAGCCTGCACGCCATACATCTGCGACAGGGCGTTTCAATCCACTCCCGCGTCGCGTGACGCGGGAGACCACGGATTGCACATCGGGTAAATCTCGATTAGGTGTTTCAATCCACTCCCGCGTCGCGTGACGCGGGAGACAGTGAGCACGCATTTTTTGCATGCAACCGTCTATGTTTCAATCCACTCCCGCGTCGCGTGACGCGGGAGACGCTGGCCGGAGGAACAACGTATGACCGATCTCGAGTTTCAATCCACTCCCGCGTCGCGTGACGCGGGAGACCTGCAATTGCTGCGGGACACGCGATGTCGCAATGTGTTTCAATCCACTCCCGCGTCGCGTGACGCGGGAGACCGCCTCTCGCGTGATTACACCGACGTCATCGCCGTGTTTCAATCCACTCCCGCGTCGCGTGACGCGGGAGACCTGTATGCCCGCCACGACACCGGGACCCGTCCAAAGTTTCAATCCACTCCCGCGTCGCGTGACGCGGGAGACAGGAAGACCCTGACGCGATCGGCGACGCACCAGGAGTTTCAATCCACTCCCGCGTCGCGTGACGCGGGAGACCTGGCATCGCTGCTGTGTGTGAATTTTTCGAGAAGTTTCAATCCACTCCCGCGTCGCGTGACGCGGGAGACACGCCACACGAATAGTGAAAGCGGCGAGGACGATGGTTTCAATCCACTCCCGCGTCGCGTGACGCGGGAGACTCCATGCGGTCGAAGGCGTCGATGTACGCCAGCTTGTTTCAATCCACTCCCGCGTCGCGTGACGCGGGAGACCTGGATCGCTTCAGCTGGATCCGCAGGCTGGTGTTGTTTCAATCCACTCCCGCGTCGCGTGACGCGGGAGACCGCCTTCGTCGCGCTGGCGTTGCGCGTCCCATCCCGTTTCAATCCACTCCCGCGTCGCGTGACGCGGGAGACGTGGTGTGAAAGCGCACGCGGTCGCATCCGTTGTGTTTCAATCCACTCCCGCGTCGCGTGACGCGGGAGACCGTTACAGGCGTAGATGTATTCGCGGTACTGAGCGTTTCAATCCACTCCCGCGTCGCGTGACGCGGGAGACGGGCAATCGCCAACGCCTGCCGCACGGCTGGTGGTGTTTCAATCCACTCCCGCGTCGCGTGACGCGGGAGACCGCCGTCGTCTTCGCTGACGGTCTCCCACCACGCAGAGTTTCAATCCACTCCCGCGTCGCGTGACGCGGGAGACGAGGGGTTGATTCGATTGCATGTTTTTCTCCTAGAGTTTCAATCCACTCCCGCGTCGCGTGACGCGGGAGACGCCTGGCATGCCGTCAGCGCCCGTTGCGCGCACGTGTTTCAATCCACTCCCGCGTCGCGTGACGCGGGAGACAGGACGTGACGCTGTACCGATACGACACCGACGCCGTTTCAATCCACTCCCGCGTCGCGTGACGCGGGAGACGCTCAGGAGTCATCCCGAGTTGTTGCAACGTTGACTGTTTCAATCCACTCCCGCGTCGCGTGACGCGGGAGACTTCGCTCGATACGTCAGCTCGTCGATGCGCTTTTGTTTCAATCCACTCCCGCGTCGCGTGACGCGGGAGACGCATAACCGCTGCCTGCCACTCCTCCACGCTGTTGTTTCAATCCACTCCCGCGTCGCGTGACGCGGGAGACGCGGTCAACAAAACAGAGTCAACGGCGCTGACGCTGTTTCAATCCACTCCCGCGTCGCGTGACGCGGGAGACCAGGGATTGAATACCTCTCGCGGTCTGCCAGCCTGTTTCAATCCACTCCCGCGTCGCGTGACGCGGGAGACCGCTTTTTGGTAGCCGGTGCAGCGCCAGTTGCCTGTTTCAATCCACTCCCGCGTCGCGTGACGCGGGAGACCTGGCGAGCGGCACCGACATCTACTGGACGATGCGTTTCAATCCACTCCCGCGTCGCGTGACGCGGGAGACGCACGGTGCCGGGCGGCGTGGCGTTGCTGATGGTGTTTCAATCCACTCCCGCGTCGCGTGACGCGGGAGACTCTCGTCGTCGATCTTCTGCCGCGCACTGGCGATGTTTCAATCCACTCCCGCGTCGCGTGACGCGGGAGACCGCCGTTGTCGCTCCTCGTGGAGCGCGTCGTAAGGTTTCAATCCACTCCCGCGTCGCGTGACGCGGGAGACGCGGTGTCGTAGATACGCGGGATCAGGTCAACCAGTTTCAATCCACTCCCGCGTCGCGTGACGCGGGAGACGGCACCAGTGTATGTCCCTGAATCGTGGCGAAGAAATCCCTTGTTTGCGCGAACGTCATTGAGGGGGCCACGAGGCGCACGTCAAAGCGCAGAGCATCTATGGAAAAGTGTTTGCAAAACAGATACTTATACAAGGCGCGAACCTTAAGGCGTGAACCCACTCAAATCACGTTCGCGCGGTCAGAATGCGGCACTGAGCCTAGAGCACGAGAGGACGCTCAAAGTCTATCGCCTTGAAGTGTCCGAACTCGCGGACCTCGCAGCCTTTTACGTCAGGCAGCCGGTAAAGACGGAGACAGTCTGTGGTGGGATCAATGAGCGCGAGGAGATCACGCTCGAGAGTCTCCATCTGAAGTAAATCAACTTTGCACTCGAACACTGACTTTTGAACGCGTTGACCCGTAGCCTCGCAAGTCTTGGCAACTCGACGTAGGCGACGTCGCCCCTCCTTGGTCTCGGTGTTCACGTCGTAGCAGACGATCACAAGCATCGCGTCACCGAGTTGTGAATGGCAAGTAACCTAAGAGCTCACCGCGTACAGCGCGTGCGAGTACCCGTGCCTGTACAAACGGTACCAAACCGAGGGGCATGGGTTGCTCCAGAAGCGGATGTGTCACTTCGTCCTGCTTGCGCTCTTGATACGCGACTAAAACTGCCTTGCGTGAATCATCTCTCAGGGTTACCGCGCCGCCTTCGCGCTCAATGAAGTCATTCACACTCAATTGCGCTCGATTGATCATCGACAGAACAAGCCTATCGGCGAATGCGCGGAACTCCTCCATCAAGTCAAGCGCCAGTGCGGCCCTACCCGGGCGCAGCGCATGCAAGAAGCCGACTTGAGGATCCAGTCCGACGGCTTCAATCGCCGATCTGCAGTCGTTCATCCATAGGGAATAGACAAATGAGAGCATTGCGTTGAAACGGTCTCTCGGCGGGCGGCGTGATCGACCATCCATGCGAAATGGTTCGCGGCACTCCGCGCGGAGCAACAAATTCAGGGCAGTAAAGTAACCACGGGCCGCCTCGCCCTCGACGCCACGCACGCTGTCCAACGACTCGGCAGCAGCAAGTGCGCGAATGGAGGCAGCGATATCGTCAGCTGCGCGACCGATTTTCTCTTGATCGGCGTGATCCTTGCTGTCGCGGGCACCGCGTAGCAACACCTGGCGGCAGTTTTTGAGTTTTCCGGCGACGAACGACTTCGCAGTGTCTATCAAGAAGGTCTGCGATTCGACCTGCCGAAACTGTGCCTGTCGAAGCAGCACATTTCCACTGACCGCCCCTTCCAGTCGCGCTTTAAATCGGCCGCTCGCGTCCAGCATGACAAGAGTGATACCGTCGTCCGCCAACCGATGCATCAGCGGAAGGGAAATCCCGACATGTCCAAAGCAAACGACTGACTGCAAGTGATGCAGCGGAACACGCAGGCGTACATCACCATCCTGCTCAACCCGCAGCGTACTGTTCTCCAGACGCAGATAGGACTCGGCAGCAGTGATGTAGAGCGTGTTGAGTAGTTGCATAACGTGAGCCGAAATCCGCGGAGTTGCTAGCGCGACGAGATATCGAATAAGGCCGCTCGGAGGGCCTCATACTCCAGCTTGCTACGCAACGGAGTTTGCGAGAACGGTTGGCAAATGTCCTGGAGTGAGCACTCTCGGCATCGCATGTCGGCAACGGGGGAAGGCATTCGTCCGCTGCGCAACATGTCCCGCACGGCGACGGTGGTCGCGCGGACTTGAGAGCGCAGCGCTTCAGTGATCGCAACAGCTCGCCGCTTCTTCGACTTCGCGTAGTAGATGGCACCCTCTTCGACTACGTTGCCGGTCATTGATTCGAGACACATCGCCTGCGCTGCCAGTTGTATGTCGTCGCAAGCAGCGATTGCAGCTGCTTTGTGCCGTGACCCGTGTTTGTACTCGACGGGGTATGGCTTGCTCTCAGCATCGAATTCGACGACATCCGACTTTCCAATCAGCCCGAGTTCGTCGTGCCATAGCGGCAGCGCACGTTCGACGCGGCGGCCAGCCAAGGTCTCCAGCCCCGGCGTGTCGACTGTGCGATGCACCGCCTGACCACGCAAGGTATGGATGTTTTCGGCGAACGCCTGCTCCTGATGTATCAGCGCGCACTGTCTGGGGCAGTATGCCCAGTGTTGTAGCGCGGAAAGCGGGATTAGATCGGAATCGTCAAGCACGGTCGATGGGATGGCAGAAGGCTTACATGGCGGCGATCAAGTCCCGACCAGAGTCAACCAACTCGACGTACCAGGGAAACGCCGGCGGGTAGATTTTCGGCGTTGACCTCGACAACATAGTCGGTAAATTCGCGCGCGACGTCCACACCGTCTTTGCGAGCAATGCGGATGCGGTCGAAGAGATCGTACGCCCTCGCGTTGCCCAGCTCCGAGTCGTGCTTGAACACATAGAGCCCGCGGGGTGCCATTTCGCCTCGTGCCGCCGACCGATCATGCTCGAACATGCTTTCCAGTGCCTGCCAGAGCAAATTCAGATCTTCTTCGCCAAAGCCGGTTTGCTTGGCGAGGAAGGAGGAGATGAAGCCGTGTGCGACATACACGCCGTAAGGCACAGTGTGTTTGCGACCCATGGTGCGGTTGTCGCCTTGCTGCTTCTCGGCTTCGGCTTCCGTCGCAACAGCCATACGAGTGATGGCGTGCTCCAACGCGACGACGGGCTCGACTGAACGCGCGAAGGTGAGCTGCACGGGGCCGCGCACCTGACCGCAGTTCACGCCGGTAGACATCACCGCGCCGAAGGTGCGCACGTCAAAGAAGTTCTGGCACATCCAGCGGCGTGCCTTATCTACGTCGTCAGCACTGCCCTTGCGCTTTTCCTTGCCCGGCTTCTTCTTCGCATCGACCTCTTCAGCGCCCTCCGAAATCTCTTCGGGTGCGTCGAGTTTGAGCGCGGAATACGCGCGCTGATTCTGATTGTTGAGAATCGCTTTTTCGCGCACGTAAATCTCGAAGCGCTTTTCGCCTGCAGCCGGTTCGCGGCTCTCTTGTTCTTTGACCAAGCCAACGAAGTTGCGCACCTTGCGCTTGAGCGAAACATCAGTCACCAACCCATGGCCGGACTCCGCATCCAGACGCGGCAAGTTACCCGCATCCGGGTCGCCATTCGGGTTGCCGTCCTTCACGTCGAATACGAGAACGAAGTCATAACGGTTGCTCAGGCTCATGCTGCTTGCTCCTCGGTAGTGGATTGTTTGTCATCAGATTTGGTGAAGAAGGCCTGACGCTGGTGGTAGTAGCCCAGCGCGAAACGCCCCTGGTCCTGCAACGGCAGGTGTGCGGGAATGTCTGCGACGTGTTGTGTGATTTGGCCGATGTAGTCGTCAGGGCGGTTATCTTCGAAAGCTCGATAAAGAATTCGGCGTGCCCGCTCATCGAGCTTGGATACGTGGTGGTTCTTTAACTTCAGCAACACTGGAAAAACAGTCGCTGGCGAGCTTGATGCCGCGCCGTAATAGCGGTCTCGGATCGTCGAGTTGAGTTTCCCCACTCCTCCCGCAGACTCTTCCTGAAGGCGTTCCAGCACTGCGAACAGGCGCCCAAGCCGATAGGCCGGGTGTTTGTTGTCATGGTCAAGCATGGGCAAAAACTCCTTTTCGAGAGATGAATGGCGGCGGATATTGCGATTAAGGCAAGCCTTGATGACTGAGGCTCGCAAGTAGTTGATCGATTGCTCGGCACGGCAGCGATTGATCGCCGCGTTCAGCCACAAACTTGGGTAAGGAACATCTGGCCCGGCGAGCACGGCATCAATCACTGCACCACCAAGGTTGGGCGGAATGTTGTCGGCCTTGCCTTGTGCGGATACAGCCGTCAGCAGGCGGAAAAGCGAAGGAAGCTCGGCATCATTGGGACCCCGCTCAATCTCCAAATCATCGAACCAGATCGCGATGCGTGCAGCCAGATCACTCAAGGGCAGGCAGTGATAGAAGCGCACGCTAATGCGTGCTGCATTCGGTGCGAGGCCCAGCACATGAAAACGGTTCTCGTCCTTTTGTACAGCGAGCTTGCCGCTGTTCATCGCGTCGTACATCGCACGCACGGCGCGGGTGTTGGCGTCCGGGTCGTCTTTCGACGGCTCGCCAAAGATGTTGGCTAGCGCAGCTTCGAGTTCGTCTTCGCTGTCTGCCCAGAAAACGGTTGACGCGTCACCCACCTGAATGCGCTGGCCCGAGTTTTTGCCCAGCAGATGATTCAGCGCCGTGGTGTAGGCGAACGCTGCGGCCTTGCTGACAGGCGCGTTCTCGCCCTGCCGCTCAGTCTTGCCGTAGGACTCGAAGGCCCGCGCATTGAAGGACACGATGTTCGCGCCAGATGTCTGCGCGCCCCACACTCCTTTGATTGCCGTATGCAAGCGCTCAACCGGCGCCAGCTCGCCAGTCACAAGGCACATGGCTTGCGGCGCATCGTCTTCGTCTGAGGTGTTGATCGCAACCGCTGCAACAGCAGCGCGCTGACACACAAGGTTGATGTCGCCGTGCAGGCGGAAACTCACCACCGCACCGCTGGCGGAGAGCTCACCGAAGTTGGTTTGCGCTTTTGTCTGCACAAGCGGTTCGTTGCGCAAGAACTTCAGCACAGCCTGCACACCTTCATCCTCAAGTACATTGTCGGGTAGCAGAGCGATGCGGCTCACGAATGCTTCATGCATCTCGATCAAACGCGCGCGGTATTCAGCTTCCTTGCCTTTTTCGCGGGCCTGTTCGAGCTTCTTTGGGTCTTCCACGCCCAGCACGTATTCCGAGCTGTCCCACAACAGGTTGGCCGCAACGCCGGAAGTCTTCTTGATGCCCTGCGGTACCCGGAAGGGTTGCCCGATTTTCTTGTTGCCGACTTGTTCGCGCGTATCACGCAACTGCACGAGAACGCCGTCGGCGGTGATCTCCAGCACAAAAGGAATCTCCTTCTGCTCAAGTCCAAAGGCAGGCAGGCGCTTGGCTGGGTCTGGGTCGTTCTGCTTGCGCTGGTAGTAGTCATTGAGTGCCTGGAGAATCATCCACGTGCCTCCGCGAATGCAGGTACGTCGATCACGCCCGCCTGCATGTGGGCGTTGAAGAAACGCGGCTGCGGGTCATCGCGATTAGTGAAGTCCAGATCGTGCAGCATCCAGCCCAGCACGCGCGTGTCCGCAATCGCGGCGGGCTCCGTGCCGGGTGTTTCGATCAGGCGGAAATCCGCCGCGAACTCCCGGCAACCCAGATAAGGCTGATTGACGCACTGCCCCTTGCTGGCACGGCGCTGGAACATCTCGATGTACTTGGCCGGGTTGCTTCGCGCATCGCCATCGACCATTTCCATCTGAGCATGCACCCGGTAGGCCACATCACGCAGGAAGAGTGCCGCGCGCTGTTGGCGCTCCTCCTCGATGTACAGCCCCAGATCGCCCACGCCTGCCGTCATGGCCTGCTGCACGTTGCGGCTGGAAATCACCGCGCTTATCTCGTTGCGCCGCAAATTCACCCAGCGGATCGGCCTCAGCACTTCAATGCGCTCGATGCGCCATCGGATGGCAGGCTTCCACAGAATGGCCTCGAAGACGGCGCGCGCAGCGGAGGGCGTCATCACCTCGTAGGAGACGCGTTCGACCTTCATTTCGGGGCGGGTGAAGCAGGCAAAGGGGCCTGCAACCTTTAAGCAAAAATCTGTCTTCATGTTTCCCTCACAGCAAACCAAAGCGATGAAGTGCAACGAGAATTACGACCAACAAACTCAGACCTGCACACACGACTAAACCTACGATCAGCAGCCACATCAGAACGAAGCGGGAGGTCGGCTGCCTGTGCATTAGCCGGAGCTCCCGTAGCACGAGTGCAAAACCAGCAAACGAAGCCATAACGTGGCGCCCTCGAACGGAAATTGGCGCAACTATATTCTTGGTAAGGGAACACGTCAAGCCTTGTACTTCTTGGTAAGGGTGTGAGACTATACGGCTTCGCGAAAGCGTGGATTGAAACTTGGTTAGGGATCCAATCGAGCGGAAGGGGCGGGGCAACTCGCCCCATCGTGCTCACAAGACGTACCCGCCCGCATTCATCACGTTCCCTTCGTCGAGAAAACCAAGTTGCTCGTGATACAGCCCGTCATCGCTCTGCACATACAGACCGGGCACAGGCAGACTCAATCCGCGATTGAGCAGACTGTCGGCTTCGCGTTTCTTGATATTGATGGTGTAGCGCTGCAGCTTGCGCATCAGCCAGCGTTGCGGCCCGTCTCTCTTCAAGGTATTGAGCAGCACGTCCAGCTTGTCACGATTGCCGGCGTAACGCACTACAACGGTGGCGCTCTCGTCATCATCGATCAATCGAAAGAGCTTGGCCGCCTCGCGAAACTGGATGCTTAAGCTGGGGGCCAGCTTGGCAAGGGCTTTATCCATCAGGCGGGGCTCCAGCAGGTTCTCGAATATTGCCGCAAGTAGCCTTTCGTCCGTGGGTGCGTTGCTGTTGAGCAGGGCAACAATCTTGTGTTTATCGAGATCGCGCGCATAGAAGTCAGTGAAGTAGCGATGCATCAACTCCCGGTGTGTCAGCGGGTCGCCAGGGAAGCCCGACAACACACTGCGGCATGCCTCGATACCTGCGAGCTGGAGGCCTCGTTTCGGTTGATTCTCCGGAATGAACACCACGACTCGCCCACGTTCCACAATGCGCCCCTCGCGATTGCAGCGCCCCGCCGCTTGTGCAATGGAGTCCAATCCGGCCAGCGCGCGCCACACAACCGGAAAGTCCAGGTCGACGCCAGCTTCAACAAGCTGGGTGCTGATAACGCGCAGAGGCTCAGTGTCGAGCCCTTCCCGTTTGGCCTTGAGACGGTCCGTGATGGCTTTGATGACGACACTACGATGCGCGCCGCACATCAGGGCCGAGAGGTGAATGGTGCCGGGCGGCATCAGGCGGTACAGCTCGCGTGCGGCTTTGCGGGTGTTAACGATGGCGAGTACGCAGTCTTCCTGCTGCAGCGCGTGGGCGACGGACTCCCAACTCATGGGAGTGTTCCAATCGGCAGGTAATTCGACATTCACGCGCTTGAGTTGCGCGTAGAGCGCATTAGGGTCGTCGATGATCTCGCGCACATCAGTGAGGCCGCGCAGGTTGCGGCTGGCATCGAAGTATTCAGCGCTCGACAGCGCGGGCTGGGTGGCGGTGCAAAGAACGACAGTGACGCCGTAGTGCTTCACGAGCAGATTGAGCACGTCGAGAATGGGTTGCAGAAACTCGGGCGGGAGCTGCTGCGCTTCATCCAGCACGATTACGCTGCCTGCGATGTTGTGCAGCTTGCGGCAACGCGAGGTCTTGGCGGCGAAGAGGGATTCGAATAGCTGGACGTTGGTAGTGACGATCAACGGAGCATCCCAGTTTTCGCAGGCTAGGCGGCTGCGCGCGGTTTCGGTCTTCTCGTCGGCGTCAGCCTGACTGTGGTGCTCGATCAGCACTTCGTCGCCCAGCGCCTTGAAAACGTCGCGGAAGATGTTGGCGGTTTGTTCGATGATGCTGGTGTAGGGAATGGCATAGATCACACGGCGCTTACCGTGCTTGACGGAGTGACGCAGTGCAAAAGCAAGGCTCGACAGCGTCTTCCCGCCACCCGTTGGGACTGTTAGCGAAAAGAAGCCAGGCGACAACGCTGCTTTTGACCGGCATTGGCGAAGTACGTCGGCGCGCAAGTCGTTCACCTTCGTTACCGCAGCGTCTCTTGTCAATTCCTCCATGTAAGCATCAAAACAAGCAAGCAATTCACCGATCATGGGAAAGCCGCTGCGCGCCGATAGTTTCTTCTGATCAAAGAATGCCTCTGTATCGAGAAAATCTGCATCAACAAGACAAGAGAACATCATGCGAACCCACAGTGCGAATCCTGCGCTACCGCCGGGAATATTTCGCAAATCAGGAAAAAAATCGCCTGTTGCCAGGATTTCCTTCGGTGGATTTGCAGCGAGCGCTTCCTGCAATTCAGTCACGCTGTCCGCCTCGTTCAGGCGCGCGTCAAGCCCGCTGTCCCAGTCATACAGGCCAGCATGATGGCTTGCAATGAGGTAAGCCAATACGCGCGCCGCCAGTGCTCCTTTTTGACCATGCTTCTCGCCGAGAGCACTGACGGCCCAAAGCGCGCCAGCAGCAGAGTGCGTCTTCTCGCGACCTGCAAGCTTATTCTCGATATGCGCGTCCGTGTCTTGACGAAGGTAGCGCTGGAACCCAGCACGATACTTGCCCAAATCGTGCCAGCGCCCGGCCAGACTGATCCAGCCCTGACCGTACATATCGGCAAAGTCTGCTGCAAGCCGTGACACTGCGTAGAGATGCTCGGCCAGATCATGGTCAGGGCACGTCGATTGATTCTGCGGGTCTGCTCGGTGAGCAATTGGATTGGTACTAGTCATGCGGAAAGCATACGCCGCAGGTGGCTCACCAGATGACCCTGCTCCGACACAATCCACTAGAAGTACATAGCTTGGAGTCGCTGCACCTGATTTCCCACCAGGTCACGTAGGCTATGGGGTGCAAGCACCTCGACATCTGCGCCCCATTTGAGAATGTCGCGTATCAACTCAGTAGGATCAGCGTACGGGATTTCCAACACAACCCCACCGTCTTCAACGCGACGTAGTTTCTGGTCCGGATGCCAAATCTCTCGCTCTACCCAGCCAGAAACGTGGTGGGTAAAACGAAGTACCGCAACCGCAGTTACCGGCCCAGAAAAAATGCCGTATCCGCGAGACAATTGCTCGTCAAGCACTGCGTCGTCGATGTCCTCCGCCACATCTACGAGTATCGACATTTTCGTCAAGGTGTCCAATGCAAAGGTGCGCAATTCGTTGCGCAGATGGCACCAAGCGTCGAGATACCAGTTGTCTCGGTAGGAAACCAGCCGTTGGGGAGAGAGTACGCGCACCGTTTGAGCGCCGCTGGTGCGCCGAGTCGAGGTCACAGCAAGTTGCTTTCGTCCAAGCAACGCCTCCGTGACCAGCTGAAATGTTGCGCCATCGACGGCTCGACGATGCATCGGCAGCACGCGAATCCGACGCAGCGCCTGCGTTCTCGCTTCGCCCGTGCCTGTTGAGCCTTGTAGCAGCTGTTCCGTACGTTTGCGAATTGGGTACAGTGCGTCACCAAGGACTCGAGGCTCAATTTGCTGTAACAGCTGCTCAATCGCCAGCAGGGCCACCAACTCGTGGGCGTCAAGCCAAAGCCCTGGAAGTGGCTCCCGTGCGTCTGGCAGGGAATTGGTCGCGAGCAAGCGATACCCATGGTGCTCCGCACTCCACTCAATTGGCGCGTTCAGGCGATCGCGCAGGTAGGCAATGTCCCTTTTGAATGTCGCAGGCGATATCTCCAACGTCGACAGAAACTCAGCGCGTGAAATGACGTGCCGCGCCTGCAGCATCTTCAAAATGCGAATCGTTCGTTCAGACTGTTGCATGCTCGCTTATGTCTTGCCGCTGAACGCTAGTTAAGCATTTCTGCGCGTCAAGTCAATGGCTTCAAAACACCGCCGACAGAACGAAGCGCATTTGACAGGCGCCAAACCCGTTGTAGCGTGAATTCATCCCCACCCCGGATGAACAGGAGCCTTCCTCCATGCCCAACGAACCGTTCTGGACTGACCTCCAGTCCTTCCACGATCGCATCCCGACGATCGAACAGCGCCGCCGCGAGTCACGCACGTCGGCCCTCGCCGCGTGCGCCAACCACCTCAACCAGCAACTGCATGGCATCCTGAAGACACTGAATCTCCGTGCCCTCGCCCAACGCTGCTCGGCATCTGTCCCCGCCCTGCCCTGTCGCCGCGCCGAACACCTGCAAGACCGGGAGCGCTGGCAGCCGTTTGCGGGGGTCTACGTCCGTGCGTTCTTCGTCCTCGACGGACGTGTCGACGGTCAACGCCGTCTTGCACTTGCTGGTAGTGAGCACTGGAACGAGGCACAGTTGTCGTGGCACTTCGACGAAGCCCGGTTTCGTGGCTTCCCGCCCACCGTGTTGCTGGAACTGGTGGCAGAGGCCTCGGTTGACCGACGCACCGGTCAGGGCAACGCCTACCTGCTGTATCTGCACGCCGATCGCATCCGTATCGCCGAAGGCGATGCCGTGCTTCAGGTCGCGGACGACCTGCCCGCCCTGCGCCGGCTGTCCGAGCTGTACGACGGCATCGCCATCCTCTCCCAGGTGGCACGGGAGCCGCTGCCAGTGTCCCCCTTGCCAACCCTGTCACGACTGCAGTCCTGCTGGCAGGACGTGGCACTACCGCCAGCGCAGAAAGAGGCGTTGCTGCGCCTGGTGTTTCGCTTCCTTCTCAACGAACCCGGTGCCCCACGGAGCGTGCTCCTGTCTGGACCTACCGGGGTTGGCAAGAGCCTGATCGCGCAGCGGCTCTTTACCAGTACCGATGGTTGGCTGACCGATCTTGATGAGGTGCTCAACACCGATGACCGACCCAGGGAGCGCGCCCGGGTCCTCGGCCAGTACTGGTCGGCACCTGAGCGCTTCTCGCGGGGGGCTGAAGAATGCCGACCCAACGTGTTGCTGCTGGAAGACGTTGAACAGTGGTTCCCGGCAGAGAGCCACGTACGAACGGATCGACTGATCAGTAGTCAAGTCCAGCGCTGGTTTGTCCGGCGATGGGATGAAGCGGTCACTGAGGCCCGGCTGCCCGAACGAAAGCGGCCGTGGCAGGAGGCACCCCCTGCCCGCGTGCTACTGGTGGCAACCACCCGGGATGCAACGGCACTGGATCCAGCCATCCGGGCACGGTTTGATCTTGAGGTGACGATTTCGTTACCGGATGCCACTTTGCGAGACACCCTGGTTCGCCAGCGGCTGGATCAGGTACCGAGTCAGTCCGGTCTGGCGGATCGGGACGCGGACGGTAAGGCGGAGGAAGCCGCAGCGATCAGGGAACTGGTCAACGCCAGCCAGGGGCTCTCCGGTCGTGAACTGTGTGCCCTGTTCGATGCCATGGATAACAGACGTTCGCGATCGGAACACCTGCAGACCGCGCTGGAATCGTTGCAACGGCGTCGCCAGCAGAACAATCCCCGTGTCGATTCCTCGGCGGGTTGGGATCGTCTGGTACTGCCGGATGCCACCCGCGAGACGTTGATGGATCTGGTGTTTCAGCTGCGGGAGGCACCAACATTGCGTCAGGCCGGCTTCAAACCGGCCACCGCAGTACTGCTCTACGGCCCACCCGGTACCGGCAAGACGCAGAGTGCTCGAACCCTGGCCAATGAGGCGGGACTGGCATTCATTGCGGCGAGTACTGCCGAGCTGAAAGCGGGCTATATCGGTCAGAGCGGCGAGCGGGTTAGGTCGCTGTTCGCGAAAGCACGAGCACAGGCGCCAGCCATCCTGTTTCTGGATGAACTGGATGCGGTGGCGACAGATCGGGATGGCGGCGGTGGCGACAGTTTCACCCATGAAGTGGTGAATCAGTTGCTGCAGGAGTTGGACGGGGTCCATGACCACCGCGATCAGCCAGTCCTGGTGATCGCAGCGACCAATCGCAAGGAAGCGCTGGACCCGGCGATGCTGTCACGCTTTCGGGAGACGCTGCTGCTTGATCTGCCGACCCGGGAAGAACGATTGAAGCTGCTCAAGCTTCTGCTCGCCCCGCTCACCATGGAAGACACGGCCCGGCAAGCGATGCGGGACTGGGTCGGCGATGGTCGGATCGAAGGCGACAATCGCGATCGGTTCAGCGTCAACTCGCCGCCGGCATCCCACCGGGATATCGAGCAATGGGTGAATCGGGTGCTCGGCTACAGCGTTCGGCGCCTACGGCAGGTTCGACCGCTTCGCGCCAATGACCTAGCGGTCAACGGTCCCGTCGAGCTTGCGGTAACAGTGTCCGATGTGTTGATGAGTTTGGGTGTTGATGTGGCGACTGCGAACCCGGCAGCGAACAAGCCTGATTCGGCGCCACTATCCGAACCGTCAACAGAGCAGGCGATACAGGTCGCGCCAACGCACTGGCGGGAGGCGGCATGAGCACTTCTCCGGGCTGGCCGACGTGGAGCGGATGGTGGCCGCTTGCTGAGGACTGGGTGAGCAATGGATTGGCACTTGTCTACGCCAGCCTGTGTATCGCCCTCCTCGTATGTATCGTGCACGAGCCGTCGTGTCGCTGGCTGCGGGCGCGCTTGCCACCACGCTGGATCCCCACCTCACGCGAGGATCCGATCTACACCGCATGGGTGGACTTGGTGCTCAGCGCAGGCGGGCTTGCGGTGATTGCCTGGTTCGTGGATGCGCCTGTGGCCGCGTTGGGAACGATGGCATTGGCACTGTTTGGCGCGTTAATTTTGCGCTGCGCCGACGCAGGCTGACGACGACCTGCGTCGAGCGGCGCGCCGATATCGCCCGCCGAGTGGATCTCGTTGATCTGTGCGTCAATCGACGGCTGATACCTATTGCGCCCGGTGTGCGGCGAGTACATCACCGCAACCTGATCAAAACGGTCGGACGATTTAGCTGCTCGAGTTCCCTGCCGTTTGGGCCTGTTGTTGACTTTGCTCACGCCGCGTGGCGAGAAGTTCGAGATCAGCCATGCGTAACAGCGCGGCTGCACGATTTCGATGACTCATGTTGTTTAACAAAGCGAACAATTCTGGGTGTGATTCGCCAGAAACTGCGACGTCGAACTGCAACTGCGTGGCGCGACCTCGCCGACGTACCGGCGGCCCTGCTGTCGCGCCAATCGTCGGCGTCTGCAGCGACCTGGCGTTTGCGTACGCGTCATCTGACACAGGCGCAGAAGGCAGTTGCATGTGTTCCTTGCTGACTTCACGTCTCGCTGCACGCCGGATCGACGATTCAGAAAAGTCATCCAATCCCATTGACAGAAGGCCGCGCACGACAGCAAACGCGGGCCGTTTGACAACAATCGGCGGGCGCGGGCGCGCGATTCTCTCCAGATCGGCGAGGATGACGTTGGCAGCGCCACCAATCAAATATAGGTCGTAGTCGATGAATTCCTCGATGCGAGTAGCGAGGTCGAGCGCGTTGTCGTTGTCTATCGCACGCGGATGCGTCACGTAAGGTAACAGCAGTTCAAGCCTCTGCCCTTCACCACGGCACCGTGTGCCCCGGGTGGCGCATACAAGCGACCGTACCGTCACATCACTGCACTCGGGGTGGTCACTTCGAATTTGTTCCGCAATACCGCAGAGCGCGATGTGTTGCCCGGAACGGGCGTACTTTCCGGATTCAACGATGCTCTGCCGATCGCACCGAATCAAGGACCACCGAAGCGCCTCAAAACCAGCGTCAATAATCATGCGATGATGGCCGCTACTATTTGCCTGGTCGCGGCGCGGCCATTTGATTCGTGTCGCTGCGGCAATGGGATTCGCAACCACTCTCACGCGATGTACATAGATTGTCCTACCGCCGACGCGGTGCCCCCCCGTAAGTCGACGGGCCAGTGCGTCAGGCAACTCTCCATCGCCTGCCGCCTCTGGTGTGGCTCCGATGCAAAGTAGCTCCACGTGAGAGAGCCCGGAGAAAAATATCGCACCAAGGATGATCGCGAAGCGTTGCGTTTCAGCGTAACCGTTGTCGTAGAGAAGTGGATATGGCAAAGCATCTCCAAAATTGATAGCGTCCGGCCCTACGAACACTGGACCATCCTCAGTCTGCACCTCGCAAACTTTCGGCGATGGCGTTGCATTGCGAACGACGTCACTGTCAACAACACAGGATGCGAACGAAAGACTTAGGCGCCGCTGCGAATTTCCAACAATCGTCCAAAGTACCTTGGTCGAACAGGTCCCGACGTCGACGGCCACTACAGCAGCCTCCGAAACACAAAACTGCACACTCATGTTTTTCCCTTCGATTAAGTGAAATTTCGACACGCAACGCTCATTCGCCGCGCGCACTCCACTCTAAGGCGCTCGAGTCGTCAAATTTCAGCCTAATTAGGTGCCCAGACGACTAATTCGCCAGCGACGATGTTGACGCGAGCAACGGAACCGCATTGGGCGCGCGGAATTCATCGGAGAAACCGCATTGCGACGGGAATGTGTAGCCTCTAAGGGCGGGCTTTTGAAACACGCTCTGAGTACCACGCGTAAGTAATAGCACTGCCTCCTCGGCATTCGGGAGAAACTACGTCGGTTAAGACCGGTCGTCTACGACGTACTGTGTTGCACAGCGCCGCGACATTGACCGAATGACCGGACCGTGATTGCGATTTGACACGCCAAATTTCCGGGGTAACTTGAACTTGTCACCCCGGTCCTGCTTTGGTCGACCGCAGGACGGGGTGGCAACACCTTCAACTCTCCCGAAAGGATGCGTTCATATGAACACGCAGGCCCCGGCTCGCTCAATCGATCGAGCCCAATCTCACCATCGACCCGCTTGCACAACGATCCCCTGCCCCTCCGCACCGGCAGCCACCGATACCCGAGATCACCGTCCGCTTGCGGCCGTTGCTCGCTACCGAAAGCTCAGCGCACACCGTCATGTTGACCGGCTCTGGCTGGATCTGATCGTATTTCTCGTTTGTGTCGGTGCACTCATCTCCGTCGCCGTCGGCGCACCGATTACTGCGACTGCAGCGGCCATTCAGCCCGCTACCGGGGTGCGAATGCCCGACGCCGTGTCCGCGCAAGACAGCGTGATCCCGTTGTATGCGCCGGAAGCGGGTGGAGACTGCAGCCTCGCGGTCAATCCAGTGTTGCTCGGTTCCGAGGCACGTCGCGCGCAATTTGCGAGGTCGACTCAAGAAGCTAGTGATCGAGTCCTTGAGCAGCTCAAACGAACCAAGCTCACGCAACATGCTGGTGCTGGTGGCACGGCGAGCGCAGCCGACGGCTCCAAGTTTGATCCGATGACCTTCGTCTCCGGTCCGCCCACGCTTCGTATCGACAGCGAGGGTCGCTACCTGCTCCGGATCGGGTTTCTCGCCACCGACAAGGCCCTCGCCCGGTTCGGTCGAGACACCCTTGAACGCGATGCCAGGGCTGCCGTGGTGGAAACCAACGCCCACTTCGCCGCCTCGAAGCTACCCACCGTCTTTGAGTATGCAACGCTGGAGCGCTATGCCGGGGTGCTGGATGAAGCCAGTGCCTCGCTGACCGATCTGCATATCGCTGCTACTGCGCCCAACCAATACAGCCAGGGCTGGGTAGCTGGTAACTACGACGCCCTGCTCGAATTTCGGGCACGCAACGCAGTCAATCTGGCGGTACTGCTGGCCACGCCGACGAACTCCGGGGCTTATGGAGTGACTGATCGCGGGATCGATAGCTTTGAGTTCTCCAGTTTCCTGATCGCGCTGGATGCCGGGAAGAATGAAAGCTTGACGACTGTAGCGGCGCCGACATTGACCCATGAGATTGGTCACAGTCTGAGCCAGCGCCATGGCGTGACTCAGGATCTGGAGCCGTACGGTCTGGATGCCGATCCGGAGGAAGTGATCCGCTATCGGCTGTCAACCAACTTTGCCTACGGCTCGGGTGCCCTGATCCAGGATGCCAGTGGTGCCGGGGTGCAGTCGATGATGACGCTGGGCTGGTACCACCGCGGCACGGTGTTCCCGCTGGCCATTCCTGTCTTTGTGCCGCAGTTCTCCGATCCGACGGTAAGCTTGTTGAGCCGGACGGGTACCGGGGCGATGAAGGCGTTTCCCTTGGGTCGTATCGGGCTGGAAGACAGTGTGAAGGCGATCCGGCAGGATGCACGGAGCTTTGCGATTGCGTCCACCCCGATGCTTGCCGCGTGGCGGGTGCCGGTGGTGGAGTTCTACAACGTAGCGCTGAATCAGTACTTCATGACGGCGGACAGCGAGCAGATTGATCTGCTGGATCGGTTGGGAGAGGTGAAGACAGGCTGGAAGCGCACCGGGGAGTCGATGAATGCGGTCAGTCGCTGGGGGAACTGGTGGAAGGTGTCAAACGGTGCCTATCCGGAACCGCCAAAGGCTGTGGCTCGCTTCTATGGCAGCCCCAGTGGTCCGAACACCCATTTCTACTCGGCGCGGATTCGAAGCTATTGTGGTGGGGCGGTGAATCCTGCAACGAGCGTGTGGGAGGCGGCGACCTGTGAGGAGGATCTGCTGCGCCGGATTGAGATTGCCAATCCTGGCAATCCGAACGTGTTGCACTATGAAGGTCGGGATTTCCGGACGTATTGGTATGTGGATCAGTCCGTCCCCGCCAGCGAACCAGATCGATTCGTGTGCACCACCCCCTTCCCGGCCTTTCCCAACGAGGCGCCGATGCGGCCGGTGTGGCGATTGTTCAATGGAGAGAACGGCACGCACTCCCGAGCCGATGGTTCACGCATTGATGGCAATCATCGCTATACGAGCAAACCCGAAATCCGGCAGCAGATGCTTGTGCAGGGCTGGAAGGATGAGGGGGTGGCTTGGTGTGAGAGGATGTTTGAGGGGAGGTAAAAAATCTTCAGAGCGCAAACGGGGTTCTTGCGAACTACGCATTCAGTAAGGAGGCAAGGCATGCGACCGTTTGCGCGATTGGCTGCGGCATCGGATCTCGGCGCCGCAGCCACTTAGCTTCGCGATGTTGTTGTTCTGTCCTGAGCCGACGATCGGAAAGCCAGCGTTCGGATAAAAGTACGCTGTGACTGTGGCAATCACCGCATCGGCGCCGCTGATGGCGGCGATGGATTGCAGGACCTGCCCGCTTCCGTTGCGATGAACTTCGAAGCCGCCTGGTACAAATCGCGACCATAGGAGCGATTTGGTCGAGAATCGAACAGGCTCAGCGCGCCCCTATCTGCCGGTGGCGGACGCGATCAATGCGCCAAACGATTCACGCCAGTTGCAACGTAACGTCAGCGCGCGCAGCGCGCATTTCACGAGCGAGCGCGTAGGTGCGAGGGAGAATCGATCTCCGCTTGCGGGCGGAATCAATCAACCAAAAATATCTCGACCCTGGCCCCTTAATCGCTCTATCCGGCCGAAAAACATCTCGTCCCTGGCCCCTTAAACGCGTTACGTTTGTTGAGTTAACTTCAAATCAGTCATCTTGCCCATGGTGAATGCGGCTCTTGGCGGAAAGCTGATTCCTTACTTGCACTCGATCGTAAACTTGTCGACACGTCGCCCTCCGCCAACATCGACCGATGATCCCGTAAGTGGGTAGATTCCCTTCGGGCACCAGCCTCGCTCCGATATTACGCGCTCCGCATATTTCGACAGCTCTAGCCGCGCACGTTCTCGCGCTGGTAGGGCTTGCTCTGCTGCGGATAGTTTTGGGAACGCGCTTAGGGGTAGGTTTTCGATTTCAAATCGAATCCGAGTCGGATTTGTGGATGGCATCGGCGTAATGATTTCCCTCGGCTGGGCAACCGAAGAACTTACGGCGCACGCCGACACAAACCACGATAAGACCACAGCCGTAATACCAGTTTCGATGGTTTTGAGCATGTCAACGCCTCCATGTGTACTTGTTGACGCTATCCCCGTACAACGCGAACGCGGTGAATCCCGCCATCGGCAGCATAGTTCCGAAACTCCACGTCTGCACGCCCGTTTCGAAAGCCACCCGCGCGCCTAGTGATTCAAAGCCGCCGCCCTCGATTCGATAACCGTTGCTGCCATAAGCCCACGAGTTACCAAAGTCGTGCGGTTTGGATACTTGCAAAACGAAGACCCGCACAACTCCGCAAAGTGCGCTGCCTATAGCGTTGCACGGTCCATTGCCAGGATCGTAGCCGTGAGTGCCGCTACCTTCGGCGCTCATACCACCCTGTAGGAACGACCGCAAAAATCCGGGCACCCGCGCCCATTCTTCTTTGGAAATGCCTGGTTCAGTAAGACGTCCGCCGTCTGTTCGCCAGTAGTTATCACTGAACTTTGGTCGTTCGCCATCTGGATCCACACCCGCAGCGTTTGCCTTGTCATACAACCGATCAGTCGCTTGCTTCGTGTATTCCCAACCCGCGCGAGCGAAGGTAGAAAGCGCTGCGAACATCGCCGCTCGTCGCCAATCACCACCTTGAGCCCGCACAACCGCTGCAGACGCCGCTGACTTGGCCAGCAACTGAGTGCCGAAAGATGAGCCGCTAAAGGCACCGGCAACTCCACCACCAACGGCACCACTAAATGCACCTTGCAATGCGGACTGGATATTGCCGCCCATGATGCCACCAGCAGCGAAGCCAGCGGCGGCACCACTCGCCGCACCGACCGCACCAAATCCCGCTGAAGAAATACCGATGCCAGCTTCGCCACCGGCAAGGGTAAGAACACTCGTGCCACCACTGAGAGCAAATTCAGAAAGCTGCGCAAGAAGGAACTCGGAGGCCGCGCCATAGGTCGCGATTGCCGCGACTAGGGCGACGATTGGCTTCAGCCACTTGTCCCTAAACTTCGTCCAAGCCGAGAATCCAGAGGGATCCGAGAACGACAGCGGATTGTTCAGAACATAGACGTAGCGGTTGTGCGACTGCGCGTTATGCGGCGCCTGGATGATCGGATCCGCCTGCAGGAATCGCCCGAGCACCGGGTCATACAGCCGCCCATTCATGTGGATCAGCCCAAGATCGGCCAGATGCTCATGCCCGGTGAAGCCACGGTCCCCTTCGGCATACTTCGCCGCCTGATTCCTTGCATTCCCCCACGGCCCAAAGCCGTGAATATGGATGCTGCCCGCCATCGTCGGGGCACCCGGCGTACCCACCACAATCACCTCCGCCACCATGCTGCCCAAGTGATCCTTGATCAGAAGCTTGGTGACCGTGGTGCTGCCGCTCAGGTTGGCG
>JABLTH010071693.1_pt1 | contig 26987 bp, 20 predicted proteins | sample 7875711 | NCBI WGS metagenome assembly JABLTH01 (sample SAMN14941262, study PRJNA633318) | bioreactor metagenome | isolation source: bioreactor | place: China | collected 2019-03-05 | reverse complement strand
GAAGAAGTAACTCGGGCCGCGGCAGCGGCTCGAAACCACTCGCCCATAGGGCGAGACACGTGTGCCGCGCACGCGACAACCAAGCCATGTCGCCACTAGATGACTCGCTTCGCTCGCCCTTCGGGGCCGCCCTCCGGGCGTTCTCCGCGCTACGCGCTCCGTCCGGCCTGCGCCGGAATGACGAAGTAGGTGACGGCACGGTAATCCCGAGCGTCCGTTGGGGTTCGCAAGCTCACCCCAACCTACGCCGGGAAGACGAGATCGGTGGCGAAGCGGCGAACCGAAGCGCCCCGTTGGGGTTCGCCGGAGGCTCACCCCAACCTACGGCGCAACAACGAGGTCACTGGCGAACCCGCCAAACAAAACACCCGCCATCACCCACAAATCCCCAAACCTCCAACCCCACGGATAAGATCACCCGACCCACCCCCAATTAGCCAACCATGTACACCCTCCACTACTCCCCCGGCACCGCCAGCATGGTCATCCACCTGGCCCTGCTGGAAATCGGCGCCCCCTACCGCCTCGAACTCGTCGATCTCGACGCCGACGCGCAACACTCGCCGGAGTACCTCAAGCTCAACCCCGGCGGCACCGTCCCCACCCTCGTCATCGACGGCCGCCCCCGCGTCGAATCCGGCGCGCTGCTGATGATGCTCGCCGAGCGCCATCCCGAAGCGAGGCTGATACCGCCGCCCGGCACGCCCGAACGCGAGCTGTGGCAGCAATGGGTCGTGTACCTGAGCAACACGCTGATATCCGCCTATCGCCTCTGGTTCTATCCGAGCGAGCTGGGCCACGAGGAACATCCTCCGGCCATCCGCGCCACGCTCCAGCGCAAGATCGAAAGCGTGTGGGATCGCCTCGATGCGCACCTGTCCGCCCATGGCCCGTACCTGCTGGGCGACATGTTCAGCGGTGCCGACCTCATGCTCACCATGCTGATGCGCTGGTCGCGCAACATGCCGCGCCCGGTTACCGAATGGCCTGCGCTCAAGCGGCTCGCCGATCTGGTGCGCGCGCGGCCGAGCTGGACGAAGCTCTATGAGCTGGAAGGCCTGACCGAGTGGCGATGAGCGCAGGCAGAAGCTGGCGCCAGCGCCTGAAAGACGAATGGCTGCTGGCCGCCTTCGGCCTGCTGGCGCTCGCGCTGGCGACCTTCGACCCCCATCCATGGAGCGACTACCAGCGCTGGCTCCAGCTGCCCACGCTCGCCGGCCTGCTGGGCCTGATGATCGCGATCCAGGGCATCCGCGACAGCGGCCTGGTGCAGCACCTGGCCGGCGCACTGGTCGCGCGCGCGCATTCGCAGCGCACGCTCGGGCTGTTGCTGGTGAGCATCACGGCGGTGCTGTCGATGGTGCTCACCAATGACGTGAGCCTGTTTCTGATCGTGCCGCTTACCGTGGCGGCCGGCGGCATCTCCAACCTGCCTGTGTTGCGTCTGGTGGTATTGGAGGCGCTCGCGGTGAACGCCGGCTCCACGCTCAGTCCTATCGGCAATCCACAGAACCTGCTGATCTGGCAATACCTGCGCCTGCCGTTCTTCGAGTTCGTCGCCGCCATGCTGCCGGCGGCCACGGTCATGTTCGCGCTGGTCGCGCTGCTCACCTGGTGCTGGCTGCCGCGCGAGCGGGTGGAACTGCACGCCGAACAAGTGGACGGCCATACCGTGTCCGCCACGCAAGCCGCGCTGTCGACCGTGGCGCTCGCGATGATGGTGCTGATGATGGAACACGGCCACGCCGCGATCGGCGCCGCGTTGCTGCTGGTGCCGTTCGCGCTGTTCGACTGGCGCCTGCTGGCGCGGCTGGACTGGCTGCTGCTGGCCACCTTTGCCGCGATCTTCCTGGGCCTGGGGCACTTTGCCGAGCTGGGATGGGTACGCCAGGCGATGGATGCGGTGAATCTCGATCGCCCACTGAATCTCTACGCCACCGGCATCCTCGCCTCGCAGGCGATCAGCAACGTGCCCGCCACGGTACTGCTGATGGGCCGCGCGCCAGAAGACATGGCGCTGGCCGTGGCGGTGAACGTCGGCGGCTTCGGCGTGGCGATAGGCTCGCTGGCGAACCTGATCGCGCTGCGCCTGGCAAAGCAGCCGCATGGCCTGCGCCTGCTGCACCGGGTATCGATTCCGTTCCTGCTGGTGTGCGCCCCGCTGGTCTACCTGGTCACGCGCTGGCTCGGCTGAGCCAGCGCGGCAGATACCGGCGACGCGTCAATCGTCGCCGCCATCGCGCGGCACGCTGACTTTCCCGCGCACACCCGAGTGGTTCACGTCGCCGCTGCCCTTGGCGCCCAGCGATAGGTCGCCGCCCACATCGCGCGCGGTGAGGTCGCCGGAACCCAGCGTCTGCGCACGTACGCTGCCGCCGACGCGCTGCACCGAGACGTCGCCCGAGCCGATGCTGCCCACGCGCACATCGCCCTTGATGTCCTCACCCTTGAAATCGCCCGAGCCGACCGAGCCCAGCTCCACGCTGCCGACGTTGCTCGCATCGAGGTTACCTGAGCCGATGCTCGCCGCCAGCGGGCCTTCGATGTTCTCGACGTGCAGGTCGCCCGAGCCGACATGCGTATCGAGCCGCTTGAGGCCTTCCGCCCAGGCGTCGCCGGAACCCACGTTCAAGGTGACCGGTATCGACGGCGGCAGTTTGAGGTTGAGCTTCAAGTCCGCGTAGCTGCGGCCGAAGCTCCAATGATTGCGGTCGCGCCCGGCCTGGACGATCAGCACGTCGCCGTCGCGACGCTGGGTGACGATCAGATCGTCCAGCAGTTCCTGGCTGGAAGCGCAGGCGCGGCCGGTCAGCTCGCCCATGCGCGCGGCGCTGTCGCCGCCCAGGTGCAGGTCGAAGCTGCGCAGGTCGATCTGCACGGCATGTACTCCGGCCAGATCCAGTTGCAGATTGCGGTCCGCCTGGAACTTGCAGTCGTCCGCGGCGGCGGCGGCGAGCGGGGCCAGCAGCAGGCTGGCGGCGATCAGATGACGCATGGAGCTCTCCTTGGTGTCGTTCGCCGATCAGATGCAGCGGCGCGGAGAAAGGTTGCAAGGCGCCGCCACGCGGTCAACCGCCGATTGGCAGGGGCGTTCTGAAGTCGCGATACACGTCAAGGAGACCGACCGCATGAAACGCCCCGCTCTGCTCGCTGCCCTGGCCCTGTCGATCGCCTGCGGCGCCTATGCCGTCGCGCAGGATGCGCCTCCCGCTCCCGTGGCGGTCCAGCCGCCGCCCAAGGCCCCGCCCGCCGATGGCAAGGGTGCGCCGCCGCATCCTCACGCGGATGGCGGTCCTGGCATGCATCGCCCGGACGGCGACGGCGCGATGCGCCACATGGGCATGATGGGCTTCGAATCGCCGGTGATCGGCGATCTGCGCGAACTGGAGGATCTCTACGTCCAGTCCGGCCGCGCAAAGGAACTGCCCGCGCTCTACAACAACGTGCTGGCGAGGTCGCAGGATCCGCGCGTGCGCACCTATGTCTACCACCAGCTGGCTCGCGCGCAGACGGCGCCGGCCAGCGTGGACCAGGCGATCGCCACGCTGCGCAAGAGCCTGGACGAGAACCTGACCGAGGAGGCGAGGCGCCACGACGAGATGGAGAGGATGCGCGCCCGCTTCGAGGCTCGCGGTACCGGGATGGTTCCGCCGCCTGCGCCTGCGCCGGCGGGCAAGTGATCGAATAACCATAACAACGAGGCACTAGTCGCTGTTTGCCCAGCAGCGTGATGGAGCTTGAGGCGTGAGGGCCCCAGAACCCGCGCCTCTTTTTTTTGCTCTTTTCGTTGGGCGGGCGGTGTTTCGGCGCTTTTGTTATCGGGGGCGGGCTAGCGCTGGGGTGACTTGGTCGCTTCCGCAATGGGGGTTGTGTACGCCTACTGGCGTTGTGACCCACGCTTTTTGATTCGCGAGGTTGGTCGCTCGTTGGTGGGGAGTTCGCGATCTGGCCGCTTGCGCAGCGGGCGTTCCGGACGCCTGCCGGCGCCCGGGTCACTTTATCCTTGCTGGCCCAAAGAGAAAGTAACCAAAGAGAAATGGCCTCAGGGCAATGGCTCGCGGCGGGGGTTGGCAGAGCACGGGGTGCTTTCGCAATTTGCCAGGCTCGGGCTTTGCTCGGTGGGACTGAGGTTGCGTGGCGTCTGTTTCGAGGCGCCGTGGCGGAGAGGGTGGGAAGTGCCTCGGTGAATCCGTTGTCCTGCGATGGCACCACCCTTCCCCCTCTCCCCTCCGGGGAGAGGGTCGGGGCGAGGGGCCCTACGGAGCCGGGCGACGGTTGTCTTCGCAAAGGTCCAATGCGGCAAGAATGAATTTGTCGGCCGCTGACAAACGAAACGAAACACTACTCGCAACACTGAGCACGCTCGCTACAACTTCAGCGCCTCATCGCCTTTCACCCGCTGCCACAACGCTTCCTGCGCTTCCAGATCGCGCTCCGCCAAGGGCCTGCCTTCGTCGTGGGCTATCTTCTCCATGGCGCGAAAGCGTCGCTCGAATTTTGCGTTCGCGTGCCGCAGCGCCTGGGAGAAATCGACGTCCGCGTGGCGGGCCAGGTTCACTAGCACGAACAGCGTGTCGCCGATTTCGTCCTGCAAGCGCGCTTTGTCGGCGCCGGTGGCGAATTCCTCGCGGACTTCCTCGACTTCTTCGGCCAGCTTGTCCAACACAGGATGGGCGTTCGGCCAATCGAAGCCGACCTTGGCGGCGCGTTGCTGCAATTTCAGCGCGCGCTTCCACTCCGGCAAGCCGCGCGAGACGCCGGCCAGGGCGCTGTCGTCATGCGACTCGCCTTTCGCGGCGCGCTCTTCGGCCTTGATCGCCTCCCACGCCTCTTTCTGCGCTTCGACGTCGTCGTAGCTGACCTCGCCGAAGACGTGCGGATGGCGGCGGATCATCTTGTCGCTGATCGCATGCGCCACATCGGCGAAATCGAACAGGCCCTGCTCCCGCGCCATCTGCGCGTGGAACACCACTTGCAGCAGCAGATCGCCCAGCTCGTCGCGCAAGTCGTGCCAATCCTGGCGATCGATCGCGTCGGCCCCTTCGTAGGCCTCCTCGATCGTGTACGGCGCGATGGTGGCGAAGTCCTGCTGCAAATCCCACGGGCAGCCGCCCTGCGGGTCGCGCAGGCGGGCCATGATGGCGAGCAGGTCGTCGAGGCTGTGGCGCTTGGCGTCGGTCATCGGCCTATACATCCGCCGCGCGCAGGCGCGCGGTCCAATCGATGGTCATATCGCCCACGGCGATGAATTCGGGATTGATCAACGAATCCTTGCGGTTGTACCGCAGCGGCTCGCCAGCCAGATCCAGCACGGCGCCGCCCGCCGCCTCCAGCACGCATTGCGCGGCGGCCGTATCCCACTCGCTGGTGGCGCCGCGGCGCAGATAGACGTCCGCATCGCCGCGCGCCCGCATGCAGAATTTCAGCGACGAACCCATCGGCTTTTCGAGAAAATCCTCGCCCAGCAGTTCGCGCAGCAGCGCCACGCCATGGCCGCCATGCGACCGGCTTCCGGCCACGACCGGCGGCGGGGTGATCGCACGCGTCGCGATCGGCTGCCAGGCGGCGCCGACGGCCGGTTGCCGCCAGGCGGCGCCACCGCGCTCGGCCGCGTACAGGTCGCCGGTCACCGGCGCCAGCACCACGCCTAGCACCGGCTCGTGGCCGTCGATCAGCGCGATGTTCACGGTGAACTCGCCGTTGCGCTTGACGAACTCGCGCGTGCCGTCGAGCGGGTCCACCAGCCAGTAGCGCGACCACGCCTGCCGTTCCGACCACGCGGCGATGCGCGACTCCTCGGACAGCACCGGCAGGCGCTCGTCCAACGCGTCGAGACCGGCGACGATCACCCGCTGCGCCGCGAGATCCGCGTCGGTGACCGGGGAATGATCGGCCTTGCGCAGCACTTCGAAATCCTGCGCGTAGATCGCCAGGATGGCCTGCGCCGCCTCGCGCGCGATGGCGGCCACCCGAAGCAGCAAGGGAGAGACGGGCGGCATGCTCATGCCCGCTTGAAGCGGCCGGCGAGATACTCGCGGGCCATGAACAGCGCGGCGATCGAGCGGCCTTCGGTGACGTCGTCGCGCGCGATCAGCTCATGCAGTTCGGAAAGCTTCCACGGCACCACTTCGAGCTCTTCCGGCTCGTCGCCTTCCAGGCGCTCCTCGTACAGGTCCTGCGCCAGCACGATGTGCGCCATATGCGTCATGTACGACGGCGACAGCGAAAGGTTGTGCAGGATCTTCAGGCTGCGCGCCCCGTAGCCGATTTCCTCTTTCAGCTCGCGGTCGGCGCCCTGCTCGGCGGTTTCGTCCTGGTCCAGGCGGCCCTTCGGCAAGCTCAGCTCGTAGCGGCCGACGCCCGCGCCGTACTCGCGCACCAGCAGCACGGTGTCGTCGTCCAGCATCGGCACGATGATCACCGCGCCCAAACCGCTGCCCTTCAGGCGCTCATAGGTACGGCGCTCGCCGTTGGAGAACTCCAGGTCCAGCTGCTCGACGTGGAGGAAGCGACTGTCGTGCACGTCGCGGATGGCATGAACGATGGGTGGCTTGTGCATGTGGGATGTCAGCTCCGTAAGGCGGCGCGGAAGCGCGCCAGCGCCTGCGCATGCAAGGCGGGCGTACCCGCCAGCACGCTGCGCGTGTCCAGGGTCAGCGGCTGACCGTCGAGGTCGGTGAACACGCCGCCGGCTTCGCGCACGATCACCGCCAGTGCGGCGACGTCCAGGATGTTCACGTCCGACTCGATCACCAGATCCAGGCCGCCGCGCGCGAGCAAGTGGTAATGGCAGAAATCGCCGTAGCCGCGGATGCGGTTGCTGTCGCGGATCAGCGCGCCGAGCTCGGTCCAGCGTGCGTCGCGGGTCAGCGTCTTGACGTTGCCGGTGGAGATCGAGGCCTGCGCCATCGTTTCCGTCGCCGCCACGCGCACGCGCTCGCCCTCGAACCACGTGCCGCCGCCGGCGCTGGCCCACAGCGTCTCGCCGTACACCGGCGCGCTGGACACGCCCAGCACCAGTTCGCCCCGATGCATCAGCGCGATCTGCGTGGAGAAGAACGGTGTGCGCCGCACGAAACTCTTGGTGCCGTCCAGCGGATCGACCAGCCACATCAGCTCGCGCGCGCGGTCGTCGACGCCGAATTCCTCGCCGTAAATGGCCGCTTCCGGCAGCGCCTTTTCCAGCACCTCGCGGATGGCCAGTTCGGCTTCGCGGTCGGCCACCGTCACCGGCGTGTCGTCGCTCTTGATCTCCACGTCCACGCCGCGCCGCCAGTAGTGGCGGATCACCTCGGCCGCCGCGTCCGCGGCTTCGCGCGCCGCGGACAGCGCCCGCGCCAGATCGGGTGCGCTCATCGATTCCCCTTGCCCATGATCGCGGCCAGTCCGCCGCTGCGTTCCACATGCATGCTGCCATCGGCCGCCAATCGGCCGAAACCCGCCAGCCAGTCGCGCAGCGCCGGATCGGGCTCTCGCGGCCTGGCCTTGATGTCGTATTTCCAGCCCAGCGGGCTCAGCGCGAGGCGTCCGGCGACTTGCAGCGGGCCCTCGCCGTCGTCCTGCACGGTGGCGCTGACCACCCCGCCGGCGCCGCTGGCACGCAACTGCAGGTTGCCGAAGGCCAGATCGCGCTGCTCGCCCTGCAGGCGCGCGCCGCTCCACTGCGCCGCGGCGTCCAGCTCCAGGGGCCAGCGGCCCTGCAGCACCACGCGGGCGTTGTCGATGGTGAGCTGGCCTTCCAGGCGTTCGACGTTCGGGGCCAGGCGTGCCGAGAGCTGGGCGAGGTCGCCGTCCACATGCACCTGGCTCCACTCCTCGCGCTTGGCGTCCAGCTTGCGCATGCGCGCGGTCAGGCGACCCCACGCGCCGCGCAGGTCCACCGCCAGTTGCGTATCGCCCAGCAGGGCGCGGCGCGAGAGTTGCCAGTCGAGCTGGCCCAGATCGCCGCCATTGCTGGCCAGCAGCCGGTCCGCATGGCCTTCCCAGACCGTGCCGCTGAGCCCCTCCAGGCGCCCGCCGCGCAGGCGGGCCTCCAGCTGCGGGCGCACCCAGCTGGCCGGCAGGTACGCCACCAGCAGGGCCAGGGCGGACGCCAGCAACAGGAACCACAGGACGGTGCGCAACCGGATCAAAACGGGACTCCAGGAACAGGCGGGCTTGAGGCAGCCGGCGCCGAGGCCCGATCATACCCGGATGAGTCCGAACGAAAGCCGCAACCGCGCCCTCGCCGCGCGCGACCTCCGCCATCTCTGGCACCCCTGCACCCAGATGCACGACCACGCCGGCACCGTGCCGCTGCTACCCATCGTCCGCGGCGAAGGCCCCTGGCTGGTGGACGCGGACGGCCGCCGCTACCTGGACGGCATCAGCTCCTGGTGGACCAACCTGTTCGGTCACGCCAACCCGCGCATCGGCGCGGCGCTCAAGGACCAGCTCGATACGCTGGAACACGTGATCTTCGCCGGCTTCACCCACGAGTCCGCCATCGAGCTGGCCGAGCGGCTGGCGGCCATCACCCCGGCCGGGCTGGATCGCGTGTTCTTCGCCGACAACGGCTCCGCCGCGATCGAAGTGGCGCTGAAGATGAGCTTCCATTACTGGCTCAACCAGGGCGCCGGCCAGACGACTCGCTTCATAGCACTCACCGGCAGCTATCACGGCGAAACGCTCGGCGCGCTCTCGATCAGCGATGTGGCGCTCTATCGCAAGACCTACGCGCCGCTGCTGCTCACCCCGATCCTGGCACCCTCGGCCGACACCTACGAAGCCGAGCCGGGTGAATCCCCTGCTGCCGTCGCCACGCGCCGCCTGGGCGAACTGCGCGCACTGCTCGAACGCCACGCGCACGAAACCTGCGCCGTGATCGTGGAACCGCTGGTGCAATGCGCCGGCGGCATGCGCATGTACCACCCCAGCTACCTCACCGGCCTGCGCGCGCTCTGCGATGAGTTCGGCGTGCACTTCATCGCCGACGAGATCGCCGTGGGCTTCGGCCGCACCGGCACGCTGTTCGCCTGCGAACAGGCCGGTGTGGCGCCGGACTTCATGTGCCTCTCCAAGGGCCTCACCGGCGGCTTCCTGCCGCTCTCCGCCGTGCTCACCACTACCCCGGTGTACGAGGCCTTCTATGCCGAATACAACGCCGGCAAGGCCTTCCTGCATTCGCACAGCTACACCGGCAACCCTCTGGCCTGCCGCGCCGCGCTCGCCACGCTGGACATCTTCCGCGACGAGCCGGTGCTGGAACGCAACCGCGTGTTGGCGGTGCACCTGGCCAAGCGACTGGAGCCGCGGCGCGACCACCCGCACGTCGCCGACGTGCGGCAGACCGGGATGATCGCGGCGGTGGAGCTGGTGCGCGACAAGACCGCGCGCACGGCGTATCCCGCCGAGGAACGCCGCGGTCTGCGCGTCTATCTGCACGGGCTGGACCACGGTGCGCTGCTGCGGCCGCTGGGCAATGTCGTGTACTTCATGCCGCCGTACGTGGTGAGTACGGACGAGCTGGATCATCTGGTGGACGTGGCCATCGCGGGAATCGAGCGCGCCGTGGCGGATTGACGCCGCGGCAGTCAGGCCGCGCCGCTATGAGCGCTGCGCGGCCTACATTCGCCATGCCGGCACGGGCCGGCATCCGTTAACCGTTAAGCTCCGCCCTCAACGCCCACCCACACTCGGATCCAGCTTCTTCAAGGCCGGTCCCAGCCGGTTCTCGCCCGTGCGGTCGATATCCTGCTTGTCGTACACCCGCCCCGGCATGGGAATGCACTTCCCTTCCTTCGGCGGAATGTGGCTGCCGGTCTGGCGCAGGCAATGCCGCTCATCCACCGGACGCTGCGCGGCCTTGCCGCTCGCGCTGGAGGCTGGCGGTGGATAAGGCATGGTCTCCAGGCCTTCAATACGGCGCATGCGCGCGCCTTGCGTAGCATCCTGGCCCGGCTGGATGGCGGGCGGATTCGAGGTTCGCTGGACACTTGGCGTGCCAGCCGTACTCTGGGCGGAACTCTGCGCCACGGCAGTGGTGCCGCCCGATGCAGCGAGCAGGACAATGGCGAACAGCATCGATGACTTCGACATGACTTCGGCCCTCGCACAGCCGTAGAGAAGAGCATGCTGCGCCCGCCGGCGAGCTACGGCAACTGGCGGTTGTCATGCGCCACGCGACGGTTCAGCTCAGCCGGGACGTCCACGCGCAGCCCCTTGGAAACTCCACCGCCTCCGCTCGACCGGACTCATTCAGCCACCAGACGCCAAGCAGCTCCCGCTCCGCTTCGCTATCCTCCCCGCTCGATTCCCGCCGCAGCCCGCCTCATGCGCACCATTCGCATCCACGCCCCCCAGCCCCTTGCCATCGGCACCGATGTCGCCCTGCCTGCGCAGGCCGGCGAACACGTCGTCCGCGTGCTGCGCATGACCGCCGGCGACACCCTAGTGCTGTTCAACGGCGACGGCCACGACTACGCGGCGACCATCCTCTCCGTCGGCAAACGCGAAGTGGTCGTGCGCATCGACAGTAGCGAACGTATCGACAAGGAATCCCCGCTGCGCCTCACCCTCGCCCAGGGCATTGCCCGTGGCGAAAAGATGGACTTGATCGTGCAGAAGGCCACCGAGCTCGGCGTCGCCCGCATCGTGCCGCTGCACACCGAACGCTCCGAGGTGAAGCTGGATACGACACGCGCGGAGAAGCGCCTGGCGCATTGGCGCGCGGTGGCGGAAAGCGCGTGTGAGCAGAGCGGACGCGCGGTCGTCCCGGAAATCGTGCCAGCGCTTCCGCTGGAAACATGGCTGCGCGATCTCCCGGCCGACGACGGCGCCTTACGGTTGGCGTTGTTGCCGGAAGGCACGGTGCAGGCGCGTACGCTGCGCTTTCCGTCGAGTGGCGGCGTGCTGGTGGTCGGACCGGAAGGTGGCTTGGGCGAGCGCGATGTCAGTGCGCTCGATACAGCGGCGTTTCATGGGCTGCGCTTGGGGCCGCGGATCTTGCGGACGGAGACGGCAGGCTTGGCGGCATTGGCGGCGCTGCAGGCATTGCACGGCGATATCTGAGTCATCCACTTCGACTGGGAATCGGCGCAGCAAAGAAGGCCCCATCCTTTTCGCTTGCTGGCCTATTCAGATATCCGCCAAACGCGCTTGTGATTATTCCCTGCCCTCGCCGGCGACTAAAAACGGCGTGCCAGAATGCGGCTGCTGGCAGCGAGTAGCCCTGCCATAGGGCGAGCGTAAGTGAGGGGAACCGGCAACGGAACGCTCGCGTCGTGAACGTTCGAAAAGGCATCGGACCGATGACTATGGCGCTGCACCCTGTGATGCGGAAGCTGCTTTGTTGCCTGCCGGCCGCACTTCTCTTGACGGTATCGGTGAACGGCGCGGCAGCCGCCAAAGACGGGCCGTTCCTCCTGAAGCGCGCTGGCCGAATGATCGCCATCGAGCCTTATGCCGCGAATATCCTGCGCATCACGCTGAGCACCGATCGGGCCGCCGTGACGACGCCGCCCGGCTATGGATTCGAAGCCAAGCCGTCATTCCAAGGATGGACGCATACGCACGATGCCTCCGGCGGCGATGTCTTTCGCTCGGCGAAGATGATCGTCCATGTGGCTCCGGAGCATCCCACCCCAAGCCAGCTACCCCAGAGTCTGCCTTTGGACGCGCTGAACCGTGAGCTGCGGGAAAAGTACTTCGGCGGATGGCACGACCCGAATCTCTTCAACGATGCGCTGAAGATCACCGACGCCGAGGGCAAGACGCTGCTTAGCATGCGCAGCTGGACCATGGCGCCCAAGCAGCCGCAGGTGGCGCAGGTCGATGCCGACCCCAAAGGCTTTCGCGCCGCTGCCACGTTCGATTCGCCCGGCAACGAGCACTATTACGGCCTGGGACAACAGCAGCAGGGCTGGATGGACCTGCGCGACCACGAAATCCGCTGCTGGCACGACTATGGCGCACTGGGCGGCGAGAACGTCTGCGTTCCCTTCATGGTGTCGAACCTCGGCTACGGCCTGGTCTGGGACAACCCTTCCAAGACCACCGTGCAACTGGGCTTCAACGGACTGAACGCCTGGTCGTCGGAGGTGGGCGACCGCGTTTCCTATTTCGTCATCGCAGGAAGCAACGCGGACGAGATCTACGCCGGCTACCGCCAATTGACCGGCTCGACGCCCATGCTGCCCCGAACGGTGTACGGCTATATCCAGAGCAAGGCGATCTACTCGTCTCAGGAGCAGATCCTCGCCGTCGCTGACGAATACCGCCGGAAGAACCTGCCGCTAGGCGTGATGGTGGTCGATTTCCTCAACATGACCAAGCAGGGCAACCTCGACCTCGATCCCGCGCGCTGGCCGGACCCCGCCGCCATGAACCGCCAGCTGCATGCGCAAGGCGTGGATTCGCTGCTGAGCGTGTGGCCGCACTTCTCCAAAGGCTCGCTGTTCTACGACGAGCTCGCGAGCAAAGGCTGGCTGGTGCATGGTAAGGACGGCACGCCAGACCAGGGCTGGTACAAGACCATCATCGGCCCGAACATCGACACGACCAACCCTGACGCAGCGAAGTGGTTCTGGCAGCAGATCCGCGATCGCTACATCAAGCCATACGGTTTCGATTACCTGTGGCTGGATGAGACGGAACCGGACGTCGATCCCGCCCAGGACGTGTTCTGGATCGGCTCGGGCACGCGCTTCTACAACGTCTACCCGCTGTTCCATACCGCGGCAGCCTACGAAGGGTTCCGGCGCGACTTCGGCGATGCGCGGCGAGTCATGATCCTGGCGCGCGCCGCCTACCTGGGCGCCCAGCGCAACGGCACGGTGTTCTGGTCGAGCGACATCTTCGCGACCTGGGACATGCTCAAGCGGTCCATCCCGGCGGGGCTCAACTTCACCGCGACCGGGATGCCCTATTGGGACACCGACATCGCGGGTTTCATGTCGCCGTCCCTCCCCGCCGACTACAAGGCGACGCACCCGCCATTGATCGACGGTTCCGACGTGCGCGGCACGATCGGCAACTACGAGGATTATCCCGAGCTGTTCGTGCGCTGGTTCGAATGGGGCAGCTTTCAACCGATCATGCGCGCGCACGGCGAAAGGGACCACAACGAGGTTTGGTCGTACGGAAAGCAGGCGGAGCCGATCCTGGCCAAGTACCTGAAGCTCCGTTACCGACTTCTGCCCTACACGTACTCAGCCGCCTTCCGCAGCTACCAGACCGGCGCGCCCTACATGCGCGCGCTGTTCATGGACTTCCCCAACGACCCGAAAGTCGCGGACATCCCGGACGAATACATGTACGGACCAGCCTTCCTGGTCGCCCCCGTCACCGAACAAGGCGCCACCCGCCGCACGGTGTATTTGCCCGCCGGCTGCGACTGGTACAACTACTGGACGAACCAGCGCCTGCACGGCGGCCAGACGATCGAGGTGGATGCGCCGATCGATGTGCTACCACTGTTCGTCAAGGCGGGCAGTATCGTGCCGCTGGGACCGGACGATGCTGATGCTCAGAAAACGCAGAAGGTCGTTGCGGTGAACGTTTATCCGGGTGCGAATGGCCGTTTCGCGCTCTATCAGGACGACGGGAAGACTTATGGCTACGAGCGGGGCAAGTATTCGATCACCACGCTGACGTGGGATGAGGCTTCTCGCCGGTTTGGACATGACGGGGGACGGGCGTGGAGCGGCAAGGATGCTCCTGCGGTTTCCGTCATAGGGGATTGAGGCTCTGAGTCTCAGCCTGTGGCACAGAGGGCCGATGATCCGAATGCCGTGGGAACCACCGATATGACACGTGGAGAGTTTGGATCCTTGGCTCGATTCGACCGGTCTGAGATGACTCCTCAGGATGAGGATTAATCATTCGTATCCAAACCGTGGAAGACGAATGCAATACCGACCCTGGCCAATTGCTCCTGCACCGCGCCCAACATCCGAAGGGCAGGTTCAGTCGGCTCGTACTTGTGGACGAGCTCAATGCGGATGACCCTGCCGCTGGCGGCTGGCAGATGCTCCAGGATCTGCCCGGAGCGAATGAAATCGAGATAGCAGTTGATCTTCTTTTCAAGCAGCTCAGCGTGGGTGGCATCATCCCATGCCAAGTGATCGGATATGAGCAACACCGGTGCGCCGTTCTTCTTGTTGGTCCCCATGCCATCTACGACACCAGCATGCTCAATCGTCATCCCATGACTCCTTGTCTCCCACATCGGGCTTGGGCTGGCAGCCGAACTTACATATTTGACGCCACATCGCTACGCGACCTATAGGCGATCCCTGACAGACGCGTTTCTTTCTTCTCTGTAGCCTTGCTCTGTCGTCCCGCGCCTTTGCGCCACGACCGCGGCATGACCTGCCGTGCAGCGCGGGCCGGATGGGCGGCAACCCATCCGACCCGCTGACCACAACCAACTGAGATGGAGTTGATGATGGCTGACATCGATCATAAGGCAGACACGCACCCGCTTCCCAATGAGGTGCTTTCTCACGCCGACTTCCCCACCAACCCGCTGGCCCGCCCCTACGACGTCCCCGACGCGTTGGAAGATCCGCAGCAACGCCTGCTCGCCCGCCTCGCCGGCATCCACATGGCGGTGAACGTGCTCACCGGCCTGCTCGGCACTAGCGAGACGTTCCGCGATCGGCAAAGCTGCGCGCAGCCGACCGAGCCCGGCGAATGGCCGCTGCCGCCGACGTGCGTGGAAGGACTCTTCTTGGCGGTCTATCACCTGAGCCAGTACGCCGAGTCCCTGAGCCTCGGCCCGGCATTAGCGCCCGAGCAGGTGTAATCGATGCAAGCCCACGGCGCGCGCCCTAGCGCGCCGTGACTGGCTCGCTTACGAAAGACTGCAGTGCTTACTGCACGCGATAAAGCACCGCGGCACCAGGCTTCGCTTCGAATGCCGGCACGGTGCGCTGCTTGAGCGCGTTGCCCTTTGCATCCCACACCAGCGTGTCCTGTGGATACTCATCCTTGCGCGTCATCGCATCGATCTGCTTCACGATCACACCCGAGCTTTCCTTCACCTCGGGGTTCCAGGCGAAAACACCCGAGCTGCCGTAGAACACCGCAGGCGCGTCGGCATCCAGACGACGATCAGGACACATCACCAAGCCGCGCTCCAGCATCACGCGCAACGCACCGACAGGCACGGCCTTGACCGTGGGCGTCGTGCGATCGGCGCTATGACCGGGGCAGACATTGGCGGACCGGGTGACCATGCTCTCCACAACCTCGCGATCAGACTGCGCGAAAGCCTGCATGGACGTGGCGGAGAGAACGAGCAGAACGGCGGGAGCGATCCTTGGCATGAGTGCTACTCCTTGGTGTTGGGTGGAGCCGAGGGTAGCAAGCGGGCGTTAATACGGCGTGACGTTCTCAGGTTGCGCGTTTGTCATGCGCTTCCGCTTCGAGCTCCGCCATCAATGCACCTGCTTCTTCGCGGCCGGCGTCGGTGATCACCTGGGCCGACATGGCCATTGCCAAATATTTCTTGGCTCGTGCCATGGATCCGCGAGTACGGCCATGCAAAAACAACTTCCCGAGTTCCAGCGCAGCATCCATATCGCCCAGAGAAATAGCTCTTCTGAACCAGCTTCGGGCCTTCTTCAACTCGCCCTGATCTCGATATATAACCGCGATATTCGAGATGGCGCAGACTTCGTTCTGCCGTGCAGCTCGCCTGTACCAGCGAAGCGCCAAGCCAGGGTTTCTCTCTGTACCGATGCCGCTATCGTAAAAGTAGCCAAGCGTGTTCTGTGATGGCGCATCGCCGTCCGAAGCAGCGGCACAGAACAGTTCGAAGGCACCACGAAGGTCTCCGGCGTCCCACTTTTCGTTGGCCTCAACGAACAACTTGTGAAGTTCCATTTGTAGTCTCGATGACGCTATCAGCTATAGCCTGCTTGCGAAGTAGCAGGGGCGCTATAAACCCTACTCGACCGACTCGGCGCAAGAGTCAAAAAAAGAGAAGTTGAGCATCTCCTGATGCCCTGCACACCGTCGTCTTACGACGGCCCGTCGCCTTGACACTCTATGGCGCCTCTTTCTGAAAACAACTAGGGTCGAGCACGAATCCCGGTGGAAATCTTGTCGTTTCGCTGTAGAGCACAGAGCGAAATTCAGCGCCGTCAATGTTTGCACTAGAGAGATCCGCGCCACTTAACTTGACGGCTCCGCCCATATTGTCCGCATCGAATATGGCCCCTTGTAAATCTGCTTGACCAAAGTCGACATCTGCGTAGCTCCCTCCCAAGAACTGGACGTTTTGCAGATTCGCGCCCCGAAACGTCGAGCCAAAGGCAAGAACCAGATAGAACGCGCTACCTGACAGATCGGCATGCGAGAAGTCCGCGCCATCCATCAGCACGCCTTCAAATGATGCGCTCTGCAATACCGCATGTCGCAGTTCACAGCCTGCAAGACTTCCGCCATGGATTTGAGGTGCCATATGTCTCCAGCTGAGGGACAGAAGCCCTCTTAATGGTTACGCGCCATTCTTGCCGTTCTGACTTTCTGATCCAAAAGATCGACACCTTCCAAAATAACCTCACGCACTACCGCTAAGTCATGCGCCGACAGCTGGGTTCTTTGAACACCAACTAGCGGCGCCGCTTCGCTCTGCGAGAATAATCGCAGATATACGTCCCTGCGAGACTCAAAGAACATCGTATCCATGCCCCCGAACGTGTGATAGAGATCAGTCAGGATGTTCCATATATCGAGAGCAAAATCACTTTCAATAACAACGTCCTTATCCAACCTTTGAGCAGCGGAATCAAAATCAAAGAAGCTCTCAACTTCCATTTGAGCGTCAGGAAATATTTTTACCACCTCCTGCATCAGCCCCTCTTTGCCTTCATAGGAAAAGATCAGACGTCCGTTGATCACCAAGAAAAACTCGCCGGCATCGTCTTGAGAAACCCAGCCAAGCCAAACAATCTCACCCCTTAAAGCTATCCCAACGGGAAAAACATCCATCCCCTCTCCCCAAGAAAGATGTATCGGATGCGCCAAAGTTGCCAACGCGCCTCAGCACCTCTCAATAAAGGGCTCATGGTTAGGATCAATCCGGAAGATTGCCGGCAAGATCCATATAGGGCACCGCTGTCTGGGCCATCCCCGATTCCTCGGACAGGTTAATTAAGCCACCGAGTGATGGCACTCATCATCGTCCGGTGAGCGATAACCAAAGCTATTGTGCAGCCGCTGGCGGTTATAGGACACCTCCACGTAGCGAAAGATCTTGTCTTGGCCGTGTCGAAGTCGGCAAAGGGCTCATGGTAGGCAAGCTCCTGCTTGAGCGAGCTAAAGAAACTTTCCACGACGGCATTCTCGTAAGGCAGACCCTTACGGCTCATGCTGGCCAGAAGGGCCTCGTTCACCTGCAATCATCCTCATCGTTCGGGCCTCGCTTTGGCTGGCATGACCCTTCAGAGAGGCTCCTTTTTCTCTAGCTAGACCTTATCCCCTGCCGATAGCATCGTGCCTTCAAGCGAATTTACTGCATCAGCAAAGACATCCTCTATTTGACTGGCGCCGAGATACGCATCCTGGATGCCACCACCACCTTCACTCCATATCAATCGCTCCATGCCCTGCTCATTCTTTACCAGAAGCAAGGTGAGCCTTTCGAAAGAGGACATGCCAATATGCGATATGTGGAATCTCGAAAAGGTTTCATCGTACATCTCTTTCGAAAATCCAGATGGATTCTGGGATGGCAACACCGAAGCAGCCAGGCGAAGATAGACCTGTTGCTTGTTCATTTCATACAGGTTAGGAGCATACCGTTCTCTCGCGTGCGAAATGAAATCCCGCATCCAGTTCCAGCAACCTTTTAGGTCAACGGAGTGATCGGATCCGTCTCCTATCGAAATGCCTCGCACCCAGAACTGATAGGTACCAAGCACCCATCCGTCAAAGATATCTTCGACATTTATATCTACGGCAAACTCGCCTTTGTTTCCAAACAACATAATCAAAGCCCGTTCAAGCGATCTAGAGCATACTGGGAAATATTTCGAATACCGTCACCGACACCATCGATACCGCTAAAGTGCGCAGTGCCATCGTTAGCGGAAGAATATCGATATATCTGCCCACCCTCAGTCCTTCCGTACCATGCAGTGGGATTTATCGGATCGTTAGGAACCGCTCTGGAAAAAACATCTTCAGCATCCTTTGGAAGTGGGGTCTTTCTCGGATTGAAGCCGCGTGCGCCGGGTACATGTGCAGGGTTTACGTGATATTCCGGCTTTGGGCCATTGAATCGCGGAAGCCTACCCCCGACCCGCGCACCAATGCTCGCCACCGAGGCAACCATCGCCATTTTTCCGGCACTGTCGCTAAGATCAGCAACCGCATCCCAATACTCAGGCGCGCACTCATTTCCTAGTTTTTTCTGGATAGCACCCTGCGAGCGAGCAAGAGTTCCGAATAGCTCCGCACAGAACTGCGGATCATGCATGCAGGTCGCATCTACCGTAGTAAGGAATAGCCCTTGCGGGTCGATGTATGCAGCAGGATTCTGGTTCACGTAGCCATATATGGATGGCCCAGCCGCTAGCCCAAGCGGATCTCCCTGAATGTAACGTCCAGCGGCAGAGTCGTAGTCTCGCTGGATGTTGTTATGCAAGCCAGATTCGGCGTCATAGTACTGCCCTGGGAAACGCAGATTGACGGCCATTCCAACTGTTGAAGGGACGTTTTCGCCAAACGGATTGGCTTGATATCTCCACTGCCAGATCGCGGACCCGCTAGCGTTAGTGACCACTCGCGGCGTGCCCAGTCCGTCCGCATGCACGTAGCTCACGATGCTGGTGGTGCCACTCGCATCCACCATCGCCACAGGCAGATCGCCAAGCAAGACATAGCTGCGACTTGCTGTCCCGTACTCGCCGAGAAGCTGACTATCTTCATCGTAGGCGAAGCGTTGACTCGCTGCCGCGACCTTAGCGACACGCTGCCCCATCGCGTTGTACGTGTAACTCCCTACGGTCTGCCCGTTACGCTGCACCACCGCCATGCGATTACGATCGTTGTAACCGTAACCAAATGTATCGCCGCCGGTCGCATTGCCCGTGGTGTTGCCGTTGGCATCATAGGTCCGAGCGCTGCTGCCGATGCTCGTCAGCCAATGCGTGCCTGCCTGATAGCCGTAGGTACCCGTCGCCAACCCATTGCTCGTCTTGCTTAGACGATCCCCGGTCTTGTTGTAGGTGTACGATTCAATCGATTGGCCTTGCACATCTTTAAGCCCCGTCAGCCGATACAGCGGGTCATAGCTGTAGGTCTCAATCGCCGGATTGGCACCTACTGCGTTACCTAGCGCGGTGATGTTGCCCATCGCGTCCCGTGCGAAGTGCAGGTTCAACGCCGGACTGACGACATCCGTCACCGCATAGTTGGCATCGTAGGTGCGCGTGATCGTCTGCCCATTGCCCAGCGTGTAGCTGGCGATGGGTCCGAACGGCAGGTAGCTGACGTTGGTGACCACGTTGCCGGCGCCAGCGCCGCTGGTGCCGGGCGGCAGGACGGTGACAGCGTTGATGCGGCCGGCGCCGTCGCGGGCATACTGGATCGACGTGCCATCCGGCGTACGCGTGCTCGCCAAGCGATCGGCCAGAGTGTAGGTGTAGCTCACTGTGTCGACATTCGTACCCTGCGTCTGGCTCTTCTTCACCACGTTACCGCGGGCGTCGTAGCAGTAGACCGTGGTGACGGCGGTTTCGACGATGCTGGTCAGGCGGCCGACCGGGTAGGAGCCGACGCAGCCGGTGACGGTGTCGGGCTCGTCGTAGCGGTAGCTGACGTTGGCGTCGCTGTGCGGGTAGGTGGTGGCGGTGATGCGGTTGAGGGCGTCGTAGGTGCTGTGGCTGACCACGCCGCGCGCGTCCGTGGCCTGGGTGCGGTTACCGGCCGCGTCGTAGACGAAGGTGGACGTGCCCGTGTCTGGACTGTGCACGCCGGTGGCGTTGCCCAGGCCGTCGTAGTCGTAGGTGGTATTGAGACCGTCGGGGTCGCTCACGCCTTGCAGCTGGTCGCGCGTGTCGTAGGCGAACACGCTTTGGGTGTTCTGCGTGGCGGTGTCGGTGCCGTTGTAGTTGTCGATGGTGGTGATCAGGCGATTGAGCGCGTCGTAGCCCTGCTTGCGCTGAATACCTAGCGCATCGGCGCTGCGCACCAGGTTGCCATTGCCGTCGTAGCTGTCGCTGAAGCTGGCGTCGAACACCGTACGGTTCAGGCCATCCTTGATGCCAGTGAGCTGGCCCAACGTGTTGTAGGTCCGGCCCAGCGAGCGACGCAGGGTGCCGCTGGTGTCGAAGGTTTCTTCCTTGGTCTTATTGCCGGCGGCATCCAGCGTGTAGTGGATGCGGTTGCCCAGGGCGTCGGTGATGTCGGTGAGGCGATGGGCGGCGTCGTAGGTGTAGGTCACCTGCACACCATCCGGATCTTTCACAGAGGCCACGGCGCCATAGGGCGTGTAGCCGATCTGGGTCACAGCGTCGTTGGCCGAGGGCGTGCCGTCGGCATTGGCGCGGACAGTGCGGGTCAGCAGCCAACCACGGGGATGGTAGGTGAAGTCGGTGACGACGCCGTTGGCGTCGCGTTGGCGGATGATGCGGCCGTTCTTGTCGTAGGCCACATAGGTGGTGATATGACCCGCAGCGTCAGTGACCTGATAGAGATCGCCGGCGCGATGGCACGCACCGCCTGCGGTGCCGCAACCGGATTCGTCCGTACTCAGGTAGTAGCTATAGTGCTTCGTGCTGGTGAGATCGGAGCGCGGGCCCGTAATGCTCAGCAGCAGGCCGACCAGCGGACACTGCGTCGAGTCCACCGCATCACAGTAGCTATAGGTCCACCGACTCACGCCGGCCGGAACCGAGCCCGTCGCAGCACAGACATAGCTGGACGCCACGGACGGATCGACCTCACAGCGAGCAACGACCTGCCCCGTACCGTTATAGACCCAGCTGCTGCTGGCCACCGTGTGGCCACTGGCATCGCTCACCGTACGTGCCAGCGGCACGCGAAGCGCAGCATTCCATGTGAATTGCGTGGTGCGCCGGTTGGCCGTCCCTACGCCATCGACCTTTTGCTGCAAGAGGCCTTTCGCATCAAACGTGTAACCGGTGGTAACGCCATTCCAGTCCTTAGCCGTCTGCAGAAAACCCTTCGCGTCATAGGTCATGCTCTGACCCATGCAATCGCTGCACGCAGGACCTGTGACCGAGACCAGACGCGTGCCGCCGGCGATGTTCTGGAAGTTGTAGGTGCGCTGCGTACCTAGGTTATCCGTCAGTGTGGTGGCGCTGCCGCTGTAGCTCAGCGCGCTGGTGTCGACGTTGCCAGCAAGCGCGCTGCCGGTTGCCATACCCGTGGCGTTGTCGTAGGTCCAGGTGGCGTAGGTCTGCTGGGCTTCGTCGACCCAGGCGGTCAGGGCTTGAGGGAAGTTCGTGTTCTCGTACTTATAACCAATGGCGCTACCGTCCGCGTACGTCACCGATGTGAGATGACCACCGACGTCATACCCGTATTTCACCGACGTTCCATCGGGCAACGTCAGCTGGCCAAGCAGTCCATTGGCGTTGTAAGTAAAAGACAGCGCGCGGCCGTAGCTGTCCGTCACGCCACTGACCGTCGCCACGTCGCTCTCGGCACTGGTGTTGTAAGTCAGACTCTGCGTGTAACCATCGCGACTGACGATCTTCGACAGGTTGCCGTGGGCATCGTAGCTCTCAATATCTCCGTTCTCGGCAACAAGCGTGTAACCGCTCGTCGTAGCAGTTAGGGTCAGCTTGCTCTGTTCGAACGAAACGCATCCGTCGCTGCGACAGGAAAAGTAGTGATAGCTCCCATCTGGCCGAAATACTGCGACCCCAACGCCCGCATCCGCGATCGTGCCGGAAATCACCTGGAGACTGCCGGTGTTGAGCACGGGGATGACGTCACCGTTAGACAGCTGGCACTGTCCGTTGCCGAGATACGTCGCGGTCACGCCGGTGTACTTGGGATTCGCCGCGTTGTTGCCCTGCTTGTTGGCGATGTCGGCGACACCCTGCACGCAAGCCGCCGACGCCGAGCCATAAACGCTTGATGAGGATGCGTAATGAGTCGTCGCCGCAGGCAAAGCGGACTTGAGGCTAGCGTCCAGGCTGGAGATATGTCTCGCGCTGTAACCGTCCCTCCAACCAGGCGCGCCGTTGTCAGGATTCAGCGGATTGCTGTTGTAATAGCGCTCTAGCCGCAGTCGCCCATCACCACTGACGAAATCCGCGGCTGACTCGGACATGTTGCCCGTCCCGACCTCAATCGGATGAGCAGTAGCCACTCGCCCCTGATCACACTCGCATTGCCCATTACTGGCCGGGTCTCCGGGCGCCGTGACGTAATAACCAACGTAACAACCCCACACGTTGTAGTCGGCGTTGTAAGACCATCGCGCGGTGCCATCGCAGCTATACACGGTGTATGACGCTACAGAGAAAGTCTCCAGCTTTCCGCAATCGGAATACGCGATCATCGTACGCCGATAGGTGTGGCTGTAATTGTTGTAGCTGGTATTTGGGTAGCCATCGACCTTCCATCCGATCGGGTGGCAATACTGGGGTCCATACGGGTAACTGCTATTAGCTGCCGGCGCGTCATACGCCTTTGCAGCCGACTCGGACCACATCACCCTATTACCGGCGTCATTGATATTGTTGCCCCAATGGGTGGCGTTCCAGTTCTGAGCATGGGCAGCAGGCGCCATGACGAGTAGGCAGCAAAGCAATGTGAACAACCAGCGCTTCATACGTAGTCCCTTGAAAATGTCGAGTCCTAGCGAGAGATGCGGTGCCGTGCCTTCTTTGTGGCGAGCAAACCTGGGGCCTCCTCGGTCGAAGTGGCCGCCGACCCCATGTGTATCGGCAAGAGGCGCTGAAGACTGCGTCGAAGCGACGCTCAAATCCGATCCGTCCATGGTTTCCCCCAAAAGGCGCCTAGCGGCGCTTCTATCCCTAGCAGATGTTCTATGTGGTGGCCTGATGGTCGTGGCATAGATATCTATCGCCCGCATCAAGCGATGAACAGCCTACGAAGTCCCATTCTCAAGTACGGAGACAGGTCGGCGCTCCCGACGCGAGTCAGACACGGGGAACGTCGTGCGACGTGCAGGCTGAAAACCAGTAGCCGTACAAGCAGTACTTACAAGCCGCAGCGGAGCCATGCCCACTCGCTGAAGTCAAGCCACTTGCACTGCTTAGAGGGAGGAAAGCTGACAGAACGCACAACGCCACGGCATCCGCTGTGCCGCGCGCCGGTATCCGCAGTTTCATAGAAACTTCCCTGTATCTCTAGAAGGTCTAGAGGCTAATAAAGGGACGTATCAAAATTTAGGACTTCAGAATTGTGTCCTAATTCGCATAAGTGGCGCCCTGTTCGCAATCATTTGCGCAGGATGAAATCTAACTCGCCAACTCCAACATCTCCGTCAACTGCTCCTCAATCCCTTCAAGATCCGGAATTACCGCCACGTCATCCCGCACCAACACCTGCGCCTTTACACCCGGAGGCAACGGCGAGCCATCGTGCGTGGGAATGATCAGCTCCGCATTGAGCGTGGTCAGTCGCGGAAAGCCCTGAGTAACGACAGCGACGAACGGCAGCTTCGGGTTGCCACCAAGCGCCTTGAGCACGGCGACACGCATCGCGAGCGTCGGATCGCCCTCCTCCGCACCGGCAAGCTTGGTGAACGACACCAGCGGGACGCGCCAGCCGCGCCAGGAGATGCGGCCGAGCAGCCACTCGGGTGCGTCTTCCACCGGTTCGGGCGTGGGCAGGGTGATGACTTCGGCGACGGTGGCGTTGGGGAGCAGTAGGCGCAGGTGGCCTACGGGTACCAGGACGCAACGGATTTCGCGCGGCAAGGGCTGCTCGCTCATCGCTGGATTTCCTCTTCGATCAAACGCGCCGCCAGTTCGAACGGCGTTCCCGTGAAACTTGCCAGGCGCTCGGCTTCCACGCCGTGCACCATGTCGGCGTAGTGGTCGCCGGAGGCCAGCTCCACCCACACCTTGCCGCCGCGATCGTGCACGGCTTGCGCGCCGGCCACGGCGTCGGTGCCGGGGCCGGCGAAGACGATGGCGACGGCGTCGCGGCCGAATACGTTGGCCGCCGTGGTGAAAGTGGAATCGATGGACGGATTCTGGAACGAAGCCACGTCCACCGCTTCGCATTCCACGCGGCCGTCGCGCAGCAAACGTACTTGGCGGTTGGCGGGCACCAGCACCACTTCGCCGGCACGTGCGCGATGACCGTGGCTGGCGATGCGCACCGGTAGCGCGGAATGCTTGGCCAGGCGCTCGGCCAGCGCTTCCACTGCCGTGGCGCCCTGGTGCTGGGTGAGCAGCACGGCCATGCGCAGGCTGGAAGGCAGCGCGGCGAGGAAGGCGCAGACTGAGTCAGTGCTGTCGACGGTGGCGCCGAGCAGCAGCACGCGGCCGAGCGCGCTTTCCAGTTCGCCCAGCTGCATTTCGTGGCCGACGGATTCGAAATCGGTGGGCGCGATGGCCTCTTCGATGGACACCAGCTCCAAGGTCATGCGCGGCTGCACGGCCTCGTCGACTTCTTCCACGTCGAGTGCGAGGTAATCCTCGGCGCTCATTTTCTCGATGCCGAAATCGTGCGTTTCAATCTCGGCCGGCGCGTCGGCGGCGTCATCCACCAGCGACCAGCTCGCGTGCAGCGCCTCGGCGGTGGAGATCTTCTCCACCTTGATGGGCGTGTCGGCAGGCATGAAGCTTTCGTCCAGTGGCGCCAGCGCGAGGTGGTCGAGCTGGAACGAGGGACGCGGCGCGCTCGGCGGTGAAGCCAGCGGCTCGGTCGGGATGCTGGCGGTGAGTTCTTCGCGCAGTGGCGGCGGCACCGGGCCGGCGCGTTCTTCATGGACCGGCGGCAGCGGCGCGGGGCCCTGCGCGGACGCATCCAGGAAGTCGGCGCCGAAGCTGCCGTCGTGCAGCTGCGGAGCGTCTTCGCCGAAATCCTTCAAGCCGCTCCCGAAGTCCTCTTCAGCAGGCTCGCCCGTGTCGGCGGCCAGCAGCGCTTCCAGTTCGGCGGCGAGGGATTCGGAGACTTCGGCGGCTTCGCCGACTGCCGGCGAGAGCAGGACTTCGGGTTCGGCCGCCACCGGCATCTCGGCGAGCGGCTCGACGTCCGCGAGCGACATCGCTGCCGGTTCTTCCACCGCGTGAGCGACGGGTTCGGCAACGGCCGCCGCGACCGCAGCGACCGGCTCCGCCATCGCGGCCCCGCGCACTACCGGCGTTTCCACTGCCAGCGCGTCGGCCGGGCGCGGCGGATCGATGTCGCCTTCGGCGAGCACCTTCACCGCGAGATGACGGGCCCAGCGCGCGCGGTCCCAGCCGTCCAGGCCACGACTGGCCTGGGCGTCGTTGAACACGACGCGCGGCTGATCGCCGTCGAGTACGTCGTAGAGACGGTCGAGGTCATCGGCCGCTTCTTCGTCGAGGTTCACCACGACGACCTGGGCGCCGCTGCCGTGGATCAGGTCGCGGCTGAGCGTGCCCAGCGCGCCTTCGTGCACGATGCGCGCGCCGCGTTCCCGCAGCGCTTCGCGCAGATGAGCCCCGAGTTCCGCGTCGTCGAAAAGCAGTGCGACTGCCGGGGCTTCAGCCATGGGCCGACTCCGTCGCCTGGTCCTGCAGGGCACGCTGCTCCAGCACCTCGCTGATCTGCGTCAGCAGTTCGGCTTCCTGGTAGGGCTTGCCGAGGTAGCGGTCCACGCCGATGTCGAACGCGCGCTGGCGATGCTTATCGCCGGTACGCGAAGTAATCATGATGATCGGCACGTGGCGCAGGCGCGGGTCGCCCTTCATCTGCTCGGCCAGTTCGAAGCCGTCCATGCGCGGCATCTCGATGTCGAGCAGCATCAGGTCAGGCACGCGCTCATGCAGCTTTTCCAACGCGTCGAGGCCGTCCTTCGCGGTGTGCACGTCGTACTCGTGGCGCTCCAGCACGCGGCTGGTGACCTTGCGCATGGTGATGGAGTCGTCGACCACCATCACCAGCGGACGCACGCGCTCTTCCTCGATCACCGGCAGTTCGACGGCGGTGAGGCCCTCGGCCAGGCGCTCCTGGCGGCGGATGATGCCGTGGCGGACCAGCGGCGGCAGGTCGAGAATCACCAGCACCGAGCCATCGCCCATGATGGTGGCGCCGAGGATGCCCGGCACCGAGCTCACCTGCGGGCCGACCGACTTCACCACGATCTCGCGCGAGCCGATCACGGCGTCGATGCGGATCGCGGCGCGCAGGTCGCCGGCGCGGGTCATCAGCAGCGGCAGCTGTTCCTCGCCGGCATGACCGGGCGGAATGCCCAGCAGCTCGGCCAAGTCGTGGATGCCATACACCTCGCCGCCGTACGGGAAGGTGGGCTCGTATTCGGCCAGGCGCGACGCGAGGTCCGCCGGGCTGATGCGGGCCACGCCTTGCACCGACGTCATCGGGATCGCGAAGTTGGATTCGCCGATGCGCACCAGGATGGCCTGCGTCACCGCGAGGGTGAACGGCGGGCGCAGCACGAAAGTGGTGCCCTGGCCCGGTTGCGATTCCACCGCGATGGAGCCGCCGAGCTGCTTGATCTCGTTGGCCACCACGTCCATGCCCACGCCGCGTCCGGCCAGCTGCGTGATGCTGCTGGCGGTGGAGAAGCCCGGCTGGGTGATGAGAGCCAGCAGCTGGTCGTCGCTGGGCTTGGCATCGGCGCGCAACAGGCCGCGCTCGATGCCGCGCTTGCGCACGGCCTCGCGGTCCAGGCCGCGGCCGTCGTCGGTCACGCGCACCACTACCTCGGTGGCTTCGCGCGCCACGCGGATGCGCACCGCGCCCTCGGCCGGCTTGCCCGCGCTGCGGCGTTCTTCCGGCGTCTCGATGCCGTGGGCCACGGCGTTGCGCAGCATGTGCTCGAACGGCGCCTTGAGGCG
>JABLTH010010709.1_pt1 | contig 26987 bp, 25 predicted proteins | sample 7875711 | NCBI WGS metagenome assembly JABLTH01 (sample SAMN14941262, study PRJNA633318) | bioreactor metagenome | isolation source: bioreactor | place: China | collected 2019-03-05 | reverse complement strand
CGACTACCGCGTGGCGATCCATCGCACCGGCTTCGACGCCAATGACGCCTATACCGCTTATCTGCACATGGGCGCCCCGTCCACGCTGAGCGCAGCGCAACTCCAACAGCTTCGCGAACTGACCGCCGACAAGCCGGCGACGAGTCGACTGCACGTCGACACATCCGGCGCCGCCCGGCTGACGGTGCCGATGCGCGACAACGACGTCGTGCTGCTCGAACTGGCGCCCGCCGCCACGCCTTGAACCTTCGCCGACGGACTCGCACGCCGCTGGTCCGCGGCGTAGGCTTCACGCCCGACACCATGAAGAGCTTCGAATACGCCGAGGAACAATCCTGAACGTGCCAGGCCATGCCGACCCGACATGTGCGCATCCGTCTCACCAACGATCGCCACATCGTCACCTGGCATTACTCGCACGACGATGCCCGCACATGGACGCGACACGGGACGCGGATGGAGGTATCAGGGCTCAACCACAATACGTTCGGCGGCTTTCTTGCCTTGGCGTGTACTACGCGAACGAAGGGAGCATCGTAGTGAGGGATTTCCGGTATCGGGCGCAGGCCTAGCGCCCGGCGCTCACACGAGCGTCATGCGTTGCACCAGCTCTACGCGCTCCACTGGGCGTATATGGACAACGCGCCGAGCACGATGGTGAGTCGCAGCAGCAGCCGCTCGGCAAATCCCGGCCGGACGCCACGGTGCATCAGGTCGTCCCTGATCTGCCCCGGCCGCTTCGTCAGGTGATGCCAGCGCCGCCCGATCGCCATGCCGCCGAACCATGACGCCATGGAAGCCGCGAAAAGGAGGTATCCGCGGGCGTGACCGCCACGTAGCATGGCCAGTACGATGCAGACCGTTATGCACGCGCTCGACAGAACGAAGATCACCGCATCGCGGCGGTCCTGAAGTCCAAGCCATCGGCCCAACATGGCGCACCCTCGCGTTCCACGATCGCATGCATCATAGCGGCTTCGATCCATGCCGCCGGCCCGGCCAACGCACCTCGGTGTCCTCCGCCGACAGCTCGCGGCCATCCTGAGCAAGAGGCCGCATCTCCTGCAGGGGAAGACCGTTCTTCCTGTCGACCAGTTTCACCCGCGCCTCGCGTTTTCCGAAGAAGTACGCCTCGCCCCACTGCCGCAGCGCCACCAGCACCGGAAACAGGCCCCGCCCTTTCTCGGTCAGGACGTACTCCTGATACGGACTGCCATCCGCCGCGGGTACCGCCTCCATGATTCCATGCGCCACCAGGTGGCGCAGCCGCGCGGCGAGGATGTTCTTGGACAGGCCCAGGCTCTTCTGGAATTCGCCGAAACGACGCAGCCCATCGAATGCGTCACGCACGATCAGCAGCGACCAGCCATCGCCGATCGCATCCATGGGGCGAGCGACGCCGCAGAGGGAGTCTTCCTGGGTGACGCGCTTGACCATGCTTGGGCTCGTTGGGTCGAGATTTATGGTTGCAAGATAAAACCGCTCTTGCTACAAAGGCAACAGGTTTCAAGTTGAAACCATATGATTGCCATGTGCGGGTGACAGCGCATTTCTCATCGCAACCTTGAGCACCTGCGCCGGGTGAGGCCAATCCGCGTCCTGCGCCGGACGTTCAACACTTCATCGAGACGAGACCATGATCCGAGCAGACGAAACTTTCGACGGCACCTTTCCCTTCGCCCCCCATTTCAACGAAGCGCCCGGCTTCGCCATGCATTACGTCGATGAAGGCCCGCGAGACGGCGAAGTGGTGCTGTGTCTTCATGGCGAACCTACCTGGGCGTACCTATTCCGTCATCTGATCGCGGCACTGAGGGCGACGGATCGCATCGTCGCGCCCGACCACATGGGTTTCGGCAAGAGCGCCACACCACGCAATCGCCGTTACTTGCTGCAGGATCACATCGGCAATCTCGAACAGCTGGTGCTCACGCTGGACCTGCGCGGCATCACGCTGGTCTTGCACGACTTCGGCGGACCGATGGGCATGGGGTTGGCGGCGCGCCATCCCGAGCGCATCCGGCGCGTCGTTTCCATCAATGGCCCTACGCCGTTTGGGCAGGCGACGCTGCTGGATCGCCTGACGGCGAATGCGCAGGAAGCGCCCTGGTTCCAATGGATCCTGCGCGCGGAAAGCGAAGGCCGCCTCGACGGTGTGCTGAACGAACTGGGCTATCACATCCTCAGCACGCTCAAGCTCAATGGTTTCGAGAACCACACGCTGATCGACGATACCTGGCTTCGTGCCTATGGCTCGCCTTTTTCCACGCAGGCAGAGTGCGCGGGTGCGCTTGGCTGGGCCAAGGGCTTCGCGCTGGGCGAACACCGATTCGAAGTACCGGACAAGGCAAGCCGGCGCGCCATTCAGGCGAAGCCCGCCATGGCGATCTGGGGCATGGCCGACCGCACCCTGCAGGCAAGGCACTTTCTGCCGCTCTTCAGAGAACTGTTTCCCATAGCTCCCGTGCATCAGCTCGATGGCGTTGGCCATTACAGCCCCGAGGATGCTCCGGAGGAAATAGCCCGGCTGGTGACCGAGTTCCTGCGACGGAGCTGAGCGTTTCGCTCGCATGGCACGCCGCCATCAAGCCGCTGCACTACCATTCGTCAACCGGCGTGAGTCGGCCCTTTCGCGCCGCGGCTTGAAAGCCGCCTTGCCACCGAGGGTATCTCCATGAAGGCGTTCCTCCAAAGCGTTCACCCCGTGCTGATGGCCAAGGATGTGATGGCCTCCGTGCGCTTCTATCAGGACCTCGGCTTCGTCCTGCTGTTCCAGGACGCACCGGAGATGCCGACATACGCAGGCATCCAGCGCGACAACGTGGAGCTGCACCTTCAATGGGGCGATCCGGGCCAATGGGCTTATCCGACCGACCGGCCTGTCTATCGCTTCGTCGTTGCGGAGGTCGATCGGCTTTACGAAGAATTCGCCGGCAGCGGCCGCCTCGGCACACCGGACCCGGGCAGCCCGTGGGCGGTCCCGGCGGAAACGCCCTGGGGCACACGCGAATTCCACGTGCGTGACCCCGGGGGCAACATTCTGCAGTTCTATCGGCCGTTGTAGCCGGCGTTTGCCGCCACGCCATCCGGCGCCACACGCGGCGCCGGATGATCGCCATTCTGGTGCAGTACCAGTCCGCGCACCTTGCCGTCCGGGCCGCGTTGAAAGCTGATGCCAACCCCGATGCTCCAGATATGGAACTCGTCCCTCGCGCTGGCCGACAGCTCGATGGCTTCCTGGCCACTGACCTGCTCGAACAGGCGATCGCCGCGGCGCGAGATAGTCATCGTCACTTCGCGTGCCAGCTCGTAGCGACCGACGTAGTCCTCCAGCGTCTCGGCCGGCAGCTTGATCCGCGCATGCGGCGGCGCCAGCGGCGTCGACGGCGCGAGGATGGCGAAGCCGAGATCGTCCACCGGCTCCGAGCGGTTGCTCAGCACGACCACGCCGTGTTTCCGGTCCTGCGTGAAACCGATGAAGCTGGCAAAGCCGCCGGTCATGCCGTTGTGCCAGGTCACGTCGCCGTCCGGCGTGTGCTTCGTCATCCAGGCCAGGCCGATACGCTGGCCGGCCATGGACGTATCGGCGCGCGGTTGCTGCGCCAGCTGCATGGCCGCGTACAGCGAAGTCTTCAGCACGCCCATGTTGGCCAGCAGGTAGCGCTGCATGTCGCGCGCACTGCTCAGCACGGCGCCGGTCGGCGCCAGGACGCGCAGATGCCAATGCGGCACTGGACGTCCCTCGCCGTCGTGTCCATCGGCAAGCTTGCCCTTGCGTGCCTGCTCGGGCGCGAGCACCGTGTCGCGCATACCCAGCGGATCGATCACACGTGCCTTGAGTTCCGCGCCGTAACCGCGCCCGGCCTTTTCGCCCAGCGCATAGCCGAGCAGGCCGAAGCCCGTGTTCGAATACTCGTAATGAGCGCCCGGATCGCCCGGCAAGCTATAGCCGGCGAGGAACTGCCGGAGCTGGGCGACGCCGTAGCGCGCATAAGGGTCTTGCTGGCCGGCAATCGAAAGATTGGTCGGCAACCGCGGCAAGCCCGAATGCTGGGTCGCGAGGTTTTCCAGCGTGATCGCCTTGCCGTCGCGCGACGGCATGCGAAAGCCCGGCAGCAACGACGCCACCGGCGCATCGAGCTTCACCTTGCCGCGCTGCACCCGGTCGGCCAGCAATGTCGCTGTCATGGTCTTGGTGACGGAGCCGATCTCGAACACCGTATCCGCCGCCGGCGCCTTGCCGTTGCTCAGCTTGCCGAACGGATAGATGGCCGCCTGGCCATCGTCGACCACCACGACGGTCAGCGCGGCATACTGGCCGGCACCGAGCCGCGCCTTGATGGCGCTTTCCACCGGTGCGGGCAACGCAGGCGCCTGGGCGGCGTAAGCCGGCGACACCAGAGCACCTAGAGCGACGGCGATCCCGATCCTGCGCATGGCTGCCCTCATTCCGCATGGCGTTGGCGGCGTAGCGTAGCGACTCGCCGGGCGGCGGGCATGCGTCAGCGATCACAATCGCCACCGTGCGCTAGGCCTTCCGGCCTGTTGCTTTATTTCCATAATTCTGGAAATATCGAATCCATGGACACCGACACCGCGCTCGCCGCGCTGGCCGCCCTCGGCCACGAAACCCGCCTCACCGCTTTCCGAGAGCTCGTCCAGGCCGGCACCGACGGCCTCGCCGTTGGCGAGCTGCGCGATCGTCTGGGCGCACCCGGCGCGACATTGAGCGCACACCTCAACACGCTTCGCGCGGCGGACCTCGTGACGGACCAGCGCGAAGGCCGCGTCATCCGGGTGCGCGCCAACTACGCGCAGATGAACGCGCTGATCGGCTATCTCACCGAAAACTGCTGCGCGGGCGATGAAAGTTGCACGCCCGGCGGCGACTGCAAACCCACCAAGGGAGGCAAGAAGAAATGAACCGTTTCCACGTGCATCTCAACGTCGCGGATCTGGCCTCGAGCATCCGCTTCTACACCGCGCTGTTCGCCGCCGAGCCGACCGTCCGCAAGGACGACTACGCGAAGTGGATGCTGGACGACCCGCGCGTCAACTTCGCCATCTCCCAGACCGGCCGCGCACCGGGCTTCGACCATCTGGGCATCCAGGTGGAAAGCGATAGCGACCTGGCCGCGCTGGGCCAACGGCTCGATGCCGCCGGCGGCGCCGTCACACCGGAAGCCGGCGCCATCTGCTGCTATGCGCAGTCGGACAAGCTGTGGACCGAAGACCCGCAAGGCACGCGCTGGGAAACCTTCCACACCGTCGGCGATGCCACCTCGTACTACGCCGCTCAAGGCACCTGCGGCACGGAAGGCGCCAGCTGCGCGCCCGCGGTCGAGACGAAAGCACCCGCGAAGACCAGCCCGCGCTCGTGCTGCACGCCGAACTCCGGCTGCTGCTGACACCTGTTCACCCGCTTTGGAGATCGGCATCCCCATGAAACGCGTGCTCTTCGTCTGCGTCGAAAACGCCAACCGCAGCCAGATGGCCGAGGCATTCGCGCACATTCACGGCGGCGACGCCGTCGATGCGCAAAGCGCGGGCTCGCGCCCATCCGGCCAGATCAACCCCAAGGCCATGCGTTTCATGGGCGAGCTGGGCTACGACCTCAGCACGCACGCCTCGAAATCGCTCGACGAGATCCAAGGCGAGTTCGACGCCGTGGTGACCATGGGCTGCGGCGACAGCTGCCCCTGGGTCCCGGCGCGACGCCGCGAGGACTGGAATCTGCCCGACCCCAAGCACATGGACGACGAGAGTTACCGCGCAGTGCGTGACGATATCGGCGAGCGGGTGAAGCGGCTGCTGGAGAGTTTATGACCACCCCAGCTCGCCGTCTGGCCGCCGAGTTCATCGGCACGATGCTGCTGCTTGCCACCGTGGTGGGCTCCGGCATCATGGGCAGCATGCTCTCGCCTGGCAATGCAGGCGTGGCATTGCTCGCCAACGCGGCCGCGACGGCGGGCATGCTGTATGTGCTGATCGTACTGCTTGCACCGCTTTCCGGGGCGCACTTCAATCCGGTCGTCACGCTCATCGCTCGTGCGCGAGGCGACGTGAGTACGCGCGAAGCGCTGGGCTATGTCACCGTGCAGATCCTCGCCGCTTGCGCCGGCGTGCTTCTCGCCCATGCGATGTTCGGCCTCCCGGCTATCCAGCCGGGAGACCACGTACGTACCGGCGCCGCTCAATGGCTCAGCGAAGGCACGGCCACCTTCGGCCTGCTGCTCACCATTCTGCTCGGTGAACGGCACCGTCCCGCAGCGCTTCCGGCGCTAGTGGCGAGTTACATCTTCGCGGCTTACTGGTTCACCGCTAGCACGTCGTTTGCCAATCCTGCCGTGACGATCGCGCGGTCGCTGACGCAGACGTTCGCAGGGATTCGGATGGCGGATGTGTTGGGATTTGTGATGGCGCAAATGGCGGGAGGACTGTTGGCGCATGTAACCGTGGGTTGGCTGTTGCCCAGGGCTACAGCCGGCAGATTGAACACAGGCCGCGCACAGCAAGCTTGATGCTCTGACAGCTCCACCGCCACGTCGAACGGCCATCCATGCGTGCCCGGGCATCCATCGTGGCAGTCCGGAGTTCCTGCCGGCAGCTTACGTAGACAGCAGCCACCCCGCGCATCGCTCCACATCCTGGCCCGAATGCCAACCATGAAAGGCCATGCGCAAATAGCCTTCTCGCAGGCTCGTACCTATCCCTTCCGCCTCGGCGGCTTTCAGAAGACGGTCCGCACGATCGGGCGGCAGCACGAAAGAGAGCGTGGGTCCGACCCGATGGGCGCGCATGAGGCCGCTCAGGCGATGGGCTTCGGCGGCCCACACTTCGGATGCCGCAAGCCGGGCGAGCAATGCTTCCTGCAAGCCGGTCACATGCGCCTGAATGGCTGGCGCGCCGCCGTGATCGATCAGCATCTGAATCGAACTGGCCAGGACCGCGCAGGAAAGGATGGACGGGCTGCCTGGCTCCAGCCGGCGGCCGTCGGTAGCCCACAGCTCGTCGCCTCCGTACTGCGTGCCGGTCTGCGAGAAATCATCCGGAGCGGATAGCCAAGTCCCTACGGGGACCAGTTGCTGGCGGAACGTCGCGTCGGTCCAGAGCAAGCCCTGCCCTTGCAAACCGAGCAACCCCTTGTGCCCGCCGGTGGCGAAGGCGCTCACCCCATCGAACGACGGCATCATCGTGCCGGCGCCCTGGATACCGTCCACCACCAGATGCACGCCGCGCTCGCGGCAGCCGCGGCCGAGCCGGGCCAGATCGAGGCGGACGCCATCCTGATAACGCACCCACGACACCGCGACGACGCGCGTGCGCGGCGTGATGGCGTCGAGCAGGGTTTGCTCCGGATCGATGCTTGCCGTCGGCGGTACGGCAGCGCCCTTCGCCTGGCCCGCCCAGAGCGGCACTTCGATACAGCGCACGCCGCGGTGCGCCAATGCCAACCATGGCAGGCGGTTGCTGGGAAATTCGCCGACGGGGATCAACACCTCGTCGCCCTGCTCCCACGGATAACCGAGCGAGATGGCCTCCAAGCCCGTCGTGGTGCAGGTGGTAAGGCTGATGTCGTGCGCGTTCACTCCGAACAAGGCTGCACCCGCCCGGCGGAGCGAGGCCTGGATATCGAGGAAGTCCTCGTTCCAACGCAAGGCCCACGGATGAAGTTCCGTCGCGAGAAGTTCGACCAGCCGCTGCGCAGAAGCGCGGGGGACGGGACCGTCCTTGCAGTGGGAGAGCCAGAGGGCATCGGGTGGGAAGTCGAAGAGCTCACGGGGAAGCAAGGGGGAAACGGCGAGCGTCACAGCGTGGTTTCCTGGTGTGATGTCTTGAGTCCGGTTGCCTGGGCGCGGCTTCATTGGCGAGTGCGTTGTGCGCACAACGTCGCCCGCTGGCGCGTCGATGATACTCGCCAGACCTCTTCCGACCGTCTTTATCGATCGTTAGCCTGCTGCCAAGGCCGCATTCAGCTGATCGATATACGTCCGGCTCACCCGCAATGGCGTGCCGTCGCGCAGCCTGATCAGGCAATCGCGGTTGACCAGTGGCTCCAGCTCGGCGACGCGGTCCAGGCGCACGATCGCGGAGCGATGGATGCGCACGAAGTGCGCAGGGTCGAGCCGGCCGGCCAGCTGATGCAGCGGCTCGCGCAGCAGATGGATGCGCGGGCCCACATGCAGGCCCGCGTAGTCGTCGCTGGCCTCGATCCAGTCGATCTCGTCGGCATCGATGACGGCGATGCGCTGGCCGGTGCGTACGGTGAAACGCCGGGCATACGCCGGCCGGACGGCCTCGCCGGTCGCGCGAAGACGAAGTGCCGCGCGGGCGCGGTCCAGCGCCTCGCGGAAGCGTTCGTCATCGACAGGCTTCAGCAGGTAGTCCAGGGCCTGGATCTCGAAGGCGCCCAGCGCAAACTGGTCGTAAGCGGTCAACAGGATGGACAAGGGGCGCTCGGCCGGCGGCAGCCGGCGCAAGGCGGCCAGGCCATCCAGGCCGGGCATCTGGATGTCCATGAAGACGAGGTCGGGGCGCACCGACCGGATGCGGGCAAGCGCATCCTCGCCATCCTCCGCCTCTCCGACCAGCTGCACGTCGGGATGCGCGGCCAGGCGTGCGCGCACGCCGCCGCGGGCGAGCGGCTCGTCGTCCACCACGAGCACGCGCATCATGCGGACAGCGCCTCGACCGCGTGGACGGAAGGCGCCAGGCGCAACGGCAGCTGGATGGCGACGTGGCAGCTACCGTCGTCGGCAAGGCTCAGTTGGAAGGTGTGCGCGTCCGGATAGAGCGCGGCCAGCCGCTGGCGTACGTTGGGCAGGCCGATCGCGCCGGATCGCCCGTTGCTTTCCTGTCCGGCCAAGGGAACGCCATCGTTGCGCAACTCGATGCGCAGCCGTTCGTCCCGAGCCTCGATATGGAGGGACAGCACACCGCCATCCACGCGCCGCGCGATGCCGTGCCGAATTGCGTTCTCTACCAGCGGCTGCAGCAACAGCGGCGGCAACTGGGCTTGCAGCACGCCAGGGCCGATTCGCGTTTCCACGCGCAGGCGACGCCCCAGGCGCGCCTTCTCGATATCCAGGTAATGCTCGGTGGTGGCCAGTTCTTCGGCCAAGGTCACTTCCCGCGCATCGCTTCTGTCGAGCGAATCGCGCAGCAGATCGCCCAGGCGCGCGAGCATGCGCGTGGCATCCGCGCCGCGGCCGTCGGCGACCAGGGATGAAATGCTGTTGAGCGTGTTGAACAGGAAGTGCGGTTGCAGCTGGTACTGCAAGGCGCGCAGCTGCGCCTCGCGCGCGAAACCCGCCGCCTCGGCCTCGCGCAAGCGCGACTGCTGGAGTTCGGCTTGGTGCAATACCAGGGCGTGGATCGCACAGAAGGCGATCAGCGCCAGCCAGCAACCGTCGAGACCGGCGAAGACGCGCGGCCAGGACAGGGACGGCGCCAGCCCCAAGTGCACGGCGGCGGCAAGAGCGATGGCAGTGTTGATCACGGACGGCACATACGTCGCCGCCAACAGTGCCGGCGCGGTGACATAAGCGGGCACGCGGCGGCGCCACAGCGCGCGCTGCAATGCGCTGACCGGCACCGTCCAGAACAGGTAGGCCGCCGCGAAGAATGCTCGGTAGGCACCTGCGTATGCGTGACCCAGTTCCGGCAAGGCCATCACCCCCATGCACAGCGTGATGGGCAAGCCGGCCGCGATGGGCAGCCAGAAGGGAGGCATGGCGGGTCGCGGCGGCGAGGCGTGCATGGCGTTCGTGCCTGATGGTGCGCCGGCCGGATGCCGGTTCCGGCGCACCCTAGCCCGAAGCTCAGCGCATGTCATCCAGGACGACGGAGTACAGCATCGCGCTGATCTTCCAGCCGTCCGGGGTACGCACCAGCTGCCAGGTCTCGTTGCCGTGGTTGGTGCATTTGCCGGCATCCAGGAAGGTGTAGTCGAAGTACACCGTGCCGATCGTGCCATCGGTCTCGATGCGCAGGTGGTCGAACGTCTCTTCGACCGGCCTGGTCGCCGTGGCGACGAACTGGGAGAACTTCTGGTAATCGCCGGGCATGAACTGCTGCGCTTCCGGCTTCTTCGCCTTGACCTTGTTCCACGAAGCCTCGTCCAGCCCCTGCAGCCAGGAACCGCCGGGCAGGAACAGCTTGCGGATGCCCTCGCCATCATGCGCCTTGATGGCGCCCTTGAACTGCTCGACGACCTGCTGGATCTGGGCACGGGCTGTGGCCGCGGCCTCGGCGGGCGCATCTTTGGCATGAACGGGAAGAACGGCGGCGAACAGACACAGCGCGAGCGCGTACGGTTTCACGGCAACTCCGGCTTGGCGGGGGTTGGCCGATTAGGCCGCCGGCCCCGCCGTCGTGCCAGCGAAATGCGGTGATACGTGCGGACGGCGCGGCGAGCCGTTGGCCTATGGCGCACCAGCCAAGGAACGGGGACCATGCGCCGGACAAAGGGAGGAATAGCCGTGTCAGCGACGATTCGACGATGGGGCTTCGCCGTGTTCACGATGCTGTCGAGCAGCCTTGGACCCGCTGTCCTGGCGGAGCCTACGGACACCTATGACGCCTGGACACCTACGGCCGAACTGATCACGGGCACGGAGCGGTGGCTACGCATGCCCGCCGGCACCAGGCTGGGCGACTATTCCCGCTACTACTACGGCTCGGTCGAGAACGGCCGACGACTCCTGATCGGTACATTCATTCGCGACGACAGGCATCCGGGCATCAGGGTCACAATCAAGGGCAAAGTCCCTCGAGTGTTTGATGGCGGCTGCTACCAGATCAACGTCATTTATGACGTCGACGCGAAGCAAACGGTTTTGATCAGATGCAATGGCATGGCTTGAGCGTCTTTGCCTGCGCCAGGCATGGCTGTGCCGCATCAAATCCCCTGGCGTGCCTCATTCGCTGCAACCCCGAGGAATGCGTGCGGGGCCGGCACCTTCTCCTCTGATGGCAAAGGGCTCGAGGAGGAAATCTGCCTCGAACTTCGCCCCCTTTCGGGGAGTGCGCCAGGAGTCGAACAGGTCACTCAACGACGCCTTCCATCACGCCTCGTCATCCCCGCCGGCCACCATCTTCCGCTGGATGCGATCCAGGTACGCATCCAGTTCTTCGACGCTGGACAACACATCGCTCACCGGCACGGCCTTGACGATCTCGAACACCTTGCGCACCTGCGGCTGCGGATTGACCAGCAGCGTGTGGCCGGCGCGCGTGCGCATGGCCTTGCGGATCTTGGCGATGCTGCGCAGGCCGGCGCTGCTGATGTAGTCGAGGGCGGAGAGATCGAGCACCACGGTGCCGCCGCTGGCCATCTGTTCGAGCGCCGGCGCGGCGGCGCTGTCGAATTCGCCGAAGGTCATGGCGTCCAGGCGGCCGTGCAAGTGCAGGGTGGTGCGCTGCGGCGAGAGACCATCGGTATGCAGACGGAAGGTCATGGCGGTACTCCGGTCAATGGGGATAGATGAAACGCAGCTGCAGGTGATTGCCCTGCTCGTCGTGCGCGTAACTGAAATCGCTGGCCATGGCGCGCACCAGGTGGATGCCCAGGCCGCCGTCGATCTCGCGGTCGGCAAGGTCGCCGCTCAGCTCGGGCGACGGCGACAGCAGTGGATTGAAAGGCTGGCCGTCATGGTTCAGTTCTACCAGGACGGCATCGCTGGCCAGGCTCATGCGCAGTTCGATGCGCGCTTCGCCTTCCGCCGGGCGGCCGTGTTCGACCATGTTCACCATGAGTTCTTCGAGCACCAGCCGTACGTCGGCGCGGACACCGGCGTCCACGGCCGCGTCGAGCATTCGCTCGTCGCAGCGATCCAGGGCATCGAAGACCGCCTCCATCGAAGCGGGTATGTCCAGTTCCAGCATGGGGCCACTCCCTTCCGCGCCGGTGCGGTGCCAGCGCAGCGCGAGCACGGTGATGTCGTCGGCCTGGCCGTGGCCCGCGGCGAAGGCTTCCACGTCGGCGAGCAGGAAGCCGGCCGGATCGTTCTCGTCGGACGAGGCGTAGCGGCTCAGGCAGGCGAGCATGCGTTCTTGTCCGTACATGGCCAGCGCGGGGTCGGTCGCCTCGGTGATGCCATCGGTATACATCAGCAGCGTCTCGCCGGGACGCAGGCGGATGCGGCGCGATGTATACGTCCCCTCGTCGTCCAGACCCAGGGCCGGGCCGGTTTCCAGGTCCAGCAGCCGCGGCGCCTCGCCGCCCCATAGCACCGGCGGCTCGTGGCCGGCGCTGGCCATGGTCAGATGGCCGGTGACCGTGTCCAGCAGGCCGCACAGGAGACTGACGAACATGCAGCCGTCGTTGTTGCGGCACAGATCCTGGTTGAGCAGTTGCAGCAACTGCTGCGGCGACTGCGCGCGTGGCGCCAGCGCCTTGGCCAGCGTAATGGCGCGCGCCATGAACAGCGCCGCGGGGATGCCCTTGTCCGACACGTCGCCGACCATGACGTAGAAGCGCTGGTCGTGCAGCATGAAATAGCTGTACAGGTCGCCGCCCACCGTGCGCGCGGGCTTGAGTACCGCGTGCAGCTCGAAGTTGTTGCAGCGCGCATCGAGAAAGTGAGCGCCGGGCAGCAGCGCGGTCTGGATCTGCTGCGCGATCTCCAGCTCGCTGGCCAGGCGCTGCTGCTCGCGTGCCACGCGGCCCAGCTCGGCGATGTGATCGGCGAGCTCGTGGCGCATGCGATCGAAGGCATGGGTGAGCCGCCCCACTTCGTCGCGCCGGCGCACCGCCGGCAGGCCGAAATCGAGCGCGCCTCTGGCGACCTGTTCGGCGCGATCGGTCAGCACGCCCAGCGGGCTGAGGGTGCGGCGGGTGATCACCAGGGTGAGCAGCGTCAGCGTCAGCAGGGCCAGCGCGCCGGCGCCGATGGCGACGGAGAACGTGCGGCGCACGCCGGCGTAGATGCGGTCTTCCGGCACGACCAGGCCGAACTGCCAGTGCGTGCCGTCGATGGCCGCGCGGTAGATCCATACGGGCGTGCGGCTGTGGGACGTCGGTGCGGCGAGTTCGCGGATCGGTCCGTCACCGGTGGCGCGAAAGGCGGCCAGCAACTCGCCGCGCATCGGTTGGCCGACTCGCGCGGGATCGTCGTTGGCGAGGTAGGTGCCGTTCGGGCCGATGACGAAGGCCTCGGTGCCGTGCGGCCTGTTCAACGATTGCAGCACCGCCTGCAGCCAGTCCAGCGTGACGTCGGCATTGAGCACGCCCACCGCCTGTCCATCCACGCGGATCGCCGCTGAGTAGTTGACCAGCCGGCGCTGCCGGGATTGCGAGAAGAACGGCTGCTGCCAACAACCGGTGGCACAGGCCAGGCCGGCGTGGAACCAGCGCTGGTCCCAGTAGGCCACCGGATCCTTGCGCAGGTCGCGCACGACCAGCGAACCGTCGGCCAGGCGACTGACGAATGGCGCGCGCTCCGGCGTGCTCAGGCCGGACGACGGCGGCACGTAAGCGGCCGCCAGCCCCGCGAGATCAGCGTTATGCTCGATGGCATCGCGTATGAGCGGCTCGGCATCGTCCGGCCGCGGTCCGATCAGCGCCGCCAGCATCTGGGTGGTGTCGGCGACCTTGTCCAGCCGGTGCTGGATGCGCTGGCTCGCCTCGCTCGCCAGCGCCGCGGATTAGCGGTGGGTTTGTTCGAGGATCTGTTCCCGCACGAAGCGAAACAGCACCACACCGCCCACGACGACGACCAGCAGGGTTCCGGCCAGAACCCCAAAGGCCAGTCGCGACGCCATACTGCGCAACACCATGCGCGATTCCCCCGTGAAGGCAGGTATCTAGCCATTGCGCATCACACCCCGCAAGAGAGCGCGATCACATTCGCGGACATGAGACCCGCCTCGCGGGCCGTCCATTCGTTATAGGCCATCGGGTCAGACCCGATCAGTGGATGCCCGGATCAAATGCCGAACGCGCTCGGCGTCCTCCGGCCGTGCAGGGTTGTAGACCACCATCGATAGGTCGGGGCGTCCATCGACCGCGAAGGCCGAGTACTCCAGCGCGATCGGGCCTACTTTCGGGTGGCGGAGATGCTTGGTGCCTTCGCCATGTTCGCGCACCTCCTGGTGACGCCACAGCGCCGCGAACTCGGCGCTGCTCGCACACAACTCGTCCACCAGCGCCTGCACGCTGCGCGCAGCGCCGGCACGGGCCGCATCCAGGCGAAAGGCGGCGACCACGAAGCGCGCGACACTGTCCCAGTCGGCCTGGTGCGCACGCACGCGCGGATCGCCGAACATCAGGCGCAGCACGTTGCGCTGCGCGGGCTCCAGCTTGCCGTAGTCGGTGAACACGGCGGCCGCCGCGCGGGTCCACGCCACCACGTCCCAGGTGGCGGTCTTCACCAGCGCGGGACAGAACTTCAGCGCGTCGAGCACGCGCTGCAGCCGCGGGGTGATGCTGTCGTTGGCCTGGTAGCGGATCGCGGGCGGGCGGCCGAGAGCGAGCAGGAACAGGTGTTCGCGTTCCAGCTCGGTCAGCATCAGCGCGCCGGCGAGCCGGTCCAGCACCTCGTCCGACGGGAAGCCGCCCCTGCCCTGCTCCAGCCAGGTGTACCAGGTGGCGCTGACGTTGGCGCGTTGCGCCACCTCCTCGCGCCGCAAGCCCGGCGTGCGACGGCGCGCGAGCGGATAACCCAGCGCCGCCGGATCGAGCTTGGTGCGGCGGTCCTGGAGGTAGTCGCCGAGCAGATTGGCGTCTGATGTGTTCATCGCTTTCTCATCGCCTCGTGCTGGTCGCCGCACGCGGCCGTCATCGCATGTCGCGTCATCGTATTAGTCCGTATACCCGTATAACGCCACTACTTCAGCGCGTGGGGCCAGCGGCGGACGATACCGCGCATCCCACCTCGGAGGATGCATTGTGCGAGTGTTCGTCACTGGTGCGACAGGGTTCGTCGGTTCCGCTGTCGTGAAAGAGTTGCTTGCCGCCGGCCACACCGTGCTCGGCCTGGCCCGATCGGATGCGGGCGCCGCTTCGCTCGCCGCGCTGGGCGTGGATGTCCACCGCGGCTCGCTGGAGCAACCGGAGAGCTTCGCCGCGGGCGCCGCGGCCTGCGACGGCGTGATCCATACGGCCTTCAATCATGATTTCTCGCGCGTCGCCGACAACGCGGCGACGGAGCTGAAAGCCGTCCAGGCCATGGGAGCGGCGCTCGCCGGCACGGGCCGTCCGCTGATCGGCACCACCGGCACCGGCGCACTCCCTCCGGGCCGCCTCGGTACCGAGGACGACAGCGGCAGCGCCGATGGCGCCGCCTCCCTGCGCAAACCGATGGAAGACACCACCCTCGCCCTCGCCGAACGCGGCGTGCGTTCGGCGGTCGTGCGCCTGCCGCCTTCGGTGCACGGCGACGGCGACCACGGCTTCGTGCCGTGGCTGATCCGGATCGCGCAGGAGAAAGGTGTGTCGGCCTATATCGGCGACGGCGAAAACCGCTGGCCGGCGGTGCATCGCCTCGACGCCGCGCGAGTCTATCGCCTGGAGCTCGAACGCGGCGCCGCGGGCACGCGCTATCACGCCGTGGCCGAGGAAGGCGTGCCGACACGCCGCATCGCCGAGGTGATCGGCCGGCGGCTCGGCGTGCCGGTGGTCTCGAAACGCCGGGAGGAAGCGTCGGAACACTTCGGCTTCCTCGGGCACTTCTTCGGCCTGGACATTCCGGCATCGAGCGCGCAGACGCGCGAGTGGCTCGCATGGCATCCCCAAGGGCCGGGATTGATCGAGGACGTCGATCGCGAGGCGTATTTCCCTCGCGCGACAGCGTAACGACACCGCAGCCGGGGTGAGCGAACGCAAGCCCCGATTGCATCGCCGACGCGCGAGCATGCCAGCTTTGCACCGCACTTTTCGCTGGAGCTCGCTGAAGACGTATCGCGGCGTTCGCCGCACGCACGGCGGCGGATCGCGCTAGGATCGGGCTTCCGACTTCAGCGGCGCTCCGCATGACCCGGACCGACAAGCCCGGCGCTACCGAGATCTCGCGCGCATCCATGACGGTCGCCGCGCTCTCGACCATCGTCGAGTGGTACGACTTCACGCTGTATCTCTACTTCGCCACGGTGCTGTCGCGCGTGTTCTTCGGCGGTGGCGAAACCTCGCTGCTCGCCACGCTGGCCGGCTTCGCGGTCGCCTACGGCATGCGCCCGCTGGGCGCGATGGTGTTCGGCCACGTGGGCGACCGCATCGGGCGGCGGCGCACGCTACTGGTCTCGATGATGCTGATGACGCTGGCGATGCTGGCGACCGCCCTGCTCCCCGCGCGGGCGAGCATCGGACCGATGGCCGGCATGCTGCTGATGCTGCTGCGCTGCTTCATGGCGGTCTCGGTCGGCGGCGAATACACCGGCGTGGTGGCGTATCTACTCGAGGGCGCGCGCGAAGACCGGCGCGGCTTTATTACGTCGCTGGCATCGGCGGCCAGCGAGATCGGCGCCTTGCTCGCGGTGGGCGTGTCCGCTTTGACCGTGAGCGCGATGACCACCGCGCAGCTCGACAGCTGGGGCTGGCGCATCCCGTTCTTCGTCGGCGCGGCGCTGGCCGGCGGCGTGTGGGTCGCGCGATCGTCGATGCAGGAATCGCCGGATTTCGTGCGGCAGCTGGAACAGCGGACGGTACCGGCCTCGCCGCTCGGACACACGCTCGCCCACCATCGTCCCGCGCTCTACCGCACCTTCGCCATCTCGGCGCTGGGCTCGATCACTTACTACGTCGGCATCACCTACGTACCGGCGTTCCTGAGCTCGTCCGGCATCCTCGCCGAGGAGCGCTCGCTGTGGCTGTCCACCCTCGCAGCCGTGGCGGTGATCCTGGTGACACCACTGGTGGGCGCCCTGTCGGACCGCGTCGGCCGTCGCCCGGTGCTGGTATGGCTGGCCGTGGCCGGCGTGCTGCTTCCATTGGCGACGTTCGAACTGATGGCGCGCGGCGCCGAGACGCAGATCGTGCTCGGCGCGGTCGTGCTGGCCTGCCTGGCCGGCGGCGTCAGCGCGGTCGGCGCACCCGCCACCGCGGAGCAGTTTCCCGGCGAAGGCCGGCTGAGCGGCCTCGCCCTCGGCGTGACCATGGCTACCGCCATCTTCGGCGGGCTGACGCCCTTCCTCGCCGAACTGCTGATCAGGCTCACCGGCTCGAAGGCCGTACCCGGCGCGATGATCGCCGCGGTCGCGGTCGCGGTGTTGCCAGTGCTGCTGCGCATGCCCGAGACGCGTCCGGTGCTGCGCCGGGCATGGATACGCAGTGATCGGAGCTGATTGCACGGCGGTGCGCACGACGGCATCCGACGCCGAACACGCCGGAAGCTAGGACCGTCGCGCCCACCGCGGCACGAGGAGACGGACGTCCGTGCCCTCGCCGCTACGCGAGCGCCAGCGCAGGCGCGCGCCGATGCGCAAGGCGCGTTCGCGCATGCCATCCATGCCCCAGTGACCGTCGCGGCCACCCGCGCGCAGCAGCGCCGCATCGATGCCGCGGCCATCGTCGCTCACGGTGATGCGCAGGCACCACCACGTGTGCAGCAGGTCCACCCGCACGCTGGACGCCCCCGCATGCACAAAGGCATTGCGGATGGCTTCACGCGCGATCTCCAGCACTTCGCCGACGACGGCGGCATCCAGCGAACACGATCCGCGCTCGGTCAGCGTAAACGGCACCCCATGGGCGGCGGCGTACTCCGCGCCGGTCTCGCGCAAGGCATCGGCGAGGTTCGCACTGGCGATACCGTCCTGCCGCAGGGCGATGATGCGGTCGCGCCCTTCGGCGAGGAGATCGCGGGCGCGTTCGGCGGCGGCGCCCATCTCTTCGCGCCTCGCCGCCGGCAGCGAGGCATCGGCGGCCCAGACCTGCACGCGCAGCAACCAGCCCTGGATGCCTTGCAGCAGGGTGTCGTGCAGCTCGCGTGCGATGCGTTCGCGCTCGGCGTGGCGCGCATCGATCGTCGCCCATGCCCGTGCATGGACGTAGCGTGCACGCAGCAGGAAAGCCAGCCACGCCAGCAGCAAGGCCAGCGCCACGCAAGCGGCGCGAAAGGCCGTGCTCTCGTACCAGGCGGGGCGGACGACGAGTGCCATGCTCGCTTCGCCCTGACTTGGCACGCCGTCCTCGTTGAAAGCCTGGACGCGGAAGCGGTACGTGCCCGGCGCCAGATTGGTATACGACGCGCGCCGGTTGTCGCCGGCGGATTCCTGCCAGGCGTCGTCCATGCCGTCGAGACGATAGCGAAAGCGCACGCGTTGCGGCTGGGTCATCGACGCGGCGGTGTAATCGATGTCCAGGCGCCGCGTGAGCGGAGGCAACTCGAGCGTGCCGTCTGACCGATAGACCGTGTCGCCCACCCGGACGGCATCGATCGATACGGTGGGTGGCGTCCGGTTTTCCAGCACGCTCCGCGGGTCCAGCCATGACACGGATGTCCTGGTCGCGAACCATAGGCGCCCGCCACGATCCTGCCATAGCGTCGGCAGCGGCCGGATGGCGGAGGGCACGCCGGCGCGACCGTCGTCGGCGCCGAAGCGGCGGAACGGCATGCGATAGCGATCGTCGCGCATGGCCCGGGCAAGGTCCTCCCGAGCCAGGCGATAGGCGCCATCGAAACCGTTGAGCCAGACGTCGCCCGATGCGGTCTCGATGAGGCCGCTGATGCCGCGGAAGTGCTCGCCATCGACACCGAGCATGGGCACGAAGCGATCGCCGCGCAGGGCAAACAAGCCGTCGTCGCCGCCGACCCACACGTGCTCGCCCTGCACGCACAGCGCGGTGAGGCTGCCGGCCAGGAGACCGCTGCCGGCGTCGTAGCGATGGAGACCATCGCGTGATTGCACGATCAATGTGTCGTGCGGATAGGCCAGCCAGAGGCGTCCCTGTCCGTCGTTGAGCATGCGCAGCGGCGTTCCGTCCGGGAATCCGCCACTGCCGTCCTTTCGCTGCCATTGCCCTTGTGCGTAGCGATAAAGCCCGAATCCGGACGCGCCGACCCACAGCCCGTCCTCGTCGTCCAGCGCCAACGCCTGGAATCGGCTGCCGGCGTCCTTCAGCGCCGGCGGGAGCGGGACGGCGCGGAGGCTGCCGTCGCGATACGCGAAGAGCCCGCGAAAACCCGCCAGCCAGAGCGTGCCGTGCCGGTCGCGCAGGGTGGTGATCACCGCGTCGGGCAACGCCGGCTGCGGCACCGGCGCGTCTCCGCCCAGCGCGAACGGCGGCATCCAGGTATTGCCCGCCCAGACCTGCCCGTCGTCGCCCGGCATCAGGGCCGGGCTGACGAAGTGGCCCGGTACCGCCACCGGATGCAACTTGCTCGCGCGGAACTGATCGAGGCCCCGATAGGTGAGTACCCAGACGTTGTGCTCGCGGTCTTCGAAGAAGCCGGTGACTTCGTCGCTGGACAGCCCGTCGGCCTGGGTGAAGTGCTCGACGACACGCCGCACCCTTCCCTGCGCATCGGCTATCCAGCGACTGCGCTCGATACCCTTGTCGATCGCCACCCACAAGGCCCCGGAGGAATCCGCCATCGCGGCGCCGACGGTGGAAACGTCGTATAGGCGCGGCGGATCGCCAAGCCTCTTCCACATCGCATCGATGCCCGCCGCCCGGTCCATTCGCTGGAACCGCGCGCTCCCGGGCGGCATCGTCCAGACGCCGGCAACGTCGATGATCCAAAGCGTGCCGCCGATCAGGCGCAGGCTTTCCGGTTGGTGGCCGTCGTAGCCCATGGCCGGCCCGATCGTCTCCCAGCGGTCGCCCGCCAGCCGCGCCACGCCCTTGGTAGTGGCGATCCACAGCAGGCGATCGGCGCCGCGCGTGATGGCGAACAGCGTGCCATCGGGAATGTCCCTGCCGGGCTGGTAATGAGTGAGGCGGCCACCGCGGGCATGCGTGAGGCCACCCGTCAGGTAGCCGATCCACAGTCCGCCATCCTCGTCGCCGTACAGCGCCTGGATGCGCGGGCTCGGGAGGCGCCCCAGCAGATCCTTGAACTGCACGCCGTCGAAACGCACCAGGCCCTGCGCGCTGCCGAACCAGAGAAAGCCGTCGGCGGTCTGCGTCACGCCCTTGAAGGTCGCCGGCGTGCTTTCGCGCCCGGCGTAGACCGCGTGATGCAGCTCGGCGAGCGGGCGATCCAACGGGCTGTCGGGCACGCGCGGCATGACGGCCACGTCCTGCGCATGCGCCGGCGCCGCGCCCCAGGCGAGCACTAACATCAGGAACGCGAACAGGCCGCGAGCGGAGGGGAACGCGCTCCGGCGTGAGTGACTCATGGGATCTTCCGTACCTCTGGGCGATGTCCGCGGCCATGCTCGAGGCCGCCAGGACTATCGCACCATGCCAGCATTGCCTTGTGCGCTGCAATATTTCCATGGATCTAGTGCCGGACACATGCTGTTTCCGGTACAGGACAACCCGTTATCCATCCTCGGGAGATACTGCGTGATCCACTTGAGACAAGCCCTGGCCACGGACGCCGACGCCATCGTCCGGTTGCTCGATGCGCTCGGCTACCCGGGCACCGGGCCGTTCATTCGCGACCGCATCGCGCGACTGATAGTCCATCCGGACGAATGCTTGCTCGTGGCCGTCGACGGGGCACGCGTGGTCGGCGTGATCTCGCTGCATTTCATTCCGCAGCTGGCCCTGGCAGGCGACTTCTGCCGCATCAGCTACCTCTGCGTGGACGGGAGCGCGCGCGGCGGCGGTATCGGCGCGATGCTCGAAGCACGCGCGGTGGAGCTGGCGCGGGCGCGCGGCTGCGATCGTATGGAACTGCATTGCCACGAGCGGCGGGCCGGCGCGCACCGGTTCTACGCGCGGCAGGGTTACGCCGAGTCGCCGAAGTACTTCGTCAAAGCGCGGGCGGACGCGTGAGGCGCCGTCGCTTCCGCTAGGGAACATCCTTGGCCGGCGTCCATCCGCTGGCGGCCAGGAATGCCTTGGCGTCCTTCATTTCCAGGATCTCGCGCAGCGCGCGCGACTTGTCGGTGGCGTTGGCGTAGTACGCCTTGACGATGCGATAGCCCACCCAGTAGCCGAGATCGCCGGGCTTGGTGAGCGTGCCGTTGTAGAGCCAGGCGGAGAGATCGGTCTTGTCCTGGTCGGCGACGAAGGCGGTTTCCAGCTCTCTCTCGCGGCCTTTCGCCATCGCCGGCAGGCCGGTATAGGCGACGCTGCCTGAGATCTGCTCCCCCACGAACTCCGCGGCGCCTTCGAGCAAGGACTGGTGCAGCACGGTCGGCTTGTCGAGGTTGAACAGCGCCGGCGATTTGCGCGCCTGCTGCGCATGGGCGTACTCGTGCGCCATGACGTGCACGAAGCGGTCTTCCAAGTCGGCCTCGAGGTAGCCCACGCCGCACAAAGCCTCCAGGCCGATGATCACGCCCTGGTCGTCGGTGACGCCCACGGGCTTGCCGCGCCCGACGGCGACGGTGGACGGCACGTCCTCCATCGGGGGATACAGCTGGCGGAAGCGATTCAATGCGACGGCCAGGCGCTCGCGCACGCGGGGCAATACCGCCATGCAGCGCTTGGCGTCTGCATAGACGGCAGGCCGCGCAGCCATGGATTTGGCGATCGCTTCGCCGTTGACCTTGCGCAACTGTGCGAGGCGATGGAGACCGTCGGAGCCGGTATCCAGATAATCGTGCTGAAGCTGATCGGCCGTGGGATGGCCGGCGCTGGCGTCGTAGAGCCGATAGAAACGGTAGACGTCCTCGACGTCGATGGAGGGATGCGCGGCACCGGGCGTGGCCGCGTGGCTGGCAAAAGCACTGGCGCCGAGCAGAGCGCCCAGGGCGATGGCGAGTTTCCACGTCTTCATCGCGTTTCCCTCCACTTCATCTGGTGCAACCGCCGAGTCTCTTCGCCGGCAGCGTTATCGCCGGATCGCGCCTCGCAGCGCGCTCCCCATTGGACGGCTACTTTCGATCGCCTACGGGGCCGCTGAAGGCAGCGCCCGCCAAGAAAAAAGGGGCCTCGCGGCCCCTTCTTCGTTTACATGTTGCGGCGGTACTCGCCACCCACGTCGTACAGCGCATGGCTGATCTGGCCGAGTGAGTTGTACTTCACCGCCTCCATCAGCTGTTCGAACACGTTGCGGCGCTCGCGCGCGGTGTTCTGCAAAGCCTTGAGGCTGTCCGACGCCAGACCGTTGCGGGCCTTGGCTAAGGCCTGCACGTTGTCGATCTGCTGGCCCTTCTCCTCTTCGGTGGAACGGATCAGCTCGATCTCGGTGGCGATCTCGCCGCCGTGGTCCTTGGGCAGGAAGGTGTTCACGCCGATCAACGGGAGGCTGCCGTCGTGCTTCTTCTGCTCGTAGTACATCGACTCTTCCTGGATCTTGCCGCGCTGGTACATGGTGTCCATCGCGCCGAGCACGCCGCCGCGCTCGCTGATCGCCTCGAATTCGCGGTACACGGCCTCTTCCACCAGGTCGGTGAGCGCGTCCACCACGAAGCTGCCCTGCCAGGGGTTCTCGTTGAAGTTCAGGCCCAGCTCGCGGTTGATGATGAGCTGGATCGCCACCGCGCGGCGCACGCTTTCTTCCGTCGGCGTGGTGATCGCTTCGTCGTAAGCGTTGGTGTGCAGGCTGTTGCAGTTGTCGAACAGCGCGTACAGCGCCTGCAGCGTGGTGCGGATGTCGTTGAACTGGATTTCCTGCGCGTGCAGCGAGCGGCCGGAAGTCTGGATGTGGTACTTCAGCATCTGACTGCGCGCACTGGCGCCGTAGCGCTCGCGCATGGCACGCGCCCAGATGCGGCGCGCCACGCGGCCGATCACCGTGTACTCCGGGTCCATGCCGTTGGAGAAGAAGAACGACAGGTTCGGCGCGAAATCGTCGATGTGCATGCCGCGCGCGAGGTAGTACTCCACGATGGTGAAACCGTTGGAGAGCGTGAAGGCGAGCTGGCTGATCGGGTTCGCGCCGGCTTCGGCGATGTGGTAGCCGGAGATCGACACCGAATAGAAGTTGCGCACCTTGTGGTCGACGAAGTACTGCTGGATGTCGCCCATCATGCGCAGCGCGAATTCGGTGCTGAAGATGCAGGTGTTCTGCGCCTGGTCTTCCTTGAGGATGTCCGCCTGCACGGTGCCGCGCACCGTCTGCAAGGTGTCTTCCTTGATGCGCGCGTAGGTCTCGGCATCCACCAGCTGGTCGCCGGTGATGCCGAGCAGCCCGAGGCCCAGGCCTTCGTTGCCCTTGGGCAGGTCGCCGGAATACTGCGGGCGGCCGTGCGGATACAGCTCGGCGATTTTCTTCTGCGCTTCCGACCAGCGCACCGGATCGGCCTTGAGGTGCTTCTCGACGTTCTGGTCGATCGCGGTATTCATGAACATCGCGAGGATGATCGGCGCCGGACCGTTGATGGTCATCGACACCGAACTGCTCGGCGCGCTGAGATCGAAGCCGGAATACAGCTTCTTCATGTCGTCCAGCGTGGCGACGTTGACGCCGGAGTTGCCGATCTTGCCGTAGATGTCCGGACGCGGCGCCGGGTCCTCGCCGTACAGCGTGACCGAGTCGAACGCGGTGGACAGGCGCGTGGCCGCGCCGCCCTGGCTCAGGTAGTGGAAGCGGCGGTTGGTGCGCTCGGGCGTGCCCTCGCCCGCGAACATGCGGGTGGGATCCTCGCCGGTGCGGCGATACGGGTACACGCCGCCGGTGTAGGGGTAATGGCCCGGCAGGTTCTCGCGCATCAGGAAGCGCAGCAGGTCGCCCCAGTCCTGGGTCTTGGGCGGCGAGACCTTGGGGATCTTCTGGTGGCTGAGCGATTCGCGATAGTTCTCGACGCGGATCGTCTTGTCGCGCACCTTGTATTCGTTGTACTCGTCGGTGACCGACTTGTAGCGCGCCGGCCAGTCGTGCAGCAGGTGCACGGCTTCGTGGCTGAGTTCCTTCAGCGCTTCGTTGTAACGCTGGCGCAGGGTGAGCAGCGTGCGGTCGACGCCCTCTTCGTGCAGGGCCTCCTTCTCGTAACGCGCCAAGGCACGCGGCAGCTGTGCGTCGCCCAGGTCCTTGAGCGACTCGTAGTAATGCTGCGCCTTGCTGGCGAATTCGGCCTCACGCTCGATTTCGGTGTTGATGCCACGCCCTTGCTCGGCGATCTCGGCCAGGTAGCGTACGCGGCTGCCCGGGATCAGCACCGTGGCGCGCGGCTCGCGCAACGAAGTATCCAGCTCGGGCGTCCACTTGGGTGCGGGCAACGCGAGCTTGTCGCACAGCAGGCGGCACAGGTTGGAGAACATCCAGGTCACGCCCGGATCGTTGAACTGGCTGGCGATGGTCGGATAGACCGGCACTTCCTCGTCCTTGAGGGCAAACGCCGTGCGGTTGCGCTTCCACTGCTTGCGCACGTCGCGCAGCGCGTCCTCGGCGCCGCGCTTATCGAACTTGTTGAGCACGACGAGTTCCGCGAAGTCCAGCATGTCGATCTTCTCGAGCTGGCTGGCCGCGCCGTAGTCGCTGGTCATCACATACATCGGGAAGTCGACCAGATCGACGATCTCCGAATCGCTCTGGCCGATGCCGGCGGTTTCCACGATCACCAGGTCGTAGGGCTGCGCCTTCAGGAAATCGATGCAATCGTGCAGCACCACGCTGGTGGCGGCGTGCTGGCGGCGCGTCGCCATGGAGCGCATGTACACGCGATGGCTGCGCAGCGAATTCATGCGGATGCGGTCGCCTAGCAGCGCGCCGCCGCTGCGGCGGCGCGTCGGATCGACCGCGAGCACGGCGATGCGCATGTCCGGAAAGGCATGCAGGAAACGCAGCAGCAGTTCGTCCACCACCGACGACTTGCCTGCGCCGCCGGTGCCGGTGACACCGAGCACGGGCGTCTGCTTGCCGGCCATCTTCCACTGCTTGCGCAGGTGATCGAGTTCGGCTTCGGGCAGGTGGCCTTCCTCGATGGCCGAAAGCATGTGGCCGATCGAGATTTCGTCGTCGATGTCCACGCATGGCGCGACCGTCGTGGCCTTCTCCGCGCTGGCGCGCTTGTCGGCGGCCTCGCGGGTGCGGCGCATGACGTCCTCGATCATTTCGGTGAGGCCGAGCTTCATGCCGTCGTTCGGGTGGTAGATGCGCTCCACGCCGTACGCCTGCAGCTCGCGGATTTCCTCCGGGGTAATGGTGCCGCCGCCGCCGCCGAACACGCGGATGTGCGCCGCGCCGTGTTCCTTCAGCATGTCCACCATGTACTTGAAGTATTCGACGTGACCGCCCTGGTACGAGGACAGCGCGATCGCATCGGCATCTTCCTGCAGCGCGGCGCGGACCACGTCCTCCACCGAGCGGTTGTGGCCCAGGTGGATCACTTCCGCGCCTTGCGACTGGATGATGCGGCGCATGATATTGATCGCTGCGTCATGGCCATCGAACAAGCTGGCAGCTGTGACGAAGCGCAGGGGACGGCTTTCGTGCACTGCAGCACTCGCGGAAACGTGCTGGGCGGGGGAACTCATGGCGACTCCAACTCAGGATGTGCGTAAGACGCGCAATTCTAGTGGGAGTCGCCGTTAAGCGCTTGCTGCAACGCGCGTACCGACGCGTACGGGAGGCGCTATCGCGACGCTTGTCGCGCGTGCTTGAGGTGGTGGGTGCGTGTCCGCCAGAACAGGAATCCGGTGACGAGAAAGAATGCCGGCAGCACGCCGACCACGCCAATCACCAGTTGCCATGGCACACCGCCGATCGCGCCCGCGTGCACCGGATAGATCTTGTCGCTCAGCTGCGCGCCACCACCCTGTGCCTGCGCGTCGCGCACCGACAGCACGGCGCCAGCGTAAGGATCGACCACGACCACGCTGCGGCCAGCCGCATTCCAGTCGCCGGGACCGCGCATGCGGATGGTGAGCGCGGCGTTGCGGTCGTTCGGCAGCGTGAGCCGCCGCGGCTCCGCCGCCGGCAGAGCGGCCTGCGCCGCGGCGAGCGCGGCCTCCCAACGGATGGGTTCGTCGCGGGGTTTCACCACCGGCGGCGCCGGCGGCAGCCGCGGCCCATTGCCGAACCATACGGCGAGCACGGAGCGCGTGGCGTCCTTGTAGACCAGCGCCACGCCCGTGAGCGTGCTGAGCAGCAGCAGCGGGAACAGCAACGCGCCGATGCTCTGATGCCAACTGCGCCAGCGACGCGTCGGCGGCTGCGCATACATGTGCACGGCATGACGCCAATGCCCCTTGCGCGGCCACCACAAGGCGAAGCCGATCAGGATCAGCACGAGCTCGGCGATGCCAAGTACGCCCAGCACCGTCTCGCCCGTCTTCCCGCTGAGCAGGTGCGTATGCAGGTCGCGCAGCCAGAGGACGACATCGTCCGCTTTCGAGCGCCGCAGCAATTCATGCCCATCCACCGGATCGAGATACACCCGCGTCTCCCTGCCCAGCGCCACCTGCCAGACCGGCAATTCCGCACTCGGCAACTCGACACTCCGCACCGGCGCGGACCAGCGCCCCGCATGGATACGCTCAAGCACCGCCGCGCGCTGCTCGACGGTTGGCAGGACCTGCCGGAACAACTCCGGATGCCCCCAACGCAACAACTCCGTCTGCCAGGCCAGCACCGTCCCCGACAACGCCAGCACGGCAAACACAAGCCCCACACTCAACCCCAACCACAAATGCAGCTTGCGAAGCAGATCGCGGAAACGCCAGGGGTGGCGAGCGGTTGGATGAGGAGGATTGGACATGTGGAGAGGCGGTATGGACAGGGGCGCGACCATAGCACATAGATGCGAATCGTTCTCATCTTTGGCGATTTGGCTGGACGTGGCCGCGTGCTGGTGTACGACCGCGCAGAAAATGCCATCCGCGCTCCGTAGATCCCATCGACCCGCCTTCTCTGCCACGGGGACTACCTTCGGGTCGCCCGGAGGGGAGAAGGAGAAGTGACGTACCGAGGCGCCATCGCCAGCGCCAGAGCAAGCGGCGTTAGCCGCGATGCTCGGCTCGGCTTTTGACTTTGCTCTTGCTCTCCCGG
>JABLTH010039425.1_pt1 | contig 26990 bp, 16 predicted proteins | sample 7875711 | NCBI WGS metagenome assembly JABLTH01 (sample SAMN14941262, study PRJNA633318) | bioreactor metagenome | isolation source: bioreactor | place: China | collected 2019-03-05 | reverse complement strand
GTGCTGGGTTTGGTGGTGACACCGCGGGCCGACAGGGGCTGGGCGCGAAACAGGCATGCCGAGGACACGAGGCACAACTCGCCCGGCAGCACGCGGTACAGTTCCAGGGAGCGACCGTCGCTGGACGTGCGCGATACCTTGACCTCGCCTTGCAGGAGCATGGGAAAGCCCTGGCAAGGCGCGTTCTCGTCAAACAGCACGGCACCTGCGGGCACGTCCAGCGGGCCGATGGCCGAGCCCAGTGCGGCCGGCGAGGGCAACACCTGGGCCAGGGCGGGATAGAGCGCGGCAGGGTCCAGCACGAAGGCGCAGGTTCAGGCGACGACGCGGTAGCCTTCGTCGGCGATCGCGCGGGCCAGGGCGTCACGACTTTGATCGGACTGCACCTGCACCCGTTCGGCAGCGCGGTCGATCGTGACCTCGGCCTGAGGGTCGAGTTGCTTGATGGCCTGTGTGACGGCCTTTTCGCAGTGGCCGCAGGTCATGCCTTGCACGGTGAAGGTCTGGGTCATGGAGTGCTCCTGGGTGGCAGAACAACGAGGGGGTACGGGCGCATTGTCTCAGGCTTGGTGGTCGAAGGGGTGCAAAGTGGGTGCACGGACAAGTGGCGACGGAAAGAGTAGGCTTGTGGCATGCGAGAAGTCCTGGATATTTCGGTGGGTGGCATGACCTGCGCCTCGTGCGTGGCGCGCGTGGAACGCGCCCTGAAGAAGGTGCCTGGCGTGCAGGAAGCCACGGTCAACCTGGCCACGGAGTCGGCCCGCGTGGTGTTCGAGCCGGGCGAGCAGATGCCCGCGCGGCTGGCGCGCGCCGTGCGCAACGCCGGCTACGAGCCGCGCTCGCCGCAGCAGGCGCAAGATCAGGAGGTGGCCTCGCCCTGGGTGGGCTTCACGCCGGTGGCGCTGGGCCTGCTGCTGTCGGCACCCTCGGTCTGGCCCATGGTGGGCAATGCGCTGGGCCAGCACTGGATGTTGCCGGCGTGGGTGCAGTTTGCCCTGGCTACGCCGGTGCAGTTCGTGCTGGGAGCGCGCTTCTACAAGGCCGGCTGGCACGCGGCCAAGGCAGGTTCGGGCAACATGGATCTGCTGGTGGCCATTGGCACCACGGCGGGCTGGGCCCTGTCGGTCTGGCTGTGGCTGGCGGCGCCACAAGGCACCATGGTGCATCTGTATTTCGAGGGCTCGGCCGTGGTGGTGACGCTCGTGTTGCTGGGCAAGTGGCTGGAGGCCCGCGCCAAGCGGCAGACCACGGCGGCGATCCGCGCGCTGCACGCCCTGCGGCCCGACGTGGCGCATCTGCTGGGACCCGAAGGCGAGGTGGACGTGCCGCTGGCCGAGGTGCTGGTGGGCGACCGGCTGGTGGTGCGCCCGGGCGAGCGGCTACCGGTGGACGGCCACCTGCTGGAAGGGGCCACCCAGGTGGACGAGTCCATGCTGACGGGGGAGCCGCTGCCGGTGGCCAAGGACGAGGGCGCGGCGCTGACCGGAGGCTCCATCAACGGCGAGGGGCGCATCGTGCTGCAGGTGACGGCGGTGGGAAGTGAAACCGTGCTGTCGCGCATCATCCGGCTGGTGGAGGACGCTCAGGCGGCCAAGGCCCCCATTCAGCGGCTGGTGGACCAGGTGGCTGCGGTGTTCGTGCCCGTGGTGCTGGGCATTGCGTTGCTGACTCTGATGGGCTGGTGGTTCACTGGCCACAGCTTCGAGCAATCGCTGATTCCGGCGGTGACGGTGCTGGTGATTGCCTGCCCGTGCGCGCTGGGGCTGGCCACACCCGCGGCCATCATGGCGGGCACCGGCGTGGCGGCGCAGCACGGCATTCTGATCAAGGACGCGCAGGCCCTGGAACGGGCGCACAAGGCGGACGTGGTGGCCTTCGACAAGACCGGGACCCTGACCGTGGGCCAGCCACGCCTGGTGGCGCTGCGCCCAACGCCGGCGGAACTACCGAGCGACGTGGCCAACCAGGACGCGTGGCTGGCCCGTGCCGCGTGCCTGCAAAGTGGCAGCGAACACCCCCTGGCGCGCGCCGTGCTGGCCGCCGCCCGAGAGCGGGACCTGAGCGTTGCGATGCCTGCGCAGGTGCGTGCTGTGGCGGGGCGGGGCGTCGAAGGCGACGTGGGTCCTGGTCACTACGGTCTGGGCAGCCTGCGCTGGATGAACGAGCTGGGCGCGGGCGCGCCATCGTCCGACGAGGCGGTCTCGCAATGGCAATCCCAGGGGGCTACGGTGTCGGCCCTGGCCCAGCGCACCGAGACGGGCTGGACCGTGCGTGCCCTGCTGGCCTTCGCGGACGAGCCCAAGCCCGGCGCCCGATCCGCGCTGGCAGCATTGCGGGAACGCGGCCTGCGGCTGGTGATGATTTCCGGCGACAACCGGGGCGCGGCCGAGGCCATGGCGCGGCGCCTGGGACTGCATCCCGAGGATGGCGAAGTGCTGGCCGAGGTGCTGCCGGGCGACAAGGCGGCACAGGTGGCGGCGCTCAAGGCCGGGGGGCACACGGTGGCCATGGTGGGCGATGGCGTGAACGATGCGCCGGCGCTGGCGGCGGCGGACGTGGGCATGGCCATGGCCAACCCGGCGGGCGGTGGCACGGATGTGGCCATGCACGCGGCGGGCATCACCCTGATGCGCGGTGATCCGGCCCTGGTGGCGGCGGCGCTGGACATCTCGGCGCGCACCGTGGCCAAGATCCGGCAGAACTTGTTCTGGGCCTTTGTCTACAACGTCGCCGGCATTCCGCTGGCGGCGCTAGGGCTGCTCAATCCGGTGCTCGCCGGTGCGGCCATGGCCATGAGCTCGGTCAGTGTGATGGGCAACGCCTTGCTGCTCAAGCGCTGGCGGCCCGCTGGGGTTGCGCCAAAGGCGGCGCAACCTAGCCAAGTCAGAACGTGACTTTCAGCCCCAGGCTGTAGACCGTTTCCCCTCCCGTGCGGCCCAGTGTGCCGTCGATCTGGACCTGCGTTGCCACGTTGCCCCGCAGCCCGACTTGGACCGTGGGTCGCTCGCCTTGTTGGCCAAAGTATTCGAGGTGGCCCGTGATGGTGCCGAACTCACGTTCATGGGCCATACCCCATGTACGCAGTGTGGACTCACCCTCGGGATGAACGGCTCCCAGGTTGAAGTGCAACGCGCCCCCACTCAGGTTGCAGCTGAGCAGCCCGTTCAGGTAGGGCGCTTGGCCTGTGCCTGCGCTGGCGTGGGACAGTCCCAGCACGCCGCCGAAGTTGCATCCGTTCTCGCGCGAAGCGGTGAAACGGAACCTGGCTTGGACGGACGTGGCCGTGATGCGTGCGCGGGTGTCTCGGGTCAGCGCCGCGGCGACTTCGATGCCATCGGCCAGCCCGTAGGCGGGGGCGATGGTCCAGGCGTTGCCGGCGCCGGCCCCGCGGGCCAGCCAGGCTTCCACATGACCGGCTCCCACGTCGTTGACGTTCGCGTCGTCCACCGTCAACGGGCGACCGGCCAGACATGGCTGGCTCAGCAGGGCAAGACCCAGGGTACAGAGCAGCGAAGTCAGAGGGGACGATGATCGCACGGGGATTCCTGGGCAGGGGTGGGACGCTGGGTCACGGCGCAGTGCCTAAGCGCTGGATCGATGGTTGTCGCGCAGCAGCATGGAGAATTGTTCGGGTGGTACCGGGTGGGAGAACAGGAATCCCTGGAACAGGTCACATCCGTGCTGACGCAGGAATTCCTGCTGCTGGGGCGTTTCCACCCCTTCCGCCAGGGAGCGCATGCCCAGATTGCGCGCCAACCCGATGATGGACACCGTGACGGCATCGTCGCCCCGGTCGATGCCGATGTCCTGAATGAAGCTGCGGTCAATCTTGAGTACATCGAAGGGCAAATGCTTGAGGTAGGCCAGGCTGGAAAAACCGGTGCCAAAGTCATCCAGAGCGAGATGCACGCCCAGGTCGTGTAGCTGGTGCAGTAGCGCGCTGTTGGCCGACTCGTTCTCCAGCATCAGGCTTTCGGTGATTTCCAGTTCCAGCCGGCACGCCGGGGTGCCGCTGTCGGCCAGGGCGTTGCGCACGGCCTGCAAGATGGCGCCATCGCGGAACTGGCGCACGGAGACATTGACCGCGACCGTCAGGTCGTCCACGGCCCACTTCTGCAACTGCTCGCACGCCGTGCGCAGCACCCACTCGCCGATCGGGACGATCAGGCCCGTTTCCTCGGCGATCGGAATGAACTCCTGCGGCGCGATCAGGCCGCGCACGGGGTGTTGCCAGCGCAACAGGGCCTCCGCGCCCACGACGCGCTGGCCAACGCTGTCGATCTGGGGTTGGTAGTGCAGGAGAAACTCCCCGTTGACCAGCGCCTGGCGCAGGTCCTTCTCCATCTCCATGCGGCGCACGACCCGGGTATTCATCTCCGGGACGTAGAACTGGAAGCCGTTGCGGCCGCCATCCTTGGCCATGTACATGGCGGTGTCGGCGTTTTGCATCAGGATGCCAGGGTCCGTGCCATCATTGGGGTACAGGCTGATGCCGATGCTGCAGCCTGTCGTCAGGGCGTGGTGGTCGACCTGGACCGGGGTGCGCAGCGTTTCCAGCACTTTCTGCGCGACCACCGCGGCGTCCATGGGCGAGTTCAGGTCGGGCAACACCAGCACGAACTCATCGCCTCCCTGGCGTGCCAGGGTGTCGCCGGACCGCAGGCAGGAGTTGAGCCGTTGGGTTACCTGACGCAGCAGTTCATCACCGATCATGTGGCCCAGCGAGTCATTGATGAGCTTGAAGTGGTCCAGGTCGATGAACAGGATACCCACGAGGCGCTGATTGCGCCTTGCCGCCGTCATCGCCTGGTCCAGATGGTCCAGCAGCAGGCTGCGATTGGGCAGGTTGGTCAGCGGATCGTGCGTGGCCACATGCAGCAGTTGTGCCTGCGTTTCCTTTTCTTGTCGGATGTCCTCCTGCACGCTGATGTAGTGCGTGATGGTGCCGCTGGCGTCGTGAATGGGTGTGATGGTCTGGCGCACCGGGTAATGACTACCGCTCTTGTGCCGGTTGACGACTTCGTTCACCCAGGCCTTGCCGCCGCGGATGGTGTTCCAGCAGTGTTGCCAAAAGCCCGCGGAGTGCACGCCTGAGTTGAACATGCGCGGGCTGTTGCCAATGATCTCGGCGCGGGTGTAACCGGACATTTGCACGAGGGCGGCGTTCACCCATTCAATCGTGCCGTCAGCCCGTGCGATGAAGGCCGCGTTGATCGTGGTTTCCAGCGCGCTGCTGATCAGGCGCAGCCATTGCTGGTCCGCTTCCGTGCGCAGCAGCAGCCGTATGCGTTCGGCCGTGGCCTGCATGGACGTCTGAACGTCCGCGTTGAAGGCCTGGGCAATGGTGTCCAGAAAGAGGATGCCGCCCCTGTGCTGCGGTGCCGTTCCAATCGGTACGCAATAGCCCGACCGGATGCCGTAGGGCTTCATGGCCTCCAGCCACGCCGTCGGGAAATCCTCGAACTGGAATGGTACGGATGCATCGGGGCGGTAGGGCAGGTCCGGAATCGCTGCCGTGTCGGCCGGGCTGACCGTAATGCCTCCAAAGGCGATGTGGCGCAGCACCCCGTGCGTGCGGTTGGTCAAAATGGTGATGCAGCCATAGATGTCCGCCAGGCGCGCCGCCAGCATGTCCAGCATGGGGCCGGTGCCCGTGCCGCGCAGCACCCATTGGCCCAACTCGTGGAACAAGGCATCGAGCAATTGGGCGCGCTTGCGTTGCGTGATATCCCCCATGCTGCCAGTGAAGGCATGACCCCCTTCGCGCGGGTTCTGTATGTAGATTTCCACCCACTTCAGTTGGCCGTTGGCGCTGCGCAAGCGGTATTCGCCCTGGCAGGGAGGTTGGCGTTCACCGCGCACGATCTGGAGGAACTCGCTGCGCTTGCCCTCGCGATCGCGCTCGTCCAGGTGGTGCCACAAGTGCTGGCCCAGACAGTCCTGCGGGCGGTGCCCGCTGAGTTCCTGCCAAATGGGGCTCAGGTAGGTGAAGCGTCCCTCGCCGTCCACCTGGTAGACCACTTCCTTGATGTCTTCCACGACGCTGCGATACCGCGCCTCGCTGTCCATCAGACGCCGTCTTTCGTGCGTGAGGTGCTGGGCCAGGGTGTCGAAAGACCAGCTCAAGTGGCCGACCTCGTCGTTGCGTACCTTGCGGCCGCGCTGCCAGATGGCACCGGCGCTGAACTGATCCATGGCCTGAAGCAGTTGACGCACCGGCGAGACGATCAGACTCGAGGCGGCGAAGCCGACGACCACGGCGACCATGAGCGCCGTGGCAAACAGCAGACCCGCGACAAACAGAAAGAGCTGGTTCATCGGGGCCAGCACGCTGGCGGTCGGCACGATGCGGTAATAACGCCAGTTCAGGTGTTCGATTGGGAAGGAGAACACGGCGTAATCTCGGCCCTGTACCTGGATGATCGCGCCGCTGCGGCGCATCTGGTCCGCTTGGAGCACGGCGCGCAGCTGCGGCTCGTTACTCAGGTCGGGCTTGAAACCCTCGGATTTGGCTTCCAGGGCCTTTTGCCAGGGACCCGCAAGGATGTAGTTTCCAAAACCATCAATGAGAAAATGCTCGCTCCCCGGGTAGGGGTCGGTGTCCCGGAACGATTGAAGCAAGTCCGTCAGGGCCAGATCGTGACCTACGATGCCCTCCCAGCGTCCGTCAATGTCCAGAGGGTAGACCGCGCTGACGACCCATACCCCGACGGGGGACTCCAGAATGGCAGGAGTCCACAAGGGGACGCGTCTGGGGTTGCGCTGGGGCGAGGCGAGCTGATTCCATTCGGTTTGGGTGTAGTCGTGATCGGCGGGTAACTTGAATATGAAGTCCGGATCGCGGCGCCAGAAGATGACCGAGGTCTTGTTCAGTTGGTCAAACCAGACGCCATCAAAGTGGCGCAACGCGCTGGCGCCAAACTCGGAGAGCACGTACTTGGCGCGCATCTTGGTGCGCTTTTCCCGATCGGTCAGGGGCCCCCCGGGGGCCATGAAAATACCCGCCTCCCGCCGCCCGTCGAATCCTTCCTTGCGACTGCGCACCACACCCGAGGGTTCACGCTGGGTGTGGCGGTCGAAGGCGATGGAATCCTCCGGCCGCGGTGGCAGGTTCAACTGTGCCTTGAGCAGTTCGGCCAACACCACCAGGCTGTCCTCGGCCCGGCGCATGATGCCGATCTGGTGGTTGACCTGAGCCTGGGTTTCCCGCTGGAGCTGGTCGATTTGGGATTGCAGGTATTGGGTCGATGCCAGGCGATACAACAGCCCGACACCCAGCGCGCTGAGGACGAGCGTGCTGACGATGGTGATGAGGGAAAGCTTGGGACGCAGGTTCATGGCATCACGCCACGGCCGACGTGGCGAAGATCATTTTCGCACGCGGTGTGTGCGTGCCACCGTCGTTCAAATGGACCAATCCCCTGCGCCTCGCCGACTGGACGGGTCATCTGTTCCAGCCGTTCGAGGTAGACGAGCGCGTGGCCCGTGTTGTCGCCGCACATCTCGCGGGTCGGCCGGAGCCGAACGCACACCGCTGGGCGGTCACTGTGACCGAAGATCTCGCAGCGGTTGGCGGGGTTGAGCTGGACGCAGCGCGTGCCGGCGGACTTGCCTTCAGGCATACCGGGGATGGGGGAGCTGATGGAGGGCGCAATGCAGCAAGCGCCGCAACCGGGGCGACAATTCATGGGCGTGCTATAAAAAGGCTAGCGAACGAAACTCGGGGGAAGGCGCTTGGACCGCAGGCATCCCGTCCCGGAGATGGACGGATTGGACCACATCGACAGCGTGGATGGCGCAGTTTCACGTGGCGGATCTCTCCCCCGACAAGTAAAATCGGGCACGGGCTTGTCCTGCGGAGAAGGTCTGTCGCGCGAGCCTGTTTGTGTGCCTTTTCGGGCGCTGTTGTCACCCTGCGTGCGGGTCCAGGCGGATCGGGCGCGGGCTTGCGAGCCAATCCATGCTGTATCCCCAGGAATTTGACGTGATCGTGGTCGGCGGCGGCCATGCCGGTACGGAGGCCGCGCTGGCCGCGGCGCGCATGGGTTGCAGGACGCTGCTGCTCACGCACAACATCGAGACTCTGGGCCAGATGAGCTGCAACCCGTCCATCGGCGGCATCGGCAAGGGCCACCTGGTGAAGGAGGTGGATGCCCTGGGCGGCGCCATGGCCCTGGCCACGGACGAGGGCGGCATCCAGTTTCGCATCCTCAACAGTTCCAAGGGTCCGGCCGTGCGGGCGACCCGGGCCCAGGCCGACCGCATTTTGTACAAGGCGGCAATTCGCCGCCGGCTGGAGAACCAGCCCAACTTGTGGCTGTTCCAGCAGGCAGTGGATGACCTGATGGTGCAGGGCGACCGGGTGGTGGGGGCCGTGACGCAGGTGGGCATCCGCTTTCGCTCCCGCGCCGTCGTCCTGACGGCCGGCACCTTTCTGGACGGCAAGATTCACGTGGGTCTGAACCACTATGCGGCGGGGCGCGCCGGGGACCCTCCCGCCGTGAGCCTGAGCGCCCGGCTGAAGGAGCTCAAGCTGCCGCAGGCGCGCCTGAAGACCGGGACGCCGCCACGCATCGACGGACGCAGCATCGACTTCAGCCGCTGCACCGAGCAACCGGGCGACGGCATGCCCGGGGGCGAATCACCCACGATGCCGGTGTTCAGTTTCATGGGCCGTGCCGGCATGCATCCGCGGCAAATGCCGTGCTGGATCACGCACACCAACGGGCGCACGCACGAAATCATCCGTTCCGGCTTTGACCGCAGCCCCATGTTCACCGGCAGGATCGAGGGGGTGGGACCGCGCTATTGCCCCAGCGTGGAGGACAAGATCAACCGCTTTGCCGACAAGGACAGCCACCAGATCTTCCTGGAGCCCGAGGGCCTGACGACGAACGAGTTCTACCCGAACGGCATTTCCACCAGCCTGCCCTTCGACATTCAGTACGAGCTGGTGCGTTCCATGAAGGGACTGGAGAACGCCCACATCCTGCGGCCGGGCTACGCCATCGAATACGACTACTTCGACCCACGCGAACTCCGAAGCAGCTTCGAGACACGTGCCTTGGGCGGCCTGTTCTTTGCCGGGCAGATCAACGGCACGACCGGCTACGAAGAGGCAGCGGCCCAGGGGCTGTTCGCCGGCATCAATGCCGCACTGCTGTGCCGCGCTCAGGAGGCTTGGGTGCCCCGGCGCGATGAGGCCTACCTGGGCGTGCTCGTGGACGACCTGATCACCCAGGGCGTGACCGAGCCCTACCGCATGTTCACCAGCCGGGCCGAGTTCCGGCTGCAACTGCGCGAGGACAACGCCGACATGCGGCTGACCGAGACCGGGCGTCAGTTGGGGCTGGTGGATGATGCACGCTGGGACGCGTTTTGCCGAAAGCGGGACGCTGTTTCACGTGAAACCGAACGCCTGAAATCGATCTGGGTGAGTCCGCGCAATCTGCCGGCGCAGGAGTCTGAGCGGGTGTTGGGCAAGGCCATCGACCACGAATACAACCTGGCGGACCTGCTGCGTCGCCCCGATGTGAGCTACGAACGGCTGATGTCGCTGGACGGCGCTCGCCACGCCAACCCCGAGTTGTCCGGCGCATTGAATGAAACCGCCGGTGAAGATGCCGCGCGCTGGGCGCAGGCGGTGGTGGAGCAAGTGGAGATTGCCGCCAAGTACGCTGGCTACATTGACCGCCAAAAGGGAGAGGTGCAACGCGCGGTCCACTACGAGAATCTCAAGTTGCCTGCGGAGCTGGACTACATGCAGGTCACGGCGTTGAGCTTTGAGGCGCGCCAGAAGCTCCACCGTCACCGGCCCGACACTCTGGGGCAGGCGTCGCGCATTTCGGGCGTCACGCCAGCCGCCATTTCCCTGTTGCTGGTGCATCTGAAGAAGAGCGGCTTCAAGGGCTTTGGTTTGCCCACTGCGGATCGCCCGGGTTGAGTACACTGCGCGTCTGCAAGTTGCCCGTGGGAGAGGGTTCGTTATGAGTCGAATGATCTGGGTGGTCGCCGCCGTTGTGGTGCTGGGCCTGGTGGCGTTGGGCTTCGCCAGTCGAAAAGCATCGCAGCTGACCACCAAGCCGGCGCAGGCCACCGCCTCCGCGCCGACGGGCAGCGCGGCGGGCAGGAGTTCAGCCGCAGTCAGTGGTAAGCCGGGGGGGGCGTCTACCCCCGCTGGCTCGCCCTCCCAGGGCATCGGCCACGGTTTGACCTTTGCCGTGGTGAATGACCCCAATCTTGCGACGGACACCGCCTACTTGAGTTGCTACGGCGAGCCCAGGCAAATGGACCGTCCTCTCAAAGAGGCCTGCAATCCCTACGCGGGCGATACTTCCTGCCGCACCGTGCTGCCAGTTCTGTGCACCAAGACCACGGGGCAGGCCGCCCCAACGCACGGTGAGCCGGGGCTGTACCAGGCCTGGATGAACGGCAGTCTGGGCGCCACGCAGCCGGTCATGGGCGCAGTGCTGGACTCTGCAGCTACGGGTTCTGCGCTGTGCGAAAAGGAACTGGGTCCTGGGTGGCGTATGGCCGAGTTTGTCGATACACCCAATGGCTGGGGCCTGCAGGGGCAGCGCGGGCTGGGGTTGGGTGGCAACAATCGCTACTGGGTTTACGCCAAGGGGCAACCCGCGAATTGCTGGAACAGCGCACCCTAGGTGGTCGGATGAGCAGTGCCTCCATGCAGCTTCCAGACTCGACTTCCACGGCGGCCCTCCGGCATGTTCAGGAGGGGCAACTGCGTGACGCAGCACAGGCTCTGGGATGCCCGTTATCGTCCGAACAGCTGAGGCGGTTGTTCGACTACCTCGAGCTGATCCAGCGCTGGAACAAGGTTTACAACCTGACCGCAGTGCGTGACCCAGGCGAGATGTTGACCCTGCACCTCCAGGACAGCCTGTCGGTGGTCGGGCCTCTGCGCCGATGGCTGGCGCAGGGAACGCCGTCGGGGGCGGGCTGGCGCCTGCTGGACGTGGGTTCCGGGGCCGGCCTGCCGGGCGTGGTCATCGCCATCTGTTGCCCGGAGATTGCCGTGACGTGCGTGGACACCGTTGGGAAGAAGGCCGCGTTCATCCAGCAGGTGGCGGCAACCCTGAAGCTGCCGAATCTGCGTGGGCTGCATGCACGCGTGGAGACATTGACCGAGAGCTACGACGTGGTCTGCTCCCGGGCGTTTTCCTCGCTGCAGGACTTTGCCAGGTGGTCGTTTGGTGCGCTGGCGCCGCAGGGTATCTGGCTGGCCATGAAGGGCAAACACCCAACCGAGGAGTTGGCGACACTGCCAGAAACGGTGGAAGTGTTTCACGTGGAACAACTGCAGGTGCCGGGGTTGCAGGCTGATCGCTGCTTGGTGTGGATGCGGCGCAAGAACGCCTAGCGGTTCGGGTGGGTGGCCTGTGCGAGGGCCCGAACCAAGTAAACTCGGTCCTTCCCTTCGCAGGATCTTCCGATGTTCGGTATCGTTGACTATGGCGCCTTTGCTGCCGCCATCCTCGTCTTTTTGCTCATTCCCGGTCCGGGCAACCTGGCGTTGATCACGTCGACGGGCAAGGGTGGCATTCGCGGGGGTCTGGGGGCCAGCCTGGGGGTGATCGTGGGCGACCAGATACTGCTGTGGCTGGCCGTGGTCGGCGTGGCTGCTCTGTTGGCCGCGTACCCGGCCGCATTCAAGCTGGTGCAGTGGCTGGGTGCGGCCTATCTGGCGTGGCTGGGCGCCAAGATGCTGCTGGCCAAGCCGGGCGATGCCCCGGTGCTCAAGATGCAGCCCCATCACTTCTTTCGCCAAACCCTGACCATCACCTTGCTCAACCCAAAGGCCATCGTGTTCTACATGGCGTTCCTCCCGTTGTTCGTGGATCCGGCCCGTCACCAGGGCTTCATGACTTTCGGCGTCATGGCGCTGACCATCGCCGTGCTGACGGCCCTGTATGCCCTGACCGTGGTGCTGCTGACCCACTTTCTGGCAGAGCGCATGCGCGCCAGCCCGGTCATCGGACGGGCGCTGGAAAAGCTCGCGGGGGCTTTCCTGATCGGCTTCGGCCTCAAGCTGGCGGTCTCCAGATGACGTACTCCGACACCCGCGGCACACTGCCGGGCACCACTGCCATTCCGGCGCATCAGCGATGACAGACTACAACATGACGAGCGTGAGGGATTGATCCATGGCCAGGATATTCTGTGTTGCCAACCAAAAGGGCGGAGTGGGCAAGACCACGACGACGGTGAATCTCGCGGCCGGCCTGGCCCGGGTGGGCCAGCGCGTGCTGATGATCGACCTGGACCCTCAGGGCAATGCCACCATGGGCTCGGGTGTGGACAAGCGCCAACTGGAGCAGACCGTGTACGACGTGCTGCTCGAATCGGCCACGGTGGAGCAGGCCCGCGTACGCAGCGAGAAGTGCGGTTACGACGTGCTCGGGGCCAACCGCGAGCTGGCTGGCGCGGAAGTGGAACTGGTGGACGTGGAGCGGCGCGAGAAGCGTCTGAAGCAGGCGTTGGGCGCCGTGGAGGACCAGTACGACTTCGTGCTCATCGACTGTCCGCCCTCGCTGTCCATGCTCACGCTCAATGGCCTGTGCAGCGCGCACGGGGTGGTGGTGCCCATGCAGTGTGAGTACTTCGCACTGGAGGGTCTGACCGATCTGGTCAACACCATCAAGCAGGTGCACGCCAATTTGAACCGCGACCTGGCCATCATCGGATTGCTGCGCGTGATGTTCGACCCCCGTATCACGCTGCAGCAGCAGGTGAGCGAGCAGCTCAAGGCGCACTTTGGGGAAAAGGTTTTCGACACCGTGATCCCGCGCAACGTGCGCCTGGCCGAGGCGCCCAGCTATGGCTTGCCCGGCGTGGTGTTCGACCCCGGCGCCAAGGGCAGCCAGGCGTTTGTCGAGTTCGCCCAGGAGATGGTGGGGCGGGTGCGCACGCTGTGACCGGGATGCCCATGAATTCGTCCAACGTGCTTCTGCTGCCGGGTTGGCAGAACTCTGGTGCCGCGCACTGGCAGAGCCGCTGGGAAGCGCGCCATGGCTACCGCCGTGTGGAACAGCACGACTGGATGCGGCCCTTGCGCGGCGACTGGTGCGCGCGCCTGGAAGAGGAGCTGCTGGCCTGCGACGGACCGGCCGTGCTCGTGGCCCACAGTCTGGGCTGTGTCCTTGTGGCCGCGTGGGCCTCGCACTCCCAGCAGACGCACCGGGTGCGCGGCGCGCTGCTGGTGGCGCCCGGTGACCCCCAGCGCGAAGCCCTGCGTCCGGTGTTGCCAAGCTGGTCGCCGCTGCCCTTGCAGCCGCTGCCGTTTCGCAGCGTGTTGCTGGGCAGCCACGACGATCCCTATTGCGATTTCGCGCGTGCCCAGCAGATGGCCTCGGCCTGGGGCAGCGAGTTCATCGACTATGGATACGCCGGCCACATCAACGCTGATTCGGGCCTGGGGGACTGGGACGCCGGCCATGAACTATTGTCAAATCTGAAGCAAAATAGTGCCCTTGCGAGGGAGCTGGTCGAGTCTGGTCTGTGACCCGGCCCTGGAGAGGAGAGAAACATCATGGTCACCAAGAAACCCAAAGGCCTGGGTCGCGGACTCGAAGCCCTGCTGGGCCCCAAAGTTGCCGAGAACGCCGTCGACACGCCGCCCAACCCGGGGTTGCCGGCCTCGCTGCTGCTGGCCGACATGGTACCGGGCCAGTACCAGCCACGCACCCGCATGGACGAGGGCGCGTTGTACGAGCTGGCCGAGAGCATCAAGGCCCAGGGCATCATGCAGCCCATTCTGGTGCGGCGCCTGAGCGAGGCCCAGGCCCAGACGCACCGCGACCCGCAAGCCCACGGCGCGGCGGACGCCCGGCCGGTGTACGAGATCATCGCGGGCGAGCGGCGCTTCCGTGCCGCCAGGCTGGCCGGGCTGGACAGCGTGCCCGTGCTGGTGCGCGACGTGCCCGACGAAGCCGCCGCCGCCATGGCGCTGATCGAGAACATCCAGCGCGAAGACCTGAACCCGCTGGAAGAGGCTCACGGCCTGCAACGCCTGATCAAGGAGTTTGGACTTACTCATGAGCTGGCGGCCCAGGCTGTGGGGCGCTCGCGCAGCGCGGCCAGCAACCTGCTGCGCCTGCTGAATCTGGCCGAACCGGTGCAGACCATGCTCATGGCGGGCGACCTGGACATGGGCCACGCCCGCGCCCTGCTGGCGCTGGAGCGGGCCGCGCAAATCACGGCCGCGAATCAGATCGCGGCCCGCAAGCTGTCGGTCCGGGAGGCGGAAAGTCTGGTGAAGAAGCTCAGCGCCGAATTCAACCTGGTGTCGGCCAAGCCCAAGAAGGAAAAGTCCCGCGACCTCAAACGCGTGGACGAGGAACTCTCCGACCTGCTCACCGCCGACGTGGAAGTGCGGGTGAAGAAGCGGGTCAAGCGCGCCGGGCGCGTGGAGGAAATGGGCGAACTGGCGATCCAGTTCGGCTCGCTCGAAGAACTCAACGGCCTGATCGACAGGCTCACGCAGGGCGCCACACGCTAGGGCCCTGCGACAAGCTCAGGGCGAAAGGAGCGCATGGCGTGAATTCGGAAGCCGCCCGTCCATGAGGCGCCTGCCCTGGCCGCTGCCGGCGTTGCTGGCTTGGCTCAGTGCCTGGGCAGTTTTTCTGCTGACGGTGGGGTTTGGCTTGCACCCGGTTGTGGCGGCGCTGCTGGCCGGACTCGCCGGCCTGGCCTGGTCCGTCTCGGCCAGCACGCGCTGGCGCCAGGCTTTCCTGGTGCTGGGTTTTCCGTTGTCCCTGGCGTTGGGAACGGGAATGCTGGGGGTGGCCCCGGGCTGGGTCTGGCTGCTGCCCCTGCTGGTGTTGGTGCTGCTCTATCCCCTGAACGCCTGGCGTGACGCACCGCTGTTCCCCACGCCGGCACAGGCCTTACGCGAGCTGCCCGGTGCGGCGCCCTTGCCGGAGGGCGCCCTCGTCCTGGACGCCGGCTGCGGCCTCGGCCATGGCCTGCAGGCCTTGCGCCAAGCCTACCCGCAGGCCACCTTGCACGGCATCGAATGGAGCTGGCCGCTGCGGGTGCTGTGCGCGCTGCGCTGCCCCTGGGCGCGGGTGCACCAGGGCGACATCTGGCGTGCCGACTGGTCGGCCTATGCCCTGGTTTACCTGTTCCAACGTCCCGAGAGCATGACCCGGGCCGCAGCCCAGGCTCTGGCGCAACTGCGGCCCGGGGCCTGGCTAGTCAGTCTGGAGTTCGAGGCGCCGGCTCTGAGGCCGCAGGCCGTGCTGCGCACGTCGGATGGGCGCCCGGTGTGGCTCTACCGGGCGCCGTTCACGCCGGCGAAAGACGGAAGATCTTTCCCGGGTTCATGATGTTCTTGGGGTCCAGCGCACGCTTGATGGCGCGCATCATCTCGATGCTGCCGGTACCGGCCTCGACTGCCAAGAAGTCCATCTTGTGCAGGCCCACGCCGTGCTCGCCGGTGCAGGTGCCCTCCAGGGCGAGGGCGCGCGCCACCAGCTGGCGATTGAGCTGTTCGGCCACCTCGCGCTCCTGGGGAACGTCGGGATCGATCAGGTAGCCAAAGTGGAAGTTGCCGTCGCCCACGTGGCCCAGCAGGTAGTAGGGCAGGCCGCTGGCCTCGGCCTCGGCCACGGAGTCCAACAGGCAGTCCGCCAGCCGTGAGATCGGCACGCAGGTGTCGGTGGACACGGCGCGGCAGCCGGGCTTGGACTGGATCGCGGCAAAGTAGGCGTTGTGTCGGGCCGTCCACAGACGCGTGCGCTCCTAGGGCGTGGTGGCCCATTCAAAGTCATTGCCGCCGAACTCGCGTGCAATTTCCTGCACGATCTCGGCCTGTTCCTTCACGCCGGCGGGCGAGCCATGGAACTCCATGGCCAGCATGGGGGCCTCGCGCAGGCTCAAGTGCGAATGCGCGTTCACCATGCGCACGGTATGCGAGTCGATCAGCTCTACCCGGGCGATGGGAACACCCATCTGGATGATCTGGATGGTGGTGCGCACGGCGGCCTCGATGCTGGGAAACGAGCAGATCGCCGCGGAGATAGCCTCCGGCAGAGGGTACAGCTTGACCGTGACCTCGGTGATCACGCCCAGCGTGCCTTCGCTGCCCACCAACAGGCGCGTCAGGTCGTAGCCGGCACTGGACTTCTTGGCGCGGGTGCCCGTGCGGATGACCTCGCCACTGGCCGTGACCACCTCCAGCGCCAACACGTTCTCGCGCATGGTGCCATAGCGCACGGCGTTGGTGCCGCTGGCGCGCGTGGCGCACATGCCTCCCAGGCTGGCATCCGCCCCCGGGTCGATGGGGAAAAACAGGCCCGTGCTCTTGACCGCTTCGTTGAGCTGGCGGCGGGTCACGCCCGGTTGCACCGTCACCGTCAGGTCCTCGGGGTTGATGCTGAGCACCTGGTTCATGCGTGACAAGTCGATGCTGATGCCCCCCTGGACCGCCAGCAAATGGCCTTCCAGCGAGGAGCCCACGCCAAACGGGATGACGGGCACGTCGTGCGCGCTGGCCAGGCGCACGGCATCGGCCACGTCCTGCGTGCATTCGGCAAAGATCACCGCCGCGGGCGGCGGCGCCACCAGCGGCGACTCGTCGCGCCCGTGCTGTTCGCGCACCACCAGGGCGGTCGAGCAGCGCTCGCCAAAGCGCGCCCGCAGGGCGTCGAGCAAAGCGGGTGGCGCTGCGCGGGTGAGCTTACTGGCAATGGCGCCGGGGTGTGACAGGGATTCGGGCATGGGCTGGGCCTGGAGTCGGGTGTAACGCAGGCGCCATTTTGCGTCAATTGCGGGCGTGCAGCCGGATTGCACCGGGATCGCGGCCTTTCCATGCGGGAAACGTGCCGGAAACGACTTCGGCCAGACACGGCCGAGGGTGTGTTTGGAGTGCAACGTAAAAAACGTATACGTGTGCAAATCACTTCCGACACCTAGAATCGCGCCCGGTTTCTGGTTCAAAGAGCCTCGCACGCGGATGCGAGCCCGAAGGGTTTTCCCATGCTTCAGGTATTCAGTTTCGGCAAGCGCCTGCTGTTCGCCGTGGGCGCCGTGTTGGCGCTCGCGGGCACGGCCCAGGCGCAGGTCACCGTCAATTCCATCAACCTGCCCACCAACATTGGCCGTGGCCAAACCGTCAATGTGGACATCGCGTGGTTGCGTACCAGCAGCGCTGCGGCCATCATCTCGACACCCTTGCCTGCGCAGGTTCAGGTGCAGCCGCCCGCCCTGCCGGCGGGCTGCGTGCTCAACGCCGGCAGCGTGGAGTGCACGGTGCCAGCGGGCGTGGCCACGGACACTGGGACCATCACGTTCCAGGTGCGCGGTGCGGCCCTGGGGGGCTTCAATCTGACGGCCACCGCCACCGGGGGGTCCAATGCCTCGGTATCCAGCAACGTGACGAGCGCCGGAGATTTGACGGTGCTCAAGAGCAAGATCAGTCCGGCTGGAAACCCGCTGGCAGGACAGGTCACGACGTTTCGATTGGCTCCCAACATCGCTTTGGGCGACGACGTGCCCGCGGGGGCTTCGATCGTGGTCACGGACAACCTGCCGGGCACGAGCACGGATTTCAACCTGACGGCCTTCAGCACTGGGGGTCTGGCACCCACGTGCAACTCATTCGCCACGGCCAACAGCACTCGCACCCTGACCTGTACCTACAACGGACCGTTCACCGTCGCCGCCTTCAATGCCAGCAACCTGAACGTCACCGGAACACCAGGGAACCTGGGTACCTTCACCAACGTGGGTTCCATCGCCACCGGCAATGTCAATTATTTCGACAGCGACTCCACCAACAACCTGTCGAACCTGAATTACACCGTAGATCCCGCTTCGGATCTGCAGGCATTGGGAAGCTTTCCAGCCGGCGGTGTACTCACGGACTCCAGTCAGACACTGACGCTGATCTATCGCAATAATGGCCCGCTCAATGCCCCAGCCGGGGGCACCATTTCCACCATCATACCGATCGGCTTTGTGGTGGGCGCCCTGCCGGGGAGTTGCCTGACTTCCGGCTCGGGTCCCTGGACCATTACCTGTACCGCCGGCGCCGTGAACAACGGGAATACCCAGTCGTTCGGGATTCCGTTGACGATGCCGTCGGCACCGATATCGGGCAACTTTCCAGTGACCGTGACGCCGCCGTCTGGCTTCGGGGACGCCAACCTGGCGAACAACTCGGTCAACGTGCCCTACAACGTCGTGGCCCCGTCTGCGGACCTGCAGGCCCAGAAAAGCAAGAACCCGGGGGGTCCCCAGCCAGAGGGCACGACGGTGACGACCACCCTCACAGTGAACAACGTCGGTACGAGCTCCAGCGCGGCGTCCTATGATGCGGCGCATCCCCTGCGCATCGTGGACTATCTCCAGCCCGAGGAAGTCAGTGGCGGCGTGGTGTCGGGTGTTAGCGCCAACTGGCTGTGCGTGGTGACGCCAGGCGTGACGCCGCCGCCCTTCGTCAACGCGGCACAGACCACTCAGGTGGCGTGCGAAACCACCGACGCTGGTGTTCTGGCCATCGGTGGGTCCAGGTCGGTGAGTTTCTCCACGACCTTGACCTTGAACGGAGCCATCTTGCCGGTGACCCTGCCCAATACCGCCTGTACGGGCGGGCGGGCGCTGACGGCATTGGGGTTGCCGGACACTTCCGGCCCACAACCCGTGGATCCCAACACGGCCAACGACTGCGTCAACGATACCGCCAACCTGGTGGTGACGCCGGTCGCTTCGGGGCACGCCCAGGTCAGTTTGCAAAAGCTGTCGTCCGTGGACAACACCAATTTCTTCGATGCGGTGGGCGCCGCGCCCACCTTGGCAGGAGATGTCAACACTCTGTATTGGCGCATGGTGGTGACCACGCCGGATCTGGTCGCGAATCCCACGCAATCCACCATTCCCACCCTGCACCTGGCAGACACGGTACCGGGACGCCTGAGCATCAGTTCGCCGGGGTCACCCGCCCCGGCCTACGTGACGCCAGCCATCACCGTGACCACCACCCCCAACACTTGGGGATCATGCCCCAATCTGGCCTCGGGCAACGCCGGTGCGCTTGCCTGCGACTTCACCGATGTGCCGCCGGGCACGACCATCACCATCGACATGGCCGTGCAGCGTCCCCTGGCTTCGGGCACCCTGACCAACACCGCCACGCTGAGTTCGCCCAATGCCATCCTTAGCGCCAGCGCAGGCGGGCAACTCAGCGACGCGGCAGCAGTGGTCGTGGCGCCACGCGTGGATCTGGCCCTGACCACCAAGACTGTGACACCGGCGAGCCCAAGAGTGGGTGAGCAGGTGCAGTTCACGATCACCGCCCAGAACCTGGGACCGGACAGCGTCAGTGCCGCCGGGCAGTTCACGATCACCGACACGCTCAACATCGCGCCCGATGCCAGCAACGTCGGGTACGAAGTCCTGTCCGTCAGCGGCATCAGCATGGACTGCACGGCCAGCAATCTGGCCGCGGGGACGATTTCCTGCACCAACACCGGCGCCATTGCGCGCTACACCGTGCGCACCATCACCATCACAGCCCGCATCAAGAAGCCGGGCGGGGTGCTGCCCGCCACGGGCAACGTGTACACCGGGCAAACGAATACCGCCACCGTGACCCTGTCCGGCGGCGCGTGTGAGTACAAGACGGAGACGGTGACCAACGCCTCTGTTTCCGCCGCGTGCAACGATGCCGCGTCCACGTCGAACAACTCCAAGACCGCGACCTTCAATGTGCAGGTGCCGGCCATCGACATGAAGCAACGCAAAGAGCGCCTGCTGCCCGTCGGGCAGACCGCGTTCGGTCTGGGTGACCAGTTGCACTACCGTTTCCGAGTGCAGGCCAATGGTCCGTCGCGTGCCGAAAACGTCGTCATGACCGACCGGTTGGTGGTTCCCGGTGGCTACTCCGTGGAAGTCGATGGCGTGGGGGCGTTTCCACGCACCGTCACTGCTCTTGCCATCAACGGCACCGCGGCGGAGGCGGGCTACACGCTGGACGCGGCCAAGGCGGGCACGGTGCAGTGCACGCAGAGCGCCCCCAACGCCGACGTGGTGTGCAACCTGAGTTCGGTGCTGGCCAATAACTTCCTGGACCCGGCCAAGGAGGTGAACTTCGAACTCCTGTTCAACATGACACCCACCACGGCCACGACGCCGGTGTCCTTCGGCAATCGCGCCTTCGTCTGCGCTGACGAAACCGCCGCCTATGAAAGTTCTGGCGCCTGCTCCGATGTGCCGGCCACCGCCGGCAACAATCTGGCGGCCGTGAACGATACGGTGTTCCCTAAGAACGACCTGGAGGTGATCAGCAAGACGACCATCACGCCTTCCCCGGCGGACATCAACCAGCCCATCCAGTTCAACATCGTGATGCGCAACAACGGACCCAGTACCGCTGTCAAGATGCGTTTGCGCGACATGCTACCCACCGGGCTGGAGTGGGTCAACGCGGGCGCCTACCTGCCCGTGGCCAGCGTCAATGGGGGCAGCGCCGCAACCCTCAGCGGCGCGCTCTCGGTTTCGGCCAGTGTGCCGGCCAATGGCACGGACAACGTGTGCTTCATCTCCAATGGTGTCACGTCTCTGGGCAATCTGACGCAACAGCAGCAGATCAACTGCGACATCAGCGGCAACTTTCCGGCCGGCGCCGGCAATACCATCACGCTGACCCTGTACGCGCGTGCCAAGGGCGGGCTGTACAACGGCACGGCCAACGCTCCTTACCTCACGAACCGCACCAACACGGCCACCATCCTGCCCGGACTGGATGCCACGGGCGGCGATATCGCGATCGACATCGTGCCGGGCAACAACACCGCCACATCCGTCACCCAGATACGCAACGCCAGCGTGAGTGGTCGGACCTTCCTGGACCTCAACGGCAACGGCGACCAGAACGGCAGCATCATCGGCGCCGACCAGGGTTTGGGCAATGTGGGCATCACACTCACCGGTACCGACCTGTACGGCTACGCCGTGTCCTACAGCACGATCACCGACAATGCCGCCCTGGGCGCAGGCTCCACGCGCGGTGACTACCTGTTCACGAACCTCGCGCCGTCCAACGCCGCCGGCTACACGATCACGCAGACCCAGCCGGCGGGCTTTCCCAACGGCACGCCCGTGCCCAACACGGCGCGCGCCGTGCGCAATGGCGTCAGCACGGGCGTGAACGGACCTTACGCGGTGAGCAACACCACGGGTCCCGCGACCAGTGTCATCGCCGGTGTGCGCCTGGCGGGGGGCGGCAACGCCGTGCAGTTTGATTTCCCTGAACTGCAGAAACCCAGTATCTCGGGCTTTGTGTACGTGGACGCGGACAACAATGGCATCAAGGGTGGTGCGGAAGCGGGCATCAACGGTGTGACACTGACCCTGATCGGCTGCCGCACCGGTCCCAATGGGGTGATCGACACGGCGGGCCCCGTCGGTGCCGGACCGGCCACCTGCTCGGGGGACGACGTGGCCGTAAACCTGACCACGACTTCGACCACGGACCCCACGTTTGGCGCAGGCTACTACAAGTTCCAGCTCGACGAGCCGGGACGCTACACCGTCATCCAGCAGGTTGCGCAACCCGTGGTGGGCGGCGCTATCACCTTGCGCGGTCAGACCGTGGCGGGTTCCGTGGACAAGATCACCAGCGCCGTGGGCAGCAATGACGGCGGCACGCGTGGCACGGTCAACGCCACAGGCAATACGGCCGGCGGCAGCGCTGGTGTGGCACAGGAATTGGCGACCACGGTCACCGCCAGCCAGATCCGCGACATCGTCATCAGCGACAGTTCGGCAGTGTCGGTGAACAACAACTTCGGTGAGACACTGCCTGCGCGGGTGTCCGGCGTGGTGTACACCGAGAAGGGCATCGTCAACTCCAACTACACGGCGGGCGTGGATTGGCCGTTCCCTGGCATGCCGCTGACGCTGACGGGCACGGATGATCTGGGTCAGGCGGTTGCCCTGTCGGGAAGCACCGACGTCATCGGGGCCTACAGCTTCACCAATCTGCGTCCGGGTACCTACCAGGTCGTCAAGACCAACCCAGCCGGGATCGTGAACGAAGTGGGCGGCGCTTTCCCCGGCAAGGATGCGGGCAACGTGACACGCGGCGCCCGTGTCGACGACAACACCATCAACGCCATCGCGCTGGTCTCAGGCGCAGTTGTGACCGAAACCAATTTCGCTGTGACCAACGGGCCGGCGCCAGAGGCCATCATGGCTGCCTATGTGTACGTCGATCGCAACCGCAACCATACCGAGGACTCGACGGAGAAGAAGCGCCTGGACGGCGTCACGATCAACCTGGTCTGGGGGAGCAGTTGTGAGGCGGGTGGCATTGTGCAGACCGCCAAGACAGACATCACCGGCAGCGTGTATTTCAAGGGTGAGGTCGGCAAGAGCTATTGGCTGTGCCAGGTTCAGCCCGCGGGCTATGGGAACGGCAATGCCGACGGCGTGCCCGGCAGCAACGGCATTGCCATCAACGACCTGCAGCAAGGTGGTAGCTATGGCCACAGCTTTGGTGAATGGGTCGCCTCGATCTCCGGCGCGGTCTACGAAGACTTTGGCGCGAGCGACGCCCTGACCAACAACGGCGTGCGCGATGGCGGCGAACGCGGCATTGCCGGCGTGCCCGTGACGCTCTCCGGGCGCGACATCACCGGTGCGGCCGTCAGCCTGGGCACCGTCACCGATGCCAGCGGCAACTACGTGTTTGACGACTTGCTGGAACCCGATGCCAGCGGCTACACCGTGACCGAGGGCGCCATTCCCACCAGCGCCGGCATCTATGCCGATGGCAAGGACACCGCCGGCAACGCCTCCGTGGCGGCGGGCAATGCCACAGCCGTGAACGACCACATCTCCGGCATCCGGCTCGCGGCCGCCGAGCGTGCCACGGGGTACAACTTTGGTGAACTCAAACCTGGCACCCTCAGCGGCACCGTGTACCTGGACAGCAACGGCAACGGCGTGCGTGACAGTACCGAGCCCGGCATTGCGGGCGTGACCGTGACCCTGACCGGCATCGACAGCAACGGCCAGTCCGTAAACCGCACTCAGGTGACGAACGCCAACGGTCAGTATCGCTTTGAGGACCTGCAGGCGGCCGGTCCGGCGGGTTACACGGTGACCGAGCAGCTCGCGCAACCCAACGCGCCCGGCACGACCATGCCCACCTTCAACGGCGCGACCACCGCCGGCACCATCGCCGGAGTGACCAGTGGCGCGGCGACGCCCGTGAACGTGGTGCCCAGCGCCGTGAGCGGCATCGCCCTGCCGGCAGGGGGAGCGTCGGTGGACAACGACTTCGGTGAAGTCCTGGCACTCGATCCCGACCTGATCGTCACCAAGTCCTCCAACAAGAAGGTCTTCACGGAAGGGGGCTCGGCGATCTACACCATCAGGGTCAAGAACGGTGGGCCATCGCCCACCCACGGTAGCTACACCGTGGTTGACACCCTGTCCACGAGCACGACGCCGCCCAAGTGGACGATCGAGGCCGTCATCGGCACCGGTTGGACTTGCGCCGTCAGCGCCGACAAGCAACAGGTCAGTTGTGACAGCAGCCAGGTCCTGGCCGCCGGCCAGGAACACGCTGCCCCGATCCAGTTGACCGTGAAGTTCGCCCAGGGTGCGTCGGCCTTTGGACCGTTGCGCAACGTCGTCAGCGTCACCGGTGGCGGCGAGCCCAAGGAAAAGCAGCCCAAGCCGGGCGATACGCCAAAACCTTGTGGCGCGCAACCCGAATTCAATCTGTGCGAGGTGGTCACGCCGGTACAAGTTTCCGTCGGCCTCGAAGGGCATGTCTGGATCGACGGCGTCAACCGCAAGGTGCTCGATCCCAACGACAAGCTGCTGCCGGCGTGGATCGTGGAGGTGTATGACGTGGGGTCGCCGCAAGCCGTGGGAAAGACCTTTACCGAACTGGTGCGAGGCAACCTGCCCGTGCTGTCCACCACGACCGACGCTCGCGGCCACTACCAGGTATGCGGTCTCGAGCCCGGCACCCAGTACCGTGTGCTGTTCCGCGATCCGTCCAGCCGCATCGCCTTCCCGGGTGTGGTCACCAACGAGGCAGGGCGCGTCACGGGCGCGGATTACTGGTCGCAGGTCAAGACCTACGAGGGCTTCGAGGTGCTGCAGGTGACCTTGCCGCCGGCGCCCGCTGGCGCAAGCTCCGCCGCGTGCAACGTGACCGCGCCCGAGCAATCCCTGCCACTGGACCCCAACGGCGTGGTGTATGACAGCAGGACGCGCCAGCCGGTGCCCGGTGCCACCGTGACCCTGGTGCCCGAGGGCAACTGCCCGGGCTACGACCCCCGGTTGCACATCATCAACTATGAAACCTACGGCAAGGACGCCGCCGGCAACCCGAGCATGGTCACGGGCAGCGAAGGTCTGTACAAGTTCCTGTTGTCAGGCGACCCCGCCAGTCCCAAGTCATGCCAGTTCCGATTGGTGGTCAAGGAGCCCAGCGGCTACAACCCGCCGCCGTCAGCGATCATTCCACCCAAGCCCGCACTGGCCACCCCCGCCGGCCCCGGCATCCATTTTGTGCAGCCGCAACGGCCTGCGCCTTCGGGTTCGCAGGACACCAGCTACCACTTCGAGATCACATTGGGCTTGAACCACCAGGAAGTGTTCAACAACCACATCCCGCTGGACCCGGTCACGCCCGGCACACTGGTCCTGTCCAAGGTGGGTGACAGGCGCGTCGTGGAGATTGGCGACACGGTGCTCTACACCATCCGCGTCCGTCAGACCGCGGGCGATCCCACACCCCAGGTGACGGTGCGCGACCGCTTGCCCGCCGGCTTCACGCTGGTGCGGGGCACGGTGCGCGTCAACAACGCGCCGGCTCCCGATCCCCAAGGCGGCCTGGGCCCGACGCTGGCGTTCAATCTGGGCGCGCTGCGCACGGGCCAGGAGATCACCCTGAGCTACCGCGTGCGGGTGGGTGTGGGAGCCCAGCAAGGCGACGGCGTCAACCGTGCCCAGGCGTTTGCCTGCGCCCAGGTTGCCGGCTGCCTGAGCACCACCTCCTTGCAGCCGCTGCCCGCGGCACAACCCGGCAGCGAGGGCCAGTACCGGGTGCAGATCGGCGGTGGTGTGTTCACCAGCAGCGCCTGCGTGGCCGGCAAGATCTTCGTGGACTGCAACCACAACCACGTGCAGGATCCCGAGGAGCTGGGCATCCCCGGCGTGCGCCTGTACCTGGAAAACGGCGCCTACCTGGTGAGCGACAGCGAGGGCAAATACAGCCAGTGCGGCCTCACGTCGCGCAGCCATGTGCTCAAGGTGGACCCTGCCACCTTGCCGCGCGGCGCCCGCCTGACAACCTCCAGCAACCGCAACCTGGGCGACGCGGGCAGCCTGCTGCTGGACGGCAAGAACGGTGAGCTCGTACGCGCCGATTTCATCGAAGGCAGTTGTTCCAACCCCGTGCTGGAACAGGTCAAGGCGCGCCGCGCCCAGGGCGAGGTGCGCTCGGTGGAAAGCGAGCGAGCGGGCAGCCCGGCCTTGCGTTTCGACGCCAAGCCGGTCACGGCGCCCCGGCAGGCCACCGACGGCGCGAATCAGCCCACCGCGCCGCCCCGAGCGGTTGTGCCCACGGCTTCCACCCAACCTCAAGGAGCCGAGCATGCACGCTGATCGCTCCACCTCACGCATTTCCCGACGTGCCATGACTTCGATCGCAACCCTCGCCGCGCGCCCCACGGCGCTGGCCCTGGCCTTGGCAGTGGCGTTGCCCGGCGCCGCGCTCGCACAAACCCCTGCCGTCTTTCCCGCGGTTGTGGAGGCAACGCCCCGGGCGCTGGACTACCGTGTGAACCAGGCGGCTGCCAAGGTCGTGGTGACGGTAGCAGGCAACACCGCACCGGCAGACGGCCAAACCCCCATGCCCGTAACGCTCCATGTATTCGGTGCGGACGGCCAACGGCTGGACAAGCCGGTGTGGGCCACCATTGAACACAGCGGTGGGCGCATCCAGTTGCCCGGCGCCGCCACGGACGAAGTCGGGCCGCGTGGCAAGGACGCTGAACGTACCACGCCCGGCGTGCAACTGGAAGTGAAGAACGGCGCGGCTTCTTTCGCCTTGCTGGCGCCAGCGACACCCCAGGACGTGCAGCTGCGCATCACCGTGGGCGCCCAGACGACCATGACCGTGGTGAGCTTCGTGCCCGAGATGCGCGACATGATTGCCGCCGGCCTGCTCGAAGGCGTCATCCATTTCCGGGGCAAGCAGACCGGCATCGTGACGCCGGCGCGCCTAGACGATGGCTTCGAGCGCGAGATCAAGGCCTGGAGCCGCGAGTTCAACGGGGGCAAGGCCAACGTCGGCGCGCGCGCGGCCATGTTCCTCAAGGGCACGATCAAGGGCGAGTACCTGCTGACCGCCACCTACGACTCCGACAAGGAAACCCGTGCCCGCGCCCTGCGCGACATCCAGCCCGAGGAGTTCTACCCCGTCTATGGCGACGCCTCCCTCAGGGGCGAGGCTGCCCGGTCCGACAGCCGCCTGTATGTGCGTGTCGATCAGGGCAAGAACTACCTGCTGTACGGCGAGTTCGCCACCGGCGACGGCTTCAGCCAGGTGCGCGGCGGCGGCAACGTGGCCAGCCTGCAGCAGCGCAGCCTGGGCAACGTCAACCGCAGCGCCACCGGCCTGCGCTACCACCTGGAGAACGAGCGCGTCACCGGCAATGTGTTCGCGTTTCGCGACACGTTGCGCCAGGTGGTGGAAGAGTTCCGCAGCCAGGGCAGCGGTCCCTACGGCCTGCGCAACAACGCCGTGCTCGAAGGCAGCGAAAAGCTGGAAATGGTGGTGCGCGATCGCAACCAGCCCTCGCGCATCCTGAGCGTCACGCCCTTGCTGCGTCTGGCCGACTACACGTTCGAGCCGTTCAGCGGACGCATCTTGCTCAACCGCTTCCTGCCCTCGGCCGACGCCGACCTGAACCCCGTGTCCCTGCGCGTGAGCTACGAGGTGG
>JABLTH010140545.1_pt1 | contig 26999 bp, 30 predicted proteins | sample 7875711 | NCBI WGS metagenome assembly JABLTH01 (sample SAMN14941262, study PRJNA633318) | bioreactor metagenome | isolation source: bioreactor | place: China | collected 2019-03-05 | reverse complement strand
GTACATCGGCGGCATCGAGCACGCGATCCTGCACCTGCTGTACTTCCGCTTCTATCACAAGCTGATGCGCGACGCGGGCCTGGTGCAGGCCGACGAGCCGGCCACCAACCTGCTGTGCCAGGGCATGGTGATCGCCGAGACGTTCTATCGCGAAAACGCCGACGGCTCGAAGGACTGGATCAACCCGGCCGACGTCGAGATCCAGCGCGACGACAAGGCGCGCGTGGTCGGCGCGGTGCTGAAGGCCGACGGCCAGCCGGTGCTGATCGGCGGTACCGAGAAGATGTCCAAGTCGAAGAACAACGGCGTCGATCCGCAGTCGATGGTCGGCAAGTTCGGCGCCGACACGGTGCGCCTGTTCTCGATGTTCGCGGCGCCACCAGAGCAGTCGCTGGAATGGAGCGAGGCGGGCGTGGAAGGCATGGCCCGCTTCCTGCGCCGGTTCTGGCGTGAGGTCACCACGCACGCCTCGCAGCCGGACCATCCGGTGGTCGATCCGGCTGCGCTGGACGCCGGCCAGAAGGCGCTGCGCCGCCAGTTGCACGAGACAATCCAGAAGGTCGGCGACGACTTCGGTCGTCGCCACGCCTTCAACACCGCGATCGCCGCGCTGATGGAGCTGCTCAACGCGCTGGGCAAGTTCAACGACATGAGCGACCAGGGCCGCGCCGTGCGCCACGAGGCGCTGGAGGCGATGGTGCTGTTGCTCAATCCGGTCACGCCGCACCTGAGCCACGCGCTGTGGCAGGTGCTCGGTCATCCGGAGACCGTGCTGGAGACCCTGCCGTGGCCGGCGGTGGACGAAGCCGCGCTGGTACGCGACTCGCTGACCCTGGCGGTGCAGGTCAACGGCAAGCTGCGCGGCACCATCGAGGTGCCGGCCAGCGCTACGAAGGACGAGGCCGAGGCGGTGGCGCGCGCACATCCGCAGGTCCTCGCGTATCTTGAGGGCCTGACCGTGCGCAAGGTGATCGTGGTGCCCGGCAAGATCGTCAACATCGTCGCAGGATGAGTCGCATGAGCCGTCTGCTGAAACTGTCGTTCCTGCTCGGGCTGGCCGGATTGCTCGCCGGCTGCGGCTTCCACCTGCGCCAGAGCGTGGCGCTGCCGCCATCGATGCAGCGCATCCATCTCAGCGTGAGCAGCGGCGGCGACCTGCAACGCAACCTGGCGCGTGCCCTGCGTAACTCGGGCATCACCATCGAGGACGATTCCGGCCCCGGCATCGCCGAACTGGCCGTGCCGGTGGCGAGCTTCAATACCCAGACGCTGAGCATCAGCGGCGGCGCCCGCATCACCGAATACTCCGTGCAGTACCAGGTGAAGTTCAGCGTGGCCGATGCGACGGGCCAGGTGCTGCTTCCCGAGCAGACCGTGCAGATGTCGCGCGAATACAGCTACGACGCCACCAACACGGTCGGCAACGATGCCCAGGTGGAGGAGATCCAGCGCAGCCTGATCGACGACATGGTGCAGTCGATCCTGTTCCGCCTGCAGGCGGCCGCACGCCATGCCGACGCCGCCAGCGGCGGTACGCCCTGAGTCATGCCGCTGGCACCCGCCCAGTGGCACAAGGCGCTGGCGGCCGAGCGGCTGCACGGCGTCTACCTGCTGGTCGGCGAGGAGCTGCTGGTGCTGGAGGCGGCCGACGCGCTGCGCGCGCAGGCGCGCAAGCTCGGCTACACCGAGCGCGAGGTGCTCGAGGCCGGGCAGCATTTCGACTGGGATGACCTGGCCCGCTCCGCGGCCGGGCTGTCGCTGTTCGCCACGCGACGCCTGCTCGACCTGCGCCTGCCGACCGGGCGGCCCGGCGTGGAGGGTGCGAAGGCCATCGGCGCGTTCTGCGAGGATATGCCGCCCGATGTCACCCTGCTGATCACCGCCACCGAGTGGAGCAGCAAGCACGAAGGCGCGTGGACCAAAAAGGTCGACGCCGCCGGCGCCATGGTGGTGTTCAACGCGCCACGCCCGCATGAATGGGCCGGCTGGATCGGCGCGCGCCTCGCCTCGCGCGGACTGAGCGCCACCCCGGATGCTGCGGCCCTGCTGGCGCAGCGCGTGGAGGGCAACCTGCTTGCCGCCGCGCAGGAGATCGACAAGCTGGTAGTGCTGCACGACGGCAAGAGCCGCATCGACGCGGCCGAGATGGAGCAACTGGTCGCCGACAGCGCCCGCTACGACGCCTTCAAGCTCACCGATGCGGCGCTCGCCGGCGACGGTGGCCGCGCCCTGCGCGTGCTGGCCGGCCTGCGCGCCGAAGGCGAAGACCTGATCCCGCTGATGGGCTGGGTGGTCAACCAGTTGCAGCTGGCGCTGCGCCTGGCCAATGCCCGCGACTTCGGCGCCCAGGCCAAGGCCGAGCGCTTGTGGCAGTCGCGCGAACAACTGTTCCGCCAGGCGCTGCGCCGGGCGCCGCGCGAGCACTGGCTGAAGTGCCTGGCGCGGGCCGCGCGCATCGACCGCATCGCCAAAGGGCGCGAGCAGGGTGATGCCTGGCGCGAGGCCGAACGGCTGATCGCCGCAATGGCCGAACCACGTTCCGCAGCCGCGCTGGCATGAAACCGCTGGCGATTCTCGGCGGCACCTTCGATCCGGTGCATATCGGCCACCTCAATGCGGCCTGGGAAGCGGCCGCACTGCTGGATGCCGAAGTACGCCTGGTGCCGGCTCGCGTGCCGCCACATCGCGCGTCCCCGGTGGCCAGCGCCGACGAACGCGTTGCGTTGCTGCGGGTGGCCTTGCGGGGGCAATCGCGCCTGGTCCTGGATACCCGTGAACTGGATCGCGAGGGGCTTTCCTACACCGTCGATACGTTGGCCGGGATGCGCGCCGAGCAAGGCGCACGGCCGCTTGTCCTGCTGCTGGGCGAGGACGCCTTCGCCGGGCTGACCAGTTGGCATCGTTGGGAGCAGTTGTTCGAGCTGGCGCACCTGGGAGTGCTCACCCGGCCGGGCGACGAGCCTGCCTGGCCCGATGTGCTGGCCAACATCGTTGCGCAACGCCGGATCGCCGATCCGGCGATGCTGTCGGATCGTCCGGCCGGATGCGTGGTCGCACTGCCGGTTACGCCGCTTGAGGTGTCCGCCACGCGGGTACGTGAGCTGCTCGCGGCAGGACGGGAGCCACGTTACCTGTTGCCGAGCGGTGTCTTCGACGATCCCTGCCTGCTGGCCCCGTACCGACGTCCGGGTCACCGCTGAGCGACCCGGACCGGGCAAGCGGGAAGGTGTGGTCAGTTGGCGTCGGCGCGTATCCGCGTGGCGGACACCGTACCTTTCACGCTGCCCAGCAGCGTGCTGCCGTCGGTACCGTACTGGTCGATGCTGAAGCTGCCGGAGAACCCATTGCCGCTGGCATCCTGCTTGATGTCCTCGTGGATGTTGGTCGGTCCGACGAAGGACGTGCCGGTAGCATCCCAGCTCAGGGCCCAGTGGTTCAGGTGATAGCTGCGCAGCCCCGTCTGCGCCCATGCGCCCATGCAGAAGCTCTGGGTCATCGGCGCGCGTCCGGAGTTCATGACTTCGGTGCCGTCGGCGTGCCAGATCTCGAAGCCCTGGTCGATGACCGCCCCATCGGGGATTCCGGAATTGCCCTGGGACATGAAGGTGAATCGGTACAAGCCGGTGATCGGCACCAGGCTCTGCAGCAGGTTGGTACTGGTGCGGGAACTTTGCGGGCCGGCCGCCAGCTGCCCTGCCGGGCTGATCGGCGTGGTCCAGCGGGAACTGTTCCAGGGGTGCATATCGCCCAGCGCGCAAGCGTGTGCGCCCCTGCTGCTGGTGATGGCGGCGAGACCGAGCGCGAACAGCGCGGCCGTGGTTTTCAGGCGAGTGCTCATGGTGTTCCTCCCGTGGCGAGTTCCTGCGCGATCCTGCCGATCCGGTCGGGCAATACGGCCGCCTGCGGATGCTCACCTGGGTCCCGTCGCGCTGACTCGCGTCGGCACGGCGCGACCGCTGGATTGCGGTCACCCGGTGCGCGGCACGAACTTCAATGCCACCGAATTCATGCAGTAGCGCAGGCCGGTTGGCCGCGGACCGTCGTAGAACACGTGGCCCAGGTGGCCGTCGCAACCGGCGCAGCGCACTTCGGTGCGGATCATGCCGAAGCTTGCGTCGCGCTTTTCGATCACGTTGGAAGCGGCGATCGGCTGCCAGAAGCTGGGCCAGCCGGTGCCCGACTCGAATTCGGTGGCGGCATCGAACAGCGCGGTGGCGCAGCCGACGCAGCGGAACAGGCCGGGACGGTCCGGTTTTTCGTGGTCGCCGCTGAAGGCACGCTCGGTGCCGTCCTGGCGCAGCACGTAGTAGGCCATCGGCGGCAGCCGCCGCCGCCACTCGGCGTCGTTGAGCACCAGGCGCCGCACCGTACACGGGCCGAGCGAGCGGCCATCGTCGGCGAAGCACTGAAGGCGCACCTCGATGGCACCATCGGCGGCCGTGCGGGTGCCCGGGCCGTGCTCGCTGGCGAACAGGCGAGGTATCACGGCCAGGCCCGTCACGGTCGCCAGTGCGCCGCCGGCCAGCGCGGCGCGCAGCAGGCGGCGCCGCTCGATCATCACGATTTCCCGGGTGGGGGACATGCGGGGCTTCTCCGTCACGGGGCGGTACGTGCGCTATTCGTCCGGGGAGGGGGACAGGTTACCCCGGTGTCGTACGCGGTAACCGGGCGGGACGATGCAGCGAAACGCCGGTTGATCCGTCCGTGGAACCCCCGGGATGTCCCTCGTCTTGACCAATGCCCTCGTGATCGGCGTAGATGGCGCTCTTGCCTTGTGTCAGGACGCCGTCCGCGCCGTGGACGATTCATCGCTCAGCGACAACCAGCAGGCCGATCTGCGCCGCGCCACCTGGATGGCGGCCGCGCAGGCGGGCGACCGCGCGGCGTACGAGCGCGTGCTGGGTGAATCGGTGGGGCTGATCCGCGCGGTGGCCCGGCGCCAGGGTGTGCCGGCCGACCTGCTCGACGACGTCGTGCAGGAGACCTTGATCACCATCCACCGAGTGCGGCACACGTACGATCCGGACCGCTCCTACCACGCCTGGCTGTCGGCCATCGCCGCCCGTCGGGCGATCGACAGCCTGCGCCAGCTTGGCCGTCGCGATCGGCGCGAACTGCACGAGCCGCTCGCCGTCGAGCAGCATGCCGACGAGCAGCAGGCGAACGATGCCGCCGAGGCGGCCGAGCGCGCCGCAGCGTTGCGCGAGGCCATCGCCGGCTTGCCTCCGGGCCAGCGCGAGGCGGTGGAACAGCTCGGCCTGCGCGAGCACACCCTGGCGGAGGCCTCGGCGTTGACCGGTCGTTCCACCGGAGCCCTGAAAGTGAACCTGCATCGTGCCCTCAAGGCATTGCGCAACCGACTCCACGGAGAACACTGACGTGGCCCAAGCGCCCAACCACCAGTCGCTGATCCAGACGCTGGGTGCCGACCTGGCGCCGGTCCGGCGGCTGCGTCCGCCGCTGTGGCGCACGGTAGGCTGGGCGCTGCTGCTGGCGGCGATGGCCGCGTTGCTGGTCTGGCACTACGGGCTCACGCCGATGCTGACCCGTTGGCGTGGCGCGCCCGACCTGGCCTGGGCCGGCGTCGGTGCTGTGCTCACCGCGCTGGTGGCGGGCTGGGCGGCGTTTTCGCTGGGCGTACCGGGCCGGCCGGTATCGCGTGCGTGGCTGGTGCTACCGCCGGCGTTGCTGTGGATCGGCGCCAGCGGCGTGGGTTGCCTGCGCAGTTGGGTGGCGCCGGACACCGAGCTGGCCACGATGGCCGGCGCGCGAGGCTGCCTGGAGTTCATTCTTGCCTTCTCGCTGCCCCTGTCGGCGGTATTGGTGATGTGGCTGCGCCGCGCCTACCCGCTGCGCCCGGTGCTGACTGCGGCGATGATCGGCGTGGCCAGTGCCGCCGGCTCGGCCAGCCTGCTGGAGATCTGTCACGAGTTCGATGCGGCGGCGACCGATCTGGCGGTGCATGCGCTGGCGGTGGGTCTGGTGATCGGCATCAACGCGCTGTGTGGCGGGCGCCTGTTGCGTCCGCGCCGGGCGGTCGCTGCAAGGTAACCACCGGCACGTTTCAGGCGAAGGACTGCTGTGCGGCATCGGCCGCACATCCCTTTTCCCAGGAGAACGTCGCATGAAAACTCTCGCCAAGCTCGCCCTCGGTCTCGCTTTCGCCGGCCTCGCCGGAGGCTTCGCCAGCTCCGCATTCGCGCAGGACAGCATGGCTCAGGACAGCGGCATGAAGCACGACGCCATGAAGGGCGATTCGATGAAGCACGACTCGATGAAGCACGATGCCATGAAGGGCGACTCGATGAAGCACGACTCGATGAAGCACGATGCCATGAAGGGCGACTCGATGAAGCACGACTCGATGAAGCACGACGCCATGAAGGGCGATTCGATGAAGCACGACGATGCGATGAACGGCGGCGGCATGTGACGCGTCAGGCCCCGGGCGGTTGCAGGCGGGCCGCGCCGCACCGGGGCCGACGATTCAGGGTCGGGGGCCGATCCCGGCCAGGGTGGAGCGCTATAATGCCGGTGCGCGATCCCGCGCTGCCCTACGTACCGAGGCCTCTCCTCTTGGCTAATTCCGCCCGCAACGACAAGCCGGTTTCCACCTCCAGGCTGCGCCAGCAAGTGCTCCAGGCGCTGGAGGACCTGAAGGCCAAGGACATCCGCGAGATCGATGTCCGCGGCCGTACTTCGATCGCCGACCTGCTGGTGATTGCCTCGGGCACGTCGACCCGCCACGTGAAGTCCATCGCCGACGAAGTGGTGAAGTTCGCCAAGAAGGCCGGCGTGATGCCGCTGGGCGTGGAAGGCGAGCAGGAAGCGGAGTGGGTGCTGGTGGATCTCGGCGACGTGATCGTCCACGTGATGCTGCCGCGTATCCGCGAGTTCTATGGGCTCGAACGGCTGTGGACGGTGGGCGACCGCGAGCCCGACGCCGGCGCCGCCAGCGTCGGCTGATCCGTCGCATCGATGCGCGCACGGCTCATCGCCGTCGGCGAGCGCATGCCCGGCTGGGTCGCCGAGGGCTTCGCCGAATACCGCAAGCGGTTGTCGCACGAGCTGCCGCTGGAGTTGGTGGAGCTCAAGCCCGGTGCCCGTGGCAAGGGGCGCGATGACGCCAAGGCGATCCTCGACGAGGGGGCGGCGATCCTCGCCGCGATCGGGCGCGATACCCACGTGGTTGCCCTCGATGGCCGTGGCAAGACCTGGTCGAGCGAGGACCTGGCGAACCAACTGCAGCAGTGGCGCATGGCCGGTCGCGACCTGGCCTTGCTGATCGGCGGACCCGACGGCCACGCGCCCGAGGTGCTGGCGCGGGCTGACCAGCGCTGGTCGCTGGGGCCGCTGACCCTGCCGCACATGCTGGTGCGGCTGGTGCTGGCCGAGCAGTTGTACCGCGCCACCACCATCGTCGCCGGACATCCGTACCATCGCGCCTAGGCCGGCGACGGGCGGGGCGGCTATGCTGCCGGTTCCCCACGACCGCTTCATGCCGATGCCGCTCTCCATCCGCACTGCCGATATCCACGATCTCGATCGCCTGGCGCCGCTGTTCGACGCCTACCGCCAGTTCTACCGCCAACCGCCGGATCTGGCGCGGGCGCGGGCCTTCCTTGCCGAACGCTTCGCCCATCAGGAATCGCTGGTGCTGCTGGCGGAACAGGATGGCGATGCGATCGGCTTCACCCAGCTCTATCCGCTGTTTTCCTCCGTGCGCACGGTGCGTACCTGGCTGCTCAACGACTTGTTCGTGGCTCAGGCGGCGCGGCGCAGCGGCGCCGGACGGGCCCTGCTGCAGGGTGCCGCGGAGCAGGCGCGAATGCTCGGTGCAGCCAGCCTGAGCCTGTCCACCGCACTGGACAACGCGCCCGCGCAGGCGCTGTATGAGTCGCTGGGCTGGGTGCGTGATACGCAGTTCTGCGAATACAGCCTCACGCTCTGATCGACGCAGCGCCATCTGGACCGCTCATGCTCTATCTCGCCTCGCAGTCGCCGCGTCGCCGCCAGTTGCTCGAACAGATCGGCGTCGCCTTCGACGTCGTTCACGTGGACGTGCCCGAGCGGCGTTCGGCGGAGGAGTCGCCACGGCACTATGTCAGCCGGGTCGCCCGCGACAAGGCGCATGCCGGGCTGCTCCAGGCCGGCGATCCGCGGGCGATGGTGCTCGGCAGCGACACCGAGGTAGTGCTCGACGACGAGGTATTCGGCAAACCGGTCGACGCCGCCGATGCAGCGGCCATGCTGCGCCGGCTGTCCGGCCGCACGCACGAGGTGATCTCGGCGGTGTGGCTGGTCGGCGGGCGGCACGAGGACAGCGAGCTGTGTGTATCACGCGTGCGCTTCGCCGAGCTGGACGAAGCCGCCATCGCCGCCTACGTCGCCACCGGCGAACCGTTCGGCAAGGCCGGCGGCTATGCCATCCAGGGACGTGGCGCGACCCTGGTCGAGCACCTGGAGGGCAGCTATTCGGGGGTGATGGGCCTGCCGCTGTTCGAGACCGCCCGGTTGCTGACGCGTTTCGGCAATTGAGGCCTGGTCGGCGCTCAGCCGCCCGGGTGCAGCACGAGGAACCAGCCGGCGACGGCCAGTGCGTTGTTGATGCCGTGGGCGAGCACCGCCGGCCACAGCGAGCCGGAGTGCAGGCGCAGCCAGGCGCAGCCCAGTCCGAGCATTGCCAGGTTGGGCAGGGCGTACCAGTGCCAGCCCAGGTCCGGCAGGTGCACGGTGGCGAACAGCGCGGCGCTCAGCAGCATGGCAACGGCGACGCGCGCGCCGCCGAGGTCGCGCTGGGTCGACACGGGTTGCCGGAAACCCAACAGAGCCGAGAACAGCACGCCGCGGAACATCGTTTCCTCCACCAGCGGGCCGAGCGTCACCGCCAGCATGGCCAGCGCGATCCGCCCCGGCAGCGAGGCCTCGTGGCCCATCTGCGAGATGGTCTGGGTGACCGGATGGTCGCCAGCCAGCCAGTGGGTCAGCAAGCCGCCGATCACCGGCACGCCCACGCCGAGGGCCAGCGCCGCGGCATAGAACGCCTGGTTGGCGCTCGGCGCGAAGCCGAAGCCCTGCCAGGCCATGGCCAGTCGCCACTGGCGCGGCCAGCGGCGATGCGCCAGCCACAAGGTGATGCCCGCGGCGAGCAGCAGCGTGACCACCGTCACCACCGCGCGCACGTCGGAGTTCGCCATGGCCGATTGCAACGGGTTGCCGTCGTGCGCGCCCGGGCCCGCTGCCAGCGCCAGGCCGGCGATGATGGCGGCCCCAAAGCCGATCACCAGTTGCAGGCAGAAATACAGCACCAGCAGCGCCAGCGCTTCGCCCACGCCCGGAGCGCGTAGGGGGCTGGGCATGTGCGGCGGCAGCGGCGGCGGAGCAGCCAGGGTGTCGGCGGCGGCATTCACGGACGGTCTTTCCGGGAGACGATGGACGAGGCCAAGCTAGCCGGACGGTTCGTGCTCCGGCAATCCCTGCCATCGGTCATGGCCGCTCCGGCCCAGCTTGTATAGTGTGATTTCCCTGTACGGAGGACCCGTGCGCCTGCGCGCCACCCATGTTCGCATTCGACTGGCTTGCCGACCCTACCGCCTGGGCCGGCCTCCTCACCTTGCTGGTGCTGGAGGTGGTGCTGGGCATCGACAACCTCGTCTTCGTGGCGATCCTCGCCGACCGCCTGCCACCGTCCCAGCGCGACCGCGCGCGGATCAGCGGCCTGGTGATCGCGCTGGCCATGCGGCTGGTGCTGCTCGCGGCGATGAGCTGGCTGGTCAAGCTCACCGCGCCGATCGTCGAATGGCGCGGCTTCACGCTGTCCTGGCGCGACATCATCCTGCTGCTGGGCGGTGCGTTCCTGCTGTTCAAGGCCACGCTGGAGCTGCACGAGCGGCTGGAGTCCGGCGGCATCGGCGAGCACGCGGGCCGCGCACCCTCGCGGTTCTGGCTGGTGGTGGCACAGATCGTGGCGCTGGACGCGGTGTTCTCGCTCGATTCGGTGATCACCGCGGTCGGCATGGTCGACCAGCTGTCGGTGATGATGATCGCGGTGGTCGTGGCGATGGTGCTGATGATCAGCGCCAGCAAGCCGCTGACCGCCTTCGTCAACGCGCGGCCGACGGTCATCGTGCTGTGCCTGTCGTTCCTGCTGATGATCGGCTTCAGCCTGGTGGCCGAAGGCCTGGGCTTCCATATTCCGAAGGGCTACCTCTACGCGGCAATCGGCTTCTCGATCATGATCGAGGCGTTCAACCAGACCATGCGCCGCAACCGCCAACGCAGCCTGTTCGGTAGCGCCCGGCACTTGCGCGACCGCACCGCGCAGGCGGTGCTGCGGCTGCTCGGTGCTGGCGGCGTGGAGGACGACGGCGAGCCGGCCAAGCCGGCCGCCGCGGACGACGAGGCACCACCGGTGGCGATGTTCGGCAAGGACGAGCTGGCGATGGTGCAGGGCGTGCTGGACCTGGCCCAGCGCCCGGTGCGCTCGATCATGACGCCGCGCCCGGAGATCCGCTGGATCGACCCGCGCGACGACGTGGCCACGGTGCGGCGCGAACTGGCCGAGGCCGGCCACGACTGGTTGCCGCTGGCCCACGACGACCTGGACGAACTGCTCGGTGTCGCCTCCACCCGCGACCTGCTCGGCTGCCTGCTCGACCACGGCCGGATCGAACTGGAGTCGGTGGCGCGCAAGCCGCTGATGGTGCTCGAATCGCTGAGCGTGCTGCGGCTGATCGAGGAATTCCGACGCGCGCCGCTGCAGGTGGCCCTGGTGGTGGACGAGTACGGCAGCCTGCTCGGCCTGGTCACGCCCAGCGACGTGCTCGAGGTCATTGCCGGCGAGTTTCCCGATGCGCTGGGCGGCGACCCGTCCGCCAGCCAGGACGAGTTGGGCGCCTGGTTGCTCGATGCTGGTCTGGACGTGCGTCGCGCCGAACAGTTGCTCGGCCGGCGCCTGGCCGTGGACGACAGCTTTTCCACCCTGGCCGGCCTGGTGCTCGAGCGTCTCGGGCGCCTGCCGGAGGTGGGTGACAGCGTAGTCGCCGACGGCTGGCGCTTCGAGGTGGTGGCGATGGACGGGGCGCGCATCGGCCGCCTGCGGGTGGCGCCGACGGCCGAGTGACCTGCGTCGGCTGCTCAGCCGACCAGCATCGCCCGGACCACGCCGATGCCGGCGAGCACCAGCACCGCCAGCCACGCCAGCATGCCGACGGCGAAACCGCCCTCGCGCTTGGCCGGATCGCGCAGGTAACCGGCCATGTACCAGATGCGGCCGACGATCCACACCAGCCCGGCGATACCGGCCCAGCCGGCGAAGCCGTGGGTGGCCGCCAGCCACAGCACCGGCAGGAACATCACGGTCTGCTCCAGGGTGTTCATCTGCACGCGGTAAGCGCGCTCGAAGCCTTCGTGGCCGCTGGTGGCCGGTGCCTTGATGCCGTACTTCACGCGGGCCGTGCCCACCACGAACAAGGTGGCGCAGAGCAGCAATACGTTGAGCAGGGTCACGAGGGCAGGAAGTTGGGTGAGCATGCAGGCGGGCATCCGATCGGGAACGTGGCTGTCTACATTAGCTGCTGGCGTGGCGAGTGTGGCGGCAAGCGGCTATCGTCGCGGCCATCGGGGCGAGAGCGGGGTGGGCGATGGACTGGGGCAAGGGGCGTTCGAGCGACAACGTGGAGCAGGGCAGCGGCGGCGGCGGGTTCTCGCCGCGTGGCGGCGGCCGGCTGGGGCTGGGCGGGCTGGTGGTGCTGCTCATCCTCAGCCTGGTCTTCAAGCGTGACCTGATCACCCCGTTCCTGTCCGGCGATGGCTCCGTATCCCCGCAGACCAGCGGCCAGGTCCAGCCTACCGCCGCGGTGGACTGCCACAACCCGGCGAACCAACAGATCGATTTCGTCTGCCGGGTGTTCGGCGCCACCGAGGACACCTGGGGGCAGATCTTCGCCGAGCACAACGCGCGCTATGTGCAGCCGAAGCTGCACCTGTTCCACGGCAGCGTGCAGACGGCCTGCGGGGCGGCCTCCACCGCGGTAGGGCCGTTCTATTGCCCTGGCGACCAGAAGGTCTACCTCGACCTGGACTTCTTCCAGGAGCTGCAGGACCGCTTCCACGCCGCCGGTGACTTCGCCCGCGCCTACGTGATCGCCCACGAGGTCGGGCACCACGTGCAGAAGCTGATCGGCGTGTTCGACAAGACCGAGCAGGCGCGCCGCCAGGGTGCGGCGATGCAGGGGGCGACCGGCCTGTCGGTGCGCCAGGAACTGCAGGCGGACTGTTTCGCCGGCGTCTGGGCGAACCGCAGCCAGCAGCGGCTGAACTGGCTGCAGGACGGCGACGTGGAGTCGGCACTGAATGCCGCCAGCCAGATCGGCGACGACACCCTGCAGCGCGAGGCCCGCGGCACGGTGGTGCCCGACTCGTTCACCCACGGCACCTCGGTGCAGCGCGTGAAGTGGTTCAGGACCGGTTTCCAGAGTGGCGACATGGCCAGTTGCAACACCTTTGCCGGACCGATCTGACGGCCACGGCACGACGTTCGGCAACGCCGGCTAAAGGGGGCATCGCGACGCATCGACGGAGCATGTTCCGGCGGCCGGCAGTCTGGATAGAATCCGCCGGCTGCGCGCCGAGGGGTGCGCTCTCCCGCGGTCCGTCCGATGGTCCATCCCTGCCTCGCCTGCGGCGCGTGCTGCGCTTATTTCCGGGTCGCCTTCCACTGGTCCGAGGCCGAGTCGTTCCTCGGTGGCACCGTGCCCGAAGCGCTCACTATCAAGCTCGATCCGCACCGTCTGGCCATGCGCGGCACCGAGGCCAAGCCGGTGCGCTGCGTGGCGCTTCAGGGCGAAGTCGGCGTGCAGGCCAGTTGCGGCATCTACCCGCAGCGGCCTTCGGTCTGCCGCGAGGTGGCCCCGTCGTGGGAATTCGGTGAGATCAGTCCGCAATGCGACAAGGCCCGCCTCGCCCATGGGTTGGTGCCGCTGTCCCCGCAGGACTGGATCGATCCTTCCGGTGCCGGCCTGCCACCGCTGCCGCGAAGCGCCTGACCGGAGCGACAGGATCGCGTCGGCCCTCCGTTTGGACCGCCCTGGCGAGATGCCGGGTGCAGCCCTTGCGCGATACGGATTGCGACCGTAATCTCCATATGGATTACGACCGTAATCCTTCGGGGGCGCCGATGGTTCGCGGAGGGATGAGCGTGGCGCGGCGACAGCTGGCAGTCGCTTTCGCTGCGATGGCGCTCGGCGCCTGCGCGCGCGAGACGGCGCGCCCGGATAAGCACCCCGCCAACCGGGGCGATGCGTCCTGGCATGCGGTAGAGCAGCCCGACACGGTGCATTACCAGCTGGCGCTGGGCGAGGTATCTAGCGGCGGCAAGCCGCTGGCGCGGGTGAGGCCGGCCTATCCCGCATCGCGGCTGCAGGCTTGCGTGCCGGTGGTGGACGTTATGGCGAAGCTGATCGTCGATACCTCCGGCAAGGTCACCGAGGTACGTCCCGGCAATGCCGATGCTGCGGCGCCGGATCGGCGGCCTTTCCTCGCCGCGACCCGGGAGGCAGCACTGCAATGGCGGTTCGACCCGCTGCAGATCAACCACTGGTCGGCCGATGCCAACGGCGAAAGCCATGTGGTGGACAGCCGTACCGAGCCCTTCAGCCTGGACTATGTGTTCCGCTTCACCTGCCACGCCGGCAGCGGGCAGGTGAGCGCGGGCGACAAGGTCGCCGCCGGCTGATCACGCCACCGCGTCGAAGCGATAGATGTCCATGGCCAGGAAGCCCAGGTCGACTCCGGCATCCAGCCGCTGCGCCCGCGCACCGTCGCCGGCGGCGCCGTGCGCCACGAACAGCGGCAGCAGGTGTTCGTCGGTGGGATGGGCGCGCTCGGCGAACGGTGCCTGGCGGCGGTAGTCGCGCAGGGCGGCGGCATCGCCCTGCGCGAGCCGCTGCTCGATCCAGTCGGTGAAGGGGCGTACGTAGGGGGCTTCGTGGTCAGCGTCGTAACCGGCACGGAAATCGTGCAGGTTGTGGGTGATCGAGCCGGAGCCGATCACCAGCACGCCCTCGCCGCCGAGGCCGGCAAGCGCGCGGCCCAGTGCGTAATGGTGCGCCGGCCCGAGCATCGGCTGGATCGACAGCGGCACGACCGGAATGTCGGCCTCGGGGTACATCAGCCGTAAAGGCACCCAGATGCCGTGATCGAGCCCGCGCTGCGGATCGACCTGCGTGGTGAGCCCCTCCTGACCGAGCCTGTCCGCGATGCGCGCGGCCAATCCGGGATCGCCGGGGGCGGCGTACTGCAGTTCATAAAGCGCGCGCGGGAAGCCACCGAAATCGTGCACCGTCGACGGCCGGGCGGCGCCGCCGACCAGCGGCGACCGCGCCAGATAGTGGGCGCTGGCCACGACGATGGCGCGCGGCCGCGGGAGCGCCGTGGCGAGCTCGGCCAGCCGCGTGCCGGTCAGGCCGGGCTGCAGTGCCGTCATCGGCGAGCCGTGGGAGATGTACAGGCTGGGCAGCTGGTTCATGCCCGACATAATGGGGGCTGATCGTGGCGAGTGCGCGGCCGGTCCCGCGCACAGACCGTTGCTCCGCGCGAACGCCGCGCTCAGGGTCCGGTACGAGCGGCCAGCCCCTTGCGCAGCGGATCCAGCAGGTGGCCGTAATGGTCGGCGCGGGCCGTGTCCCGGCGCAGCGGCTGGCGCACCTGCGAGGCACTGGGCGTGCGCACGCTGCGCATGGCCCGGTGGAAATCGAGGCAGGCCGGGTCGAACGGCAGGCCGCAGAAGTCGAGCAGGGCGCGGATTTCGTCCTCCGGTCGCTCCAGCAGCGCCTCGTAGCGCTGCACCCGCACGCGTTGCGGACGGGCAGCCTGCCAGACGGCTATCGCCTGCTGATAGTCGCGCGTGTAGGCGGCGATGTCGGCCAGGTCGCAGGCGAAGTGCGGCAACCGGTAGAACTGCTGCTTGAAGCACGACCAGCCCGATTCCAGTGCGTCGCGCCGCGCGTCGACGATGCGCGCACCCGGCAGCATCGCGGCCAGCAGGCCGGTGTGCAGCCAGTTCTCCGGCAGCTTGTCGGTGTGCCGTGGGCGATGTGTGCGCCAGCGCGCGGTGCGTTCAAGGTAGCGCCGGCCCAGCCGCGCCCAGTCCTCGGCGCTTGCCACCGGCAGCCACGCCGGAAGGGGCTGCCGGCGTCGGTTCGACTCCTCGGCGATCACTGCGTCGAGATCGTCCAGCTCGCTGGCGCCCTCCACCTGCGGATGCGCGGCGAGGATCTGCTCGAACAGCGTGGAGCCCGAACGTGGCAGTCCGACGATGAAGATCACTTCGTCGCCCAGTGACGGATCGGCCGGCGCGGGCAGGTGTTCCGTGGCCTCGACCAGCCGCGTCACGTGCGCGCTGAAGGCAGGCGCCTGCCACGGCGCGAGCCGGCGCATGCGCGCGTTGGCCTCGGCCAGCGCGGCGAACGCCTCGGGATGGCGCCCATGGTCCTCCAGCGCCTTGCCCAGCGCGAAGCCCATCGCGATGCGGTCGCTGTCGACGAGGTCCGGCCGCGCGAGTTGAGCCTGCATTGCCGCGATGTCGTCGGCGGCGAGCGGCTGTGTCTTGATGTTGCCCAGCCCGCGCCAGGCGTCGCCGCAGGCCGGGTGCACGGCGAGCGCGGCGCGGTAATGCACGGCGGCGTCCCCGAAGCGGCCCAGGTGCACCAGCGCGTCGCCGGACAGGATGTGTGCCGGCAGCAGGTCCGGCGTCAGCGCGGCGGCTCGCTCCAGCGCGCGTACGGCTTCCTCGCTTTCGCCGAGCTGCTGCAGATTGCGGCCCAGGTTGAACCAGGCCATCGGATAATCAGGCGCGGCGACACAGGCCTGGCGCCAGGTGGTCAGCGCATCGTCCGTGTCGCCACGCTGGGCGAGCGCGCTGGCCAGGTCGTTCATCGCCAGCGCGTCGTCGGGGGTCAGCGCCAGCGCCTTGCGCAGGAAGGCTGCGGCGGTATCGAAGCGGCCGCGGCGGGTCGCTGCGATGCCCTTCAGCCGCAGCACCTCGGCCTGCCGCGGGACCAGCCGGTGCAACTGGTCGAGCAGGCGGTCGGCGGCGTCGAGCTGACCGTCGCGGATGGCACGGGCGGCGGCATGCAGCCGGTCCCGCTCCGATGCGGACAGGCCGTGCATGCGGGGATCGGGGGTGGCAGTCGTCATGCAGGCAGGCGTCGACAGGTCATCGCACGATGTTACGTGCCGCGTGTCATTGTCGGCGAGGCCCTTGCCCCAAAAAAAGACACCGCGCCGTGGCGCGGTGTCGGGGCTCAGGAGTGCCGTCGCGGCGGCTTACCGTGGCCGCCGGGCCGCGGCTTGCCCTTGAAGCCCCCCGGGCGCGGGCCGCTACGGCGCGGCGGCGGCCGGTCGGCGGCGCCGTCGTCCTGGCCGTCCCACTCGTGGATACGCAGCTGGCGCTGCACCACCCACACCTTCTTCAGGTGCTCGAAGATGTCCTTCGGCATGCCGTCGGGCAGGTCGATCAGGCTGTAGTCGCCGCGGATGCTCAGTCGGCCCATGTGGCTGCTTTCCAGGCCGGCCTCGTTGGCGATGGCGCCGATGATGTTGCCCGGCTTCACACCGTGCTCGTGGCCGACCTCGATGCGGTAGGTGCGCTTGCCCGGTTCGGTGACGTGGGCGCGCACGGCGGGACGGAAACCCTCGCGTGGGGCGCTGTCGCGACCGCGGCCATCGCGTGCATCCCGCGGCTCGCGCTCGGCGCGAGCCGGCCGCTCGCGTGGCTCGAACTCGCGCTTTGGCGGCGGCGTCAGCAGCAGCGGCTGGTCGCCCTGGGCGATCCGTGCCAACGCGGCGGCGATTTCGATTGCCGGCACGTCGTGTTCGGTCTCGTACTGCTCGATCAATTGCTGGAACAGCTCCAGATCGCCCTGTGCCAGGGTGTCGCTGATGCGCTGCTTGAACTTGCCGATGCGCACGTCGTTGACCGCCTCCACGGTGGGCAGCTTCATCTCCTCGATCGGCTGGCGCGTTGCGCGCTCGATCGCGCGCAGCATGCCCTTCTCGCGCGGCGTAACGAACAGGATCGCCTCGCCGTTGCGGCCCGCGCGGCCGGTGCGGCCGATGCGGTGCACGTAGCTCTCGGTGTCGTACGGGATGTCGTAGTTCATCACGTGGCTGATGCGCTCCACGTCGAGGCCGCGCGCAGCCACGTCGGTGGCGACCAGGATGTCGAGCTTGCCGTCCTTGAGCTGCTGGATCACCCGCTCGCGCTGCGGCTGCGCCATGTCGCCGTTGATCGCGGCGGCGGCGAAACCACGCGCGGAAAGCTTTTCGGCCAGTTCCTCGGTGGCCTGCTTGGTACGCGCGAAGATGATCATCGCGTCGAACGGCTCGGCCTCCAGGATGCGCGTCATCGCATCCAGCTTGTGCAGGCCGGAAACGAACCAGTAGCGCTGGCGGATGTTGGCCGCGGTGGTGGTGGAGGACTTGATGGTGACCTCGACCGGATCCTTCAGGTGCTGCTGCGCGATCTTGCGGATCGGCGCCGGCATGGTGGCCGAGAACAACGCCACCTGGCGGGTCGGCGGAGTCGCCTCGAGCACCTTGGTGACGTCGTCGATGAAGCCCATCCGCAGCATCTCGTCGGCTTCGTCGAGCACCAGGTATTTCAGTTCGGAGAGATCCAGCGTGCCCTTGTCCAGATGATCGATCACGCGACCGGGCGTGCCGACCACGACCTGCACGCCACGGCGCAGCGCCTGCAGCTGCGGGCCGTAGCTCTGGCCGCCGTAGATCGGCAGTACCTGCAGGCCCGGCATGTGCGCGGCGTAGCGCTGGAACGCTTCGGCCACCTGGATCGCCAGCTCGCGTGTCGGCGCCAGCACCAGCGCCTGCGGCTTGCCGGGCTTCAGCTCGATGCGCGAGAGGATCGGCAGCGCGAATGCGGCGGTCTTGCCAGTGCCGGTCTGCGCCTGGCCGAGCACGTCGCGGCCTCCCATCAGCGGCGGGATGGTCGCTGCCTGGATTGGCGAAGGCGACTCGTAGCCGACGTCGGCCAGGGCCTGGAGCAGGGCCGGCGCGAGGCCGAGCGCGACGAAGCCGGCGGCTGCCGGGGCGGAGTCGGAAGACGGGGATGACATGGGGAACCTCGGGGTGGCACGCCGGTCAGCGTGCGGGAGAATGGCGCTTATTGTAGCAGTCTGCGGGCTTCGGGCCCGCCCCGTAATGCATTCATGGCACAGGAGATTCAGGCATGGCGAAACGTCTGGTGGGCAAAGTGGCGCTGGTAACCGGGGCGTCTTCCGGGATCGGCGAGACGACCGCGGTTGCATTGGCCGAGGAGGGGGCCCGCGTCGCGGTCACCGCGCGTCGCCGCGACCGGCTGGAGGCGCTGGCCGCCCGGTTGACCGAGCTGGGGGCCGAACCGCTGGTGCTGGAGGCGGATCTGCTCGACGAGGCGGAGGCCCAACGCGTGGTGCGTGACACCGAGGCGCACTACGGCCGTCTGGACGTCCTGGTCAACAACGCCGGCGTGATGTACCTGGAGCCGGTGGCAGAGGCGGACCTGGGCCGCTGGCGCCAGATGCTGGAGCTCAATGTGCTGAGCCTGATCGCCTCCACCCAGGCGGCTCTGCCGGGCATGCGCGCGCGCCACGACGGCCACATCGTCAACATCTCCTCCACCGCCGGTCGGATCGCCAACCCGAATGCGGCAGCCTATTCGGCGACCAAGTTCGGCGTGGTGGCGTTCTCCGAGGCGCTGCGGCGCGAGGTCTACAAGGACAACATCCGCGTCACCGTGATCGAGCCGGGTGTGGTGCAGACCGAGCTGCGCGACCACATCGGCCATGCCGCGACGAAAGACGCGCTCAATGCCTGGGCCGACAGCATGCGCCAGCTGCAGTCGCGCGACGTCGCCGAGGCGATCGCCTTCTGCGTGACGCGCCCCTCGCACGTGAACATCAACGAGCTGTTGATGCGGCCGACCGACCAGGAGCGTTGAACGCGCCAGTCGATTGCAGGTCCAGGGGTATGATCGATTTTTGGCCGGTTTCCAGGAGGCAGGGATGAGCGGCATCGAAACCCTTTCCGAGCAGGCGTGCTTCGGTGGTGTGCAGGGCTTCTACCGGCACGAGTCGACCGCCTGCGCAGGCCCGATGCGCTTTGCCGTGTACCAGCCGCCGCAGGCCGCGCAGGGGCCGCGCCCGGTGCTGTACTACCTGGCCGGACTGACATGTACAGAGGAGACGGCCACCATCAAGGCCGGGGCGCAGCGGTTCGCCGCGCAGTACGGCATGGTGCTGGTGATGCCGGACACCAGTCCGCGCGACACCGGCATCGAGGGCGCCACCGGCGACTGGGAATTTGGCGAAGGGGCGGGCTTCTACGTCGATGCGACGCAGGCCCCGTACGCCGCACGGTTCCGCATGCACAGCTACGTGGTCGAGGAACTGCCGGCGCTGATCGCGCGGCATTTCCCGGTCGATGCAGCGCGCAGCAGCATCTTCGGCCACTCGATGGGTGGCCATGGCGCACTCACCATGGCCCTGCGCTATCCGCAGCGCTATCGCTCGGTGTCGGCGTTTGCGCCGATCGTCGCACCCAGCCAGGTGCCGTGGGGACTCAAGGCGCTGCCGCGCTATCTGGGTGAGGACCGCACGGCGTGGGCCGACTACGACGCCTGCGAGCTGGTCGCGCGGCAGACCTTCCCCGGCACGATCCTGATCGACCAGGGCGAGGCCGACAAATTCCTCGAGGGCCAGCTCAAGCCGGAGCTGTTCGACCAGGCCTGCGCGGAGGCCGGACAGGCCCTGCTGCTGCGCCGGCATCCCGGCTACGACCATAGCTACTGGTTCATCGGCACCTTCGTCGAGGAGCACATGCGCCACCACGCGCAGGCGCTCGGACTGGCGTGAGCGGAGCGATCGCATGGCGCACGGCACGACTGTCCTGCCGACTGGCCGCACCGGATGATGCCGAGGCACTGTGGCGCTACCGCGCGGCCAACCGCGAGCACCTGGCACCGTGGGAGCCGTTGCGCGATGCGGCCTACTACACGCTCGCCCACAGTCGTCGCACGCTGTGGGAATGGATGTGCGGTGTGGCGCAGGAACGCGCCTACCCGATCCTGATGTTCGATCCGGACGAGCGCGAGCTGCTCGGCAGCTTCACGTTCTCGAACGTGGTGCGAGGTCCTTTCCAGGCATGTCTGCTCGGCTACGGCCTGGCGGCATCGCAACAGGGCACGGGCTTGATGCGCGAGGCGCTGGCGCCGGCGCTGGACTGGGCCTTCGGCACGCTCGGCCTGCACCGGGTGATGGCCAACTATCTGCCACGCAACGAGCGCAGCGGCCGGTTGCTGGCCTCGCTGGGGTTCGAGCGCGAGGGGCTGGCGCGGAGTTACCTGCAGATCGCCGGGGTGTGGGAAGACCACGTGCTCACGGCAAGGATCGCACCGGGTTGAGGGGCGTGGCGGCGCTGCGCTGCGCCGCCACGACGTCCGGCTTCAGGCCTTGGCCGCCGGACGTCCACGCCGGCGGCGCGAGCGGTTGCCTGCGGCATGCTCGCCGCCGGCGCCGGCCTGTACGTGGCCGTGCGGGCGGTGGTTCGGGCTGGCCTTGCCCTGGCCCGACGGCCGGCTGCCCGGCCGGCCCTGGCGCTGGCCGCCTTGCACCGGCTTGGGTGCACCCGGGTCCAGCCGCAGCGGCGCCGACGGTTCGAAACCGGCGACCGGATCGATCGCGATGTCCTGCTTGACCAGCTTGAGGATGTCGCGCAGCAGGCCCGACTCGTCGTGGCTGACCAGCGACACCGCCAAGCCGGTGGAGCCGGCGCGACCGGTGCGGCCGATGCGGTGCACGTAGTCCTCGGCGACCATCGGCAGGTCGAAGTTGATCACCATCGGCAGTTGGTCGATGTCGATACCGCGGGCAGCGATGTCGGTAGCGACCAGCACGGTGATGCGGCTGCTCTTGAAGTCGCCCAGCGCACGGGTACGCGCGTTCTGGCTCTTGTTGCCGTGGATCGCCGCGGCGCGCACGCCCGACACCTCCAGGAACTTCACCAGCTTGTCGGCGCCGTGCTTGGTACGGCTGAACACCAGGGTCTGGCGACGGCTGTCGGCGGCCAGCACGTGCAGCAGCAGGTCGCGCTTGCGTGCCGCATCCACCGGATGCACGTGGTGGCTGACCAGCGGCGCCACCGTGTTCGGCGGGGTCACCGAGACTTCCTTCGGCTCGCGCATGAACTGCAGCGCCAGCGCCTTGATCGCCGGGGCGAAGGTGGCCGAGAACAGCAGCGTCTGGCGTTGCTTCGGCAGCGCCGAAAGCACGCGCTTGAGCGCCGGCAGGAAGCCCATGTCGAGCATGCGGTCGGCCTCGTCAAGCACCAGCGTGTCGATGCCGCCAAGGTCGATCGTGCGCTGCTGCATGTGGTCGATCAGCCGGCCGGGGGTGGCGATCACCACGTCCACGCCGCGGCGCAGCGCGTTGATCTGCGGACCCATGCCGACGCCGCCGAAGATGGTGGTGGTGGATACGCGCACGTACTTGGCGTAGTCGCGGAAGTTGTCGTTGACCTGGGCAGCCAGCTCGCGGGTCGGGGTGAGCACCAGCACGCGCGGGCGGCGGGTCTGCGTCGCGCCTGCGCCGATCAGCTTGTGGATCACCGGCAGGGCGAACGCGGCGGTCTTGCCGGTGCCGGTCTGCGCCGCCGCGAGCAGGTCGTGGCCAGCGATCACCAGCGGGATCGCGCCGGCCTGCACCGGCGTGGGTTCGGCGTAGCCCTGGTCGGCCAACGCGCGCAGCAACGCCGGCGCAAGGCCCAGCGATTCGAAGGACATGGAAACTCCTGAGGTGGCCCTTCGCGCTCCCTGATACCGCGCGCCAGGCAATGAAAATCGACGGCCGCGCACCGGGGAAGGTGGGCTGGCCGGGTGTCGCGCGCGCTACCGGGGTGGGGAAATTGGCGAGGGTTGGACCCTCGCCGCGATCTCCGCTAGGGAGTCGGGGGCGTCTACGAACCTGCGGATTGTAGCGCAAAGCGGCTCGGATTGTTGCCATGCGTCATCGAACGGCACCCGATGGGCACATGGTAGCCTCGCCAGTCTTTCGCCGAGGAGCAGAGCATGTCCCTGGTCGCCGCGTTTGGCGCCCTTGATGCCCGCCAGCGCCACACCGTGCTGGCAAGCTTCCTGGGCTGGACCCTCGACGCCTTCGACTTTTTCCTGCTGGTGTTCGTGATCGGCAATATCGCTGGCGAATTCGACGCCGCGCCGAAAGACGTCGCCTTCAGCATCCTGCTCACGCTGGCGGCGCGGCCGATCGGTGCGTTGCTGTTCGGGCGTTTGGCCGACCGCTTCGGTCGTCGGCCGGTGCTGATGGTCGACGTGCTGCTGTTTTCGGTACTGGAGCTGGCCTGCGCCTTCGCGCCCTCGCTGACCGTACTGCTGGTGCTGCGCTTCCTGTTCGGCATCGCGATGGGCGGCGAATGGGGCATCGGCGCGTCGCTGGTGATGGAGTCGATCCCGGCCGGCTCGCGCGGTGCGGTGTCCGGCCTGCTGCAGAGCGGCTATCCCTGCGGCTACTTCCTGGGGGCGCTGGCGTACTGGCTGGTATTCGGGGTGTTCGGCTTCGGCTGGCGCGCCATGTTCGTCGTTGGCGCGCTGCCGGCACTGCTGGTGCTGTACCTGCGCGCCAAGGTGCCGGAGTCGCCGGTGTGGGAGGCGCGCCGCCAGGCCGGGAAGCCCCGCCATGTGCTGCATGCGATGCGCGGGCACTGGAAGCGGCTGGTCTACATGATGCTGCTGATGGCGGCGTTCAACATGTTCAGCCACGGCTCGCAGGACATGTACCCGACCTTCCTCAAGTCGCAGCTGCACCTGGGCACCGGCGAGGTGACCGTGCTGACCATGCTGCTCAATGCCGGTGCGATCGTCGGCGGCCTGTTCTTCGGCGCCTGGTCGGAGCGGGTCGGGCGACGGCGGGCGATGGTGGTGGCGGCGCTGCTGGCGCTGCCGTGCATCCCGCTGTGGGCGTTCGGCGGATCGCTGGTGCTGCTTGGGCTGGGCGCCTTCCTGATCCAGGTGATGGTGCAGGGCGCGTGGGGCGTGGTGCCTTCCTACCTCAACGAGATGTCCCCGGACGACGTGCGCGGCACGCTGCCCGGCTTCGCCTACCAGCTCGGCAACCTGCTGGCCGCCAGCACCGCCTACGCGCAGGCGTGGCTGGCCGAGGCGAACGGTGGCAACTACGCCGTGGTGATGGCGCCCTGGATGGCCGCGGTGGCGGTGCTGCTGGCGTTGCTGGCCTGGCTGGGGCCGGAGGTGCGGGGCGTGCGCTTCGGTGGCGGACAGGCCTGATACAATCGCGCGCTTTGCACGACCCGAAAGAGACCGACATGAAGGCTGGCAAGGACAAGGTGATCTCGCTGCACTACACCCTCACGGTGGACGGCGAGAAGGTGGAGAGCTCGCTGGACGGCAACGAGCCGTTGTGGATCCTGCTGGGCCACGGCCAGCTGATCCCGGGGCTGGAAAAGGCGCTGGAGGAGCGCGAGGCGGGCGAGTCGTTCCAGGTCGAGGTGCCGGCGGCGGAAGCCTATGGCGAACGCCAGGAAGGCCAGACCCAGCGCGTGCCGAAGAAGTACTTCCAGCAGGCGAACAAGCTCAAGCCGGGCATGGCCACGACGCTGGCGCTCAAGCAGGGCGGCCATCGCGTGGTGGTGGTGCAGAAGGTCGGCATGACCACGGTGGACGTGGATCTGAACCACCCGATGGCCGGCAAGACCCTGACCTTCGACGTCACCATGAACGAGGTGCGCGAGGCGACCGAGGAAGAGATCCAGCACGGCCATGCGCATCCGCCGGGCGGCGCGGCCCACTGAGGCCGGCTACGCCGCGTGACAGGAACGGCGCCCCAGGGGCGCCGTTTCTCTTTGCGGCGAGGGTAGCGGCCGGGTCAGTCCAACAGCCGCTTGCCGAATTCAAAATGGTCGCGCCAATAGGGACCGTCGATATCGTCCAGCCGCACCGTACCGCCGCTGTTCGGCGCATGCACGAAGCGGCCCTTGCCGACGTAGACGCCGACATGGCTGACGTCGCCGCGGCTGCCGAAGAACACCAGGTCGCCGCTGGCCAGGTCGGTCATGTGCCTGATCTTGCGCCCGTCCATCGCCGCCATCTCGCGCGAGCTGTGCGGCAGCAGGATATCGGCGGCGTGGCGATAGATGTAGTCGACCAGGCCGCTGCAGTCGAAGCCGGATTCTGGCGTGTTGCCGCCCCATTTGTAGGGCGTGCCGACCAGCGCCATCGCGCGGAACAGCACATCGTTGGCGACCTGCGCCGTGGCCGCCGAGGGGGCGCGTGCGGGCAGGTCGGCGAGGTCGGAGTGCGATGCCTTGAAGGTCGGCTCGCGGCGGTGCGGCGCGCTGGAGCAGGCGGCCAGTGCAAGGCATGCGAGCGCGCCCAGCGCCCAGCGACCGGATGGCCGTGCGGGGTGATTTGGCGAGGCGGTGGTGAGCGGCATCATGCGGTAGGCCCTTACCTGGATGGCGTGAGCCTACCAAAGGCATCAAAACACTTTCAAATCAGTGTTTTTTGCATATTCCGAAGCCTTTTTCTCGGCTTCGGCCTTGCTGGTCGGTGTGGGTAATTCATCCAGCGCGAAGTTGACCGGAACCCGGGCGTAGCTCTCGATGGCGTGGCCGCCGCGGATGGCCGGGTTGAAGTGCCATTGCATCGCCGCCTCGCTGGCGGCGGCGATCAGGTTGCCGGACGTGGTGCTGCTGGCCTTGGGGTCGTAGTCGACCTGTTTCACCGAGCCATCCGGGTTGACCAGGATCTTGAGCACCACCGTGCCTTGCTCCTTGTTTGCGATGGAGGCCTTGGGATAGTGCGGCTGCACGCGGGCGTTGAAGGCCAGGTCCTGTGAGGCGCCTGCCGGTGCCTGGGCCGGGGGCATGGTGCGTGCCGCCAGGGCGAGACCGGTGCCGGCCAATGCCAGGCCGAGCGTGCCGGCGATGCGAAGCGGGGTGCGGGTGCGATGGCGTCGGATCATGGTCAGTCGTTCCTTCAGCTGCGGCTCGGCGAGCCAGGGGATCAGCACCGGCGCAACGTCCATGCCGGTGCTGGAAAGCAGGGTGCGTGCGTACGCCGCGGCATCGGTATCGCCCGAGCGCAGGGTGCGTTCGTCGCAGGCCAGCTCCTGGTCGAGGCGGAAGCGGGGCAGCGCCAGCCACGCCAGCGGGTGGAACCACAGCAGGGCCACGGCGATCTCCGCCAGCAGCGTCCACAGCGGATCGAGCCGGCGCAGGTGGGTGCATTCGTGGGTGAGCACCATCCGCATCCGCGCCGGGTCGCCGTCACGGGTGAACTCGGCCGGCAGCAGCACCAAGCTGCGTGGTGCCCACAGCACGGCCGGCCCCTGCGGGTGCAGGCGTAGCCGGCGTGGATCCAGTCCGGGGGCCACCTCGGCCACTCGCGCCCGCAGCGACGGCGGTGCCGGCCGGGCCGCGCGACGCAGCCGGGCATAGGCAATGACCAGCCGCAGCAGCGCGAGGGCAGCCCCGGCACACCACAGCAGCAGCCAGGCGTCGTGCGTGCGGGGCGTTGTCGCGAGTGCGGCGGCAGCGCTCGCGCGGGCATGCGCCAGCACCGGCGGAAGCGCGTACGCCGGCATCGCCCGCATCGGTAGCCACGACACGAGTGCGAGTAGCAACGGCCACAGCCACAGCGTGAAGGCCGGGCCGGCGCCCAGCAGGCGCCGTACCGGGCGGCGCAGGACGAGCGCGACGGCCAGTCCCAGGGTGACGTCGAGCAGGACCGTGGCCAACTCAGCGCTCCTTGCGCTCGATGGCGTCGATCAGCGCACGCAGCTCGGCGATGTCCTTGTCGCTGAGCTTTTCGTGACGACTGAAATGCGCCAGCAGGGGCGCCACGCGCCCGCCGAATACGCGGTCGAGCAGGCTGCGGCTCTCCTGCGACTGCCATTGCTCGCGGGTCAGCATTGGCCGGTACAAGTAGCGACGCCCGTCGCGGTCGGCGGCCACCGCCTGCTTGCCGAGCAGCCGGTTGAGCAGGGTGCGGATGGTCTTCTCGTGCCAGCCGGTATCGGCCAGCGCGGCGACGATCTCCTCCGAGCTGCGCGGGGCCTGCTCCCACAGCGCGGCCATGACCTGGCTTTCGGCGTCGGTGATGCTCGGCACCACTGGGTTCATCGATTCGCCCTCAAGGATTACGAATGTAATTTCAAATTAAATTACATTCGTAATTTTATGGACGCAAGCATTTTTCTCCGGGATCCACGGGGCAGGGGCGCCGGAGTCGCTGGGGAGCCGTGCGTTCGAGTCGCTGCGGTCCAGGCCAGGGAGCGGCAAGGGTGACGGCGGTTACACTGGCGCGATGGATACCCCGACCTTCACTCTCGAACACGGCACCGCGCCGCTACTGATCAGCCTCCCGCACGACGGCAGTGCCATTCCCGATGACATCGCCGCGCGCATGCATCCCTCGGCCCGGCGCTCGGTGGACACCGACTGGCACGTCGGTCGGCTGTATGCGCCGCTGGCCCGTGTGCTCGGTGCGAGCCTGCTGCGACCGGTGATGTCGCGTTACGTGGTGGATCTCAATCGCCCGGCCGACGGCCACGCGCTGTATCCGGGGCGGCGTGAGACCGGGCTGGTATCTACCATCGGCTTCGATGGCGCATCGCTCTACCCGGACGGCAGCGCACCCGATGCCGAGGAGATCGGCCGGCGCGTCGATGTGTTCTGGCATCCCTATCACCAAGCGCTGCAGGACGAACTCGCGCGGCTGAAGGCCGAGCATGGTCGTGTCGTGCTGTGGGAGGGTCATTCGATCCGCAGCATGGTCCCGATGCTGTTCGACGGGCGCCTGCCGGACTTCAACCTGGGTACTGCCGACGGGGCGAGTTGCGGGGGGGGGGGGCCGCCGCCCCACCCCGACCGACAGGCGGCCCCAGACACCCAAAACCACCAAGGGAAAAGGC
>JABLTH010026815.1_pt1 | contig 27051 bp, 28 predicted proteins | sample 7875711 | NCBI WGS metagenome assembly JABLTH01 (sample SAMN14941262, study PRJNA633318) | bioreactor metagenome | isolation source: bioreactor | place: China | collected 2019-03-05 | reverse complement strand
CACCGTGCCGTGGCCCAGCTCGCCCAGCAGCGCCTCGGCGATCGGGCTGAGCTTGGACTCGGTGTAGCGCATCGCCGCGAAGCTCTTCGGATCGTCAGGCGAGCCGAAGTTGCCCTGGCCGTCGACCAGCGGGTAGCGGTACGAGAACGGCTGCGCCATCAGCACCATCGCCTCGTAGCACGAGCTGTCGCCGTGCGGATGGAACTTGCCGATCACGTCGCCAATGGTGCGCGCCGATTTCTTCGGCTTGGCCGAGGCGGCCAGGCCCAGTTCGCTCATCGCGTAGACGATGCGCCGCTGCACCGGCTTCAGACCGTCGCCGACGAAGGGCAGTGCGCGGTCCAGCACCACGTACATGGAATAGTCGAGGTAGGCGCGCTCGGCGTATTCCTTGAGCGGGATCTGTTCGAAGTTGGCTTGCAGGTTCATTTTCAGGATCAATCGGTTGGCGCGCCAGGGGCGCAAATAGCCGGCCGATGGTGCCAGAACGGGCCGGGGGGTGACAGCTTGCGCCGCGCAGCTTGCCGTGCTGCCGTCGCAGAATCTGCGTCAGGAGCTGGCCGAGGCCCGGCAGCGGCCGCTATCGTGGCCGGGCCTTCATCGTCATCGGCATGTTCATGTCGTCTTTCCGCCTGCTCGGCCCCAGCGATCCCGCGCCGTTCGTCGTCCACCGCGAGGCCGGCACGTCGCCCTTCCTGCTCACCTGCGATCACGCCGGGCGCGCGGTGCCCGCGGCGCTGGGCGACCTCGGTGTGCCGGCCGCCGAATGGGACCGCCATATCGCCTGGGACATCGGTGCGGCTGGCATGGCCAGGGCGATGGCCGATGCGCTGGACGCCTGGCTGATCTGCCAGACCTATTCGCGGCTGGTGATCGACTGCAACCGGCCGCTGGATGCACCCGGCTCGATCGTCGCGATGAGCGAGCGCACGCCGGTGCCGGGCAACCGCGATCTTCCCGACGAAGCCATCGCCGCCCGACGTGCCGAGATCTTTGCGCCGTATCACCAGCGCACGGTGCAGGAGCTGGATCGCCGCGCCGCTGCGGGGCAGCCGACCATCCTGATCACCGTGCACAGCTTCACTCCGGTGTTCATGGAGCAGTCCCGCGCCTGGGAGCTGGGCGTGCTGTACCAGCGCGATGCACGGCTGGCGCGGCCGCTGCTGGGGGCGATGCGGGCCGACGGCTGGTGCGTGGGCGACAACCAGCCCTATGCGGTGAGCGACGCCACCGACTACGCGATTCCCGTGTATGGCGAGCAACGCGGCTTGCCGCACGTGGAACTGGAGGTCCGCCAGGACCTGATCGCCGATGCCGAAGGGCAGCGCGTCTGGGGCCAGCGCATGGCCGGTTGGCTGGCAAGCGCGGCGGAGCGGGCCGGGCTGCCGGCAGCGTGCGCGGCCGCGGTGGCGTCCTGACCCGGGCGCCTCAGGGGGCGTCCACCCGTTCGGCGTGTACCCCCAACTTGGCCAACTGCGTCTGCACGCTGTCCGGACCGGCCAGGTGCGCGGCGCCCACGGCAATGAATACCGTGCCTGGCGCGTCCAGCATGGCCTTGATCTTCCCCGCCCAGCTGGCATTGCGCTGGACCAGCAGGCGCTGGTAGAGCGCTGGCGTCTCGCGTTTCATCACGCTGTTCTCGAGCCGGGCGATGGCATCGACGTCGCCGTCCTTCCAGGCGTCGACCAGCTTGGTGAACTCGATCTGCGACTGGTCGGTCTCGCGCAGGGTCTGGCGCAGCATGTCCAACTGCGTGGCGCTGGGCATGTCGGCGAGGAAACGGATCTGCTCCTCGGCCGTCTCCAGCGCGCGCACCGGCTTGCCGGTCGTGGTCATGGCGTCGCGCAGTTGGTGGTCGACACCCTGCTGCGGATCCAACCCGGCCTTGGCCAGTGGCGCCATGGCGATCGTCAGCGCCGCCAGCCAGGGGCGCATCGCGTTGAGTGTCCCTGCGCCGGGGAAGCCGGCCAGTCGGGCAGCACGCTCCAGCCGGTGGTAGTCGGCTGGCGATAGCAGCGAGGACAGCGGGTGGGTGGGATCCATTCCCAGTCGAAGCACCAGCGCGGTCACATTCGCCGGGCTGTCGTCGGTGATTTCCACCACCAGGCGATCGCTGCGGGCGAGCGCCCGGTCCAGCGCCGGGTAATGCCACTGCGTGTCGCCGGGCAGCAGGTGCACGGTGCCGAACAGGTAGATCGTGGTATCGGCGTCCTTCACCACCCACAGTGCCGGGTGGGCGACGGCGCCGAGCGGAAGCAGCAGGGTGACAGCGAGCAGCAGTCGTCTGCCGAAGCGTCGCAACCTCCCGGCAGGCGTGGTCAAAGCGGCCGCCGCTGCTCGTCGATCGAGCGGGTCAGAGCGGTGACCAGGTCGCCCGTGTGGCGGGTCGACTTGCGCTCGATCAGCAGCAGATGGCATTCCATTTCCGCCACCGGGTTGTGCCGTACGCCTTTCGGTACCACGCACATCTGGCCCTCGCCGAGCTCGATGAAGCCGTCTTCCAACTCGATCCGCAGCGCGCCCTTGAGCACATAGAACAGCTCGTCTTCGTCGGCATGGCTGTGCCAGGCCAGGGTGCCTTGCACCTTGGCGACCTTCACGTAGGCGTCGTCGACCTCGGCCAGGACGCGCGGCGACCACAGTTCGTCGAGGCGGGCTGCGGCCTCGGTCGGGGAGAGGGGCTCGATCATGCCGGAACCGTACGGTCGACGGCGTTGCCGCGCAAGCGGCTAGGGCCTCAGGCGGTCGCCTCGGTGCCGGCCTGTTGCTGGCGCTTGGCGGCGAGCAGCCGCTCGTCCGCGCGACCGAACGCCTCCATGATGCCTTCGCCGTCGCCGATCGCAGCGACCCCGAAGCTGACCGACAGGCCGAGGCCCGGCCCCGGCATGCGCAGCTCGGTGAGCGCCCGCCGCAGCCGGTCGGCGGTGGCTTCGGCGCGATCCAGCGCCAGGCCGGGCAGCAACACCATGAACTCGTCGCCTCCAAAGCGGCCGATCAGGTCGGACTGGCGCAGCTGGTGGCGCAAGGTGCGGACCAGGTTCAGCAGGATCTGGTCACCGGCGGCGTGGCCGTAGCCGTCGTTGATCGCCTTGAAGCGATCGATGTCCATCACCAGCATCGAGACCGGCAGGCCCTGGCTGCGCGCATCGGCCAGTTCGCGCTCGCTGCATTCGAAGAAGTGCTTCTTGGTGGCCGCACCGGTCAGGCCGTCGGTGGCAGCCAGTTCGCTGAGGTGGCGGTTCTGCGCCACCAGCGCCGGCACGGCGAAGCCGAAATAGGCGCTGGCGGCGATCACGCAGATCGCAAACTGGTAGACCAGCGCCTCGTGGGTGATGCCGAGCAGCGCCACCAGCACGGCGATCGCGGTGCTCACCAGGGCGATGCTGAGGGCGCCGCGGAACGGGCTTTCGGTGTAGACCACCCACATCTGCGGCAGGATCAGGAAGAACATCGCGAACGCGGTCTCCGGCGAGCGGAAATAGGCGTCGGCCGCCAGTACCGCGACCACCACCACGACCTCCAGCGCCAGCTTGCCGGCGTAGGTGCCGCTGCCGCGGCTCTGCGGCAGGAACGACAGGCCGCCAAGCCAGGGCTCGATCTGCGGATAGCGCCAGCTGAGCAGTCCCACGAACAGCGGCGTGAGCACGAGCGCCCCGGCCAGGTCGCCGATCCACCAGGGCAACCAGAGCGGCTGCGACGGCGGCGCGATCATGCCGGTAGCCTCCAGCGCGCGGATGCCGAGCACGGTCGCGCAAAGCGACGCCAGCGCGCTGACCAGCAGGAACGTGGTCACTACCGTCGGCGTCGACGGATTCGGGCTGCGCCGGATGGTCCGTCGCATGACCAGGGCTCCCAGCCCGTAGGACAGGCAGTGCGCGATGGCGAAGAGCACGCCGGATGCCAGCAGTTCCTGCGCAGGGAGTCCGGTCCCGTAGATCCGGTCGATCCAGAACGTTGCCGCGATCGCGCAGGGCACCAGCACCGGCAGTGCGCGCCAGCCCATCACCAGCAGGGCGGCCAGGGTCAGTCCGGCCGGCGGAAACCAGAGGCTGGCATGCGGGTCGTACTGCATCAGGGCGGACAGCCGCCACACGGCCAGCCACGCCACGGCCAGCGCGACGTAGCGGAAGGCTTCGCTCCGCTCGGCACCGTACCGGGCGAGCGCCCGCAGGCGCCCGAAATGGTTCTGCTCCATGCCGCCCCCTGCGATGCCGGTCCCCCGACCGGTTTCGTCCGCCCGACTATGCCAGCGGCCACCGACCGCTGGCAAAGTCCGACCGGATCCCGCGGCGTCCGGCGATTACCGGTTCTCCACGCCCTCGAGGAACTTCACCAGCCCGGCGAAGTAGGTCCTCTGGTCGTCGTACATGTCCATGTGGCTGCCGTTTTTGCACAGCAGCAGCTGGCCGTGCGGCAGCTTCTTCGCCATCTCGGCCATATACGCCGGATTCATGGTGTCGTAGGTGCCGGCGATGACCAGGGTCGGCACAGTGATCCGGTGCAGGTCCTTGCTGCGGTCCCAGTGCTCGAGCACGCCGCTGGCGCCCAGCTCGCTGGGGCCCTGCATCAATGTGTAGATGTGTTCGTTGACGTGGCTCATCGAGCGCACCACCGGCTCCGGCCACTGGTCGGCCGGCATGCGCAGCACGTGCTTCTCGTAGTGCATGGCCGTGAGGATCTGCATATAGCGCGGATCGTCGGTACGGTGTTCGGCCTCCATCGCCTTCACCTCGGCCAGCGCTTTCGGGTCCATCGCCGGTTCGAGTACGTGCTTTGCGTAGTCGTTGTACTCGGGGATCGAGTCGACCATGTTGGAGATCACCAGGCACTTCAGGTGCTGCTGGTATTTCAGCGCGTACTCCATCGCCAGGATGCCGCCCCAGGAGTGGCCGAGCAGGCAGAAGTTGTTCCTGTCCAGGTGCAGTGCCTGGCGCACCTGCTCGACCTCCTCGACGAAGCGGTCGGTCTGCCACAGCGCGTCGGTGCCCGGGCCCTTGGGTTGGTCCGAATAAGCCGAGCCGAGCTGGTCGTAGTAGATGTATTCGATGCCCGCTGCCGGCAGGTAGCTGTCGAAGGCCTCGAAGTACTCGTGGGTCATGCCGGGGCCGCCGTGCAGCAGCAGTACGGCCAGCTTCGGGTTGTTGCCCACGCGCTTGGTCCAGACCCGGAATTTTCCGAGCGGGGTGGTGATCGGGATCATCTTCACCCCGCCGGAGAGCACGTCGTCGTGGCCGGCGTGACTGTAGTAGCTGGCCGGCGGCGCGCTCTGCGCCACGGCGGCGAGCGGCAGCAGCAAGGCTGCCAGCAGAGCGGCAAACCTGTTCATTTGGAGATCTCCCCTTGAGCGTGCGGGGACTATCCCGCGTCGGACCACGGCCCGCAAGATCGACCAAAGGCGCGCTCAGCGTGGCGACCGGTAGCCGCCGGGGACGCCCTCGGGACTGAGCACCAGTTGCCACAGCTGGTCGCGCCGGCTGCGGAAGACCGCGGCGGAGCAGGCCAGGTAGAAATGCCACATGCGGCGGAAGCGTTCGTCGTACCGGGCGGCCAGTTCCGGCCAGGCGCGGTCGAAATTCTCCCGCCAGGCACCGAGCGTGCGGTCGTAGTCCGTGCCGAAGTTGTGCCAGTCCTCCACCACGAACAGGCCTTCCAGGGCCTCGGTGACCTGGCTGGCCGCGGGAATCATCGAATTGGGGAAGATGTACTTCTCGATCCACGGGTCGGTCTGCGCCGGCGCGCCGTTGCTGCCGATGGTGTGCAGCAGCGACAGGCCGTCCGGTCGCAGGCAGCGGCGCACCGTCTCGAAGTAGGTGCGGTAGTTGCGCCCGCCGACATGCTCGAACATGCCGATGGAGTAGATCGCGTCGAAGCGTTCGTCGATCTCGCGGTAGTCCTGCAGGCGGATCTCCACCGGCAGCCCGGCGCAAAGCTCCCGGGCATACTCGGCCTGCTCCTGGGACACCGTGACGCCGACGCCCTCCACGCCGTAGCGCTCGGCGGCGAACTTCAGTGCCTCGCCCCAGCCGCAGCCGATATCGAGCACGCGCTGGCCGGGCTGCAGGTACAGCTTGCGGCAGACCAGGTCGAGCTTGGCGGCCTGGGCATCGTCGAGGTTGCCCGCCTGCGCCCAGTAACCGCACGAGTAGACCAGGCGCCGGCCGAGCATGGCGCGAAACAGATCGTTGCCGAGGTTGTAGTGGGTCTCGGCCACCTGATAGGCGTGTTCGCCCCGTTGCAGGTTGAGGAAGCGGGCCTTGAGGTGGGCGAGCAGGGTGTCGAGTGTCTTCAGCTCCTGGTCCAGGTGCGAGCCCAGGATGCGGGTGAACAGGCCGGGCAGGTCGGTCGCGTCCCACCAGCCGTCCATATAGGCCTCGCCCAGGCCCAGCGAACCGTGCGAGAACACCCGCGCGTACAGCCGGTCATCGTGCACCTGCAGGTCGCAGGGGCGGTCACCGTCGATGCGGATGCCGGCCAGGGCCAGCAGCTGTTCGGCCCTGTGTCGCAGCGAGTCGGAACTCATCGGCGCCTCCTTCGCGGTCGCTCGAAGTGCCCGTGCAACGGGCCTCCGGCGGCCGATGCTACCGCGACGAGCCGTGACGGCGGCGTGCCGGTCAGTCCGTACCGGTTACCCCGAACTCGGCCGGAAAGCGGGCCCAGAACAGCGGCGCCTTGTCTTCCCGCACCAGGGCGGTCAGCGTCTCGGCCTCGGCGGCGCTGACCAGGAACTCGACCAGCACGGTCTGTTCGCCGGCGCATTCGAAGAACGTCGCTTCGTGGATCCGGCCATGCCGGCCGTAGCCGGCGATCGCCTTGAACGCCGAGCCGCCCTGCACGCCGTGCCCGCGTGCCGCCTCGAGCAGCCATTCGTACAGCAGCTTGCCGTGGTGCTTCTGGTTTTCGTGCATGTAGAAGCGCAGCGAGTAGCCATTCATGGTGGGGTTCTCCAGACAGGTTCCGGTCAGCGCGCCAGCACGCGCACGAGGCTGAGGCCCGCCACGGTCATGGCCAGGGTGCCGACCAGATGTGCACTGACGATCGCCAGCGTCCAGGCGTATTGCTGGCGCAGCAGCAGGGTGATGGTCTCGTTCTAGAAGGTGGAAAAGGTGGTGAGTCCGCCAAGGAAGCCCGTACCGATGAACAGCCGGGTCGCCGGCGAAAGCGCGCCATATTGCGCGAACACGCCCATCGCGATGCCCATCAGCAGGCCGCCGAGCAGATTCGCGCTCAGCGTGCCCAGCGGCAGGGTGGGGAACAGCGGGTTGAGCAGCAGGCCCAGCACCCAGCGCAGCACGGCGCCGAGGAAAGCGCCGAAACCGACGGCGAACAACGAGATCAGATCCATGCGCATCCGGACTCCGGTAACGGTAGGGCGGGCGCGGCGGGCATCGTCGGGGGCTGCCCGAAAAAAAGCCCGGCCACCCCGCGGAGGGTTCGACCAGGCATCATCAGCCTTGCGGCGGTTCGGGGAGGCATGCCATCTCCCTTGGGTACGGCGATGTTAGCAAATGGGCGGCCGCGCCGGTCAAGGCGGGGGCGCTGGCGATATGCTGGCCGCCCCCGTCGATACCGCCTGCTGCCCCATGACCGACTCCGTGCCCTCCGTTCCGCGCAGCCTGCCCTGGCTGCTGGCGGGGTTGTCGATGGTCGGCCCGTTCTCGATCGACGCGGTGTTCCCGGCATTTCCCCTGATCGGTAGCCACTTTGCCGTGGACGATACGGCACTGCAGCAGTTGATCAGCGTGTACCTGTTGACGTACGGCGCCATGAGCCTGTTCCACGGCGCGATCTCCGATGCGATCGGCCGCAAGCCGGTGATCGTGGGCGGCATGCTGTTGTACGCGCTGGCCTCGGTCGGCGCGGCACTGTCGACCTCGTTCGCCATGCTGCTCGGCTGCCGCGCCCTGCAAGGTGCCTGCGCCGGTGCCGGCCTGGTGGTAGGGCGTGCGGTGGTGCGCGACAGCCTGCAGGGCGCCGCCGCGCAGAAGCTGATGTCGCGGGTGATGATGATCTTCGGCATCGCGCCGGTGATCGCGCCGATGGTCGGGGCGCAACTGTTGTGGCTGGACGGCTGGCACGGCATCTTCTGGCTGCTCACGGCATTCACCGTTTTCATGGCGGTCGCGCTGGTGGCGCTGCTGCGCGAGACCCATCCGCCGGCGAGCCGGACATCGTTCGTGCCGCGCGAGCTGGTGGCGACCTACCTCTCGTTCGGTCGCGATCGGCCGTTCGTGCCGCTGCTGATCTCCAGCACGATCAACTTCTGCGGCTTGTTCCTGTTCATCGCGTCGGCGCCGCGGATCGTGCGGGAGCTGCTGCATCTGTCGGCGCAGGGCTTTCCCTGGCTGTTCCTGCCGGTGGTTGCCGGCCTGGTGTTCGGCGCCTGGCTGTCCGGGCGACTTGCCGAGCGGCACAGCGTGACGTTCACGGTCAACCTCGGCTACGCCTCGATGGGGGCGGCATGCGTGCTGCACCTGGTCGGCGGCCTGCTGGCGCCGCGCGGCGTGCTGCCGTGGTCGATGCTGCCGCTGGTGCTGCACGGCATCGGCGTGCAGCTCGCGTTTCCCACGCTGACGCTGCTGCTGCTGGACCGCTTTCCGCATCGTCGCGGCGGTGCATCGTCGGTGCAGGCCTTCGTCAGCCTGTTGCTCAATGCGGGCGTGGCCGGCGTGCTGTCGCCGCTGCTGTCGACCAGCCTGCTGCCGCTGGCGCTGGGCAGTTGCGTGCTCACCGCGATCGGCTGGCTCGCCTGGCGCTGGTACCACGTGACGCTGCGCGCAGAGCCCCCGGCACCGCCTCCGCGCGACGTGGAGCTGCAGGCGCAGATCGCCGAGCCGCGTTGAGCATTTGTCGGGGAGAGTGTCCGCGGACACCGGGGATGTCGTGACTTTCTCCAGTCGGCGGCCCGCCGCGCATTGCCTAGCCTTGCGACTGGATTCCCCGCTCCCCGCGACCCCATGACCCTGACCGCCCGACGATTCGTCCCGGCCAACCTTCGTTCGCGCGCCCTCGTGGCGCTGGCGCTGCTCGGTTTCGCCGCGCCCGCGCTGGCGGTCCGCATCGACGGCCACATCGACCCGGGCGAATGGCGCGGTGCGAAGCACATTACCGACTTCCGCAAGGTGCAGCCGCTCAACGGCGAGCCGGGCAGCCTGCCGACCGAAGCGTGGGTGCTGTCCACGCCGAAGGGCCTGGCGATCGCTTTCCGCTGTACCCAGCCGCCCGGCGTGCCGCGCACCCGGCAGCGGATCCGCCGTGACGAGAACGCGCAGGTGGACCGGGTCAACCTGATGATCGATTTCAACGGGGACGGCCGCACCGGCTACGACTTCACCGTCACCCTGAGCAACGACATCGACGATGGAGTGATCACCAACGAGACCACGTTCAACAACGACTGGGACGGCAACTGGAAGCACGCGGTGAGCGAGGATGCCCAGGGCTGGAGCGTGGAGATGCTCATCCCCTGGTACATCGCGCCGATGCAGGCGGCCGACGGCGGCGAGCGCACTGTGCACATGTACCTGGACCGGGTGATCGGCGCCACGGGCGAACGCGATGCGTGGCCGGTGGCCAGCTTCACCAAGGCCCGCTTCCTGTCCGACTTCATCCCGGTGACGCTGCCGGCCTACAACCAGCCACTGCTGGCGATCACGCCGTACGTCGTGGGCGTGCGCGACCAGGTGGCCGGGCACAACCACGGCAATGCCGGCGCGGACATCTTCTGGAAGCCGAACGGGCAGACCCAGCTCACCGCCACCATCAATCCGGATTTCGGCCAGGTCGAGAGCGATGACCTGGTGGTGAACTTCGGTGCCGAGGAAACCTTCTTCACCGACAAGCGGCCGTTCTTCACCGAGAACCAGGGCATCTTCGATTTCAGCCTGCTGATCGACAACAGCCAGCTTATCTATACCCGCCGTGTCGGCGGTCCGTCGGATGACGGCAACGGCGCAGCCGACGTGGCCGGCGCGGTAAAGCTCAACGGCAGTGTCGGTGCCACGCAGTACGGCGTGCTGGCGGCGCAGGAGAGCGGTGATGCCGGGCGCAGCTTCGGCGCGCTGCGGGTGGAGCACGATTTCGGCTCCCAGGCGCTGGGCTTGCTGGCCACCCGCGTGGTCCGACCGTTCCTCGACCGCCAGGCCAACGTAGTCGGCATCGACCACCGTTGGCAGCCCAACGACAAGATCACCGTGACCAGCAACGTGGTCGGCAGCCACATCGACCAGCAGGGCCATCTGGTCACCGGCGTGGGCGCCACCAGCGTGGTCGAGTACGAGATGAACGAGCGCTGGACCCAGCAGTGGCTCGCCATGCACTTCGACGACAAGCTGGACATCAACGACTTCGGCTACCTGCCGCGCAACAGCCTGAACTACCTGCACTGGGAAGTGCAGCGCCGCTACGCCAACCTGCCGGCCGATTCGAGATATGCCTCGCATCGCTGGCGCTTCCGCATCATCGGTATCGACGACGACCGGGGCGTGAAACTGGAGCGGCAGTTGCGGATCATCCGGCAGAGCCAGTTGCGCGATGGTGGCGAGGAAGATATCCAGCTCAACCTCAACACCCCGGCCTATGACGACCTGCTCACCCGCGGCCACGGCGTGCTGCGCACACCGGCGGTCCACGTACTGGACTGGCAGCGCACCAGCCCGCGTGAGGGCGCCTGGGCCTGGAAGAGCGAGCTGATCGCGACCGGCAGCGACTACTCGGGCATGCGCCGGATCGGCTACGAGGTAATGTTCGAGCCGACCTTCTTCGTCAGTGACGAGCTGAGCGTGTTCGGCGGTCCGGACTACAGATACCAGCCCGGCTGGCTGGTGTGGCAGCACGACAACCTGATCGGCAGCTTCGACAGCCACTCGATCCTGCTGGACGCCGGTGTGAACTGGAATATCAGCGGTCGACAGGAGCTGCGGGTGAAACTGCAGGCGCTGGGTCTGGATGCCCGCCTGCGCGGCGCCTATCGCGTGATGCCGGACACACGTGCCGTGCGTACGAACGATCCGGTCGACGACTTCAGCGTGCGCAACCTGGGCTTCCAGGTGCGCTACCGCTACGAACTGGCGCCGCTGTCGGACCTGTATGTGGTGTATGCCCGCGGCGGCTACCTGCTGGACCCGCGCTACGAAGAGGCCGGCTCGCAGTTCAGCCGCAGCTTCGATCTGCGCGACAGCGAGCAGTTGCTGGTCAAGCTGGCGTACCGCTTCGAACTCTGAGGCGGCAGCCGGTCAATCGCGCAGGTCGACCGGCAGGCCGCGCTCCAGCAGGAAGCGGCGCGCGTTCTCGGCGTCGCGCTCGAACCAGGCGCGCGACGAGCCGAGCCGGAAGGTATAGCCCCAGGCATCCATGTCGGCCATCAGGCGGTCGCGCCCGACGCCGGGCAGGGCGTCGGCGAGCACGATCTGCAGGTAGCAGGTGGCATCCTCTTCCTCGATCGAATCGGTGGCGTCGGTGTGTACCTCGGCGCGCCGTTCGGCCGGCAGCACGATCAGGTGGCAGGCCTCGTGCAGCAGCGAGTGCACCGGCGTGTCGGCACGGGCGTAGACGGTGGTGCCGATGATGCCGGCCTCCTCGTCGCCCCAGAAGCTGCCGGGGATCGGCACGCCATCGGCGACCTGCTGCAGGCGCAGGTCGAACCGGGCGAGCAGGGCCCGCGGGGCATCCTCGCCGAGGTCGGCCAGGCGCAGCACGGCGCCGGGATCGGAAGCGGGATGGTCGGGGTGCATGGTGCGGTCGTCGCGCCCGGCTTTGGCCAGGCGCCGATGGGATGGCTTCGGCTCAGGCCGCGCTGCCGGGCTTGCCGTCGGGGAGGGCGACCGAAAGCTCGAGCACTTCGTGCCCGCTGTCGTGCTCGAGGTTGATCGAGATCGCCTCGATGTCCACCTGCACGTACTTCTTGATCACTTCGAGCAGCTCGTTGCGCATCATCGGCAGGTAGTCCGGTGCGCCCCGGGTGGAGCGCTCCTGCGCGACGATGATGCGAAGCCGCTCCTTGGCGACGCTGGCGCTCGCTTCGGGCTTGCGCTTGAGGAAGTCGAGGATACCCATGCCGATCAGCTCCCGAACACGCGCTGGAAGAAGCCCTTCTTGGTCACTTCGGTGAAGCGCAACGGTCGTTCCTCGCCGAGGATACGCGCCACGGTGTCGCCGTAGGCCTGGCCGGCGATCGAGTTGTCGTCCAGGATCACCGGCACGCCGGCGTTGGACGCGGCCAGCACGTTCTCCGACTCGGGGATCACGCCGATCACGCTGATGCCGAGGATTTCCTCGACGTCCTTCACGCTGAGCATTTCCTGTGCGGCGACGCGGGTCGGGTTGTAGCGGGTCAGCAGCAGGTGCTGGGTGATCGCGCCGTCGCCCCGTTCGGCGCGGCGGGTCTTGCTCGCCAGCAGGCCGAGGATGCGGTCCGAGTCGCGCACCGAGGAGACCTCGGGGTTGACCACCACCACCGCCTGGTCGGCGAAGTACATCGCCAGATGCGCGCCCTTCTCGATACCCGCCGGCGAGTCGCACACGACGAAATCGAAGCCGTCCTCGGACAGGCCCTCGAGCACCTTCTCCACGCCTTCCTGGGTCAGGGCATCCTTGTCGCGGGTCTGGCTGGCGGCCAGCACGTAGAGGTTGTCATGGCGCTTGTCCTTGATCAGCGCCTGCTTCAGCGTCGCTTCGCCGTGCACCACGTTGACGAAGTCGTACACCACGCGGCGCTCGCAACCCATGATCAGGTCGAGGTTGCGCAGGCCGACGTCGAAGTCGATCACCGCGACTTTCTTGCCGGCCATGGCCAGGCCGGTGGCCAGCGAGGCGCTGGTGGTGGTCTTGCCGACGCCGCCTTTGCCGGACGTGACAACGATGATCTGTGCAGTCAAGGGTTCATCTCCCGGGAAATCATTCTTGTTGTAGTGGACCGCCGTGCCCGTTTCAGAGCCGCGCGATCATCAATTTTTCACCATCGAGCCAGCATTGCACAGACTGGCCTTCCAGGTCCTTGGGGATCTGTTCAAACACCCGGTAATGGCCGGCGATGGCCACCAGTTCGGCGCGGAAGTCCGATACGTAGATGCGCACTCCCTCGTCGCCCTGCGCGCCGGCCATGGCGCGGCCGCGCAGGCTGCCGTAGACATGGATGTTGCCGTCGGCGATTACCTCGGCACCGTTGGCGATGGCGCCGGTCACGATCAGGTCGCGGTCGCGGGCGTAGATCTGCTGGCCCGAACGGACCGTGCCCTCGTGCTGTTGCGCGCCGAGTGAGGGGCCGGCAGGCGGTGCCGCGTGGATCGGTTCGCGCGCCGGTTGCTGGCGTGGCGGCTCGGCCGCAGCAGGGGGCGACACGCCTCCGTGTTCCGGCTCGTACGAGGCGCGGAACTTGGCGATCAGCGGGAGCCCCATGCGTGTGGCCAGCGCCTCGGTCTCGCTGGTGCCGTACGCCAGGCCGACCGGCAGCATGCCGGCGCTGCGCACGGCCTCGAGCAGGGCGTCGACGATGCCATCGTCCGGCAGCTCCGGCAGGTGGCTGAGGTCCAGTACCACGGCGGCCCGGGAAAACAACTGGGGGGCGGAGCGCACGCGGCGCTCCAGTTCGTCGCACAGGGCGGCGGCGTCGGCGCGGCGCACGCGCACGCAGGCAATACCGACCTGGCCGAAGCGCAGGTCGCAAGCGTCGGAGGTATCCATCTTGGCGTTCATGCAGGGGAATCGGTGCGGTGATCGAGGCGCTCGGCCAGCCAGGGGACGTCGGGCAGCCCGCCGTGTTCCAGGTAGGTGTCGCGCACGTAGCTGAAGCTGGGCAGCTCGCGCGCCAGCAGACTGACCTGCGGGCCATCCTCGCCCATGCGCTGCTGGCCGACCTCCTGAAATCCGTAGGTGCCATGGAACAGCACGACCACGTCGTCGCGCGGCTCGAGGAACACCTCGCAGGCCAGCAACGGCACCCGGACCTCGGCGTAACTGGTGACGTCGCAATAGAAGATGCGGCCGAGGCCGTGGCGTCGGAACGCGTTGGCGATGACGATGCGGTCGATGTAGACGAACTGCGGGTAGCGGCCGGAGAACCAGCGGTAGTTCGGGCTACCGTAGGCCCCGCCCTCGCGCATGGCGACCAGGAAGCCGGCGATCTGGCCATCGATCTCGGCGACGCGGAAATAGTCCGCGTGGTCGAAGAAGTAACGCAGTTGCGCCGCGTCGATGGCGAGGATGGAGCGGCCGGCGGTGTTGTTCAATGCCAGGACGGCATCCAGGTCGTGCTCGCGCACGTCGCGGATGGCAAGGGCCATTCGTTGCTCCGCTTGGGTGTCGATACGGTTGCCGCGCCGGTCGGCGGGCAGGACGGTGCATTATGACATGGGCCGCCGGGCCCCACACGCGCGCCGCACCAATGTAAAGCCGTTGTAAAGGCGGGGCGGGCGTGACTTCCCGCGCATTGCAGCGTGCCCGCGGCAGCCTATGATGCCGGTCATGCCCTGGTTCCAGTTCAACCATATCCGCGTGCTCCGTTACACGGGGTTGTTCACGTACCTGTGCGTGAGCATGCCGCTGTGGCCCGGCGACTGGGGGTTGGGGCAGACCAGCGTGTGGTGGTGGAGCAATCCAAAGTTGTCCGGATGGGTGATTTCCTACCTGGTCTACGGGGTGGCGTACGTCCTGCTCACGCGGCCGGACCAGCTCGACCCGGGCCGCGCCCGCTATTCGGCGACCAAGCTGTTCCTGGTCACGCTGATCACGCTGTCGGCCGTGGCGGTCGGCTGGTTCAGCCAGAGCGGCCTGTCGGCGATGCTGATGCTGGTGATCGCGGTGGTCCTGCCGTGGCATCTGCCGGTGGTCGCCGGGCTGGTCTGGATGCTGGGCCAGAACCTGCTGCTGATCCCGGTGATCGCGAGCTACCAGGGGTGGACGGTCGGCATGGCGATCATGCAGGTCTGCATGTACCTCGGCCTGTCCGCACTGGTATTCATCACCTCGACCGTGGCGACCCAGCAGGCCGAGGAGCGCGAGGTACAGCGCCGGCTCAATTCCGAGTTGCGTGCGACCCGGGCGCTGCTGGCCGAATCTACTCGCATCGCCGAGCGCATGCGCATCGCCCGCGAGCTGCACGACCTGATCGGCCACCACCTTACGGCGCTGAGCCTCAACCTGGAGGTGGCCAGCCACCTCGCCGACGCCAAGGCCGGGGAACACGTGCGCAAGGCCCAGGCCACCGCCAAGCACCTGCTCTCGGACGTGCGCGAGGCGGTGAGCGAGCTGCGCCAGGACGACGCGATCGACCTGACCCAGGCCTTGCGCAGCCTGATCGAAGGCGTGCCGGGGCTGGCCGTGCACGTACAGACGCCGCCGCGGTTCAGCGTGGAGGACCCGCGCCGGGCGCAGGTGCTGCTGCGCTGCGCGCAGGAGATCATCACCAACACCGCGCGCCACGCCGGCGCCCGCAACCTCTGGCTGCACTTCGCCTATGCCGAGGACGGCATGCTCGGCCTGCATGCCCGCGACGACGGTCGTGGCGCCAGCAACTACTCCCCCGGCAACGGCATGAGCGGCATGCGCGAGCGACTGGCCGAGTTCGGCGGCAGCGTGGTGGTGGATACCGCGCCGGCGCAGGGTTTCTCGCTGACCGTGCGGTTGCCGCTTGGCGAGGCCAGTGCGCTCGCCCATGCACCCAGCCGGTTCGAGCCGCCGGCCTTGAGCCTGCCATGAGGCCGGGCTGCGCCAAGCGTCCGGGGCCGTGCCAGAATGCCCCGCGGCCAGGGGCCGTGGGGTGTCCGCAGCGTCGGTCCGCGCGGCGGTCCGGCATCGTCATCCATGCGTTGAGGATCCACAATGATTTCCGTCTGTCTCGTTGACGACCAGAACCTGGTGCGCCAGGGCGTGCGTTCGCTGCTGGATCTGGCCGAAGACATCCGTGTGGTGGCCGAGTGTGCCGATGGCGCGCAGGCGGTGCTGGAGATTCCCCGGATCAAGCCGGACGTGGTACTGCTCGACCTGCGCATGCCCAACATGAGCGGGCTGGAGGTGCTGCAGGCACTGTCGGCCCGCAACGAGCTGCCGCCGACCATCATCCTGACCACCTTCGACGACGACCAGTTGGTGCTGCAGGGCCTGAAGGCCGGTGCACGCGGCTATCTGCTCAAGGAAGTGTCGCTCGAGCAGCTTGTCGAGGCCGTGCGCACCGTGGCCGCCGGCGGCTCGCTGGTGGCGCCGATGGTGACCCAGCGCCTGCTGGCCGGGGTGGGGCGGATCCAGAACCAGTTCACCAGCCTGGAGCAGCCGGACCCGCTGACCGAGCGGGAGACGGAGATCCTGCGCCTGCTTTCCGGCGGCTACTCCAACAAGGAGATCGCCAATTCGCTGAAGGTGGCCGAGGGCACGGTGAAGAACCACGTGTCCAACATCCTTTCCAAACTGGGTGTGCGCGACCGTACCCGGGCGGTGTTGAAGGCGCTGGAGCTGGGCATCGTCTGAGCGGTTCGGGCGTCCGGCCGTCCATTCGGCGACGCATGTTCACGGTGGTCGCGCGGGCCGCGCAGGCCCCGCCGCGCCTCATTTTCGACCCCGGAAGCGGTGTTGCGGGTGCGGATGGCGTTCCTCCGCGCGAGCAAGTAACATCCGTCGCTTCGGCATGTGCCTCCCCCCACGGTCGGTTTCCCCGGGAAGTCTTCATTGGCGGAGACGGCAATGCTTTCAAGTGCTGCGTAGAGACGCTCGGAGAACCCTGGAATGATGCGTGTTCTTGAATTACTTATGGCCCTGGTCATCGTGGCCGTGCTGGCCGTGGTGGTGGGCATTGCGATGCCTAGCAGCGGCCATGTGGAGAGGTCGCTGGTCATCGGCAAGGACATTCGTCAGGTCTATGACGTGCTGAACAACTTCCGTCGCTTCCCGGACTACGCCGAGTTGACCGGTACCGATCCGACGATCAAGTACCAGCTCGCCGGCAAGGCTTATGGCCCGGGCGCCGAGATCGACTGGACGGGCGACGCCAAGAAGGCCGGCGACGGCAAGTTGACCGTGGCCAGCGCGGAACCCGGTTTCGACAAGATCGACCCTTCGGTCAACACCGCCAAGATCGTCTGGAACCTCGACAACAACTGGCGCGGTGCCGACAAGCACTTCACGCTCGACCTGTCGCGCGAAGGCCGTACGCACAAGCTGACCCGCGTGACCTGGGCCTACGACGTGCAGTACGGCTGGAACCTGATCGACCGCTACTCCAAGCTGTACATCCACGGCGCGCCCGACGCGTTCGTCGAATACAGCCTGGGCAGCCTGCAGAACATGATGGCCTCGGTGAAGAACGTCGACTACTCCGAGCTCATCCCGTACATCGTGCAGACCAAGCCGACGCCGGTGCTGATGGTGTCGACCAAGATCGAACGCTCGGGCGGTCTGAACGCGCTGAACGAGACCACCGCCGACGCGGTCAAGCTGCTGCAGGACACCGCCAAGAAGCTGGGCGTCAACGTCACCGGTCCGCGCATCCTGGTGGTCAACAACTACGGTGACCAGACCTTCACCTTCGACATCGCACTGCCGATCGACACGGCCACGATCACCGTCGCCGGCCAGAGCCACGATCTGACTGCCGCCGCCGCCGCTGCGCAGCCGCAGTTGCCGGCTGCCGCTGGCTCCACGGCCGCACCGGCGTCGTCTTCGTCGTCCGCCGCGCCGGCCAACGTGGCAGCCAACACCCCGGGCAGCAACGACAAGTACGGCCGCCTGATCGTCGACCAGGACGTCCGCGCCACCATGCTGCCCGGCGGCCCGGCGCTGAAGGGCGAGTGGAACGGCACCTACGCCGGCGTGCCGCAGACCCGCGACGAGCTGGAGGCTTACGCGCAGACCCACGGCTACAAGTACGACACCGTGGTGAATCGCTTCTACGACATCCTGGCCCGTCCGGAGCAGATCGACACCGACAACAACATCACGCAGTACGCGCGCTTCGACGTGTACCTGCCGTTGAGCGATGCACCGGAACAGACCCCGGAGCAGGAAGCCGGCCTGCAGCCGCCTTCGCTCGATGCACCGGCTGCTTCGGGCAGCGCGGCTGCCCCGGCCTCCTCGTCGACCGCTGCCGCTCCGGCTGCCTCGTCCAGCGCCGCGTCGAACTGATCGGCAACCTGCAGGTCCAACAAGCCCCGTCCGTTCGCGGACGGGGCTTTTTGTTGCGTTGGCGGCGACGGGAGGGCTTCCCGCCGATGGTCGCGCTTGCGCTACATTGGTCCGTCCTGCACCTGTGCAGCTGGGAACTCCGGCTGCATGTCGCGCAACCGCACGCTTTTCTGGCCTAGCGATGATCGAAACCGACCAGCTCACCCGACGCTACGGCAGGTTCACTGCGGTCGACGCCCTGAGCATCCGCGCCGAGCCGGGACAGGTACTCGGCCTGCTGGGTCCGAACGGTGCCGGCAAGACCACCGCGATGCGCATGATCTCCGGCTTTCTCGCGCCGACGTCGGGTACCGCCAGGGTTTGCGGCCGTGACGTGCAGAGCGATCCCATCGCGGCCAAGCGCGCCATGGGCTACCTGCCCGAAGGCGCACCGAGCTACGGCGAGATGACCGTGCGCGAGTTCCTGGCATTCATCGCACGGATGCGCGGGCTGAAGGGGCTGGCCGGTCGGCGCCGTTTCGAGGAAGTGGTCGGCCGGCTGCAATTGGAGGAAGTGCTCGAGCAGTGCATCGACACGCTGTCGAAGGGGCTGCGCCGGCGCGTCGGACTTGCCCAGGCGATCGTGCACGATCCGCCGGTGCTGATGCTGGACGAGCCGACCGACGGCCTCGACCCCAACCAGAAGCATGCGGTGCGCCAACTGATCGACGCGATGGCCCGCGAGCGGACCATCCTGGTGTCCACCCACCTGCTCGAGGAGGTGCATGCCTTGTGCAACCGGGTGGTGATCATTGCCCGCGGGCGCCTGCTGGCCGATGCGACGCCGGCCGAACTGGAGGCCCGTTCGCGCTATCACGGGGCGGTATCGTTCAGCGCACCGGGCAGTGCCGTGTCGCAGGAAATGCTCGGTCGTCTGCCGCAGGTGGCGGCGATCGAGGTCGACCCGCTAGACGGGCGTATCACGGTGTTTCCGCGGCCCGGGGAGCGGATCCTCGAGCCGGTGGAGCAGCTGCTGCGTGCGCAGGGCCTCGAGGTGTCCGAGATCCAGCTCGAGCGCGGCCGTCTCGACGAGGTGTTCAGGCAGATCACCACCGACACGCAGGTGCGCCCATGAGCCCGCTGCAGGCGATCGTCCGACGCGAGCTGCGCAGCTACTTCGTCACGCCTGTGGCGTACGTATTCCTGGTGATCTTCCTGGCCCTGGCCGGAATCCTGACGTTCTATGCCGGCGACTTCTACGAGCGGCGGCAGGCCGACCTGCAGCCGTTCTTCGCGATGCATCCGTGGCTGTACCTGATCCTGGTGCCGGCGGTGTCGATGCGGCTGTGGGCGGAAGAGGCCAAGGCGGGCAGCCTGGAGCTGCTGCTGACCCTGCCGGTGCGGCTGTGGCAGGCGATGCTCGGCAAGTTCCTGGCCGCCTGGCTGTTCGTCGGTCTGGCGCTGGCGCTGACCTTTCCGATCTGGCTGACGGTGAACTACCTCGGCCACCCGGACAACGGGGTGATCCTCGCCGGCTATCTCGGCAGCTGGTTGATGGCCGGTGCGTTCCTGGCCATCGGCGCCTGCCTGTCCACGCTGACCCAGAGCCAGGTGGTGGCGTTCATCCTGACTGCGCTGGTCTGCGTGCTGTTGCTGCTCGCCGGGCAGGCGCAGGTGGTGGACTTCTTCCAGGAGGCGCTGCCGCGCCGGCTGGTCAACGGCGTGGCGCACCTGAGCCTGTTGCGGCATTTCGAGGCGATCGCCCGCGGCGTGCTCGACGTGCGCGACCTGGCCTACTTCCTGCTCAGCATCGTAGCCTGGCTGACCGCCGGCGTGCTGTTGCTCGACCTGCGAAGGAGTCGTTGAGCGTGGCACGCCGGACGTTTTCCCGCCGCGTTCGCCTGCGTCTGGCGCTGGGTGCGCTGATCATGCTGTTCGTCGCGCTCACGCTCGCGCTGAGCCGCTGGGTGCATGTGCCGCGGGTGGACCTGACGGCGGACCGCCTGTACACGCTGACACCCGGGACGGTGCAGATCGTCGGTAGCCTGCACCGCCCGTTGCGCCTGACGCTGTACTTCTCCGAGCACGCGTCGCGTGATCTGCCGCAGTTGCGCAGCTACGAGCAGCGGGTACGCGAGATGCTGCAGGAGATGGTCGCCCGGTCCTCCGGCAAGCTGCACCTGCAGATCATCGATCCGGTGCCGTATTCCGACGATGAGGCGAGCGCGGAGGGCAATGGCCTGACCCCGCTCAGCGGCGGCAGCAACGGCGAGCGGGTGTTCTTCGGCCTGGTCGGCACGACGCTGCCGGCGGATGCCGCGCCGGACAGCACGGACGGAAAGACGCTGTCGGTGCCCTTCTTCGATCCGGCGCGCGAGACCTTTCTCGAGTACGACATCGCCAAGCTGCTCTACGAGCTCAACGAGCCGAGCAAGCCGAGGATCGGCCTGATCAGCTCGCTGCCGCTTGCCGGCAACCCGGTGATCGGTCAGCCGGCGTGGACCGTGCTGGCGCAGTTGCAGCAGTTGTTCTCCGTGCAGATGATCGATCCATCCGCGCTCAAGCACGTGGACGGCAGTCTCAAGGTATTGCTGCTGGTGCACCCCAAGCACCTGTCCGACGACGCGCAATACGCACTGGACCAGTACGTGTTGCAGGGCGGCCATCTGGTGGTGTTCGTCGACCCCGATGCGGAACTCGACGACACGCCGTTCGTCGACGCCGCCACCGGTGTGACCGACGACCACAATTCCGACCTGCCCCGGTTGTTCAAGGCGTGGGGCGTGGTCTACGACGACCGCAAGGTGGTGCTTGACCGCTCCCGGGCACTGAAGATCGAGCTCGGCGATACCAGCTTCAGCCATCCGGCGATGCTCGGGCTCGGCGCGCAGGAACTGAACCGCAACGATGCGGTGACTGCCAGCCTGCAGCAGGTGGACGTCTCCTCGGCCGGCTACTTCGATCTCGCGCAGAACGCCACGACCCGCCTGATTCCCCTGCTGCAGACCAGCTCCGATGCGCATGTGGTGCCGGTGCAGCGCGTGATCGAGGCCAGCAGCGATCCGTCGCTACTGCTACGCGGCTACACGCCCGACAACACGCGCTACGTGCTGGCGGCGCGATTGCGCGGGCCATTCAGCAGCGCATTCCCGGAGCGCAGCTCGCCCGCGCACCTGGCCACCTCAGCGCCGGATGCGGAGGTGATCCTGGTTGCCGACACCGACCTGCTCAGCGACCGGTTGTGGGTGGACACGCAAAGCTTCCTTGGCCAGCCAATGCTCAATGCCTTCGCCAGCAACGGCGATTTCATCACCAACCTGGTGGACAACCTGAGCGGTTCCTCGGCGTTGCTCTCGATCCGCGGGCGGTCGACCTCGCAGCGGCCGTTTACCCGGGTGCAGGCATTGCAGAGCGCGGCCGACCAGAAATTCCTGCTCAAGAAGCAGGAACTGGAACGCGAACTGGCAGAGACACGCAGCCGGCTGGACGAGCTGCAGCCGGCGCGCGGTGCACGCGAGGGCCAGGCCTCGGCCGAGCAGAAGCACGAGATCGAGCAGTTCCTGCAGCGCAAGCTGGCGATCAGCAAGGAGCTGCGTGACGTACAGCACCAGCTCAATGCGGAGATCGATGCGCTCGGTCTCAAGGTGAAATTCATCAATATCGTGGTGATGCCGGCGCTGGTGACGCTGGCCGGGCTGCTCTATGGCTGGCGCCGCACCCGCCGCAACCGGCGGCGGGCGTAAGGGTGGCAATCTGTCGCGCCAGCATGGCGGCGGGGCTCGCTAAGCTGAGCGACTTGGCCGGAAGCTGGCGGGGACCGGACGTGTGATGTCGCTCTTGCTGAAATGGCTCGTGCCCTGGGAGTTCTCCTGGGTGTTCCTCGCCACGTTCGCGCTGGCCTGCGCGCTCTACGTGCGCGGCACGCGGCGGCTGGTGGTGCCGAAGTCGCGCCAGCTGACGTTCTGGATCGGCATGGCGATGGTCTACGCCTCGCTGCACACGTATTTCGACTACTACGCGGAGCACGAGTTCTTCATGCACCGCATCCAGCAGGTGCTGCTGCATCACCTGGCGCCGCTGCTGATCATCGCGGCCTACCCTGGCAGCGTGCTGCGCGCCGGCGTGCCGTTGCGGGTGCGCATCTGGCTGCGTCGGCTGGCGCGGACCTGGCCGGTGCGGCTGGTGGCGGCGGTGCTGCTCAATCCCACGATTGCGACGCTGACCTTCGTCGCCTTCATCCTGGTCTGGCTGATCCCGCACATGCAGACGCTGGCGATGCTGGACTGGCGCGTCTATCGCTTCATGAACTGGTCGATGGTGGTCAGCGGGCTGATCTACTGGTGGCTGGTGCTCGACCACCGGCCACGTCCGCCGGGCCGGATGATTCCCGGCATGCGGGTGCTTTCGCCAGGCATCACGATGACGCCGCAGATCGTCGCGGGGGCCATCGTCACGTTCTCCAAGACCGACCTCTACCCGATCTTCGAGATCTGCGGGCGCGCCTTCACCTTCAACGTGCTCACTGGTCAGCTGATCGGTGGCGTGATCATGTGGGTGCCTGCGGCGATCATCGAGTCGATCGGCGGGCTGCTCGCGCTGCAGCAGTGGCTGCGGCTGTCGCGCAGTGGGCGCATCCGTCGCGAGAGCGGGCAGCGGCGGCGCGCGGCGGCCGCGCGCGCGGCTCGCTCGGCGGGCTGATCCGGCAGCGACTCAGTGGTCGTGGCCGGTTGCCGATTCCGGACCGGCATCGACCGCGTTGGCCGGGCGCGCCAGGAACTGCACGGTGGTTTTCGAGCCGTCCGCGAACTGCAGAGTGACCGGCACCTGCACCCCCGGATGCACCTGCGTCGAACCCTGCATCAGCATCAGGTGGTAGCCGCCGGGAGCCAGCGCGACGCCGCCATGGGCGGGGATCGCCAGCTTGTCGATCATCTTCATCCGGCCCATGCCGCCCTCGGTGGTGCTTTCGTGCAGCATCACGTGGCCGTACTCCGGGCTGCTGGCACCGGTCAGCGTGGCCGCTTCGTCACCACCGTTGTGCAGCGTGACGTAGCCGCCGGCCGGCAGCCCGGCCGGCATCACGCGGATCCAGGCGTGTTCGGCACGCATCTGCGCGGCCTGGTCGGCATGGGCGGCGCCGGCAAGCAGCAGGCCGGCGATCAGGGCGGCGTAGGGACGTGCCTTCATGGATTCACTCCGTGGTCGAGCAACAAGTGGAGGTCGTGGACCAGGCTGTCCTGCGAGTCGGCCGGGGTGGCCAGCAGGCGGGCGTGGCCCTGGGCGTCGAAAATGTAGATGGCCGAGCTGTGGCTGACCTCGTAGTTGCCGTCACCCTGGGCGGGCTCGCGACTGAACGAGGCGCGGTAGCGCTTGACCAGGGCCTCGACGTCGCCGGGAGAGCCGGTCAGGCCGACCGCCCGCTTGTCGAACGCGTTGACGTAGGCATGCATCACCGCCGGCGTGTCGCGGGCCGGGTCGACCGAGACGAACAGGATGCGCGCGCCGTCGGCCAGCGGCCCCAGCCGCTGCATCACCACGTGCAGGTGCGCCAGGGTCAGCGGGCAGACGTCCGGGCAGTGGGTATAGCCGAAATACAGCAGGGTGACCTTGCCGCGGTAGTCCGCCGCCGTCACCGGCTTGCCCTGGTCGTTGACCAGGTGGAAGTCGAGGTCCGGCATGTGCCCGGTGACCTGGGTCAGCCGGAATGGAAGGGGTTCGCCGTGCTGGCAGCCGGCCAGCAGCGAGGCCGTGGCGATGAGCAGCGACACGACCAGCCAGCGGAAGAGCGCGGATGGCTTCATGCGAGAATCGGACGTTGTCATCCTTTCAGCATACGCCAGCCCATGAGCACTGACCCACACGACGCCGGAAAACGCAGGAGCCTGCGACATCCTGCCACCCGCGCCGCCGCGTGGTGGTCGGTGGCATTGGCCGGTGGCGGCGGCGTGCTGCTGGGCGCTTTCGGTGCGCATGCCCTGCGCGGTCGGCTCGACGCCGCGGCGATGGAGTGGTGGCACACCGCGGTGGAATACCAGTTGTGGCACGCGCTGGCGCTGGCGCTGGCTGTCCACGCCGGGCGCGGGCGGGCCGGGCGCGTGGCCGAGGTGGCCTTTGCAGTCGGCATCGTGCTGTTCAGTGGCAGTCTCTACGCGATGGCGCTCGGTGCGCCCCGCTGGTTCGGTGCGATCACCCCGCTGGGCGGAATCGGTTTCGTGGTCGGCTGGATAGCACTGGGCCGCTCGCTGGGGGCGCCGGAGCGCCCCTGATCGTCATCGCGCTGTCATCGCGACAGCGCACGCTTGCGGCATGGCTACGCTCGTCCACCCTATTTCCCATCTGCCGGCTCGGCGCCACGGCTTGATGCCGGTGCTTGCCGTCGTGGCTGTGTTGACGGGGCTCTGGCTGGCCTCGGGCGGGCCGGTCCAAGCGCCTGCCCGCGACGATCCGAAGACAAGCCGGCTGGTCCATTGGCAGGACGCGCAGCGCGACTGGTTGCTGGTGGCCGATCGTTCGTCGCACGAACTGGTGGTCTACGACGCGCGCACCGGCGCACCGCTGCAGCGACTCGGCGCCGACGACGGCCTCGGCGAGGTCGACTCGATCGCGCGCGCCGGCGACCGTCTGCTGGTGCAGGGTGCGCATGGACCGGTGAAGGTGCTGACCCTGCCGGATCTGCACGCAGCCGGCCTCGCCGCCCGCTGACGTCGGGTCGGTGCCGGCACGTCAGTGCATGGCGGGCCGGGCGAGTATCCAGGTCGCGATATCGTGGATCACCGCTTGGTCGACGTGCCCGGCATGGTCGTAGTCGGCCGGCGATGGCGGGTTGCCTGCGGGCATGAACAGGTGGCCAAGCCCCGGATAGCCGTGCAGGCTCACGCGCTTGCTGTCGTGGAACACCTGTTCCCACCGGACGAACTCCTGCCCGGGCGCGACCTGGTAATCGGCCAGTCCCTGCAGCACCAGCAGCGGGGTGCGAATGGTGCGTGCCGTGTCGATCGCGTCGTAGTCGCGCAGGCTGAGCCAGTAGGCGGCCGGCGCGTGGAAGAACTGACCCTGCGGGGGATGGGCCGGATCGGCACGGGCCAGGTGGTCGCGTGCCGCCTCCACCTCCGGGATCGCCTTGGCGGCGGCCGCGTAGTCGCCGCCCAGCCTTGCGACGTAGCGCATCTGGCGGATCACCAGGTCGAGGTTCATCCGTTCCGGCGCGGCCAGCAGTACCGCACCGGCGAGGTGGCCATCGCGCCGGGCGATGCGGGGCGCCATCAGCGCTCCCAGGCTGTGCCCGAGCACGAACATGCGCGAGCGATCGACCTGCGGCTGCGAGCGCAGTACGCGCAGGGCGGCCAGGGCGTCATCGGTCACTTCCTGGTCGATGGTGATCGGCTCGCCGGCCAGTTGTGCGGCGTAGACGCGGGTGCGCTTGTCGTAGCGCAGGGTGACTATCCCGGCCTCGGCCAGGCCCAGGGCGATGTCCCGCAACGGCTTGTTCGGGCCGATCGTCTCGTCCATGTCGTTCGGACCGGAGCCGGCGACCAGCAGCGCGGCGGGAAACGGTCCCTTGCCGGCCGGCAAGGTGAGCATGCCCGGCAGATCGCCGGGCGGCGAGGGTACGACCAGCGCCAGCTCGTGGATGCCGCGTGGCAGGGCAGCGGCGGGTGCCGCATCGGCTTGTTCGGGTAGCGGCGCGAAGAACAGGCCCCCGATGCTGCCATCCGGATGGCAGGCGACCCGCATCATCAGCGCGCCGCGCGCGAAATGCAGCGGGGTCTGCACCACCGGCATGCCCCCTGCCGTGCTCACGGTCGACGATCCGCCCGAAGCGAAACTGCCGACCTTGGCCGGCAGCATCGTGCTCCATACCTCGCCCAGTTTCGCCGCAGGCAGGGCTGCGGCCATGCGTGTGTCAAAGTGTTCAGTGGCGTCGGCGTAGCGGCCGCTGTGCAGCGCCTCGAGCACGGCCGCACTCCGGCTGCGGCAAAGTGTGGCCGGATCGTCGGTCCGGGCGTGGGCCGGGGCTCCTGCCAACACGGCGACCAGTAGTAGGCACGCCTGCATCACTCGGCTTTGCATGGGGAATCTCCCTATTCGTCGTCTTCCACCGGATCGGGTTTTGCCGGCTTGAGCCGGCCAGCCTTGCGCAGCGCATCGCGCAGCAGGTACTCGATCTGCGCGTTGACGCTGCGCAGTTCGTCCTCCGACCAGCGCTGCAGCGCCTCGAGCACGGCCGCGCTGATCCGCAGGGGATAGGCTTTCTTTTCCGCCGCCATGCGCCTTCAGCGGGCGCGGTGGCGTCGCGATGCCGCCACGGTGACGAACAGGGCGATGAGGATGGCGATGACGTACATGGTCTGCTCCGTCGATCAGTTGTAGAGGCTGCCGGCGTTGACCACCGGCTGGGTCGCGCGGTCGCCACACAGCACCACCAGCAGGTTGCTGACCATCGCGGCCTTGCGCTCCTCGTCCAGTTCCACCACGCCTTGCTCGCGCAGCTTGTCCAGCGCCATCGCCACCATGCCGACGGCGCCCTCGACGATGCGCTCGCGTGCCGCGACGATCGCGTTGGCCTGCTGGCGCTGCAGCATCGCCTGGGCGATCTCCTGGGCGTAGGCGAGGTGACTGATGCGTGCCTCGATCACCTGCACCCCGGCCTTCTCCAGCCGTGCCTGGATCTCGTCGCGCAGGTGGTTGTTGATCACCTCGCCGTGGCTGCGCAGCGAGGGCTTCTTGTCGTCATGCGCGTCGTACGGGTAGTTCTGCGCCATCTGACGCAGTGCCGACTCGCTCTGGATGTGCACGAAGTTCTCGTAGTCGTCGACGCAGAACACCGCCTCGGCGGTGTCCAGCACCTGCCACACCACCACCGCGGCGATTTCGATCGGATTGCCGTCGCTGTCGTTGACCTTCAGCTTGCCGCTCTCGAAGTTGCGCACGCGCAGCGAGACGCGGCGGCGGCTGTAGAACGGGTTG
>JABLTH010108186.1_pt1 | contig 27053 bp, 25 predicted proteins | sample 7875711 | NCBI WGS metagenome assembly JABLTH01 (sample SAMN14941262, study PRJNA633318) | bioreactor metagenome | isolation source: bioreactor | place: China | collected 2019-03-05 | reverse complement strand
CGGGAGCCGGGGGGCGCCGGCATGCCTGTCCGGCGTGAGCAGGCATCAGGCCACGACGTGCATGAGCCACGCGTTGATGCGTCGAATCACGTCGCTCCAGTCGCCTTCGCGGGTTTGCCGCACGGCGGTCGCCTGCGCGATCCAGGGGCTCGCGGTACCCTCGACGCCCCAGCGCCAGTCGCCGCAGACGTGGGTCGGTACGCAAGTCCGCATACCCATCATGGCCGCCAGGTTGGCGACACCCGAATCGACCGCGACCACGGCGTCCAGTTGGGCCATGCATGCGGCCGTGTCGCCGAAATCTCGAATCCCGGGCCGGTAGTGACCAACATTGCCGGCCGGCGTGCCCGCCAGCGCCGCGGCAGCGGGGTGATGCAGATTCACGAAATGCATGCTTTCCGCAATGGCCGGGTGTGCCACGATCGCGTCGATCGCATCGAGCGGCAGGCTGCGGCGGCTGGCCCAGCACCTGACGATGGCGCCTTTTTCTGGCCAATGTCGTTGGACGCAATCCCAGAACAGCCCGATCAGCTTCCTGCCCGGATGTTGCTCGCGCACTTGCGCGGCCCATTCGGCAGCGAGCCGCTGCTTGTGCGGCGGCGTCTTGATGTACGGCGCGAACCATCGTTCCGGCCGGCGTGTCCGCCGGGCTTTCAGCATCGGCAAATGAAGCAGCGTGGCATGCAGGTCCGGCGCGAACCTGTCGACGCGTGCTTGCAGTTCATCGGGCAACGGCGCATGAAACTGCCCCGGATTGGGGGCGGCGACGACCTCGCAACGCGGCAGCGACGCCTGCATGAGCGCGTGGCTCTGCGGATGGCAGGTGAGCATGACGCGCGCGCCTTCGTCCAGCCAGTCGGCCACGCAGGCCGAGAGGAGAAAGTTGTCGCCGAAGCCGTGTTCATGCGTGATCAGGACACGCTTGCCGCGCACATCCGATTCGCCGTCCCATGTCGGGAGGTCGACCGGGCGGTAATTGGCGGACAGGCGCGGAACGTCGTCACGCATTCGCCAATAGGCGAAGCCGCGCGGATCGCCCGCCTTGAGCATCGCTTCTCCCATCGCGAATCCGATCGATGCGCTCATCTCGGCAGGACCGGATGCCGACATCCGGAAGGCTTCGTCGAGCAACGCGATGGCCCGCGCGAGATCGCCGGCCATCATCAGGCTCATGCCCAGTCGCAAGCGGTGGAGTTCGGGCCGGCTGTGCCGCGACGGATCGCGTTTCCAGGCTTCGGCGGCTTCGACGTAGCGGCCCAGCAGGTAGAGCGCATCGGCACGCCGTGTCATGGAGACGGCGTCGTGAGGGTCGAGCGCCAGTGCCAGGTCGGCCCACGGGAGCATTTCCTCCTCTCGCCGGAGGGCAGTCAGCAGTTCGCAGATCCGGTGCAGGATCGCGAGATCACGTGAATCGCCCGCGTATTGCGTCTGCGCGGCACGCAGTTGCTGTTCGAGGTCGACCATGAATGCAGTTCCGGCGGGCGCGCTCACCGTGCGGGGCGGGCGCAACGGGATCCGGCGCGAGCAGGGTCCCGGCGGTGGGCATCACGATGCCGGCACCTCGCCGGGGCGTCGATGCCGGCCGTGTCGTCGCAGGGGCTACACACGGAATGAGCCGTCGAAGATGACGGTGTCGTCGAACAGGATCGTTCCGGACGAAAACACCAGATCCAGGTGATGGCTGCCGCGTTCACCGCCGCCGAGGCCAAGGTGCAACCCGGGATGGCGTTCTTCGAAACTTGCATTGCGTCCATGCAGCCTGACGTTCAGGTTCGTCCCGATCCCGAACTCCTCGACGATCCTGTTTCCCGCGCATTTGTCGAGATACAACCTGAAATCGTCCTCGAGCTGTCGATTGGCCGATTCGACGCTGACCACCTGGCTCTGCTCGATCCCGATCTTCAATATCGGGTCGATGACACCGTACTTGATGGCAAAGGGCACCGTGCTCAGGAAGGTGCCGCCGAACAAGACGCTTCCGCTCAGGTCGAGTACGCGGGTCGCCACTTCGCCGGGCATCAGGTCATAGTGGTTGCGGCCATCGAGGCTTTTCCATGTCTGATCCAGCGTTCCGTGCAGCGAACCGCCGAAGCCGTCGTGAAATTGCACGCGTCGAGCGCGTTGTGCCGCCGCAATGATGCGTTCGTTGCGGGCGGCAATGTCGTCGATGCTCTCGGAAAAGGCCTCCTTGAAGAATTCGCCGTATTCCCGCAGCAATACCGACTTCTTCCAGTGCTCGGCCATTTTCGGCTTGAGGGGCGGGATGAATGACGGCCCATGCGGGTTGATGTCGGAACGGATGGACGAGTCGTACATGAAGATGAACATGTCACACCGGTCGATTTCCGTTATGACCCGTTCGCGATTTTCCGTATCAAGCTCGACGTAGGTGAACGAATATTCGAGTTTTTTCGGGCAATGCCGGATAATCGATTGCGCGGTATTTCTCTGGCTTTGATCCGAGCCCACCAGGATGTTGGCGCCGGCTGAATGTTTCTGCACCATGGCTGGATGTCCGCGGACACACGAAAAGAAATTTTCGACACTTTTTTCCATGATTATCTCCGGGGTAGCCAGCTTCTGGATCAAAAAATGGCGGGTCGTTGCGATCCGCCATCATTCGGGCTGCCTGCTTATGCCCACAGAGCCGTTGCGAATGGAATGACTGCGCTGTCCTTCATCATCTCGACCCAGTCTTCATGCTGATCTTCCTGCATCCATTCGATCAGCGGGAGATCCTGCTTTTCCTGATTTTCGTTCATGATGATTTCCTTGTTTAGGAATTGAACTGCGAACATCGCAAATCGCCCCCGAAAATTCGAGGGCGGATTTAGCGATTGAGTGAGCGCATGGAATTGCGCCGATTATATGGGGTGGGTATGAGTGATTGATTTCTGTTAATGGTCAGACAACATTAGCATTCGAATTTGCGGAGGGACAACGTAACGTAAACCCTGGGGTTGTTTTGATTTTGTGAATGCTGGTGGTGGTATTGTTTGAATGTCGAAAAAATGAAACAGGGTGCGTTTTTAAATGGGAATAAACGCACCGATTGATGCCGATTTCGACTGCTTGATTGCCGGGCGCTCGTTTCATTCCCCCTTCGTCGCCGCGGGCACGTCGAACACGCGATCGAACGCCCACTGGAAGACGAACGCGTAACAGAAGAAGAACGCAAACAGCCCGATGTCGACGACGAACGCGTCGAACCACGAGATGTCGAGCCACCACGACACGACGGGCACCAGGATGAAGATGAGCCCGCCTTCGAATCCGGTGGCGTGCAGGATCCGCCGCCCGAGCGTGCGTGCCGGCTGCCGGCGCGATGCTTCCCAGCGCTCGAACAGCGCGTTGAAGATCATGTTCCACAGCATCGCGATCGCCGACATCGTCGCCGACAGTGCGCCCGAATAGACGAGGCCCTGCTTGAAGAGCGCCGCGATCACGGGCGAGATGCAGGAAATCGCGATCGCTTCGTAGAGCACCGCCTGCGTGATCCTGCGCGATAAGCCTTGCACGTTGTTTCTCCGGTTCGACGCCATTCGCCGCGGCACCCTGCCGTGACGTCCCGCAAGGCTATTCGCGTTGCACGCCTGCTTCAATTCACCTAATCTCACCCCGATTCAATCGAATTCAACCCGGCCCGATCCGGCCCGCGAGGCTCCGTGTTCTCGAAACTTCCCCTGACCGCATTGCGTGTATTCGAAGCGTCGGCGCGGCTTGGCGCGTTCAAGGCTGCCGCGGACGAACTGTCCGTGACGCCGGCCGCCGTGTCGCACCAGATCAAGTCGCTCGAAAGCCGGCTCGGCGTGCTGCTGTTCGAGCGCGGCGCGAGCGGCGTGCGGCTCACGGAGGAGGGCGAGCAACTGTTCCGCGCGAGTCACGATGCGTTGCTGGCGCTGAGCCGCGGGCTGGATGCGGTGCGGCCGGAAGTGACCGGCGAGCGTACGCTCGTGCTGACCACCACGCCCGCATTCGCCGCGATGTGGCTGATTCCGCGTCTCGGGCGGTTTCGTCGCATCGATCCGCAACTGCACATCAAGGTCGAAACCGGTAACGCACTCGTCGATCTCGAACGCGATGCGCGGATCGATCTTGCGATTCGCGCAACGTCGCGCACGTTTCCGGCGCTGCACGAGATTGCGCTGATCGACGAGTATTTCGGCGCCTATGCGGCCGCCGGGTTCGACGCGCACCGAACGGACGAGCCGCTCGACCTGATCGAGACCGTGTGGGATACGCCGCTGCCCGTGTCGGTCGACTGGGCGTCGTGGTGTCGTGCGGCCGGCCGCGAAGCGTGGCTCGAACGCGCGGTGTTTCGCCATTACGACGACGAGCATTACGCGTTGCAGGCCGTGCTGCACGGGCAGGGCATCGCGCTGCTCAGCTCGGTGCTGGCTGCCGAGCATGTCGCGCACGGGGCGCTGACACCGATCGAGCCGTCGGTGCGGCTCGACGGCGCGCGTTTCGTCGCGCTGTGCCGGCCCGGGCGGGAGCGCGAGCCGCAAGTCAGGCGGTTTCTCGACTGGCTCGAAGCGGAAATCGCGCAGACGCGGGCGGCGGTGGCGCGGATGGCCAGACTATGAAAGCCGGGCTCTATGTGTGGGTGGAACGAAGCGCCACGTTACATCTTGCGCATTGATCTTTGGAAACGGCATGTTATGAGCAAACGTCTGCTTGCCTACAGGAAACTCCAGGCATTCCCATGCGCCGGGCCACGGGCAGAGTGCGCCGGAACGCTGTTTCCAGCCGGGCTCGTCCAGCCTGGACTGGAGATCCGCTTTGGATTGCAACGACTGGAACCGACGCTCTTCTTCGTCGTAGGGGATATGGCTGCTGCGTACGCGGGATGTACGAAAAATCTCTCCAGTCTCACCATTTCGCCTGATGTAAACGAAAAAGCGCTTACCCTCCAGCAAGGTGTAGAAGATGTAGTTATCGATCGGAAATTTAGACTCGCTGCCCTGATAGTCGTTGAATCTACTACTGATATATACGATTTGCGGCCTGGGATCGAAACCGGAGCCCAAACCGATGTCCTCAACCGAGGGAGGGACTTTCGGAGGAAAGTCAGCGGGGAAAATTTCACCTTTGAGGGCCATGACGATGTTGATTTGGAGGCTCTCAACCTGCTCATCGGTGAATGGGGGCGGAGATATCCGATGCATTAAGATTTCGTTATAGTGCGTCTCTGCTGGATAGTAGATTTTGTCCTCTTTTTTTAGAGGAATGCGTTGGTATATGCCGTTAGAAAACCAATGGGTGGCGTCAAATGGCGGATCGTTCTCAGATATTCGCATCATGATTTTATCGTTCGTGAAATTCCCTCTGTTCGTCGCCCAGCTCATAACAACGGTAGCCAGTACGATCGCCGCAATTAACACTGAGGTTCTTTTGTTCATGAACGTACTTTTGGCCTGAAAGTAAGAAGTCCCATGGGCAGCCCATCCGACGTACTACCCGACCTGACTGGATTTGCTGCACTCAACGGGTCCAAGGGAGAAACTGATGTCTACGTCACTTTCATATTGACGTCGCACATGCATATGTGTTGTCGAGTCGAGTTCCCGGGCGACGTCAGGTCCGACGTGCTGGTGGAACAAAGCGCCACGTCACATCCTGCGCGTTGATCTTTGGAAACGGCATGTTATGAGCAAACGTCTGCTTGCCTACCGGCAACTCCAGGCATTCCCATGTACCGGGCCACGGGCAGAGTTCGCCGGAACGCTGTTTCCAGCCGGGCTCGTCCAGTCTGGACTGGAGATCGGCTTTGGATTGTAGTTCCTGAAACCTCCGCTCCTCGTCGTCGCTCGGAATTGCAATGTCGTGCACTCGGAAAGCAAAGAGAATTTCTCCGGTTTTACCGCTTCGCTTGATAGAAACGAAGAATCTCTTTCCTTCCAGTAGGGTATAGAAGGTGTAGTAGTCGACTGGCAACTTGGGTTTGTCGTCACCGTAGTCCATGAATCGACTAGTGATATATACGATCTGCGGCCTGGGATCGAAGCCGGAATCCAATCCGAGTTTGTCGACCGAGCTGGGAACGTTAGGGGGGAAATCTGCTGGAAATATTTCACCTCTGAGGGCCATGACAATATTGATTTGGAGGATCTCCACCTGTTCGTCTGGAAACGGAGGCGGAGATATCCGTTTCATCAAGATGTCGTTATATTTTGTTCCCGCTGGATAGTAGGCCTTGTCTTCATCAGTGAGAGGAATTCTCTGATAAATGTCGTTATAAAACCACTGGGTAGCGTCAAATGGTGGATCGTCTTCTAGAATGCGCATCATGATTTTTTCGTTCATAGAATTCCCTCTTTTCACCGTCCAGCTCATAAAAAGAGCGGCCAGAACCATCGTCACAATTAACACTGAGATTTTTTTGTTCATGCGCGCGATCTTGGTCTGAATGTACAAAGCCCCATGGGTAACCCCTCCGGCGTGTTACCCGACCTGACCGGATTCACGGCACCGAACGGATCCAGGGGTAGGCCGATGTTCGAATTGTTCTCGTTGTCGTCACGTGCCTCCATATGCTTTGCCAACTGAAATTCCCGATCGGTGTATGGTTTAACGGGTGCCTTGGGTGGCGGCTCCCCCGGAATTTCATTCATCGGTCCCTTTCCCAGTGCCAATGTCCGTTTCCGGTAGGCGGCCATCTGAAGGTGGTAGGCCTCGACCTCGCGCCTATATTCGTCAATCTTCGGCTGCGTCTTCTTTGCCGCGATGAGTTCCTTCCGAGTCCCATAAGTTTCGTCATAGTTGGACCTTCGAGGGAAAGCCCTCACTTCGACATCGCCCGCATCAGCCATGACCTGTGCGAGGCTCTCCTCATACCGGGGATCTTCCCCGGGATCGAGTTTTGTACCGATGTCGTGTCCAAGCCCCGTACGGCACGCGTACGAGAATATGGTTGCATCATCATCGAACGCCAACGGCGCCAGCATGCGCGCCTGATTCAGCCCGTAGCGGATTTGCCATGACTCGCCGACGTCGTATCCGAATTCGATGCTGTGTACAAGGCCGTGCGAGAAGATGTCCAGTTGCTTGATCAGTCGGTTCTTGCTGCGACGCGCCGCGATGAATGAAACAAGGTCGGCGATATCGGTCATCTCACGATAGCTGGCACCGTAGTCAACCTCGACGATCTTCTTGAGCTTGTCCAGAAGCTTACGAGGATAGTCCTTCGCGAAAATCAGAAAAACACGTTGTATCGCATAGTCCGGCATCGCCTCCGGGTATTGGCGCAACTGCCGTATCCCTTGATTGATGAACATCATCGTGTTGCCCTTCCTGGCGCGCACATAGAAAGCCGGGTTAGAGCAACCAACTACTGTTACATAATCAAGATCGGCAATCGCCTCCACTTCGGTCGTCGGGTTATTCGGGCCGGTCCGACTTTGTTTTTGTTGTTCCATGACGGACCTCAGTAGCTGATGTTCAGTTTGCGCAAGTGCATCGCCGCTTCTCTTCCCCATCGCAACGCCGCGGCGTCAGGCCGGCCGGTATAGATGCGCGCCGTAAGCCCTTGCGAATCGGTACGCCCGACGAAGCGCTGACCTTCTGCCGTTTCCACGCAATACAGGACATTGGCCATTACCTCTCCAGTACGCGCGTGCTTGACGAGAAACTGCTCGCTGAACTTGGTTTCGGGGTTGTTGACCGTCCTTGACAACAGGTCGAGCAGGTTGCCTTCGCCGCCGGTCTGCTGCTGTATCGGCCCCTTGAAGCGAATGGCAACGGCGTCGAGCGTGATACCCGAACTGTCGATGACGATGCTGCCTCCCGGGCCTTGCAGAACCACACGCTCTGCCGCCTGCAACTGGTAGTGAAGGGTTCTCCGTTCGATGCGCTGCCCGGCTTCCAGGCGGTGGCTGCCGTGAACGAGGTGCTCCGCATGGCCACCGACATCGACGCGGTGGTTGACCACAATGGAGTCGTGGCGATTGTTGCCTACGGTCTCCGTGTGATTCATGCCGGTATGAATCACACGATGCCGTACGATGGTGAGTTCTTCGTCCTGTCCCACTCGTTCACGGCGGTCCCGACCTATCGCAAGTCGCTGGTCGTTCCCGATAGCTACGGTTTCGTCGTGTTCGACCTGCTCGCTGCGGTCATGCCCGACGAACGTGGTTTCGTCATGGTTGACGTGAATGTTTTGATCGCGCTGAGCGTGGACGTAGATTTCCTCCTGACCGGCTTCATCCTCGAAGCGCAGTTCGTTGAAGCCATCGCCCTTGTGCGTCTGACTTTTGATCGTCATCCGAGTCTTGTGCCTGGGTAACTCGTACGGCGGCAGTTGCAGGCGGTTGTAGGCCCGTGACAGGACGAGCGGCTGGTCAGCATCCCCGTCGAGGTAGCCGACGATCACCTCCTGCCCGATGCGCGGGATCGCCATATGCCCCCACAGCGCGCCTGCCCAATTCTGCGCAACCTGAATCCAGCAGGAGCTGTGCTCGTTGTTTTTGCCCTCGCGATCCCACGGAAACTGCACTTTCACCCGGCCGTACTCGTCGGTATAGATCTCTTCCCCTTCCGGGCCCACTACTGTCGCGGGCTGCAGGCCGTCGATGCGCGGGCGCGGCAGCGGCTCGGCACGCCATTCCGCGTCGTCGGGCACCAGCATGGCTTCATAACGGTAATGCGTGCCCTGTTGCGCATTGGCACTCTCTTCCGCCTGACTGGTGGTCTGCGTACCGTGATGCACGATGCTCACCGGACGCCAGCCGCGGTTCATGTCTTCGCGTGGGTGGCCGGCCAGGTCGAAGGCGATACCCGGCTGCAGGCGCGCATCGTCGCCGCTAACCCGCGCGATACGCGCATCGCGACGGTGGCCACGCAGGCGGTCCTGCGTGAAGGCCTTGCCGCTGGCTTCGTGCTTGTAGCGGCCCGGGTAGTCGTAGCGCGCGTAGCCGCGGCCCTGGTGATCGAGGTCGGTGCCCTCGCGCGGATACTCGTGCGGGTAGCGTGGACTCTTGAACGTGTAGTCACGCTGCACCTGGCGCGCAGTGCGCACGTTCTCGGTATAGGCGAACGTGCGCAGGCACGGCTGCGGCTGGTCGCCGCCGGGCGTCGGGTTGTACAGCACCGGCTCGCCCTGCTGGCGGCCAAAGATAAACAGGCGATCACAGTGGATCAGCCGGTGGCCGTCGACGCGGTGCTGGAAGGCGTAGAAGAAGCCTTCCTCGCGCAGGATGCGCTCGATGAAGTCGTAGTCGGTGTCGCCAGCCTGCACGCAGTACTCGCGCGACAGATGCTCGTTGGTGACACGCTGCTCGTAGTCCAGCGTCTGGCGGTGCGCCTTGAGCACGGCCTGCGCAATCTCCGGCACGTTGAGCATCTGGAAGATGCGCCAGTCGGAAGACAGCTTCAGGCGCGCAATACGCGGCTCGACCACCGCTGAATAGCGGGTGCGGCGAAATCCCGTCTCTCCCTGAACGAACGACGAAACGGTGCCGTGAACGTAGCGCACCGGTTGATCACCTTGCCAGATGGTAAGCAAGCCGCTGTGATCAAGGACCTTGCCGAAGTCCACCGACGGATTGGCGCTCGCCAGATCCAGCTCCAGCCGGAAAGTTTCGGATAACTGCTCTTCCAGTCGGAACGCGACGACTTCGAAATCCATTGTGTCTGGAATCGAGAAGGTAAAGCTCAATTGGCATGCTTGTGACATCGTGACGATTCTCCGGGCGACAAACATGCTCCGAGGCGTGTCCTGTTACGCCCCGTGCCATGAACTACGACATATGAGGTAGCGCCGTACTGTGAATGCCAATAGCGTGCCGTTGGCACGCCGAGGATTTTTCAGATCGGTAGAATCGCTAGTGCGGTGCCTCGTGTCTATGAGACAAATTCGAAATCTTTCGCAAAATTTTCCGAGGCACGGTCCCGCAACACATGCGCTAGTAGCCGCGCATTTTCATCAGGCGATGCGCTAGACGGAGAAGGGAGCATGACCGCCATCGCGTGCTTGCGGGGCGGATTGACCATCCGTCGATGGGCGTTGACTTGTCCGCTTCTGTACGGATTGACTGGCATGTCGAGCGCGATGCACGCTGTGCCGGCCGACGCGGGAACGCGAGCCGCAAGTCAGGCGGTTTCTCGACTGGCTCGAAGCGGAAATCGCGCAGACGCGGGAGGCGGTGGCGCGGATGACGCCGGGCGACCGACGAGCGGACGAGCACATCGAGGTGAGAAGCGCCGAGTGAGCGGGAACCCGAACGTATCGGGTTCCGGTTGTCCACCGCCGCGCCGTCACCCGAAACTGACGCAATAGACCGGTGGCAAATGCGCCGACACCATCTGCCAGTTGTCACCACCGTCGCCGGACGTCCACAACCCGCCGGTCGTCGATGCCATCGCGAGGCGCGTGCCGGAATCGTCCACCGCGAGCCCGTGCCGATACACGAGGTCGTACGCGGGCGCGGACGGCAACCCGTTCGACAAACTCTCGAAGCTGCGCCCGCCGTCGCGTGTGCGCGTGACGACGAACCGGCCGTTCACCGGAATCCGGCACGCATCCTTCACGGCCGGCACGAACCACGCGGTGTCCGGTTCGTGCGGATGCACGACAACCGCGAAGCCGAAGCTCGAAGGCTGCGCCTCGATCCGCCGCCAGTGCTCGGCGCCGTCGGTCGAGCGGAAGATCGCGCAGTGATGCTGCGTCCACAGCACGTCCGGATCGGCCGCGCACTGCACGACGCGGTGCGGGTCCTGCGCGTTGGGTTCGCCGCGCCGCTCGGGCGGCATGTAGTCGGCTTCCATGCCTTCCGCGGTCACACGCCAGGTCGTGCCGCCGTCGGCGGTTTGCCAGACGCCGCCGCACGAGATGCCGACCGTCACGTGCCGGCTGTCGCGCGGATCGACCATCACCGAATGGATGCCCGGCGCGTCGTACCCGCCGCCGCCCCATTCGGCGCGTTCGGGGCGATCCCACAGCGCGCGGTTGAGCACCCACGAATCGCCGTGGTCGTCGGAGCGAAACAGCCCGCCGGGGATCGTGCCGGCCCACAGCGCGCCCGGCTCGTCGGCGCCGCCGGCTTCGAGCGACCAGATTTGCTGAAGCGTCCACGGCGGCTGCGGCGTGCCGGGCGGCTCGTCGTCCGCATCGCCGGTGCCGGCATGCGCACGGGCGCCGGCGGGCGCCGCGTCGGCCGGTTGCGGCGGGTAGACGGGGACCGCGCATTCTTCCCACCCGGTGGCGCCGGCTCGCTGGCGATGCAGTTTCACGCCGAAATGGCCGAGGTTGAGCGCCGCATACAGCGTGCCGTCGCGCGGGTCGGCGAGCACCATGCTGACGGGCTCGCCGATGAAATGCGGTTCGCCGGGCGTCCAGCCGCCGTGGCCGTCGGGCTGCAGGATGAACAGGCCCTTGCGGGTGCCGACGAGCAGTCGATCGTTCATATGCGATGTCTCCTGAGGGGCCGTCCGGGCGTTCTCGCGCCGGGTCCGGCCCGATACATCCGTCCCTTTATCCGCCCGTCAGCGCCTGGACGACATACACGCGGCTGGCGTCGCCGAGCGCATCGGACAGGCGTTGCCGGTCGCGTATCGGCTGGCCGTCGATGAACACGGACAGATGCTTTCGCAGCGCGCCCTGGTCGTCGAGGATGTAGCCGCGCAGTCGCGGCTGCTCGCCGAAAACGGTGTCGAATGCTTCGCCGACCGTGTGCGCGTCGATATCGCGCTCGGGCGTTTCGATATGCCGCTGGATCGAGGCGGCGAAGAAGAGGTGCGCCATGGCGGTGGCTGGCAGGAGCCGCGCGGAAGGGACGGTTTGTAGTGTAGGCGATCCGCCGGAAGCCGAAAGTCAGGATGGCGCTGCGCCGGCATGCGCGCTGCGTCGCGCGCTAAACCGGAATCGATCGCCCGCGTATCCTGATCCCGATCCGCACGATGCCGATCACCGCATTCGACAGCCACGTGAGCAGGCGCGGCATCCCGCGTCGGCGGATATCGAGCAGCAGCACGATCCGCACCGCGTCGCTGTCGTTCCACACCTCGTGCATGAACGTATCGTCCCACAGCAGGAAGCGGCCTTCGTCGAGCCGGTATTCGTGGCCGTCCACCTTCAGCACGGCGGCCGGCGCGCCGTCCGCGCGCTTCGGCATCGACAGCACGAGATAGCCGCGCAGGATGCCGCGAAACGGCCCGCGATGCGGTGGAATGTGCTTGCCGGGTGCGAGGAACGACAGCGATGCGGACAGCACGTCCGGCGACGTCGCGACGATCGACGCGACGGTCGGGCAGCGCGACAGGTTGCGCGGGAACGGCTGGCCGTACGCCTGCATGATGAACATCCGCCAGTCGCGTGCATCGTTGGCCGAGATGTCGTACTGCTCGCGCATGATCTCGTGGAAGCGCGGGATGCGCGCCATGTCGCGCGCCACGGCGAATGCCTCTGCCTGGATGGCGGGCCACGCACGGACGAAACGCGCGGCATCGGGAAACGCGGCCGTATCGAGCACCGCACCGCCGTCGATATGGCGGTCGTAAAGCGTGCGCAGCAGGCCGGCTGCATAGTCGTAAGCGACGGACATGGTCGATCGAGGCGCGATCCGAAAAGGGTGACGTCAGTCTGCCCGAAGCGGGTCGGGCGCTGCGTTACGTCAGGTTACGCCGGCTGACGAAAGAATGACAGATTCATGACGGTTCGTTCCACGCGCCCCCGGAGCCGCAGAAGCCGCGTGATTCGGGCCGCGACATGCGGGAATAAATGCACACGCTCCGTCGTCATACGGGTGTAGCACGTCGTCTCGTTGACTTCTCGAGGAGTGGAGCATGAACAAGCATTGGCTGGTGGCCGCCACCGTGGCGGCGATTTCTTTCGCGGGTGTCGCGGCGCCCGCATCGGCGCAGGCACTGACGCGCGCGCAGGTCAGGCAGCAACTGATCGACGCCGAGAACCAGGGGCTGCGCTTCGTGACCGATACGTCGTATCCGGACGTGAGCCCGCTGTTCCGGCAGCAGGTCGAACGGATGCCGCAGCGCCAGGCCGGCGCGGCAGTCGGCAGCGAGCCGGCCGCGTCGTCCGATGCGGGCAAGCCGGCGACGATGGCGCCGCGCCAGCATTCTGCCGCATGCGTCGGCCCGGCGAGTTTCTGCACGATCTATTTCGGCAGCTGACGCAGCCGCCTGCGTTCGCAGGGCAGGCATTCACCCAGGTTGATCGATATGGAACATGAAAGGAGTTCATGATGAAAGCATATATCGCAGTACTGACGATGATCGCGGCGATCGTCGGTCAGTCGGCCTTCGCGCAATCGGCCGCGCCGCTGACGCGCGCGCAAGTTCGCGACGAATTGATGCGCCTGGAAGCAGCCGGGTACGACCCGGCGAAAGGGGACGACGGCGAGTATCCGGCGGACATCCAGGCGGCGCAAGCGAGGCTTGCCGAACAGGACCGGGCCCGGATGGCGGCTGCCGCCGCGCATGCACCGGCGGCCGGTATGCCGGCGCAGAACAGCAACTAGGTGCCGATATGGTCTTGTGCGACTTCAGGCCGTCGTGTTCGCGGCACGGCCGTCCGGCAGCCGTTCGTGCCGCCCGACGCGGTGGAAGGGCGCCGGCCGCCGTGCCCGTGATCGCGCGCCGCTTCGCTCGGCGCCGCGATCATCTGGCCGGCGGCGCGCGATGGTCAGGCCGGCCGGTCGCGAGATGAGGCGGGGCGACGACGCGTGCGGCCCTGGCGGCAGGCCGGTTCATGCGCGCCCTGCCATGCCGCGCTGCCGATCGTGCGATCACCAGGGCATCATGCGCTGCAGGACCTGGTCGCGCAGCACGAAGCGGTGCGCCAGCGCCGCTGCGACGTGCAGGCAAATGCCGGCGAACAGCACCCAGGCGAGGATGCCGTGCACGTCGCCCATCGCGTGGCCGAATCCGGAACCGGCCGCCGACAGCGCGGGCAGCGGCACGATCCCGAGCAGCGTCACGCCCCACGCGCGCGACGATGCGTTGATCCAGCCTAGCAGCGGCACGGCGATCAGCAGCGCGTAGAGCGCGAAATGCGTGACGCCCGACAGCGCACGCATTGCAGGAGACAGGTCGTTCGCCGGCGGGCGATGCGTCGCGCGCCACAGCACGCGGCAGGCCATCGCGGCGAGCAGTGCGGTGCCCACGATCAGGTGCGCGGCGATCAGGCCGACGGGCTGCGTATCGCGATGCACGTCGGGCATCGTCCAGCCGATCGCATATTGCGCGACGATCAGCGCGACGATCAGCCAGTGAAGAAAACGCGCAACGGTGTCATATCGGGCGGGTGTGGACATGGAGACTCCTGCGTACGGCGGGGACGGTATCGGACGGGGGGATTCTACGGCCGCATGCTTAACGAAACGTTAAGCATGCGGCATCTCACGCGGCGATCGGTCGTCGGGTGAGCCTGCCGGCGTCGCTTCGCCCGCGCCGGCCGACGGCAGTGCAACCGCGACACCGAGGCCCTGGCCGCCGATGCCGGGCCCGAACTGCACGGTGCCGCCCAGGTATTGCGCGATGCGCGTGACGATCGACAACCCGAGCCCGCTGCCGGGCGACTGCGCGCCGCTGCCGCGATAGAAGCGGTCGCCGAGCCGCTCGTGCTCGCCGGGGGCGACACCGGGCCCGTCGTCGCGAACGACGATGCATTGCAGTGCGCCGTCGTCGCGCACGCCGAGCTCGATGCGGCCGCCCGGGCGGCCGTACTTCACGGCGTTGTCGACGAGATTGTCGAGCAGGATGCCGATCAGGATCGGATCGGCGTCGATCGCGCGCTCGGAGACGGGGCCGGCCACGAGGTCGATGGCCTTGTCCGACGCCTTCGCGAGATGGCGGTCGAGGGCGGCTTCGACGAGTTCGCGAACGGCGACCGCGCGTGTCGGAATGCGTTCGTATTCGTCGAGCCGCGCGAGCAGCAGCAACTGCTCGGCGAGACGCGCACTGCGGTCGACGCCTTGAACGACCCGCTGCATCGCGAGCCGCTGGAGTGCCGGATCGTCGGTCGCGATGGCTACCTGGGCCTGGACCTTGATCGCGGCAAGCGGTGTCTTGAGCTCGTGCGCGGCGTCGGACGTGAACGCGCGCTCGCGCACGATCGATTGCCGCAGCCGGGCCAGCAGGCGGTCGATCGCGTCGACCAGCGGGCGCACTTCGTCCGGCACGGCGGCGATGCCGAGCGGTTCGAGCGATCGCGCGTCGCGCGCGCCGATCAGCGTCGACAGCGTCTTCAGCGGCGCGAGACCGCGTCCGATCAGGTACCAGAGGAGCAGCGCCAGCACCGGGAGCGCGACGATCAACGGCAGGACGATGCCGCGCGCGGTGCCGGTCGCCAGGTCGCTGCGCGTGTTCGCGATTTCCATCACGCGGATCCGGCGTCCCGACGCGTCGTCGCGCAGCGTGTGCGTACGCCATGACGCGCCGCGGATGACGATCGTTTCAGGAACACCGCGCGGGTCGTGCGCGTCGGGCAGGCCGGCAGCGCCGGCCGGGAGGCTCGACGCGACGACCTGGCCCCGTGCGTCGCGCACCTCGAACAGCACGTCGCGCGGAAGGCGATCGCCGTCGGTTTCGGGGCCGGGTTTCGAGCCGCGGCGATCCAGTTCGACACGCGCGTCCGGCGGCACACGGGCGAGGCGGTCGAGGTCGGCAGGCGAGAGATTGACCAGCAGCGACGCATATTCGACGAGGCGGGCGTCTTCCCATTCGCCGATCTCGCGCGTCGCATACCGGAAGCTGCCGAACACGGCGACGAGCCACACGACCGTCACGCAGCCGAGCGCCATCGACGAAACGCGGCGCCGTATCGAGCGGGACGTCATGCGAGATCGACGACGTAGCCGACGCCTCGAACGGTGCGGATCAGTTCCGCGCCGAGCTTCTTGCGCAGGTTCGACACATGCACCTCGATCGCATTGCTTTCGATACCTTCCTGCCAGCCGTACAGGGTGTCCTCGAGGCGCGAGCGCGACTGCGGCGCACCCGGGTGGCTGACGAGCTGGACCAGGATGGCCCACTCGCGCGACGTGAGCGCGATGCGCGACGCATCGCGTGTCACCGTGTGGGCGGTCAGGTCGATCGTGATGTCGCGCCACACGATCTCGTCGCCGGTGCGGCCTTGCGAGCGGCGCACGAGCGCGCGGCAGCGGGCGAGCACCTCGGACAGCTCGAACGGTTTCGCGAGATAGTCGTCGGCGCCGTCGTCGAGGCCGCGGACGCGGTCGGCCACGGTGCCGCGCGCGGTCAGGACCAGCACGGGGACGGTATCGCCCCCATCGCGCAACGCGCGCAGCAGCTCGGTGCCCGATTTCCCGGGCAGGCCGAGATCGAGCACGACGAGCGCGAAGCGCGTGGTCGCGAGCGCGGCTGCCGCTGCGTGACCGTCGCGCAACCAGTCCACGTGATAGCCGGCCTGGGTCAGGCTGATCTCGAGACCGCTGCCGATCAGGTCGTCGTCTTCAACAAGGAGGAGTCGCATGGTCGATTCGGGGGCGGGATGCCTGCGATTGTACGAGCGCGCCGCGCCTGCCGTGCAACGGATTGTAATTGCGCGGGATCAAACTTCTTCCGATTCTGAAGAACGCTTAAGGTTCGGCGGCGGCAATCCCGCTACCATCGGCCACACCGCTTCCAGGGGGGATTTTCCGCTGCCCCTGATCCCGAACCGGGTCACGCCTGTCCGGCTTGCCCGTCAATCCGCGACCTTGCCGATCGATGTCCGGTCGACGCGAGTCGCCCGTACGGGAGATTCACTCCTCATGGCCCCCTCAACGATCGAGCGATGGCGCGCCTACCTGCTGATCGCCGCGCTGGCCGGCATGTTCGTTCAGTGCTTCGTGCTGGTTTCATGGCTGGCGCTGCGCGTACCCGAGGCATTTTTCATGACGATGACGTTTCGCATGTGGACCGTCGTCGCGATCGTCACCGCGATCCTTTCGGTCCGCAAGCTTGCCCGCGCGGCGTTCAGGGCGGCGCTGGATTGCGGATTCGTACACGTGACCGGAATCGATCGTCACACGGTAGCAGTGTCATCCGATTGCGCGTACCGTCGGCTGGTCATCCTTCATATCCGGCTCAACGGAAATCGGTTCCGCTACGCACACGGGTGAGCCCGCCTTCGCGCGTGCCCGCCCCGATGCACCACGGTCCCGCCGGGCCACCACTGGGGAATCGCATGGTGTTGCTGCATGTGCTGCACGCGCTGGCCGGCGCGATGTCGATCGTCTGCGGGCTGGGCGTATTGCTGGGTATTGCGTATACGGTCGTGGCCAGCGTGCTGGTCGGGCGGTTCTTTTCGAGGCCGGCGGCGCAGCCGCACGAGTATCCGGGCGTCACCGTCGCGAAGCCGCTGCACGGCGACGAGTGGCAGCTCGTACAGCATCTCGAAAGCTTCTTCGTGCAGGATTACCCGGGCCCGGTCCAGCACCTGTTCGGCGTGCACGATGCAGGCGACGCGGCACTCGCGGCCGTCGAGACGCTGCGTGCACGCTACCCTGACGCGAACATCAAGGTCGTCGCCGATGCGCGGCTGTACGGGCCGAACCGCAAGATCGGCAATCTCGTGAACATGCTCGAACACGCGGAGTATTCGGTGCTGTGCCTCGCCGACAGCGACGTGCTGGTCGAGCGCGATTATCTGCGCGCGGTCGTCGGCGCGCTGCAGCAGCCGGATGTCGGCATCGTGACGAGCGTGTACCGCGGTGTCGCATCGCCGGGTTTCTGGCCCGGGATCGCAGTCGCGATGACGAACTACCATTTCCTGCCGGGCGTGATCACCGGGCTCTTCATCGGGCGTGCGCGGCCGTGCTTTGGCCAGACGATTGCGATCACGCGCGCGACGCTCGAACGTATCGGCGGCCTCGCGCGATTCGCGCATCACCTGGCCGAGGATCACGCGCTGGGCGAAGCGGTGCGGCAGGCGGGCGCGCAGGTCGTCATTCCGCCGTTCGTCGTCGGGCATGCGTGCGTCGAGGAGACGTTCTCGAGGCTGTACGCCCACGAGTTGCGCTGGAGCTGCACGATTCGCGCGGCGGACCGGCTCGGTCATGCGGGCTCGGTGCTGATGCACCCGGTGCCGCTCGCGCTGCTGGCGCTGCTGTTCTCGGGCGGCACGGCCGCCGCGTGCGCGCTGGCGGTCGCGGCGCTCGCCGCGCGGGTGCTGCTGATGCTGAGAACGAGCCGTGCAACCGGCGCGGGGCTGCGCGGCGCAATCTGGCTGCCGTTCGTCGATCTCCTGCAGTTCTTCGTGTTCGTGTCGAGCTTCTTCTCGTCGCATGTCGTGTGGCGCGGCACGCGCTTTCGCGTGAACCGGGAAGGGCTGTTGTCGGCGGCGAGCGAATCATGACGACGCAGACGAACCCCGGAGGCGACGCAGCCCGGAACGTCGCGCGCAGCGACGCGCGGCTTCGGCGCGCGGGGCAGGCCGCGGCGCTGGGCGGGCTGGCGCTCGCCGTATGGCTGATCTGGCGCGAGCATCCGCTGGACATCCTGCATCGCCTGCAGATTGCCGGCGCCGGATTGCTGCTCGCGGCGCTGGCCCACCTCCTGCCGATGCTCGCGAATGCGTGGGACTGGCGGATGCTGATCCGCGGCCCGCGCCGGCCGTCGTTCGCGACGATGCTGAAACTCGTGTGGATTCGCGAGTCGATCGACGGGCTGCTGCCGGTCGCGCGGATCGGCGGCGAGATCGTGTCGTTCGGCATGCTGCGACAGGCGGGCGTGCGGCCGGCGACGGCCGTGGCCAGCCTCGTCGCCGACATGCAGCTGACGCTGATCAGCCAGCTGGTGTTCGCGCTGGTCGCGATCGGCTACGTGCTCGGGCACGTCTCGTCCGATGCCGCCCGGGTGGCCGGGAACCTCGCGATCGGCATGGCCGCGCTGGTGCCGGTGCTGCTGCTGTTCGCGCTGGTGCAGCATGCGCGGCCGTTCGAGCGCGCGATGCGCGTGCTGAACCGCGTCACGAGCGGGAAGGTGGTGGCGCTCGTCGGCGAATCGGCACGTACCGATCAGTCGATCCGGATGATCTGGAGAAAGACCGGCATCGTCGTGCGCTACCTCGCGATCTGGCAAACCCTGCAGTTCGTGGGTTACGCGCTGGAAATCTGGCTCGCGCTGGTCTTTCTCGGCGCGGAGCCGACCTTCGCGCAGGCGCTCGCGATCGAGGCGCTGATCCAGCTCGTGAGCAGTATCGCGTTCCTGATGCCGGGCGGCCTCGGCGTGCAGGAGGGCGGCTTCGTGCTGATCGGCGGCCTCCTCGGGTTCGATCCGCCGACGTGTCTCGCCCTGGCCGGCGCCCGCCGCGTGCGCGACCTGCTGTTCTATCTGCCGGGCCTGCTCGCGTGGCAGTGGGCGGCCGGTTCGGCGAACCGGCCGGGCGGAACGAAACGCGCGTCGTTGCCCATCGGCGAATCCGCGCGGCCGCATTGATGCGGCCGCGCAGCCCGTGCCCGCGCGGGCGGCGGCGCGGGAATCAGCGCCGTTCGTCGGCGAGATGGCTGCGGATCACGTCCGCGAACGACGTGTCGCCCTTCAATCCGAGGGCTTCCGCGCGCGACGTATCCCAGCGGCCCGGCCAGCTGCCGACGATCTTCTCGACGCGCTCGTCGGGCACATGGCGGATCAGCTTCACGACTTCGTCGCCCGCGACTTCGCGCAGCGCCGCGATCATTTCGTCGACCGATACCGACAGGCCGGGCAAATTGATCACGCGCTTGTTGCCGAGCTTCGCGCTGTCGATTTCGCAGCCCGCGACGAGCGCTTCGATCGCGCCGCGCGGCGACAGCAGCCACAGCCGCGTCGAACCCGGCACCGGGCACACGCTTTCCTCGCCGTTCAGCGGCTCGCGGATGATGCCGCTCGCGAACGACGATGCGGCCGCGTTCGGGCGGCCAGGCCGCACGCTGATCGTCGGCAGCCGCAGCACGCGGCCGTCGACGAAACCGCGCCGCGCGTAGTCGCACAGCAGCAGCTCGGCGATCGCCTTCTCGGCGCCGTAGGACGATTGCGGGTTCAGCGCGGTGTCGTCCTGCACGACGTCGGGAAGCGTGCCGCCATACACCGCGACCGAGCTCGTGAACACGACGCGCGGCCGGTGGCCACGGGCGCGGCACACTTCGAGCAGCGCGCGCGACGCGTCGAGGTTGATCCGCATGCCGAGATCGAAATCGGCCTCGGCCTGCCCGCTGACGATTGCCGCGAGGTGGAAGATCGCGCCGGTTTGCGTGTCGATCGCGCGTTCGAGCACCGCGCGATCGGCGATGTCGCCGACGATCGACGTCACGCGCGCATCGCCGAAATCGCTGCCTTCGACGACGTCGAGCAGCACCAGCTCGCCGATCTTCTCGCTGCGGCCGTCGGGACCGCTCAGTTCGCCGCGCTCGAGCAGCTTGCGCGCCAGACGCTGGCCGAGAAAGCCGGCGCCGCCGGTGATCAGTACTTTCATGTTCGTTACCTTCCGAGGAATGCGTGAATTAGCGGGAACAGGCCCTGAGCCAGCCGAGCCCTTCCGACGTGCCGGCCTTCGGGCGGTACTCGCAACCGATCCAGCCGTCGTAGCCGAGCGTGTCGATCAGCTCGAACAGATACGGGTAGTTGAGTTCGCCGAGATCCGGCTCGTGGCGGTCGGGTACGCCCGCGATCTGGATATGGCCGATGCCCGCGAAATCGCGCCGGAGCTTCGTCGCGAGATCGCCTTCGACGATCTGGCAGTGGTAGCAGTCGAACTGCACCTTCAGGTTCGGCGCGCCGACTTCCGCGCGGATCGCCTGCGCGTCGTCCTGACGGCTCAGGAAATAGCCGGGCATGTCGCGCTGGTTGATCGGCTCGATCAGGATCGTGATGCCGTGCGCAGCAGCGGCCTGCGCGGCATGGCGCAGGTTCGACAGGTAGGTGTCGCGATGGCGCGCACGGTCGGCGCCCGGCGGCACCATTCCGGCCATCACGTGCAGCTTCCGGTTGCCGAGCACGCGTGCATAGTCGAGCGCCTGGTCGATGCCGCGCCGGAACTCGTCCTCGCGGCCCGGCAGCGATGCGGTGCCGCGTTCGCCCGCGGCCCAGTCGCCGGGCGGCGCGTTGAACAGCGCCTGTTCGAGGTGGTGCGCGTCGAGGCGCGCGCGGACGTCCTCGGCGGCAAAGTCGTACGGGAACAGGTACTCGACGGCCTTGAAGCCGTCGTAGGCGGCAGCGGCGAAGCGTTCGAGGAACGCGTGCTCGGTGTACATCATCGAGAGGTTGGCGGCGAAGCGTGGCATGGCAGCGGGTCCTGTGAATGAATGGGGCGGGGCATGTGCTGCCCCGCGTCGAATGGCAACTCGGCGGTTCAGCGGTTCACGAGTTTCGCGGGCGTGAGCCACACGGCGATCGCGCCGATCACGAGCATCGCGGCCAGCACGTACATGCCGGACGCCGTGCTGTGCGTGACGTCCTTCAGGTAGCCGATCACGTACGGGCTCGCGAACCCGGCGAGGTTGCCGACCGAGTTGATGATCGCGATCCCGGCGGCGGCCGCGGAGCCCGCGAGGAACGCGGTCGGCAGCGACCAGAACAGCGGTGCGCAGGTCAGCACGCCGCCCGCCGCGAGCGACAGGAACACGATCGACACCGCCGTATTGTGCGAGTACGACGCGGCGACGGCAAACCCGACCGCGCCCATCAGCGCGGGCACGATCAGGTGCCAGCGGCGTTCGCGGCGCTTGTCCGCGCTGTGGCCGAACAGGTTCATCACGACGATCGCGACGAGGAACGGGATCGCGGACAGCAGGCCGATCTGCAGCGCATCGGTGATGCCGGTCGACTTCACGAGCGTCGGCATCCAGAACGTGAGGCCGTACTGGCCCGTGACGAACGCGAAGTAGATCAGCGACATCCACCACATGCGCGGGTCGGCGAACACGGCCTTCAGCGAGTGGCCGTGCTGCTGCTGTTCCTGCGGCTGCGCGGCGATCTCGTCCTCCAGCAGTTGTTTCTCGCGTTCGTCGAGCCACTTCGCGCCGCGGATGCTGTTGTCGAGATACAGGATCGTCGCGATGCCGACGAGCACGGCCGGCACGGCTTCGATCATGAACATCCATTGCCAGCCGTGGAAACCCGAGCCACCGTGGAAGCGCTCCATGATCCAGCCCGACAGCGGGTTGCCGAAGATGCCCGACACGGGAATCGCGGACATGAACACCGCGATGATCTTCGCGCGGCGATGCGACGGGAACCAGTACGTGAGATACAGGATCACGCCGGGATAGAAGCCGGCTTCCGCGAGGCCGAGCAGGAAGCGCAGCACGTAGAACTGCGTCGGCGTCTGCACGAATGCGAACAGCCCGGACAGCAGGCCCCACGTGATCATGATCCGCGCGATCCAGATGCGTGCGCCAATGCGGTGCATCAGCATGTTGCTTGGCAGTTCGAACAGAAAATAGCCAAGGAAGAAGATGCCGGCGCCGAGCCCGAACACGGTTTCGCTGAACGCGAGATCCTGCGACATCTGCAGCTTCGCGAAGCCGACGTTCACGCGGTCGAGATACGCGACCACGTAGCAGAGCATCAGGAACGGCACGATGCGCCAGAACACTTTCTTGTAGGTGCGGTCGAGTTCCGCGGCATGGGCGGGCGCGGCGGGCGAGCGGCCAGCGGCCGCGTCGAGAGCAGTCATCGTCGTCTCCAGGATGTTGTGTGCCGGCGGCGCGTACGCCGCCGGATCGTTGCGTGTGCTGACGGAAGGGCCCGCGCACACGGCGGGCATGGGAATCGTTGCGGGGTACGTCGCTACCAGCGCGCGCCGAAGCTGGCGCGCAATTCGTCGAGCGCGGCCTCGTCGAGCGGTTCGGGTTTCGGGTTCGTCATCAGCCACAGCCGCGCCGTTTCCTCGAGTTCTTCGAGCGCATACGACGCGTGCGACACCGATGGCCCCCACATCACCGGGCCGAGGCGGTCGAGCAGCACGCCGCGCACCTGGTCGGCGAGCGCCGCGACTTCCGCGGCGACGCCCGGATCGCCGGGGCGGCGGTAGCGGATCAGCGGAATGTGGCCGACCTTCATCACGTAGTACGGCGTGATCGGCGGCAGCACGTCGGTGTCGCGCCATACGCCCGCGAGCGTCAGCGCGACGAGGTGCGTCGAATGGGTGTGGACGACGCCGTTCGCTTCGGCATTGCGCGCGTAGATGCCGCGATGCAGTGCGAGCGTCTTCGACGGCTTGCCGCCCGATACGGGCTGGCCGTCGAGGCCGACCTTCGCGATGTCGTTCGGGTCGAGCCGGCCGAGGCACGCGTCGGTCGGCGTGATCAGCCAGCCGTCGGGCAGCCGCGCGCTGATGTTGCCGGCACTCCCGACCGCGTGGCCGCGCGCGTACAGGCTGGCGCCGACGACGCAGATCTCCTCGCGCAGTTTCGCTTCGTCGCTCATCGTGCGGCTCCGTCCAGCGCGCGCAGCGCCTTGTCGAAAAAGTCCGTGGTGCCGAAGTTGCCGGACTTCAGCGCGAGGCCGAGCGGCGCCGCGTCGATGGTGGCCGTCGCCGGCACGCCCGGATCGATCTGCGCGCCGATCTGCAGCGACTTCACGTCGAGCGCCTGCACGACCGCGCCGGACGTCTCGCCGCCGGCGACGACGAACTTGCGCACGCCGAGATCGCGCAGCCCGCGCGCGATCGCCGCGAGCGTGGCTTCGACGAGATGGCCGGCCGCGTCGACGCCGAGTGCTTGTTGTACGGCCTTCACTTCGTCAGGCGTCGCGGTCGCGTAGATCAGCACGGGCTGCGGCAGGTGCGTGCGCGCGAACGCGAGTGCCTGGTCGACGACGGGTTCGCCGCGCGATGCCGCGAGCGGATCGATGCGGAAGCTCGGCCGCGTGGCGCGCCATGCGGCGACCTGCGCGTTGGTGGCCTTCGATGCACTGCCGGCGAGCACCGCCGACAGGCCGTCGATACGCGGCAGCGACGCCGCGTTGTCGCGCTCGGGTAGTTGCTCCGCGCGGCGGAAATTCGCGGGCAGGCCGAGCGCGATGCCCGAGCCGCCGGTGACGAGCGGCAGGCCCGCGCAGGCTTCGCCGAGCACGTAGAGGTCGCGGTCCGACAGCGCGTCGGCGATCGCGAATCGTGCGCCTTCCGCACGCAACTGGTCGATCCGCGTGCGCACGGCGGCCGCGCCCAGCGCGATCGTGTCGTAGCGGATCAGGCCGACGGGCGACTTCGTTTGCCGCTGCAGCACGCGCACGAGGTTCGCGTCCTTCATCGGCGTGAGCGGATGGTTTTCCATGCCCGATTCGTTCAGCAGCACGTCGCCGACGAACAGGTGGCCGCGATAGATCGTGCGGCCGTTCTCGGGGAACGCCGGGCACGCGATCGTGAAGCCGCCGCCGGCCGCATCGAGCAGCGCATCGGCGACGGGCCCGATGTTGCCCGCGTCGGTCGAATCGAACGTCGAGCAGTACTTGAAGAAGAATTGCCGGCAGCCTTGCTCGCGCAGCCATGCGTAGGCGGCGAGCGATTGCGCGACGGCGTCGGCCGCGGGGATCGTACGCGACTTCAGCGCGACGACGATTGCGTCCGCATCGATCAGCGTGTCGACTGCGGTGCCGTCGGCGGGCACGCCGATCGTCTGCACGGTGCGCATGCCGCTTTTGACGAGCATGTTCGCGAGATCGGTCGCGCCGGTGAAATCGTCGGCGATGCAGCCGAGCAGGGGACGGGAAACGGGAGCGGTCATGGCGGGTACGTCGTTCGAATCAGCGGGCGGGCGGCAGCGTGATGCCGGGGAAGGTCTTGATCACGGCGGAATCGTCCTCGCCGCCGTGGCCGGCGCTCGACGCGCTCATGAACATCTGGTGCGCGGTGGCCGACAGCGGCAGCGGGAACTTGCTGCGGCGCGCGGTATCGAGCACGAGGCCGAGATCCTTCACGAAGATGTCGACGGCCGACAGCGGCGTGTAGTCGCCGTTCAGGATGTGCGGCACGCGGTTCTCGAACATCCACGAATTGCCGGCGCTGTGCGTGATCACGTCGTACAGCGCGTCGGCATCGACGCCTTCGCGCAGGCCCAGCGCCATCGCCTCGGCCGCCGCGGCGATATGCACGCCGGCCAGCAACTGGTTGATGATCTTCACCTTCGAGCCGATGCCGTGCGCATCGCCGAGGCGATAGACCTTGCCGGCGATCGCGGCGAGCACGTCCTCGCAGCCCGCGTACGCGGCGGCCGGGCCCGACGTCATCATCGTCATCTCGCCGGAGGCCGCGCGCGCGGCGCCGCCGGACACGGGCGCATCGAGCATCTGCAGGCCGGCGGCCTCGATGCGTGCGCCGAGCGCCACCGCGAATTCAGGCGCGACGGTCGCGCTGGCGATCACGACGCCGCCCGGCTTCATCGCCGCGACCGCGCCGTGCGCGCCGAACAGCACCGTTTCGGTCTGCGCGGCATTGACGACGAGCGTGACGACGACGTCGCACAACGCGCCGAGTTCGGCCGGCGTCGCGCACGCGATGCCGCCTTCGGCCGCGAATGCCTGCAGCACGGTGTCGCGCACGTCGCATGCGTGCACGCGCAGGCCGGCGCGCAGCAGCGAGCGGGCGACGCCGAGGCCCATCGCGCCGAGGCCGATGACTCCAACATTTCGTGACATGGTCAACCTTGATCGATTCGGGAGAGGTTCGTGACAGCGCCGCCGCCGGTAACGGCCGCGGCCGCCGGCTTCAGCAGATGCCGGCTTCCGCGAGACGGCGGGCGGCGTTGTACATATGCGTGCGTGCCGCGTTGCGCGCGGCCATCGGGTCGCGCGCGCGGATCGCGTCGGCGATCGCCGCGTGTTCGTCGCGCACCTGGCGCGAGAAGTCCTCGCGCGTCGCTTCGTTGCGCCGCGTGACCTTCACGCCGGCTTCGAGGTACTGGTTCAGGAACTGCAGCGTCTTCAGGAAATACGGGTTGCCGGTGACGGCCGCGATCGTGCGGTGGAACGCGACGTCTTCCGCGACGCCGTCGCGCCCTTCGGCCACGGCCTCGTCGATCTTGCGCAGCGCATCGTCGATGTCGGCCATGTCTTCGTCGGTGTGGTGCAGGGCCGCTTCGGCCGCGACCTCGGCCTCGATCGCACGGCGCACCGCGAGCAGGTGCGGCAGCGAGGTGGCCTCGACCGCTTCCGCATAGTCGATCCGCAGCGGCCGGATCGCGCCGTGCTGGTTCACGTACACGCCGCTGCCCTGGCGCGGCTCGACCACGCCTTCGTTCTTCAGCCGCGAGATCGCCTCGCGGATCACGGTACGGCTCACGCCGAATTCCTGCGCGAGCACGGCCTCCGTCGGCAGCTTGCCGGTGGCCGAGAAGCTGCCGACTTCGATCTGCTTGAGCAGTTGCTGCGCGACATGGTCGCTCATCGCGCGGGCGGGAATTTTCTCGAACATGGTGCTCTGGTTTGTAAGGTTATGTGGTCATCATACAAATTTGAGCGCGACGAAGCATCCGGGATAACCCTCGATCAACGGAGGGCAACGTCGGTCAAATCAATTGAAACCGGTTCCATTTGAAGGGAAATCGGTGCGATCGACTATCGCTTTGCGGTGGGTCAGCCGGGCGGGAAAGGGCAGTGCGGGTGCGTCGGCCGTCAGTCGGCGATGTCCTCGACGGAGTCGTCCGTCGCATCGGCCGTCGCGCCGGCTTCCGCCACTTCCCCGCCACGCTCCCGATAAGTCGCCGGCGGCACGCCGAACTGCTTGCGGAACTCGCGCCCGAGGTGCGACGCATCGGCGAACCCGCAGCTCGACGCGATATCCGCCACCGTGCGGTCGGAACTGGTCAGCAGCCACGCGGCCGTGCGCAGCCGCACCTGTTTCGCGAATGCCTGCGGGCTCTTGCCCGTTTCGGCCTTGAACAGCCGCTCGAGCTGCCGCGTCGACAGGTCGAGCTTGTTCGCGAGCTCGTCGAGCGACAGCGCCCGCCCGACATGCTGTTCCATCAGGAGAATCGCGCGCTTGACCTTCGGGTGCGTCGCCGGCTCGAGGCCCGGCGGATGCGGCTGCGGGGCGTTCCCTTTCTGCATCTCGCCGACCAGCAGGATGCGCAGCGCCTTCTGCACGGTCGCGTGATCGAAATGGCGCAGCAGGATCGCGG
>JABLTH010020361.1_pt1 | contig 27073 bp, 19 predicted proteins | sample 7875711 | NCBI WGS metagenome assembly JABLTH01 (sample SAMN14941262, study PRJNA633318) | bioreactor metagenome | isolation source: bioreactor | place: China | collected 2019-03-05 | reverse complement strand
GGCTCCAGGATGCAGCCAGCGATCGCGAAACGCGCGCCGCCAGCCGCTACGAGACGGCGCTCGGCTAGGCGTCGAGCGCACGCCCGGGCCGCCTTGACACTACCTGGGTACGACTCTCTTCCATGGCCGGCGTGCCCCGCCGGCAGAGATCTCCCGCCCGTTGGTTCCGACAACAACAATAACAACAGCGTGTTCATACCGCACTCGCCGGGATGGTCGGCTCTACGGCAGGCGATCGCCGGTGAAATTGCGATGCATGCGGCGGCAGCACCCGCCTGAGCGGTGCAATGGTGTCCGGGGCCGGGTCCGTGGCCGGGCTGGGGCGCCGCATCATCCAAGTACTTGCTTTGCCAGGTACCGCGAGAGCCCGATCTGTGGCGCCTTACGCCGGACAGGCCTTCCCCGCCACCGAGCCATTCGCCCGGCCAACAAAAAACGCCCCGCACAAGCGGGGCGTTTTTCCAGGCACCGGCAGCCCTCACTGCGACAACCGCATCACCTTCAGCGCCGGATCGGCCGCGATGGCCGCTTCGGAGAACGGCAGCCGGTTCCAGTGCTTGCCCGAGTACGCACGCATCTGGTCGAACGCGTGCGGCGAGGCGTGGTCGGTCGATTCGCCGTAGGTGAGGATGGCGTCGGCGACCGGGCCCTGGTCGTCGAAGGTCACGGTCTGGATGTAGCTGGTGCCGAAATACACCGGCAGCCCCTTCGGCCCGATCGGCAGGGTTTGCAGCTTGTTGAGCACGCCTTCGTATTCCTCGCCGCCGTGCAGGGCGATGGAGCCGTCCGGTGCGTGCGCGGCCTGTACCGTGCCCAGCGGCGCATCCAGCGCGAAGCCCGCCTTGCGCACCGCGCCCACGGCTTCCTTCAGCGCCTTGAACACCGCCGTGCGTACCGTCGCGTCGTTCATGCGCAGGCCGCGCGGCGTGTGGACCGGGTCGGCCGGGTCGAACTCGACGGCGTGCACCTGCGCGATGTCCTTGGCGCGCATCCAGAACTCGCGGAACAGGTGCGCGGCGCGGGCGTCGGCGTTGCTGGTGCGGTTCCACTGGCCGAGGGCGGCGCAGCCGTCGCGCACGTCGGCATCCGGGGCCGGCGTGGCCTTGCATGCCGCGAGCAGGTCGCCCAGCACCAGTTGTCCCGCCAGGTTGGCATTGCTGAAGATCATCGCCTGCAGGTTCGGCAGGTCGATGCGGTTGCCGGGCAGTCCGTCGGTGCCGGCCAGGCGGCGGCCGATCTCGATCAGGCCGATGCGCGTGCGCAGCCGCTGCGGTACGTCGACCGAGCCCATCACCGGCGAGAAGCCGGTCAGTTTCTGCGCGGGGTTGGTCAGCCAGGAGCTGTCATTGCTGTTGGCGACGTAGTCGTCGCGCTCGAGCACCGGCATGCGCGCGGGCGCCACCAGCCCGGGTACCGGCGAAGCCGGATCGACCTGCCAGTTGCAGGTGCCGCGCGAGCCGTCGAGCAGCACCAGGCCCGCGTCCTTGAAGAGTTTGCCGGCCAGCGGCGACGGGGCACAGCGCTGGAGCTCCGCGGCCGGTACGTCCGGCGTGGTCGACACGTCGGCGAACAGCGCGCGGCCGTTGCGGTCGGTGGCGATGGTGTTGACCCAGGGAATGCCCAGGTTGCCGATGGCCTGGCGGATGCCGGCCACGTCCCGGGCCTGCCCGATATGCAGCCAGCTGTCGACCGAGCGCGTGTTGTTGCGGTTGGCGTCGCGCAGGGCGTAGGCCTTCTGCGTGGTCCACGGCATGCCGCCGCTCGGCATCGACAGCACCGGGCCGTAGATGGTGTCGTAGAAGGTGTGCGTGCGGCGCTCGAGGCGGCCGTCCGGCAGCTTCACGTCGAAGGCGACCGTGCGGGTGGTCATCTTGTGCGGCGTGCCGTCGACCAGGTAGGTGGTCGGGTCGCCTTCGGTCAGCTTCAGTTCGAACAAGGTGAAGCGGCGGCCGGTGGAGACGGTGTGCGTCCACGCCACGTCCTTGTTGAAGCCGATGCTCACCACCGGGAAGGCCGCGATCGAGGCGCCCATCACGTCGAGCTTGCCGGGCACCGTCAGGTGGACCTGGTAGAAGCGGTTGGTGGTCGTCCACGGGAAGTGCGGATTGCCGAGCAGCACGCCGCGCCGGTTGGCGGTGGCGTCAGCGCCGAAGGCCCAGCCGTTGGAGCCGATCGGCATGTCGCGCAGCTGCAGTTCGCGGTCCAGCGCCACGGTGTCGACGGCCTGCGGCGGAATCTCGCGCTCGGCCACCGGCGTGCGGCCCGGCGGCTGCGCGGCGACGATGCCCGCCAGCATGGCGCCGGCGCTGGCCTGGATCGCCTTCTCTTCGCCCATGCGCATCATGTCGCCCAGCGTGAGCGGACGCACCCAGGCGGCATTGCGGCAGGCAGCCGGGAAGTTGGCGGGCGGCGTGTCCTTGAGATAGCGGTTGAAGCCGGCGATGTAGCCGCGCAGCAGCTCGCGCGCCTCGGGCGACATCTGCGCATAACCGGCGCGCAGGCCGTCCTCGTCGAAGATGCCCTTGAAGAAGGCGTCCGACTGCAGGTTGGGGATCGGCTTGAACGAGACCGTCACGGTGCCCTCGGGCCCGAAGGTCTTCGAGCGCTCGCCGTTGACGGTGACCACCTGGTCGGCCAGCAGGCACAGGTTGTCCTGCGCGTAGGCATAGGCCATGCCATAGCCGAGGCTGGCGTAGTCGTTGGCGCGGATGTGCGGAATGCCGAAGCCGGTGCGGCGGATCTCGGCGGACAGGCCGGTGTCGCTGAGCGACCCCCAGCGGCCATCGGTGGAACTGGCGCAGCCGGCCAGCGCCGCGAGCGCGGCCATGGCGAGCGTGCCGCGCAGCGCGAATCCCTGCATCATGCGTTGTCTCCTGTTGTCGGTCTTGTCTTGTGTCGCTCTAGTCTTGCGGCGGCGCGCAGGCGCAGCCACCGCCGTATCGTCGACTGGGGCCCGCCCGGAGGAAAGAGGTATTCCCGCCAGAGTTGGGGTCAATCCCGCCACGCAGGAGGCCTCCGCACCGCCTCCCCCTATACTCTGCGGCATGCCGACCATCGACCTGCTGACCTTTCCCGACGCCGGCCTCTCCACGCTGGCGACCGTCGCCGACACCCTCGGCGTGGCCAATGCGCTCGCCTCCATGCATGCCGGCAAGCGTGCCGATGCCGCCAGCCCGGTGTTCGGGTGGCGGCTGGTCGCGCGCGACCCGGCCCGCTGGCAGGCCGCCGCCGAGACCCTGGCCTGCCGCTGCCAGCCGCTGCCGGCAGACGACGCCGCGCTGGGCGACGCGCTGGTCGTCCCGCCCCTGCATTTCGACCACATCAGCACGCTGGAGCATCGCCTGGCCCTGCTGGAGTGGGAACGCGCCACCATCCGGCGCTACCTGGACGCCGGCAGGCTGGTGGCCTCGTCCTTCACCGGCGTGGCGCTGCTGGCCGGCGCGCTGCCCGCCGGCCGGCGCCTGACGGTGACGTGGCTGATCGCCGGCTGGCTGCACGGCAACTACCCGCAGCTGAAGGTGGTGGCGGAGCAGGCCATCGTCAGCAGCGGCAACGTGCTGACGGCGCGCGCGATGGAGCACGGCGTGGCGCTCACGCAGCGCCTGGTCGGCCGCCTGGCCGACACCCGGCTGGCACGCACCCTCGGCCAGGCCGTGCTCGACCACCCGTCGCGCGGCGAGTCCACCGCCATCTGGCTGCGCAGCAAGCCCGCCATCCGCACCAGTGTGGTACTGCGGGCGCGGCGCTACCTGCAGCAGCACCTGCACGAGCCGTTCGACCTGGCCAGGCTGGCCGCCGCCGCCTCGACCAGCGAGCGGACGCTGCTGCGGCATTTCACCAAGACCCTGGGCACCTCGCCGCTGCAATTGCTGCACCGGCTGCGCGTGGAGCGCGCCTGCCACCTGCTGGAAGTCAGCACGCTGAGCCTGACGGCAATCGCCGAACAGTGCGGTTATCACGACATGTCCGCCTTCCGGCGCCTGATCCGGCGCCACACCGGCCAGCCGCCGGGCGCCCACCGGCGCGCGCATTCGGTGCGCGCCGAGCTGCGCGGCTGAGGGGCGGGGCGCTGCACAGCGCGCTCCCGTCTTCCCCACCCCCTGATCAGGGAAACCTATAAGCCAGAACTACCCGGACGGGTGGGACCGGGCCGGCCGCCCGCTGCCTACACTGCAGGCACAACGATAAGCCACCGGAGACAGCCATGACCGACCACCCCGCCCGCCACGGTCCCTGAGCGGCCGCCCCGCGCCGGCCGCAGCGCCGGCTGCCTGACGCACCAGACGTACCGCTTGCCACCTGCCACGCGCTCCGCCTTCGCGCCGGAGCGAAGGCGTCCTTTTGCTCCTCGAAAAGCGAGACTGCGCATGAGCACCTCATACGATCCCGACCCCGCCGCCGGCACGCCGCCGGCGCCTGCCCACGCCGGCGCGGCGCGGAAGCTGCTGATCAACATCGACAACGGCGGCACCCTCACCGACATCTGCGTGATGGGCGGCGGCGAGGTGGTCCGCACCAAGACGCTGACCACGCCGCACGACCTGTCCCAATGCCTGTTCGACGGCCTGCGCAAGGCCTCGGAAGCCGTCTACGGCCACGAGGACCTGGAAGCCTTGCTGCTGTCCACGGCCGCCATCCGCTATTCCACCACGCAGGGCACCAACGCCCTGGTCGAGCGCAAGGGGCCGCGCCTGGGCCTGGTGGTGGGCGGCACGCTGTCGGTCGCGCAGGTGCGCGCCGCCGACGGCGCCGCCGCGCTGTTCGACAGCGTGCTCGGCGACCGTGCCGTGGCGCTGCCGAGCGGCCTGCAGGACGATGCGCTGGACGACGAAGCGGTGCGCCAGGTCGGCGAGCTGGCGGCGGCGGGGGCCAACCGCCTGGTGGTGGCGATCGGCGGCCCGCGCCGCGCCGCCCTGGAGCAGCAGATCAAGCGCAAGCTGCTGCGCACCTTCCCGCCGCACCTGCTGGGCGCGCTGCCCATCCTCTACGCCCACGAAGTGGCCGACGACGCGGACGACGCCCGCCGTACCTGGACCGCGCTGCTCAACGCTTTCCTGCACCCGGCCATGGAGCGCTTCCTGTACAGCGCCGAGCAGAAGCTGCGCGAGGCGCGCGCGCAGAGCCCGCTGCTGGTCTTCCGCAACGACGGCCTGGCCGGGCGGGTGGCCAAGACCATCGCGCTGAAGACCTACAGCTCGGGGCCGCGCGGCGGCATGGAGGGCACGCGCGTGCTGGCCGCGCACTACGGCTTCGGCCACCTGCTGTCGATGGACATCGGCGGCACCACCACGGACATCGGCCTGGTCGATGCCGACGGCGTGCGTGCCGACCGGCGCGGCCGCGTCGAGGGCGTGGCCACGGCCTTCCCCCTGTGCGACGTGGTCAGCGCGGGCGTGGGGGGCAGTTCCATCCTGCGCGCCGACGGCGAGGCGATCCGCGTGGGGCCCGACAGCGTGGGCAGCGCGCCCGGACCGGCCTGCTTCGGGCTGGGCGGCACGCTCGCCACCATCACCGACGCCTTCCTGCTGTCCGGCCTGCTCGATCCGGATTCCTTCTTCGGCGGCAAGCTGCGCCTGGACCAGGAGCGTGCCCGGCAGGCCGTGCACACCCATATCGCCGATCCGCTGCGCATGGGCGGCCAGGAGGCCATCGCGGCGATGGAAGCGGCCTGGGTGGCCAAGGTGGCCGACAGCCTCAAGGCCTATGCAGAGATCCGCCCGGACACCACGCTGGCGGCCTTCGGCGGCGCCGGCGCGCTGGTGGCCTGCCGCGTGGCCGAGGCGATCGGCGTGCGCCAGGTGCTGATCCCGGGCCTGGCAGCCGTGTTCTCGGCCTACGGCATCGGCTTCTCGGACGTCGGCCACACCGTGTCGGCGCCGCTGGCGCAGGCCAGCGACGCCGCCCTGCAGGAGGCCGCGACGGTCCTGCGTGCGCAGGCCGAGCGCGCCATGTTCGGCGAGGACGCCGCCATCGACGACTGCGCGCTGCGCTACACCCTCGAAGCAGTGACGGCCGACGGCGAGGTCCAGGCCCATGCGCTGCCGGACGGCGCGGCCCGGACGCTGCCGCGTGGCCTGCCCGTGGGCGCGGCACTGTCGCTCTCGCTGACGGCGGTCAAGCCGATGGACCGCCCCGCCATGACGGGGCGCTTCGGCGGCACCAGCCAGCCGGCCGTGCCCGGTGGCAGCCGCCGCGTGGCCGTGGGCGGTCGCGAGTCCGAGCTGCCGCTGTACCGCGTGGAAGACCAGCCCAAGGGCGTGGCGGTGCGCGCCGCCGGTCCCGCGGTGCTGGAGGAAGCCTTCTTCACCGGCCGCATCGATGCCGGCTGGACCTTCGAAATCAACGCCAGCGGCGACATCCTGCTCAGCCGCGGCACGGAGAGCGTGCAATGAACGTCCTGATCACCGAGACCCTGCGCATCAACCTCGACAGCGAGCAGTGGGAGTGCCGCCGCTGCGGCCATGTGCACGGCAGCGCGCGCGACAACTACAAGCGCGGCCTGCTGGTGTACGACCGCGATCCGCGCGAGATCCACAAGCCGCTGCTGGATACGCGCCTGTACGCCCGCACCTATTCGCCCGATCCCGACTGGTGCCGCATCCTGGAGTACTACTGCCCCGACTGCGGCACGCTGGTGGAGGCCGAATACCTGCCGCCCGGCCATCCGCCGCTGCACGACATCGAACTCGACATCGACGCCCTCAAGGCGCAGTGGAAGGACCGCCCCGAGATGCAGGAGCCCGCGCAGGCGCCCGACCTGGCGCTGGAGCGCGTCAAGCTGCAGCGTGCGCTGCACGCCGCCGCGCACCATCCGCGCCACCTCGGTGCGCCGGCGGACGCCGGCTCCGCGCCTTCCACGCCCGATACCCCCACCCCCTGACCCGACCACGGAGCCACAGATGAAACGCGTTTCCGTCGACATTGGCGGCACCTTCACCGACTGCTTCGTCGCCTGGGGCGAGCAGTGCGTGGAAGGCAAGGCCCTCACCACGCACCACAACCTCGCCGTGGGCTTCAACGACGCGCTGGCCGATGCCTGCCGGCAGCTCGCGCTGACGCCCCAGCAGCTGCTGCCCGAGGTGGACTCGGTGCGCTACGCCACCACGCTGGGCACCAACGCGCTGATCGAGCGCAAGGGCCCGCGCGTGGGCCTGCTGGTCACCACCGGTTTCAAGCACACCGTACCGCTGTCGCGTGCACGCGGCTATGGCGAGGGCTTGAGCGAGCCGGAGCAGATGGACATCCCGAACGCCGCCCGCCCCGATGCCCTGGTTCCCATCCCGATGATCCGCGAGGTGCGCGAGCGCGTCGACTACCTGGGCCAGGTGTTCTGGGCGCTGGACGAAGACGATGTGCGGCTGCGCATCCGCGAGCTGGTCGACGCCGGCGCCCAGGCGCTGGTGGTCATGTTCACCAACAGCGTGGTCAACCCCGCGCACGAACTGCGCGTGCGCGAGATCTTCCTGGAGGAATACCCGGCCCACATGCTGGGCGCGGTGCCGGTGCTGCTGTCGCACCAGGTGGTGGGGCGCAAGGGCGAGTACGCGCGCGCCACCTCCACCATCGTCGACGCCTTCCTGCACCAGATCATGTATCACGGCCTGGGCACGCTCGAACTCAACCTGCGCCAGCAGGGCTACCTCAAGCCGATGCTGGTCAACCACAATTCGGGCGGCATGGCCCAGCTCAACTCCACCGATGCGCTGCAGACGGTGCACTCGGGGCCGGTTTCCGGCATCGCCGCCAGCGAGTACCTGGCGGCCGCGGCCGAGCTGGGCAATGTGGTGGCCACCGACATGGGCGGCACCAGCTTCGACATCGGCATCGTGGTGCAGGGCGGGCTGAAGTTCTATGACTTCAACCCGGTGATCGACCGCTGGCTGGTCAGCGTGCCGATGGTGCACCTGGTGGCGCTGGGCGCCGGCGGCGGCTCCATCGCGCGCTACGAGCGCATGTACAAGACCGTGGAGATCGGGCCGCAGTCGGCCGGTTCCGATCCCGGTCCGGCCTGCTATGACCGCGGCGGCCAGCATCCCACCGTGACCGATGCCGACCTGCTGCTGGGCTACCTCGACCCGAAGCACTACGCCAACGGCCGCATTCCGCTCAATGTGCGGCGCGCCCGCCAGGTCATGCGCGACGCCCTGTGCGATGAGCTCGGCCTCGACGTGATCGAGGTCGCCAAGCTGGTCAAGAAGCAGGTCGACGCCGCCATGGCCAACGGCATCGCCACCGAGCTGCGCACGCGCGGCTACGAGCCCAAGGACTTCACCGTGCTGGCCTACGGCGGCAACGGTCCGTTGCATGCCTGCGGCATCGCTTCCGCGCTGGGCGTCAGCAAGGTGCTGGCACCGCCGTACTCGTCGACCTTCTCGGCCTGCGGCGCCGGCACCGTGAACCAGATGCACATCCACGAGATGAACACCTGGACCGTGCTGTTCAATCCGAATACGCGCAGCTTCTTCGGCGACTTCGACGCCTTCAACCGCGGCGTCGAGGAACTGGAGCGGCGCGGGCGCGAGGACCTGGTGCGCCAGGGGCTCGACCCGGCACTGATCCGCTACCGGCTGGAGCTGGACATGCGCTACGGCAACCAGCGCGTGCAGACCGCGGTGGTCACGCCGCTGGCGCGGCTGCGCTCGCAGCGCGACGTGCTGCAGCTGATGGAGCTGTTCCACGCGCGCTATGGCGAGCGCTTCGGCGAAGGCTCGCAGAGCCCGGAGACCGGCGTGCGCATCAATACCCTGCGCGTGTGCGCCTATGTCGAGCAGCCCTCGGTCCGCTTCGCCAGCCTGGCCATCCGCGGCGAGCCGCTGGCCCCGCCGGAGCCGGTGGCCTGGCGCGAGTGCCACTTCGTCGGCCACGACGCACCGCTGCAGACCGCGGTGTACGACGACCGCGCGCGCGCCGAAGGCACGCAGATCGATGGCCCCGCCGTGATCACCACGCGCGCCACCACCTACCTGGTCGAACCCGGCTGGACCTACCGCGCCGTGGCGCAGGGCGGTGCCTGGTTCCTGCGCCGGTAGGCGCCGCACGACACCTTGCGCAAGGCCGTGCGCACGACGTCGCACACGATGCATAAGACGATGCAGGCGACGATGCCCACGGCGGCGCACACGACAGAACAGATGGAGACGGAGTTCAGCATGTCACACGAAAGCAATGCCGAAGAGCGCGCCCTGCTCGACAAATTCCTCGCCGACAACACGCTCTTCCTCGGCCCGGATCCCGAGATCATGCGCAACCACAGCGTCCTGCCGCGCTCGCCGCAGGAGGATGCGGTGCTGCGCCGCGGCCTCGATCCGCACCTGGTCCACCATGTGCGCGGCCTGATCAACGCGGCCCTGTCCGAGGCCTTCACCATGGTCAACCAGATGGGCGCCGCCCCGGGCGCCAAGTGGGGTGACCTGGTCACCGCCATCTATACCGCGCAGGGCGACCTGTCGATGATCGCGCCGCACGGCATCATCGCCTTCGCCGCCTGCTGCTTCTACCCGATCCGCTTCATCGTCAAGAACTGGACCAACGACCCGACCGTGGGTGTGCGCGACGGCGACGGCTTCATCCACAACGACGCGCGCTACGGCGGCATCCACAACACCGACCAGTCGATGATGATGCCGCTGTACTACCGCGGCGAACTGGTGTGCTGGCTGTCCTCGACCATCCACGAAGGCGAGAACGGCGCCACCGAGCCCGGTGGCCTGCCGGCCGCGGCGGAGAGCAAGTACGACGAGGGCATCAAGATGCCGCCGTTCAAGATCGTCGAGAACTTCGAGCTCAAGCGCGACCTCGTCACCTTCCTGCAGAACTCGGTGCGCGATCCGCGCCTGCAGCTCGAGGACATGAAGGTCAAGCTGCACGCCGTGCTGCGCCTGCGCGAGCGCATCATCGCCATCCTCGACCAGTACGGCCGCGACGCGCTGATCGGCACGCTGCGCACCCACCTGGAGGATGTCGAGGGCGAGATGCGGCGGCGCATCGGCGAGCTGCCGGATGGCACCACGCGCGTGCTGCAGTTCATGGACTCCACGCTGCGCGAGAACGCGCTGCAGAAGATCTCGTGCGCCATCACCGTCAAGGGCGAGCGCATGACCATGGACTTCCGCGGCTCCTCGCCGCAGTTCCTCAACCGCTCGGTCAACACCAACCTGGCCTCCTTCAAGGCCGCGCTGTGCACCGGCCTGCTGCAGAACATCTGGCCGGACCTGCCGCACACCATGGCGGTGCTGTCGCCCATCGAGATCCTGACCGACCGCAACTCCATCCTCGATGCCGAGGGCGAGATGCCGCAGGCGATGAGCCTGATGCCGCTGTTCAAGGGCTGCGTGGTGTGGACCATCCCGATGAACAAGCTGAGCTACAGCCTGCCGCACCGCTACTCGGCCATCATCGCCTCGCAGTACGACCAGGCCGCCACCTTCATCTATGGCGGCCTGACCCAGCACGGCGACGTCACCGGCAACTTCTGCGCCGACATCAACGGCAACGGCCAGGGCGCGCGCAGCCATGCCGACGGCGAGCACTCGATCTCGCCGGTGTTCGGCTTCATGTGCGATACCGGCGAGCACGAGGTGGCCGAGGAAGACACGCCCATCATCCGGCTCGGCGCCCAGCGCCTGGCCAAGGACCGCATCGGCTGGGGCAAGTACCGCGGCGGCATGGGCTACGAGCAGATCGCGACCGCGCGCGGGTCCGGCCTGTGGGGCTTCATGACCGGTTGCGAGGGCTCCAAGTTCCCGTCGGCGCAGGGCCTGTTCGGCGGCTATTCCTGCCCCAGCTACCAGCTGATGAAGATCAAGGGCATCAATATCTTCGAGGTGCTGAAGGCCGCGCCGAAGACGGTCGAGGTGTTCGACATCGTCGAGCTGATGAACAAGCGGCCGATCCCTGGCGCGCAGTACAGCAGCCACGACATGGGCATGACCTTCGAGCTCTGCAACGAGGGCGAGATCTACATGATCTGCCAGGGCTCGGGCGGCGGCTACGGCGACGTGCTCGAACGCGATCCGGAGCTGGTCATGCAGGACCTGCGCGAGGACCTGATGTCGCACGAGAACGCGCGCGACATCTACCGCGTGGCCTACGACGCGCAGACCCTTGTGGTGGATGTCGAGGCCACCACCGAGCTGCGCGCGGCGGCGCGCCGCGAGCGCATCGCGCGCGGCAAGCCCTTCGATGCCTTCTGCCGTGAATGGGTCAAGCCGGAACCGCCGGCGGGCCTGCCTTACTTCGGCAGCTGGGACGATCCGAAGACCATCTACATGACCACCATGGGGCAGCGCGTGAAGGTGCCGGCCGAGCAGATGCAGGGCGCCTTCATGCTCAACCCCAAGGATGTGCGCATTGCCGAGCTGGAGGCGCGGCTGGCCGCGCTCGAGGGCGGCGCGCCGGCGCTGCCGCGCTGAGGCGCGGCGCATCCGGTCCATTCCACGGGCCCGCCGCATGCTGGTGCAGCGCACAGGAAGCGAGGCAGGCGGCAGGCCCTGGCAACGAAACAGGTGAGACATCATGGATAGCTTGAAGCAAGCCGCGCAGGCGCGGCGGCTGCTGTGGCTCGAGCATGGCGGCTACGCCGCCCGGCTGCTGGCCGGCGGCGAGGCGCCCTGGCGCGACGTGGCGGCGACGCTGGCCTGGATGCGCCAGGCACAGGGCCTGTTGCGCTCCGACGTCGTCACGCTGCCGGCCGGCGAGGTGGCGCGCGCGCTGCTCGCGCAGGCGCCGGGTGCGCCTGCCGCGTCGGCCTCGTCGAGCTTAAGGCAGGCGATGGCGGACAAGGCGGCACGGCCGGCCGGCCCGCTGCGCGTGTGGCTTGCCGACGCCGCCTTGCGCGATCACGTGGCGGCGCTGCTGGCCGGGCTGCGCGCCGCGCTGCCCGGCACGCTCATCGCGCTGGCTGTGCCGGCACCGCGCCAGTGGCTGCGGCTCGCGGCGGCCGCGGCCGCGGCCGGTGTGGCGGGGGAGGGACAAGGTGAGGTCGATGAGGCCGATGAGGACAGCCTCGACGCCGCCGCCTCTTACAGCGCCGACTTCCTGCGCCACTTCGGCGCCAGCGGCATCGATGCGGTGCTGCTGCAGGAAGACCGCCGCTGGCCCGATGCGGACAGCGCCGCGCTGTGCCTGGAGCTGTACCAGCCGGTCGCCAATGTGGCCGCGCACTACGGCTGGAGCTACGGGCTGCAACTGCCCGAGGCGATCGCGCTGCCGGGCGGACATCTGCCCGGTTTCGTCATCGCGCCGGCGCCGCTCGAAGGCGTGCTGAGCGGCGTGGCGGTGCCGGCCGGCATCTGGCAGGGCGAGCCGCTGCCCGCGGCGCCCGCTGGCGCCTTCGACCACGCCACGATTCCGCCTGCAGCCGAGCCGGAGTCGGTACTGGCCGCGCTGGCGCGGCTGCGCGAGAGGAGCGGGGCATGGTGAGCGAAGGCCAGTGGCTGTGGAGTCCAGCCGCGGAGCAGGCGCGCGCCTCCAACCTGCAGCGCTACATGGACTGGCTCGGTGAGGCACGCGGCCAGCCGTGCCAGGACTACGCCGCGCTCCACCGCTGGTCGGTGCAGCAGCCCGATGCCTTCTGGCGCTCGATCTGGGACTGGTGCGGCGTGCGCTACGACGGCGATGCGACACGCGTCACCGACGGCGCGCCGATGCCGCATACGCGCTGGTTTCCCGACGCGCGCGTCAACTATGCCGAGCACGTGCTGCGGCACGAGGAACAGGCGGAGGCCGATGGCGAGGGCGGGCGCATCGCCTTCCATCACGCCAGCGAAGCGCAGCCGCTGCGCGCCATGAGCCTGCGCGAGCTGGGCAGCCAGGTGCGCCGCCTCGCCACCCGCCTGCGCGAACTCGGCGTGCAGCCGGGCGACCGCGTCGCCGCCTACCTGCCCAATGTGCCCGCCTGCGCCGTCGCCATGCTGGCCACGGCCAGCATCGGCGCGGTGTGGTCGTCGGCGGCGATCGACTTCGGCGTGCGCTCGGTGGTGGACCGCCTGCGCCAGATCGCTCCCAAGGTGCTGATCGCCGCCGACGGCTACCGCTTCGGCGGCAAGGACTTCGCCCGCCGCGACGAAGTGGTGCAGATCGCGCAGGCGCTGCCGTCGCTGCAGCAGCTGGTGTGGCTGCCGGTGCTGGGCGGCGGCGTGCCGGCCGACCTGCCGGACCTGCCTTGCCGCGTGCAGGCCTGGGACGCGCTGCTGGCCGGGCCCGAGGTGCCGCGCGCGGCCTTCCGCTATGCGCGCGTGGATGCCGCCCACCCGCTGTGGATCGTGTTCTCGTCCGGTACCACCGGCCTGCCCAAGCCCATCGTCCATGGCCACACCGGCGTGCTGGTCGAGCACCTGAAGCTGATGCACCTGCATATGGACCTGCGCGCCGGCGACGTGATGTTCTTCTACAGCACCACCGGCTGGATGATGTGGAACCTGCTGGTGGCTGCGCTGATGACCGGAGCCGCGGCCGTGCTGTACGACGGCAGCCCGGTGCATGGCGGCCCCGGCTGCCTGTGGCGGCTGGCGGCGGACGCCGGCGCCACCAGCTTCGGCGCCAGCCCCACCTATGTGCAGATGATGGAGAAGGACGGGCTCGAGCCGGGCCGGCACTTCGACCTCGCGCGCCTGCGCAGCGTGGTGCTGAGCGGGGCGCCCAGCACGCCGGAGACCTTCGACTGGTTCTACCGCAGCGTCAAGCGCGACCTCTGGGTGACCTCGCAATCGGGCGGCACCGAGTTGTGCAGCGGCCTGGTCGGCGCCGTGCCGCTGCTGCCGGTGCATGCCGGCGAGATCCAGGCGCGCATGCTCGGCATGGCGGTCGAGGTGTGGAACGACGCCGGCGAACCGGTCGTCGACGAGGTCGGCGAACTGGTGGTCACGCGGCCGGCGCCCTCCATGCCCATCGGCTTCTGGAACGACGCGGACGGGGCACGCTACCGCGAGTCCTACTTCGAGGTCTTCCCCGGCACCTGGCGCCATGGCGACTTCATGCGCCTGACGCCGCAGGGCGGTTGCTACATCTACGGCCGCTCCGATTCCACCCTCAACCGCTACGGCGTGCGCATCGGCTCGGCCGAGATCTATCGCGTGGTGGAAGAGATGGAGGAGGTGGCCGACAGCCTGGTGGTCTGCTGCGAGCTGCCGGGCGGGCGTTTCTTCATGCCCTTGTTCCTGCGGCTGCGCGACGGCGTGCCGCTCGACGACGCGCTGCGCGCGCGCATCGCGCAGCGCTTGCGCACCCTGTGCAGCCCGCGCCATGTGCCGGACGTGATGGTGGCGATGGCGCGCATCCCCTACACCCTGACCGGCAAGAAGATGGAGGTGCCCGTGCGCAAGATCCTGATGGGCCGCCCGCCCGAGCAGGCGGCCAGCCGCGATGCCATGGCCGACCCGGCGGCGCTGGATGCCTATGTCGCCTTCGCGCGCACGGAGGTGCCGGCATGAGCGCGGTGGAAGCCATGGCCGCCATGGCAGAGCCGGCCGGACCCGGTGCGGCCTGCCCGCAGGAGCATCCGCGCGCCGGCTACGCCGGGCTGGCACCGTTGTGCTGCAAGCCCCTCGCCGCCTTGGCCGCCTTCGCGCGCGTGGGCGGCTGGTCGCCGCCGCTGCCCGAGCGCGGTGAGGCGGCGGACGCCGCCGCCGGCGCGCCGGCCCGGGTCCCGCGGGGAACCCCGCTTGCCCCCGCGCAGGGCGGCCGCTAAGCTCGTTGGCGAGCCTTCCCGCCCGCCATCCCCTCCCGCACTGACCGTGGCCGACCTTCCCGCCCCTCCGCAACGCGGCAGCCGTACCGGCGCGCCGCGCCGCCGTGCGTCCGGCTCGGGCGTGGAGATCCGCGAACACAAGCTGTTCGCGCCACCGGCAAGGCCCGGCGCCATCGTGCGCCATGCCTTGCTGGAGCGCGTGCTGGCGCTGGGCGCGCCGCGCGTGGTGATCGTGCAGGCCTCGCTGGGCGGGGGCAAGTCCACCTTCCTGCAGCAGGCCATGGACACGTGCCGCGCCCGCCGCTGGGCCACCGGCTGGCTCACGCTGGACGAGGACGACGACGATCCGCACCGCTTCGAAGTCCATTTCGCCGCGCTGGTCGCCCGCCTGGCCGAGCAGGCCGGCGCCGCCGTGGCCGGCGTGGCGGCGCGCGTGGCGGCCGACAAGATGCTGGACTGGACGCTGGGGCAGCTCGCCCGCATCGCTACGCCGGCAGCCTTGTGCCTGGACGATGTGCAATGCCTGCACAACCCGGTGATCCTGCGTTTCCTGCGCGACCTGCTGCGCGCGCTGCCGCCGCGCTGCCGCGTCTTCATCGGTTCGCGCAGCCTGCCCGACATCGGCCTCAGCTCGTTGCTGGTCGCCGAGCAGGCCATGGTGCTGCGCACCGAGGACCTGCGCTTTTCCGCCGCCGAGTCCGCGGCCTTCCTGGGGGCGGAGGGGGGCCGCGCGCAGGCCGACGCGGACGCGGACGGCATCGACGCCGAGACCGCCGCCGCGATCCATCGCCGCACCGAAGGCTGGCCCGCCGGCCTGCAACTGTTCCGGCTGTCGATGGCGCGGCCCGGCATGGCGCGCGCCCTCGACGAACTGCACGCGCTGCGCGAGCGCGAGCCGCTGGCGCTGGCCGGATACCTGTCGGAGAACGTGCTGTCGATGCAGCCGCCGGAGATGCAGGATTTCCTGCAGAAGACAGCGCTGCTGCGGCGCCTGAGCGGTCCGCTGTGCGACGAGGTGGCCGGCGGCGCGGACGGCACCGCCAGGCTGCGCCAGCTGGAGCAGTCCGGCCTGTTCCTGGAGGCCCTGCAGGGCAGCCCCGGCTGGTACCGCTACCACAGCCTGTTCGCCAGCTTCCTCGCCGAGCGGCTGACGCGCGAGGATCCGGACCAGGCCAGCGCCGTGCACCGGCGCGCGGCCCACTGGCATGCGCGGCACGGCACGCCGGAAGAGGCGATGTTCCATGCGGTGGAGGCACGCGAATTCGCGCTCGCCATGGAGATCCTCGACGGGTGGGCACCGCGCCTGATCACCAGCGCCGAGCTGGTCACGGTGGTGGACTGGTTCGACCGCCTGCCGCCGCACGAGATCGTCCAGCGCGAGGGGCTGGCCATCAAGATCGCCTGGGCGCTGGTGTTCCTGCGCCGCGCCGCCGGCCCGCACCCGCTGCTGGCCCACCTGGCGCGCAGCGGCGCGGAAGATGGGCGCGACGGGAAGGCAGGAGACAGCGGGGATAGCGGAGACAGCGGGGACGGGGGAGCGGGCGCCGGCGCGGCCGGGCACAGTCCGGTCGTCGTGCTGGCCATGGCCGCCATGTTCGGCGGCGACCTGCGCGGGGCCGCCCGGCTGGCCGACGTGCCCGCGGTGCAGGAGCCGGCGCCGGATCGCTTCGTCGCCTTCGAGCGTGGCGCCGCGGCCAACCTGCTGGCCTTCCGCGCGATGGCCCAATGGCAGGAAGAGGACATCCGCCGGCTGCTGGTGCTGGCCGACAGCCACAACGAACGCGCCCAGGCCGCCTTCAGCCAGGGCTACACGCTCGCCTTGCGCTGCCTGCTGCAGGTCATCCGCGCCCGGCCCCTGGAGGCCACCGGCGCGCCGCCCTATCCGCCGGGCCTGCGGCCGCGCCTGGAACGCGGCATGGCCGCCGCCGCGCTGGGGGCGGTACGCATCTGGGCCAGCTACGAGGCCGACCAGCTCGATGCCGCGGAGGCCCTGGCCGCCCAGTTCGAACAGGACATCACGCGCGCCGCCGTGCCGGAGTTCGTCGCCCTCTCGATGGTGGCGATCGCGCGCCTGCACCAGCTGCGCGGACGCCCCGCGCGCGCCAGCGACACGCTCGACACGCTGGAACGGATCGGTTTCGAAAGCCGCTGGAGCGTGGTGCGCGAGATGGTGGCCTGGGAGCGGCTGCGCATGGCGGCCGCCGCGGGCGATGCCGCGCTGGTGGACAAGCTGCTGCGCCAGGTGCCCGGCCAGGAGGCGCCGCCCGACGGCAGCTGGCTATCGGTCACGGAGCTGTTGAGCGGGCCGGTGCTCGGACGCATCCGCCTGGCGCTGTACCAGCGCCATCTCAGCCAGGCCGCCGCACTGCTGGAGGCGGCCCAGGCCATGACGCCGGCGCGGCCGTTGCTGAGCCTCAAGCTGTCCGTGCTGCAGGCGCAGCTGCTGCACTACCAGGGCCAGCCGCGCCAGGCCGGCCGCCTGCTGCTGCAGGCCCGCGAGACGGCGCGCGCCGGCGGCTGCCTGCGCGCCCTGCTCGACGAAGGCGCCGAAGTCGCCAGCCTGCTGGCGCCGCCGCCCGAGCCCGCCGCCGTGGCGGCGGCACTGCCGGCAGCATTCCCGGCTGCGGGATTGGCCGCTGGCCTGGCCGACCCGCTCCCCGCCGGTGGCACCGGCAACGGCGAACTCTCGCAGCGCGAGCGCGAGATCCTGCGCCTGCTGTGCAGCGGCGCATCGAACCGGGAAATGTCGCAGCAGCTCTACCTGTCCGAGAACACCGTCAAGTTCCACCTGAAGAACCTCTACCTCAAGCTCGGCGTCAAGAACCGCGCGCAAGCCATCCTGCGTGTGCGTCCGCCGGGCCCGTCAGGGCCATCAGGCCGCTAGGGGGGGTGGTCCGCCACACGGCCTTCACCTGCATCGGCCCTGCCGCCCCAGCCGCCCCCGCATGGGGCCGCACCGCTTACTCCGCCTGCTCGCCGTCCCGCGCGCCGCCGTAGTGCCGCATCTCCAGCGGCGCCATGCCATAAGCCCGCCGGAACGCGCGCGTGAAATCCGACGCGCTCTGGAAGCCCACGGCATAGGCCACCTCCTGCACCGTCAGGCCGGGGTAGCGCACCAGGTCGTCGGCCGCCGCGCGCAGGCGGAGGTGGCGGATGTAGGCGCCCAGGCCGCCTTCGTGCTGGAACAGGCGGTACAGGCTGGGGCGTGACAGGCCGAGCGCCTGCAGCACGGACTCGGGGGTCAGCTCGCTGTCGGTCAGGTGGGCGTGCACGAAGCGGCGGGCGTGGTCGATGGCCATGGCGCGGGCGATGGCGCGCTTGCCGCCGCGCAGCCCGGCGGCCTCGGCGTAGGCGGCCGCGATCAGCTCCACCAGGGCGAGCAGCTCGCGGCAGGCGGCCTCGGCGGGCAGGTGGCGGATGCCGTCGGCCAGGCGCTGCGCGCGCGCGAGGATCAGGCGCACGGTGGGCTGGTGCGGGCCGAGCACGCGCCCGTGCAGCGCGCCGGGGTCGGGGAACAGGTGCTGCAGGCGTGTGCCCGGCACGAACAAGGTGGCGTGGCGGCAGGCGTCGCGCTGCGCGAAGATGGGCTGGTCGAGGTCGATCGCCAGGATGCCGACTTCCTGCGCTGAACCGGCACGGTTGGCCGGCCGCCCCACCACGCAGCCGTTGGCGCCGCTGAGCACCATGTGGAAGGCGATGCGGCGCAGGTTGTCGCGCGAGATGCGGGCGATGGTGCGTTCCTGCGTGACCTGGTCGGTCTCCGAGTCGGTGAACAGCAGGTCGCCGACCTCGTAGCGGTCCATCACGCCGTGGAACGGCAGTGCGATGGTCGCGCGCGAAGGCAGCACGTCGATGATCATGCCCAGCCGCTCGCGCCAGGCCAGCAGCTGGCCGGCCGCCGGCGCGACGCTCACGTCGAAGTGCCCATGCACGATGGCCAGCGGTGGCGCCGGTCCGGCGCCCGTCTGGCTGGGCGGAGGCGGTGTGTCGTCTGCCATGGCGGGGGCGATGTGGGGCGGCGCTCAGGGACGGCGCTCAGGGACGGCGCTCAGGGACGGCGATCAAGGACGGCGATCAAGGACGGCGGTAAGCGGTCCGGCAAGGTGCCCGCTAAAGGGTGCCGCAAGAGCGCGGGACGCTGCCGGCAACGATGATACTGCGCTGCATGCCGGCGCCGCTGGCGCGCCGGGCGGGTGCCGGGCCGGCTGTGTCCCGCCGGTGCTGCAGCCGCTCAGCCGCTCAGCCGGCGCGGGCCGTGTCCAGCTGGCGCGCCAGTGCCGCGTCCACGCCCCCGGCGCAGCGGCGCGCCGCTTCCCAGATCTCGCGCGTCAGGTCGCCCGCATCCGTCTCGCGCGCCAGCGCGGCCGCCTCGCCCGACCACAGCACCGAGAAGTCGTCGCGGCCCGCTTTCTCGAAGGCCGCGCGCAGCGGGTCGACGGCGCCGGTGGCGAGCGGAAAGGCGGGCGCCACCTCGCTCATCGGGCCCTGCTCGCGCATGAAGCGCGTCAGCAGGCCGCGCGCGGGCCGGCCGGTGTAGAGATTGGTCAGGCGCGTGGTGTCGTCGCGTCCCGCGCGCACTGCGGCGCGATGCAGCGCCGAGCGCCCGGCCTGCGGCGTCAGCAGGTAGGCGGTGCCGATCTGGGCGGCGCTCGCGCCCAGCGCGAAGGCAGCGGCCACGCCGCGCCCGTCGGCGATGGCGCCGGCAGCGATCACCGGCACGCGCACCGCGTCGACGATCTGCGGCAGCAGCGCGAACAGGCCCGGCTGCGCATGGATATCCCCGGTCAGGAACATGCCGCGGTGGCCGCCCGCCTCGTTGCCCTGCGCGATGATGGCGTCGACCCCGCGCGCTTCCAGCCAGCGCGCCTCTTCCACCGTGGTGGCGGACGACAGGATCATGGCCCCGGTGGCCCGTACCCGTTGCAGCAGGCCGGCTTCCGGCAGGCCGAAATGAAAGCTGACCACGGGCGGCCGGGTCTCTTCCACGACCGCGCACATGGCCTCGTCGAAGGGCGCCCGGCCCGGGCCGCTGCCGGCCGCCGACAGCTCGAGGCCGATCTCGCCGTAGTAGGGCGCCAGCTGCTCGCGCCAGCGCGCCTGGGCGGCGTCGTCGGGCGGCGGCGCGGTGTGGCTGAAGAAATTGACGTTGAAGGGCGCCGGCGTGGCCGCGCGGATCGCCGCGATCTGCTCGCGCAGCTGCGCCGGCGACAGCGCCGCGCAGGCCAGCGAGCCGAGGCCGCCGGCCTCGCACACGGCGATGGCGAGCGGGCTCAGGGAGCCCACCATCGGGGCCTGGATGATGGGGAGGCGGGAGGGCAGGAAGGACATGGCGACTCGCTAGGGGGGCGTCGAGGGAGCGGGCGGTGGCGGCCCTGCTTCAATCCGGGTTCAGCTCGCAGAAGCGCAGCCGGTTGCCGAAGGGGTCGGCCACCTGCAGCTGGCGTCCCCAGTCCAGCGTGTCGATGCCGGGACGGGCATAGGGATAGTCCTTGGCGGCCAGTTCCGCATGCAGCGCGTCGATGTCCTGCACCGGCACGAACACCGTCGAGCCCGGCGTGCTGTCGCCGTGATGCTCGCTCAGGTGCAGCGTCAGGCCGTCGCGGCGGATCTGCGCGTACAGCGGGAAGCTGGCCTCGAAGCGGTGCTCCCAGTCGAGCGTGAAGCCGAGGAAGTCGAGGTAGAAGGCCTTGGCGTGCTCGACCGAGAAGATGCGCAGGATGGGGATGGCGGACGACAGGTGCATGGCGCGGATCCTGGGAGAGGAGAGATGGGTGCCAGCCGGGGGAGCGCGGCAGTGGCTGCCGTGTCCTTGCCGCCTGCCGGCGGGGTTTGCCCGGGGCGCGCCGTCGGCACGCCAGGCGAGGCAATCGCCACATTCTAGCCGTGCCGCGTGGCCGCCGCTTGCGGCCGTCTCCGCATTCCCGCTCCGGCACAGGCTGTGCCGGCGGCAGCGGCAGGTGCGCCTGCCGCTGCCAGCCGCTACCAGTCGCTACCAGCCGCTCCCGGCCGGCGCCGTGCCCGCCCGTCGTCAGTTGCCGCCCGAACTGGCCGCCACGGTGGTGGTGGCGCCCGCCGCCGGTACGGCGGGGATCGCCTGGCCGGCCACGGCCAGGCGCGCGGTCGGCGTCAGCACGATCTTGATCGGCCTGCGCGCCAGGGGCTGGGCCTGGGCCAGCGTTTGCGACTGTGCCGTGGCGGCGGCCGGCGCAGCCGGTGCCGGCTGGGCCGGCTGGGCCGGCGGCACCGAGTTGGCCGAGTTGGCCGAACGAGCCTCCTGCGCCGCGCGCAGGGCCTGCTTCCTGACCGCCTGCGCCACCAGCGCCGATTCCTTGTCGACCTCGCGCCGCGCCGCCGCCGGCAGCTTGGCCACGCGTACCAGCGACTGCGCATCGTGGCGGCGGCCGCTGGCCGTCAGCCAGATCGCCGCGCGGCTCACCGCCACCGGGCTGGCGCCGTCCAGCTCCAGCGCCTGCATCACCGGCGCCTTGGCCTCCTGCAGCGCGCCCGCGCGCATCAGCGCATAGCCCAGCGCGCTGGCGATCTGCGGGTTCAGCGGCTCCAGCGCCAGCGCCTGGCGCAGCTCGCCGGCCGCCAGTGCGAAGTCGCCCTGGCGCGTGGCGATCATGCCCAGGCCGTAGTGGCTGTCCACCGCCTTGCCCTGGCGGTTCAGGTCGCGGTAGGCCTGCGCCGCCTCGGCTTCCTGCCCGGTCTCGCGCAGCGCGGCGGCGCGCAGCGCCAGCAGGTCGGCGTCGGCGCCGAAGCGCTGCTGGTAGGCCGCGATATGCGCCAGCGAGGCGTAGTAGCGCCGCTCGCGCTGCAGCGCCTGGATCTGCTCCAGCGTGCGCCCCCGTTCGGCGCGTGCCGCCGCCGAGGTGGCCAGCGCCGCCTCGTCGGGCCTGGCGGCGTTGGCCGTGCCGCCCGCCGCCGGCCGGGCGGCGGGCGCGCCGTCGTTCTGCACAGCGCTGCCGGCGCAGCCGGCCAGCAAGGCCGCCGCCGTGGCGGCGGCCATCCAGAGCCCCTTGGGTCCTCTGGGTCCTCTGGGTCCTTTGAGTCCCTTGCGGCCCGGCTTGTCGTTCCTGTTCATGATGCTTCCCTTTGTCCTGATCCGTAGTATCGGTGAGTCGGCTCGCCGCGGCGGACGTTCCAAGGGAAAGGAGAATCGCAATATGCGTGCCATTGCCCCGGCCGGCGGCCGCGCCTGCCCGCGCTCCGCCGCCGGCAGGCGCCAGGCAAGGCAAGGCGGGCACCGGGTATGGGCTAGCGCTTAGACGGATACGTGTTACGCGTTACGTAACATGGCGATGGGGCGCCGTCTGCGCGCACGCAGCGGACGGGCGACGATGGCGTCGTGCCGGCGAGCGGTCGTGGCCCGGACAGGGGGCGAGAGCCGCGCGGGGCTGCGCGGCCATCGCTTCAGCCGCGCGCCTCGCCGCGGGCCCGCGCCGCCAGTGCCACCACCAGCGCCAGGCCCACCAGCCCGGCCGCCACCGCGAAGGTCGCCCGCATGCCTGCCGCCACCGCGGCGGGTGGCGCGGCAGTGATATCGCCGCCGCCGGCGGCATGGGCGAACACCGCGCCCATCACCGCGGCGCCGGTGACCAGCCCGAGGTTGCGCGCCAGGTTCAGCAGGCCGGAGACGACACCGCGCCGGTCCGCGCCGATGCCGCGCATCACCGCGGTATTGTTGGCCGCCTGGAACAGCGCGTAGCCCACTGTCACCACCACGATCGCGGCCAGGTAGGCGGCCACGCCCAGCGTGGCCGGCAGCAGTGCCAGCAGCGCCGTGCCGATTACCATCGCCGCCAGCCCGGCCGCGACCGCACGCGCGGCGCCGTAGCGGTCGACCAGGCGTCCCGCGGGCAGGCCGCCCAGCGCCGACACCAGCGGACCGGCGGACAGCGCCAGCCCCACCCGCGCCGCATCCAGGCCCAGGCCGCGCGCCAGGTAGAAGGGACCCACCACCAGCGTCGCCATCATCACCGTGGCCACCAGCGCGCTGGCCAGCAGCCCCGCGCGCAGCACGGGCTCGCGCAGCATGCCCAGGCGCAGCAGCGGCGCCGCCGCGCGCGCCTGGACCCGCACGAAGAGCGCGCCGATGGCCAGCGCCGCCGCCAGCAGCGCGCCATTGCGCGGGCCGAAGCGGCCGTGGCCGGTGGTCATGGCGAGCGCATAGGCGGCCAGCGCCAGCGCCAGCAGCAGCGTGCCGAGCGGATCGAGCTGGCCGGCGCCGCCTTGCCTGCGGTCGGGATCGGGCGGCAGGCCGCGCCGTGCCAGCCACCACGCCAGCAGCCCCAGCGGCACGTTGGCCAGGAACAGGGCGCGCCAGCCGCCGCCGGCGATCAGCAGGCCGCCCAGCGAAGGCCCCAGCGCCGTGCCCACCGCCGACATGGTGCCGAGCAGGCCCATGGCGCTGCCGGCGCGTTCCTGCGGCACGGCCTCGCCCACCAGCGCCAGCGTCAGCGCCATCAGGATGGCCGCGCCCAGCCCCTGCAGCGCGCGCGCCGCCACCAGCCACCCCAGCGCCGGCGCGGCGCCGCCCAGCCCCGAGGCCGCGGCGAAGAGGAGCAGGCCGGCCAGCAGCAGGCGCCGGCGTCCGGCCAGGTCGCCCAGCCGGCCCATGCTGACCACCAGCGCGGTCACCGCCAGCAGGTAGGCCAGCACCACCCACTGCACGGCCTGGAACGGCGCGGCGAAGGCCTGCGCCAGCGCCGGCAGGGCCACGTTGGCGCTGCTGGTGCCGAGCGAGGACAGCAGCATGGACAAGGACAGCCCGGCCAGCGCCAGCCGCGGCGAAGCGCGGTCCCGGTTGCGTCCGGATGCCGGTGGCTCGCTGCCGGCGTCGATCGATCGGAAAGTGGTCATCAGGTCTCCACGCCTGCGGGGGCAGGCCATGGGGCAACAGCCTAGGCCTCGGCGAGCGCAGGCGGAAGGCGCATGGATCGCAAGGTATTCCTGCATTTGACGCCATCTCATGGCGGCGCCAAGATGGCGCCATGAGCACGCCCGACTTCAATCTCCTCCTCACCCTGCACGTGCTGCTGGACGAAGGCAGCGTGGCGCGCGCCGCGCAACGCCTGGGCCTCAGCGCCTCGGCCATGAGCCGCGCGCTGGCGCGCCTGCGCGCCACCACCGGCGATCCGCTGCTGGTGCGCGCCGGGCGCGGCCTGGTGCCCACGCCGCGCGCGCTGGCGCTGCGCGAGCAGGCCGGGCAGCTGGTGCAGGAGGTCGAAGCGGTGCTGCGCCCCGCCGCGCGGCCGCGCCTGGCGCAGGTCGAGCGCACCTTCACGCTGCGCACCAGCGAAGGCTTCGTCGAGAACTTCGGCCCTGGCCTGCTCGCGCGCATCGCGCAGCAGGCCCCCGGCGTGCGGCTGCGTTTCGTGCAGAAGCCCGACAAGGACAGCGCGCCGCTGCGCGACGGCACGGTCGACCTGGAGACCGGCGTGGTCAGCGAGGAAAGCGGCCCCGAGCTGCGCGTGCAGGCCCTGTTCCGCGACCGCTTCATCGGCGTGGTGCGCCAGGGGCATCCGCTCAGCCGCGGCAAGGTCACCGCCGCGCGCTACGCCGCCGGCCAGCACATCAGCGTCTCGCGGCGCGGGCGCGACAAGGGCGCCATCGACGACGCGCTGCAGGCCATGGGCCTGGCGCGCCACGTCGCCACCATCGTCGGCGGCTTCGCCACCGCGCTCGCGCTGGCGCGCGCCACCGATCTCATCGCCAGCGTGCCCGAGCGCCACACCGGCAACCTGCGCGCCGGCCTGCACAGCTTCGCGCTGCCGGTGGCCACGCCCGAGCTGACCGTTTCCATGCTGTGGCATCCGCGCCTGCACGCCGACCCGGTGCACCAGTGGCTGCGCGGCTGCGTGCGCGAGGTGTGCACCGGGCAGGTGGGCGAGCTGGCGCCACGTGAGAAGGAGGCGACGGGCGGGAAGGATGGGAAGGGCGGTGGCAAGGGCGGCAAGGGTGGCAAAGGCAGGGCGCGCGGCTAGCGTGAGCCTGATGCCGCGCCGCCTGCGCGGCCCGCGGCGTGCCTGCTAAAGCATCCTGAAACCCGGCTTTCGCAAAGCGAAATTGGCCGCCGGGGGGAAATCGCCGATGCTTGTGGCCTGCATCCGCGCGCGGGCATGGCGCCGCGACGGCCACCGCCGCCGCTTCGATGGCCGTTTCCATGGCCGCCGCCCGCCGCGGATGCCCGCACAGAACAAGCCAGGAGACACTGCCCCATGATGCAGTCCCGCACCATCGGCGACCTCAAGGTCACCCGCATCCTCGAATACGCCGGCCCCACCCACGATCCCGCCTTCCTGTTTCCCGACATCGACCGCTCGGTGCTGGACGCCAATGCCGGCCTGATGGCGCCGCACCACTGGATCCCGCACATGAACAAGCTGATCGTGACGATCCAGTTCTGGGTGGTGCACGCGGGCAACCACATCATCGTGGTCGATACCGGGGTGGGCAACTTCAAGCCGCGGCCCGGCATCGCGCGCATGAACATGCTGAACACCCTGGTGCGCGAATGGATGACCGCGGCCGGCGCGCCGCCGGAGCGGGTCACCCACGTCGTCATGACGCACCTGCACGCCGACCATGTGGGCTGGAACACCACCTGGCAGGACAACCGCTGGGTGCCCACCTTCCCCAATGCGCGCTACTACATTCCCAAGGACGACTTCGTCTTCTGCGAGCAGGGCCGCAACAAGGAGCCCGGCGTGGTCGACGTGTTCGGCGAGTCCTTCTTCGACAGTGTGATGCCGGTGGTCAACGAGGGCCTGGCCGAGATGATCGTGCCCGGGCAGGAGATCGCCGACTGCCTGCAGGTGGAGGACGCCGCCGGCCACAGCCCGGGCCAGGTCGCCTTCCGCGTGCGCTCGCGCGGCGAGGAGGCCGTGTTCTGCGGCGACATCCTGCACAGCCCGCTGCAGATCGTGCGCCCGGACGTGAACTCCGGCTACTGCATCCGCCCGGACCTGGCGCGCAGCACGCGCCTGGGCTTCCTGCACCAGGCCGCCGACAGCGGCGCGCTGGTGCTGCCGGTGCACTTCGGCGAGCCGTACTGCGGCTACGTGCGCCGCGAAGGGCAGGGCTTCCGCTTCGAGCCGGCCGGCTGGTAGCGCGGCGCGGCCCCGCGTATTGCCGCAGCTTTCCGCGTCTTCCCGCATGTTGCCGCGGCGGGTCGCGCGGTTATCATCCGGGCAATACGATCGAGCCGCGAGACCTGCAGCATGGCTGTTCCCTTCGATATCGCCGACTTCCGCCTCTTCGTCAACGTGGCGGAGTCGCGCAGCCTGACGCGCGGCGCCGAGCGCTCCTTCCTGTCGGTGCCGGCGGTCAGCAACCGCATCAAGAACCTGGAAGACACGCTGGGCGTGCGCCTGCTGGAGCGCTCGCCGCAGGGCGTGGCGCTGACCGCGGCCGGCGAGGTCTACCTGCAGCACGCGCGCGTGGTGCTGGCCGAGCTGGAGCGCCTGACCGGCAACCTGCAGCCCTACACCGCGGGCCTGAGCGGGCAGCTCAAGCTGGTGGGCAACACCACGGCCATCACCGAATACCTGCCGCCGGTGATCGGCGACTACCTCGCCACCCACCCCGACGTGCGCATCGACGTGCGCGAGCGCCTCAGCGACGACATCGTGCGCGTGGTGCGCGAGGGCGGCGCCGATCTCGGCATCATTTCCGGCAACGTGCCCACGGCCGGCCTGCAGGCGGTGCCCTTCGTCAAGAGCGCGCTGATCCTGGTGGCGCCGCTCGGTCATCCGCTGCTGGCCCGGCCGGCGGTGTGGTTCGAGCAGTCGCTCGAGTACGCCTTCGTGGCCCTGCTCGAAGCCACCGCCTACCAGATGTTCCTGACGCGCGCGGCGGGCGCGCTGCACAAGCCGATGACCATCCGCGTCCACGTGGCCAGCTACGACGCCACCTGCCGCATGGTGGCCGCCGGCGCCGGCATCGCCATCATGCCCAAGGCCGCCTTCGCGCGCCTGCGCGGCGAGCAGCCGCTCGGCAGCTGCGACCTGCTCGACGACTGGGCCGTGCGCACCTTCCAGCTCTGCGCGCGCGATCTCGAAGGCCTGTCCAGCTTCGCGCGCGAGTTCGCCAACCGCCTGATCGGGCGCTACGCGCCGGGTGGCGGCGCGGCGTAGCGGAGCAACGGTGTAGCGGTGTAGCGGTGTAGAACCGTAGCGGCGTTGCCTGACGGGGTGGCGCCGCGCTGACACCGTCCTTCGCCGCGCGCCCGCGCGGCGTCGCGTGCCGGCCATCGGGGCCGGCGCTTCCATGGTCGTCACCTTCTCCACTTCTGTTGCCATCCGAACCGCCAAGGCATCCTGGCGCGCGCTGCGCCGCGTATCGTCACGCGCCCGCGTGTCCTGTCACGGCCTGCCGGCAGCCTGG
>JABLTH010039072.1_pt1 | contig 27106 bp, 20 predicted proteins | sample 7875711 | NCBI WGS metagenome assembly JABLTH01 (sample SAMN14941262, study PRJNA633318) | bioreactor metagenome | isolation source: bioreactor | place: China | collected 2019-03-05 | reverse complement strand
TCTACTGGCCGCGCCTCGCGTTCCGCTCGCTGCGCGCTCCTACCCCCGCGTCACCTCGTTGAGAAGCGGCTCGCCGCTTCGCCAGCGGCGCAGGTTCTCGAGGAACATCGCCGTCGCGCGCGGGTAGTTCGCCGGGGTCGTTCCCGACGAGTGCGGCGTGATGATGACGTTCGGCAGGCCCCACAGCGGGCTCGCGGGCGGGAGCGGCTCGGCGGCGAAGACGTCGAGCCCTGCGCCACCGAGCGCGCCCGATGCGAGACCCGCCGCGAGCGCGGCCTCGTCGACGAGGTCGCCGCGGCCGATGTTGACGATCCGCGCGCCGGGCTTCATCCGCGAGATCGCATCGGCCGACAGGACGTTTCGCGTCTGCGCGGTGAGGGGAAGCGCGAGAACGAGCCAGTCCGCGCGCGGAAGCAGGTCGTCGAGGCGAGAGAGCGGCCACGTCTCGCACGGCTCGTCGCCCTTCGGGCGGCGCGTCATGCCGAGGACGCGCATGCGGAGGGCGACACCGAGGCGCGCCACCTCGCGTCCGATCGGCCCCATTCCGAGGACGCCGAGCGTCTGGTCCTGCAGGTCGATGACGTCGTGCGGCTCCCAGGCGCGGCGCGACTGCGCGTCCGTCCAGCGCCGGAGGTCCCGCGAGAGCGCGAGCAGGTAGAGAGCGACGGTCTGCGCGATCGGAACGGCGCTCGCCCCCGACGACGTCGTGATTCGCACGCCGCGCGTGAGGAGCTGCTGGAACCACGGATGGTCGACGCCGGCGCTGAAGACGTGGAGCCAGCGCAGGCGCTCTGCCTTCGCGAGCGCGAGAACGAACTCGCGCGCGCGCCCCGGGAAGAGGTCGCCGGAGAAGTACGCGATCTCGGCCGCGGCCGCGTCGCCGTCGACGCCTTCGGGCCGCAGCACCGCGAGTCGCAGCGAGCCCGCGGCGTCCCGGAGCTCCGGGCCGGCGGCGCGGACGACGTGGTCGGAGACGAGCACCCCCGAACTCATGCGCGCTCCCCGAGAAACGGACGGCCGGGCCCCGCGTGAGGACCCGGCCGCCGCCTCTCCTGCTGCCGCTCCGTACCCCCCTCCGGTCGCGGGGCCCCTCGGCCGCGCGCCGTCGGTGGCGCGGGGCTGGCCGCTATGCCAGCCCCTTCTTCGCCTCCAGCTCTTTCTGGTAGCGGAGCGCCTCGCGCTGCTCGTCGGTGAGCAGTGCCGTTGCCACCTTCGGCCGCAGGATCGAGTAGAACGTCGGAACGATCGTGATGGCGCCGAGCATGTTGATGATCATGAGGATCACCAGGAGCTGCGCCATCTCGGCCTGGAACCTCAGATTCGAGAAGCTCCAGAGGATGATGCCTCCCACCACGGTGGTCGCCGTGAAGCTCACGGCCATGCCGGTGGTGCGGATGGCTCTTCGTACCGCTTCGTCGATGTCGGAGGTCTCCGCGACCTCCTGCCGGATCCGGTCGACGATGTAGATCGCGTAGTCGACGCCGATGCCGACGCCGACGGACTGCACCGGGAGGGTGTTGATGTTGAGGCCGATTCCCATGACGGCCATGTACGCGAGCGACAGCAGCGTCGCCGTCGAGATCTGCAGGAAGATGATCCCGCCGCTCGCCACGGATTGGTACGTGAGCGAGTGGAGGATGAAGATGACGAGGAAGATGAGTGAGATGTTGGCGACGTGCGCGCGCTCGACCTCGTCGTTGATCGCGGCGAGGATGCCCATCACGCCGCCTGCCATCACGAACTGCGCGCCGCGCGTCCACGACTGTGTCGGCTGGTAATCGGGGACCTTGTCGACGGACTTCATGTCCTGGACGATCAGGTCTTTGGTGTTGACGCCGATGGCCCGGATGCCGAGCTCCTCGCTCTCCCACCACTGGTTGACGTCGCTCTTGTCCCAGTCCGCGAGGTCCTTCGGCCAGGTGAAGTACTGGCCCTCGCCGACCGAGCTCTTCTCTTCCTCGTAATCGGCGATGGCGCCCTCGCGGAACTCGTCGATCCAGGACGGGAGCCCGGCGTCCTTGACGGTATTGACCGCCACGGGACGGTAGCTCTCGCCGTCGCGGACCCGGACGTTGAGCGTGTGGTGGCGGGACGGGAGCAGCGGGTCGAAGAAGTAGTAGAACCAGTCGAGCAGGTTCTGCGGGTTGAAGAAGCTCACGCCGGCCGCCGCCTTGTCCTTCGTGAGGCGCACCGAGACCTCGCCCATCGGATTCGCCGCGATGAACTCCTCGGCCTCCTTCACCGCGTGATGGATCGTGTCGCCCTTGTGGTCGCGGTAGTAGAACGAGATGTTCGCGTCCTTGCCGTCGTCGGTCATGTACGGCCGCAGGAAGCCGGGCGGGCCGTTGGTCTGGAGCTGGAAGATCATGCCGCGGACGGTCGCGGGATCGTTCGGGATGAAATACCACTTCGGGTCGCCGTAGTGGTTCATCTGCCACGATCCCTTGATGAACGGAACGAGCGAGACGGCCGCGCCGAGCGGCGTCTCGCTGCGCATCCAGCGCTCGAAGAGCTCCATCTTTCCGACGGGGCCCGCGTCGCCCGACGCGTTCGCCCGGTCGCCGTTGACGTAGACGACCATCGAATCGACGCCGCCGAACTGCTTCGCGATCTGCGCCGTCGAGACGTTGAACTCGTGCGTCGGCCAGAGCAGCGGGGTGCCCGGGCTCGCCTCGCCGATCTTCGAGTGGAAGATCGTGATGTAGACCGAGAGCGAGAAGATCCCGACGGTCGCCGCTCCGATCACGTACTTCCAGCGCGGGTGCGTGCACGCCCAGCCGATCGCGCGCATGATCTTGACCATCGTGACCGGGAGGAAGTGCTCGGCTTCGTGCGGCGCGGGCAGGTAGCAGATCATGATCGGGTGGAGCAGCTCGACCGTGAACAGGATCGAGAACACCCACCACGCGCCGAAGATCGCGAGATCGCGCATCTGCGGGATCGACGTCACGAGGATGACGAGCAGACCGCCGACGTCGACCATGATTCCGAGGGTGCCGGGGATGAAGACCTCGCCCATGGCGACGGTCGCGGCTTCGACCTTCGCCACCTGCGGGTCGCCGTATCGCGGAAGAAGGAGCTCGTAGTCCTCGAAGAAGCGCTCGGCCATCTGCACCGTGTGCGATACCGCGCGCGCCGTGATGATCATCGGGATCACGAGGACCAGTGGGTCGAAGGTGATCTTCATGTACCCGGTGAAGCCGAGGCCCCAGATCACGGTGATGATGGCCGCGATCATCGGGATCAGGACGCCGTGCAGGCGCCGGAAGTACGCCAGCAGCAGCGCGAAGATCATGACGATCGTCGCGACGGTGTAGAGCACGACCTCGCGCGCGTGCTTGAGCACCCAGCCCGTGAGGATCGGCGTTCCGGAGATGTAGATGCTGACGTTGTCGGTCTGCTCGCGCTCCTTGATCGCCTGGACGTGGTTGAACACCGCCTCGTAGACGGAGCGATTGAAGCGGTCGGTCACGAAGCCGGCCGTGATGAGCGCGCCCTTCTCGTCCATCGAGACGAGACGCCCGTAGATGTACGGCGGGTTCTGGCGCACCAGCTCTCGAAGCTTTTCGGCGTCCTCCTGGTTCTCGGGGACGCCCTTCATGAGCACGTCCGACGTGATCGAGCCGTCGGCCTCGACCTGGACGACGCGCGTGCTCCGCGCGGAGACGGAAGCCACCTGGTCGTGGTTGACCGGGTACGGCGGGTACTTCTCGTCGAGGATGATCGCGATCTTGTCCGCCGAGAGGGAGCCCTCGGACTCGAGCTTGTCGCGCAGCTCGGTGCGCTCCTTGGTGTGGCTGTCGTAGCCGACGCCGTCGAGCTGCTTCGTGATCCGGTCGATCTTCTGGAGCACCTCGGGCGTGAAGATCGTGCCGTCCTTGACGACGACTCCGATCGCGACCAGGGAGGAAGTGCCGAAGCGGCCGGCGAACTTGTCCTGCGCGTGGATGAACGGGTGCTCGGGGTAGAGCGAGCGCTGGGACGTGTCGACGCGGACCACGGGGCCGGGCCAGGGCTGGCCGAAGGCCGCCTTCACCATGTTCACGATCGGGTAGAGGAAGAACAGCGTGACCACGATGAGCATCAGCCCGATCGGAGCGCGGTTTCGCGTGACGAAGCGCGCGAAACGGAGGGTCGCGGTCTCACGGATGTGGTGCTGCGGGGTCTCGGTCATGGAAACGGCACTCCTCGGGGCGTCTGGCGGCCAAGACCTTCGACACGCGAGCCCCCCAAGGGCGATTCAAGGCAAGAGAGGGGGGGCCCGCGCGGCGCGCAGCCGACGGCAGGCACGCCGCGGCACCTTATTTCTTTCGAGGGTCGAGGGTCAAGGGTCGTTTGCCCCGGAACGGCCCGAAAGTCGGGAAAAATCGCGCCGCGAATCCGGCGTGCCGGGATTGCCCTACGAGCCGGGCCGAACGTCGAGCAGCTCGATGCGCTCCTGCGCGAGATCGAAGTCTCGAAGGATTCGCACATCGACCCTGCCGCCGCGGAGCAGCGCCCGCCGGCCGGCCTCGTCCGTGAGGACGAGGGCGCCGGCCTCGCCGTGCTCCGCGGCCCATGCGGCCGCCGCCGCGGCGTCGGGAAGGAGCGGGAGGTGGCGCCGGGTCAGAAGTCTGCCCATCTGCTGCTGCTCCTCGTGCATTCCGAGGAGCGCCGCCGGGCGCCCGGCACGGACGGGGGCGAGCGCAGCGCGGGCGAACGGTGTCGGATCCTTCCGCCGGAGCTCGCCGGCGGCCAGCAGGCTGGCGCAGGCCAGCGCGCCGAGGAGCAGCGTCGCGATCGGCGCCGGGCCGCGCCACGCCGAGCCGCGGCGGCGAAGGCTCGCGATTGCCCGCAGCGCTCCCGCGGCAACGGCGATTGCCAGCGGTCCGGCGAGCCAGCGCTCGGGCGGAAGCGGAGCGCCCGTGAGCGGCTCGCGGTCGAGGAGCAGGAGCCCCGTTCCGGCGACCGCACCGGCGAGGGCGAGGATGCCGAGAAGGGCCGCCGACGCCCCTTCGACGAGGCGGGCTGCCGGCCCGGCGAGCCCGGGCCGCGTGCCCGGGGCCGCGAACCACAGGCCGGTGACGAGAAGGCCGAGCGCCGGCGTCACGGGCTGGAGATATCGCTGATGCCTCGCGTCGGGGACGTGCAGGACGGCGAGGATCGCCGCGGCCCAGATCGCGACGAAGCGAACGCCCTCGCTGGTCCTCCATGGGCGCTCGCGCCAGAGCCAGACGGCGAGCGCGGGGTAGAAGAGGCTCCAGGGGAGCTGGAGGAGCGGGAGATTGCGCGCGTAGAGCAGCAGGTCGCCGGTTCGGGTGGCGAGGTCCGTCTCGCGTAGCGCGCGCAGCGCGCCGTCGGCGCCGAGGCGCGCCACGAGGAGCACGGGCCACGCGGAGCAGAGAGCGACGAAGAGAGCGACGCCGGCGAGGCTCCCGCCCGATGTGAACGCGCGCAGCCGCCCCGTCGTCGCGGCCCACGGCACCGTGACGATCGCGAAGAGAAGGATCGCGAGCGGCCCTTTGGTGAGCGTCGCGAGCGCGAGCGCGATCCACGCGAGCGCGAGCTGCCGCGGCCTCGGCGCGGCCCGCGCTCCCGCGCCGAGGTAGAACGCCGTCAGAGCCGCGGTGAGCAGGGCGGCGAAGAGGAGGTCGAGACGCTTGCCGGTCGCCTGGTTGAAGGTCTCCCACGTCGTTGCGAAGACGAGGGCCGCGGCGAGCGCAGGCTCGCCGCGGCCGTAGATCGCGGCGCCGAGCCGGTGGACACACAGCAGGGCGAGGGCGAGCGCGAGCAGGTCGGGGACGTGAGCGACCCAGCCCGGGGCCTCGCCGAGCGCGGCGATGATCGGGGCCATCGGCCAGAAGAACAGCGGCGGCTTGTCGAGGTAGATGTGGTCGACGAGTCGCATCACGACCCAGTCGCCCGAGCGCGCCATCTCGTCGGCGATCGCGAGGTAGCGGATGTATCCGAAGTCGACGGGCTCGACCGCCACGCGCCAGAGCAGAGCCGCGAGGGCGGCGGCCGCCGCAGCCAGAACGAGCCTCGGTCTCGCGGACGGCGATCCCCCCATCCCCGGCCGCGAGTAGGCCGAATCGGGGGCCGCGTCAACTCGCCGGCGGGCCGGCCGCGTCGATCCCGCCGCGCTGGCACGCCCGGATTCTCCGGTCGGCCCGGCCCAAGCGGCCGGTTTGGCGACCCGGGGCGGGGGTGTGCTACCTCGCGCGCGTGCCGGGAGGGCCTGCGGGCACGCCGGCTCCCTCCGCGCGCGATCCCAACCGCATCTGGAGCCGAGCGTGCGCATCCTTCAGGTCGGCCTCGGACGCTGGGGCCGGAACCACCTCGAGACGTGGCGCAAGCTCGGCGTCGAGCTGCGGGTCTGCGACGAAGACCCGAAGCTCCTCGAGGGCCTCGCGGAGCCGGCCTCGCGCGACTACCGCGACTTCCTGGCCGAGGTCGACGCCGTGGACGTGGTCACGCCGGCGCCCGTGCACGCGCCGCTGGTCCACGCCGCGCTCGAGGCGGGCAAGCACGTGCTGGTCGAGAAGCCGCTCACGCCCGCGGCAAAGGACGGCTTCGCGCTCCATGCCGAGGCCGTTCGCCGGGGCCTCGTGCTGCAGGTGGGCCACGTCTTTCGCTTCACCCCCGAGGCGCAGGCGATCGCGAGGGTGCTCGCGGACGGAGGCGTCGGGCAGATCCGCTACGCGGTGGCGCGCTTCGCGAGCACGAAGCGGCCTCGAACCGACGGCGGAATCGCGATCTCCGACGGCGTCCACTTCGTCGATCTGCTCTCGTGGCTCTTCGGCCGCCAGCCCGACGCCGTGACGGCGACGCTGCGCGACCACCTCGGCCGCGGACTCGACGACGTCGCGTTCCTCTCGCTCGACTACGGCGACGTCCTCGGCGTGGTCGAGGCGAGCTGCTTCCCGCCCGTGCCGCAGCGCGACCTCGAGATCATGGGAACGGGCGGCTCGCTGCGGGCGGACCTTCTCGCGAAGACCGGCCGCCTGAGGCTCTACGCACAGCGCCACGTGCAGGACGCGCGCGGCGACTGGCAGGTCGAGGACGGCGAGACGCGGGAGATCGAGGTCGCGGGCGGGCCGCCGCTCGCGGCCGAGCTGCGCGAGTTCGTCGCCGCGTGCGAGGCCGGGGCTCCGTCCCGGATCGCCGCGGACGGCTGGGACGGCGCTGCGGCGACGGCCGTCCTCGAGGCGGCCGCGGCGTCCGCGCGCGAGGGGCGTCGCGTCTCGGTCGAGCTTCCCGGCAGGGATGGAGGAGAGAAATGACGCAGTCGGGTGTCGTTCGCAGCGTTCCGCTGTCGCGGGTCGAGATCGACGACGAGATCCGCGCGCGCGTGATCGCCGCCGTGGACTCGGGCCAGTACATCCTCGGCCCGGAGTGCAAAGCGCTCGAGAAGGAGCTGGCGGCATGGATGGGCCGCCAGCACGCGGTGCTGCTCGCGAACGCCACGGCCGGAATCATGCTCACGCTCGACGCGCTCGGGGTCGGCCCGGGCGACGAGGTGCTCGTGCCGGCGCACACTGCGTTCCCGACGATCGAGGCGATCTTCCAGAGCGGCGCGCGGCCGGTCTTCCTCGACATCGACGAGTCGTACTGCCTCGACCCGTCGTGGCTCGAGCCGCGAATCACCGCGCGAACGCGCGCGATCGTTCCGGTTCACCTCTACGGCCACCCGTGCGACCTCGACGCGATCATGGACGTGGCGCGCCGCCACGGCCTTCTCGTGCTCGAGGACTGCGCGCAGGCGCAGGGCGCCGCCTGGTGCGGGCGAAAGGTCGGCTCGTTCGGCGTCGCCGGTGTGCTCTCGTTCTATCCCTCGAAGAATCTGCCGACGCTCGGCGACGGCGGCGCCGTCGTGACCGACGACGAGGGCCTCGCGCGAAAGCTGCGGATGCTCCGTGACCACGGCCGCAAGGAGAAGCTCACACACGACGTCGTCGGCTGGAACCTTCGCTTCAACGAGATCCAGGCCGCAGCGACGCGCGTGCTGCTGCGCCGCCTCGACGCGTCGAACGACGGCCGGCGCCGCGTCGCGGCGCTCTACGCCGAGCTGCTGAAGGGCCTTCCGCTCGAGCTCCCGCGCGAGGGCAAGAACGCGCGACACGTCCATCACCTCTACGTCGTGCGAACGGCCGAGCGCGACGCGCTGCAGAAGCACTTGAAGGCCGCGGGCGTCGGCACCGGCATCCACTATCCGGTGCCGAACCACCTGCAGCCGGCGACGCTCGGCCGCGCGGGAGTTCGCAGCGAGGCGCTGCCGCGAACCGAGGCCGCGTGCAAGGAGATCCTCTCGCTGCCGTGCTTCGGCTCGATGCGCGACGACGAGGTCGCGTACGTCGCGCAGGCGGTGAGGGAGTTCTTCGCGCAGAAGGGGGCGTAGCGTGGAGACGCCCGAGCTCTCGATCGTGATCCCGGCGTACGACGAGGAGAAGAACGTCCCGATCCTCGCTGCCGACCTGCGAACCGAGCTCGCGAAGGCCGGCATCGACGCCTACGAGGTGATCTTCGTCGACGACGGCTCGCGCGACGCCACGGCGCAGAAGGTGCGCGAGGAGGTTGCGCGCGACCCGAAGGGCCGCTTCCGGCTCCTTCGCCTCGCGCGCAACTGCGGCGAGAGCGCGGCCACCGAGGCGGGCCTTCGCCGCGCGCGCGGCGAGATTCTCGCGGTGATGGACTGCGACCTGCAGAACGCGCCGAGCGATCTGCCGAAGCTCATCGATCCCGTTCGCAAGGGCGTCGCCGACTGTGCGTGCGGCTGGCGCGCCGACCGCACGGCGGGCGACACAGGATGGCGTCACGTCCAGTCGCGGATCGCGAACGCGATCCGCAACTGGCTCTCGGGCGACACGGTTCAGGACGCCGGCTGCACGTACCGCGCCTTCCGGCGCGAGTGCATCGAGCGCGTGAAGATCTTCAAGGGCATGCACCGCTTCCTGCCGACACTCTTTCGGCTCGAGGGCTACCGCGTCGTCGAAGTCGTGGTCGAGAGCCGCCCGCGCCTCTACGGCGTCTCGAAGTACGGCATGTGGAACCGCGCCTTCGCGGCCTTCTACGACCTGCTCGCGGTGCGGTGGATGCGCTCGCGCGTCGTGCCCTGGCGCGTCGCCGAGGATTCGCTAGAGGCCGCGACGCTGTCGCGTTTCCGGCGCTCGTAGGGACGAGGTCGCGGCGGCGGACCCTCGGGACTCGAGGGGCTCGGGGGGGACGGCCGATGCTGCGGGTGGTGTGCCGCTTCGGCTCACCGGGCCGGAGGCCTGCGCCGATGTCCGAGGGACACGGACTCTGCTCGACCCTCTTCGCGCCTGCCGAGCGCGCCGGCGCCGAGACCCTCGAGGCCCAGCACGGGCGGATCGGAGCCGAGGCCGGCGTCCGCGAGATGCTCGAGGCCTTCCCCGACCCCGCCGTGATCCTGAACCGCGAGCGGCAGATCGTCGCCGCGAACGGCAGGATGGAGCGTCTCGCGGGCCGGACCGCGGCCGGCCTGCTCGGCAGCCGGGTCGGCGAGGCTCTGTCCTGCGAACACGCGCACGATCTGCCCAACGGCTGCGGTACGACGCGCTTCTGCCGCAACTGCGGCAGCGCGAAGGTGATGGTCCGTCACGCCGCCACGGGCGTCGTCACGACCGACGAGTGTCGCATCGTACGCCGCGAGGCGGGCGAGTTCTCGGCGCTCGATCTGCGAGTCTGGGCGTCTGCGCTCGAGGTGCGTGGCGAGCGGTTCATGGTGTTCGCGGTCCGCGACACGAGCGACGAGAAGCGCCGGGCCATGCTCGAGCGCATGTTCTTCCACGACGTGCTGAACGCCGCCGGCGGCCTGCGCGGGCTGATCGGTCTTCTACCCGAGCTCGAGGACGACGAGCGCGCCGAGCTCGAAGACGTCGCCCTTCGACTGAGCGAGCAGATCGTCGAGGAGATCGAGGCGCAGCGTGATCTCGCCGCGGCCGAGCGAGGCGACCTCGAGACCGAAATGCGCGAGATCGACGCCGTGAAGGTGCTCGAGCACGTCGCGGCGGTCTTCGCGCGCCACGCGCTCGGGGCGGGAAGGCAGATCCGCGTCGATGTCGGAGAGGGCGCGACGACGATCGTCTCCGACGAGGTGCTCCTGCGGCGCGTGCTCGGAAACCTCGTCAAGAACGCGATCGAGGCGTCGGCGCCGGACGAAGCGATCGGGCTCTCGTTCCGCAGCGACGGCGCCCCGCAGTTCCGCGTCCACAATGCCGCCGGCATGTCCGACGCGGTGCGCGACCAGATCTTCCAGCGCTCGTTCTCGACGAAGCTCGGGCCCGGCCGCGGAATCGGCACCTACAGCATCCGGCTCCTCACCGAACGCTACCTCGGCGGAACGGTTTCGTTCACGACGTCTGAAGAGGACGGGACGACGTTCACGATCTCGCTTCCCGGGCGGCTGCCGCCCGGCTGACCGCGCCCGCCCGTCAGCCGCGGATCACCATGCCCGCCTTCGCGCCCGCATCGTAGCGGCCGCCGCGCAGCACCGGCCGGCCGTTCACGAAGACGTCGTCGATGCCTTCGGGCGCGAGCGTCGGCTGCTCGAAGCTCGTCCGGTCGGCGATGCGCTCGGCGTCGAAGACGACGAGGTCGGCGGCCTGGCCGCGGCGCACGAGGCCGCGGTCTCGCCAGCCGAGCCGGTCGGCCGCCGCGCCCGTCATGCGCCGCACCGCCTCTTCGAGCGGGAAGAGGCCGTCGCGCACGCACGCGCCGAGCACGCGCGGGAAGGTCCCGTAGCTCGCCGGGTTCTGGTGGCCCTCGCGCGTGAGCAGCGTGTCGGTCTCGATCGTGCACAGCGGGTGCGCGAGCACGGCGCGCAGCGCGTCCTCCTCGCCGCGATCGCCGCTGTAGGTGTGGTTCAGCACACGCGCATTGCGGTGGCTCGCGACGGTGAGCCGCGCGTAGAACTCGAACGGCTGCATGTCGAGGCGCGCCGCGGCTTCGGGGACGCGCAGTCCGTCGAGGTGGTTCCACTCGGGAACGCCGCAGTGCATGAGCTGGATGTCTGCGAGGCCGAAGCCGACCGCCTCGAACGCCATCTCGGCGAAGCGCGCGAGGCCCGCGAGCTGCGCAGGGTCGCGCAGCACGTCCTCGAGCTTCGGCAGGATCGCTGCCGGGAAGATGACGGCGCACGTCGTGTTGCCTGCCGTGTAGGGGAAGGCATCGAACGCGACGTCGACGCCCTGCGCGTGCGCCTGCTCGATCATCCGCAGCGCGTCGCCGTGGTTCGGCCACGTGTTGCGGCCGACGAAGATGAGATGGCTGATCTGGAGCCGCGCGCCCGCGGCGCGCGCCACATCGAGGATCTCGCGGATCGCGGTGAGGTTGTGCGGCTCCTGCTTCGGGTCGTGCGCGTAGACGCCGCTCGCCCAGCTGTAGGCCTTGAGGTGCGAGGTGAACAGGCGGCCGCGGCGCGCCGCCATTTCGGCGAACGCGCGCAGCTCCTCCTCTCCCGAGAAGATGCCGGGTGCGTAGCCGAGGCCGGTCGAGATGCCCGCGCAGCCCGCGTCGAGCGCCTCGTCGACGAGGCGCTCCATCTCCTTCAGCTCGTGCGGCTGTGGTGCGCGCGTTTCGAGCACGCCCGTCACCGCGCTGCGAACGCTCCCGTGGCCGACGAGCTGCGCGACGTTGAGCGCGACGCCGCCCGCCTCGAGATCGTCGAGAAAGGAGCGCATCGTCCCCCATTCCGGCGCGAGCGATCCGTCGTACATGAGCCGGCTCGCGTCGCGCGCGCTCTCGCGGCTCACCGCCGAGACGGGCGCAGGAGTGAACCCGCAGTTTCCGGCGACGACGCTCGTCATCCCCTGTCGAACGAACGGCTCGAGCAGCGCGCCGTGGTCCGCCGCGGGCAGGATCCAGTCGGCGTGCGAGTGGATGTCGATGAATCCCGGCGCGACGATGCGCCCCGTGCAGTCGAGCACCTGCGCGGCCTCGACGCCGGCGAGGTCGCCGACGGCGCTGATGCGCCCGCCCGTCACGGCGACGTCGGCGCGCACCGCCTTCGATCCCGTTCCGTCGATCACCGACCCGCCCGCGAGCTTCCAGTCGCAGCCCATGTTCCGGTCCTCCGCGAAGCGCGAGCATACCCGCTGCCCCTGCGCGGCGCGCCCGGCCTCGCGACGAGCGGCCTCTGCGCCGGCCCGGCGCCGGCATGACGGCGCGCGGGCTCGCGACCGCCGCGCGCTTCGCTCGCGATCGTCTACGCTTCGAATCGCCACCGGAGGGGGGCCCGCCCGCCATGACCGGGAGCGATTCGCCGGCAATCCTCGCGCTGCCCGTCGGCATCGCGGCGGCCGGGGCGCGCACCGAGACGGACTCGCTCGGCGAGGTCGAAGTGCCCGCCGACCGCTACTGGGGCGCGCAGACGCAGCGCGCTCTCGTCCAGCTCGACATCGGCGAAGAGCTCATGCCGCGCGAAGTGTGGCGCGCGTACGGCGTGGTCAAGAAGGCCGCCGCGCTCGCGAATGCGGAGAGCGGGCGGCTTCCGCGCTGGATGGGCGAGCTGATCGCGCGCGTCGCGGACGAGGTGGCCGAGGGGCGCCTCGACGAGCACTTCCCGCTGCGCGTCTGGCAGAGCGGATCGGGAACGCAGACGAACATGAACGTCAACGAGGTGATCTCGAACCGCTGCATCCAGCTCACGGGCGGCGTTCTCGGCAGCAAGCGGCCCGTGCATCCCAACGACCACGTGAACCTCGGCCAGTCGACGAACGACACGTTCCCGACGGCGATGCACGTCGCGACCGTGCGCCTCCTGCGCGAGCATCTGCTCCCGCGCCTCGATGCGCTTCGCGATGCGATCGCGGCCAGGGCCGCCGCGTGGAGCGGCGTCGTCAAGATCGGGCGCACGCACCTGCAGGACGCAACGCCGCTCACGGTCGGACAGGAGTGGTCGGGCTACGCGGCGCAGCTCGAGGACGCGCGCGCGGCGGTGGCCCGCGAGATGGCCGGCCTGTACCGGCTCGCCGCGGGAGGAACGGCCGTCGGCACCGGCCTCGGCGCGCCGGCGGGCTTCGGCGAGGAGGTCGCCGCTCGCATCGCGGAGCTCACCGGCGATCCGTTCGTGACGGCGCCGAACAAGTTCGCCGCACAGGCTTCGCTCGACGACATGGTGCGGGCCTCCGCATCGCTGCGCGGTGTCGCGGTACCGCTGTTCAAGATCGCGAATGATCTGCGCTGGCTCGGTTCGGGCCCGCATGCGGGCCTGCACGAGCTTCGCCTCCCCACCAACGAGCCCGGATCGTCGATCATGCCGGGCAAGGTGAACCCGACGCAGGCCGAGGCCATGCTGATGGTCTGCATCGAGGTGATCGCCTCGGACACGGCCGTCGCCGTGGCCGGCGCCGAGGGGAACTTCGAGCTCAACGCCTTCCGGCCGCTCGTCATCCGAAACGTGCTGCGGAGCATCCGCCTGCTCGGCGACGCGTGCGATCACTTCCGGCGCCTGCTCGTCGAGGGCGCCGCGCTCGACGAGAAGCGCCTGCGTTCGTACGTCGAGCGCTCGCTCATGCTGGTGACCGCGCTCAGCCCCGCGATCGGCTACGACGCCGCCGCGCGCATCGCGCACCTCGCGGCAAGAGAGGACATCCCGCTGCGCGAGGCGGCCCTACGCTCCGGTGTGTCGGCTGAGCTCTTCGACACACTCACCGCCCCGGAGAAGCTCACCCGCCCCGGCGGGACGGGTGCCTCGGGGTAGCGCACGGGCGCGGCACGCGATCGGGGCTTGCAGCCGCGAACGGCAGCAGGCAGGCTACCCGTGCGGTGACCGAAGAACCTCACCGCGCAGGAGGGAGCCGATGCAGAACGACGTGCGGGCGGGCGGCGATGCGGGCGTTCCGGCGATCCACCGCCGCGATCTACTGGCGGGGATGACGATCCTGGCCGGGGCGACGCTCGCGGGGGTCGGACACGCCGAGGAGAAGCACGAGCACCACGCGCCGGCGGCGGGCGGAGCGGCGACGGAGCACGGCTACTCCGAAGCGACGGCATTCAAGAAGCACGCCGCCCTGGTGGCTGCCACGAACGAGTGCGTCGCGAAGGGTCAGGCCTGCCTCAGTCACTGCTTCGAGACCTTCGTCGCTGGCGACACGAAGATGGCCGAGTGTGCCCGGTCGGTGTACGAGATGCTCGCGACCTGCGAGGCGTTCGCGGTTCTCGCCGCGAACGACTCGGTGGCGCTGCGGTCGATGGCGCAGGGGTGCATCGCAGTCTGCGAGGAGTGCGAGAAGCAGTGCCGCAAGCACGAGGAGCACCAGGCCGAGTGCCGCTCCTGTGCGGACGCCTGCAAGAACCTCGTGGTCGAGGCGAAGAAGCTGCTGGCCTGACGGCCGTCGTTGCGCGCGATGGCGGGCGCGAGCCAGCAGATCGTCGTCGCCGGCGGCTCGGTGGCGGGCCTCATCGCCGCGCTCGCGCTCGCGCGCAGCGGGCAGCGCGTCGTGATTCTCGAGAAGGACCCGGCGCCGCTGCCGGCGACGCCCGACGCGGCCCTCGACGCCTGGGAGCGCCGGGGGTCGCCGCAGGTTCGGCACTCGCACGCGTTTCTCGCGCGGATGCACAACCTGATCCGCGACCGCGAGCCCGATCTGCTGCGGCGCCTGCTCGCGCTCGGCGCCGAGGAGATCACCTTCCGCTCGCAGGCGCTGCGCCACTTCCCGGACGCCGTCTTCGAGCCGCGCGACGACGACGCGGTGCTGCTCGCGTGCCGGCGAGTGACGCTCGAGTGGGCGCTTCGCCAGCACGTCCTCGAGACGGGCCTCGTCGCGTTCCGCGACGGCGCCGAGGTGACGGGGCTCGTCGCCGAGGGCGGCGCCGCGCCGCGCGTCACCGGCGTGCGCACGCGAACGCGCGGCGGCGACGAGACGGTCCTCGCTGCGCGCCTGGTCGTCGACGCGACCGGCCGGCGCGCGCGGCTCGGCGACTGGCTCGAGGCGATCGGAGCGGCGCGGCCGCGCGAGCTGCGGCAGCCGTGCGGAATCTTCTACAGCTCGCGCTTCTACCGGCTGCTGCCCGGCGTGGAGCGCCCGAGCCCGGACGCCATCATCGGCGCCGATCTCGGCTACGTGAAGTGCGGAATCTTTCCGGCCGACGCAGGCACCTTCTCGGTCACGCTCGCCGCGGCTCCCGACGACGACCCGCTCCGCGCGATCCTGCGCGGGCCCGGATTCGAGGCTGCGGCGCGCGCGCTGCCGATGGTCGAGGCGTGGGTTCGGCCCGAGGTCTCGACGCCGATCTCGGACGTCCACGGCATGGCGAACCTGAACGACGTGCGCCGCTTCCTCGTCGAGAGCGGCGAGCCGATCGCGCTCGGCATCGTCGCGATCGGCGACTCGCTCGCGCACGCCAACCCGATCACCGGACGCGGCTGCACGCTCGCGTGGCTCGCTGCGTACGCGCTGGCGGACGCGCTCGTGCGCCGCGGCGACGACCTGCGCGCGCTCGCGCTCGACCTCGACGCCGCGGTCGAGCGCGAGTGCGGGCCCTGGGTGCGCGCGCAGATCGCTCAGGACCGCGATGCCGTCCTCGTCAACGAGGCGCTGCGCCGTGGCGAGGATCCCTACCGCTATCAGCGCGACGACGGCACGGTCGATCCCGCCGCGTACGCGCGGAGCGTGATGCGCGAAGGCCTGCTCCCGGCCCTGCGCGAGGATCTCCACGTGCTGCGCGCGTTCCTGCGCGTCGTCCACATGCTCGACGCGCCCGAGGATCTGCTCGCCCGGTCCGACATCACCGCGCGCGTGCTCGCGTCGCACGCGCGTCGCGGCGAGCGCGAAGCGCCCGTCTTCGGACCGTCTCGCGCGGAGATGATCGAGATCCTCGCGCGCGCCGCGTAGACTCTCGCTCGCTGCGTGCGCGAAGGCTGCGCCGGAGCACGGCGGCCCGAGCGGCGGCGAGGATGCCTCGCGAGCGTCTTCGCCGACTCGGGGGGAGAGTGAGCGCAGTCCGCGGCGATGCACGAAAGGACGCTTCATGGACGCAAGGAGAAGCTTCGCCGAGGAGGCGACGCGGCTCGCGATCGAGTCGGTCGAGAAGGGCTGGGGAGGGCCGTTCGGCGCCGTCATCGTCCGCGACGGCGAAATCATCGGCCGGGGTCAGAACCGCGTGCTCCTGACGGGAATCCCCGTCTTCCACGCCGAGGTGACCGCCATCATCGACGCCTGCCAGCGCCTCAATCCGAAGGCCCTGCTCGGGAGCGGCTCGTCCGGCGGCACGGTTCTCGAGCTGATCCCGCGCGAGCCCGGCTCGCCCGATCCCGCCGCGCAGCGCGCCAGGATGCTGAAGGGCTGCGAGATGTACGTGAACGCCGCGCCGTGCCCGATGTGCATGAGCGCGATCTACTGGTCGCGGATCGACCGGGTCTACTTCGGCGCGACCCTCGACGACGCGCGCAGGATCGGCTTCGACGACGCCCTGCAGTACGAGGACTTTGCGAAGCCGTGGGCGGAGCGGCGCATCGAGATCATTCCCGAGTTCGAGCGCGAGACCTGCCTCGAGGCGCTGCGCGCCTGGGAGCGCAAGAGCGATCGCCATCCGTACTGACTGGCCGGCCGCGCGGGGATCCCCTCGGCGTCGTCGAGCCAGATCGCACGGGCGTGAACGCGCGCGGCACCGATCCCCGGAGCTCCACAGCGCCGGCGCACGCATCAGCGACGAAGCGCCGCGACGATGCGGGCGCGCTCGGCAGCGCTGAAGTCGTGGCCGTAGGTCCGCAGAAAGAGCGCGACGCGCATCTTCGCCGAGCGGTCCGAGCCGTCCGGGTCGCCGGGGCTCGAGCGTCCGAGCGCACGCACCAGATCGAACATGCGAAAGCCCAGCTTCATGCGCTCTTCGCCGCTTCGGGAGAGCAGCATCGCGCGATAGCGGCGCTCCACGTCGGGCGGTGTGTCGTTCACGAGCGCACCTCGTCGAGCAGTGCCGACACCGAAAGTGTGCTCGCCCAGCGCTCGATGTAATCCCAGTCGAGCGCTTCGCCGCAGCGCGACCAGCGGCAGTACGGCGAGCTCTTCCCCGAGGGCCATGGATTCGCCGCGGACCAGCATGGGTCAGCGCACCGGCACGGCGGCATCGGCACCCGCGCGGCCCGGCCGGGCCCGTGCCCCGCCGGCCCGTGCGCCCTCCCGTTCCCGGGCCGATCCGTTAGAGTTCGAGCCTTTCGCGAGGCGCCATGTCGTTCCTTCGATTCCTCGGCCTCGCCGGCGCCGAGAGCTCCGCGCGCGGCGATACCGACACCGTGCGGCGAATCTCGGCGCGGCTCGAGGCGCTCCCGCCCGAGCGCGCGCGCTATGTCGCGGCCTTCGCCTACGTCCTCGCCCGCGTCGCTGCGGCCGACCTGAAGGTGAGCGAAGACGAGACGGCCCGTATGCAGGAGACGATCGAGCGCGTCGGCCAGCTCCCGCCCGAGCTCGCCGCCCTCGTGGTCGAGATCGCGAAGTCGCAGGCGCGGCTTCTCGGCGGCACCGAGAACTACGTCGTCACGCGCGAGTTCGCGAAGATCGCGAGCCGCGAGCAGCGCGCCGAGCTCCTGCACTGTCTCTTCGCCGTCGCCGCCGCCGACGAGCGCATCACCAGCGCCGAGACCGGCGAGATCGTCGCGATCGCCGACGAGCTCGGCTTCACGCGCGCCGAGGTGAACGGCCTCCGCGCGCGCTTCCGCGACGTCGAGCGGGCGTAGCAGGGCGCCGCTGCGCGGTCACGCGCGGCGCTTGGGCGAACGTCCGCGCATCCCTTCCCCCCGGCGCCTTTCTCGCGCAGACTCCCGGCAAGGGCCCGTGCGCGGGCGGGTACGTCCGGCGCCGAGGGCCCGAGGAGGTCGTCATGCGCAGCGTCCCCCGGCTCCGCGCCTTCCTCGACGAGCGGCACGTCCCCTACGAAGCGTTGCCGCACTCGCGCGACTACACCGCGCAGGAGACGGCCGCGCACACGCACACGCGCGGCCGCGAGTTCGCGAAGGCGGTGATCGTTCGCGCGGGCAGCGGCCACGTGATGGCGGTGCTTCCCGCGCACCACGAGGTCGACCTCGAGCGCCTCGGCGCCGCGCTCGGGCACCGTTCGGTCGAGCTCGCGAGCGAAGAGGAGATCGCGCGCCTGTGTCCCGACTGCGAGCCCGGCGCGATCCCTCCGTTCGGCAATCTGTGGGACCTTTCGGTCGTCGCGAGCTTCGCCCTCGCGGAGGACGAACGGATCACGTGCAACGCAGGCAGCCATCGCGAGGCGATTCGGCTCTCGTGGAGCGACTACCGGCGCGTCGTCGAGCCTCGGCTCGCCGACTTCTCGCGGCCGGCCAGTCCCGGGCCGCCGCACGGCGCTCCGGCGCGCGGCTAGCACGGTGCCGCGCGCGCGGACCGCGCCTCGGAAGAAGGCGGCGGCGCGCGGAGCGAAACGGCGCGCGCCCGGCAACGCCGAGATCGCCGACCGCCTTCGCGAGATGGCGCTCTTCCTCGAGATGGAAGGCGTCGCGTTCAAGCCGCGCGCGTACGAGAAGGCTGCCGACGCGGTCGAGTCGTGCGAGCAGCCGGTGCACGAGCTCCTCGCCGAGGGAGGCGAGAAGGCGCTCGACGCGCTGCCGTCGGTCGGCAAGGGGATCGCCGAGCGCATCGCCGAGCTGCTCGAGAAGGGCCGAATCGCGGACCTCGAGAAGCTCCGCGCGGCAACGCCGGTCGACGTGCTCGCGCTCACGAGCGTCGAGGGGCTCGGCCCGAGGCACGTGAGGGCCCTCCACGACGCGCTCGGCGTGCGGACGCTCGCGCAGCTCGAGGCGGCTTGCCGCGCCGGCAAGGTGCGCGAGCTGCCGCACTTCGGAGCGCGCAGCGAGGAGAAGATCCTGCGCGGGATCGCGCTGCACAAGGCCGCGAGCGGGCGGCTTCCGATCGGCGAGGTCTGGGCGCTCGCCCGCGAGATCGAGGCGCGGCTCGCGAGCGTTCGCGGCGTCGAGCGCGCTGCGATCGCGGGCTCGCTCCGCCGGCGCAAGGAGACCATCGGCGATCTCGACTTCCTCGTGGTGTCGGCGAAGCCCGCGCCCGTGATGAAGGCCTTCGTCTCGATGCCCGAGGTGGTGCAGGTGCACGCGAAGGGCGGGACCAAGGCGATGGTGCGCCTCGCGATCGGGATCGACGCCGACCTGCGCGTCGTCGAGACGGAGAGCTTCGGCGCGGCGCTCGCGTACTTCACCGGGAGCAAGGACCACAACGTCGCGCTCCGGCGGATCGCGCAGGAGGACGGGCTGAAGCTCAGCGAGTACGGCCTGTTCCGCGGCGCGCGCCGAATCGCCGGGCGAATCGAAGAGGAGGTCTACGAGGCGCTCGGGCTGCCGTGGATCGCTCCCGAGCTGCGCGAGAACGCGGGCGAGATCGAGGCGGCTCGCGCCGGAAAGCTCCCCGATCTCATTTCCTACGGTGCGCTTCGCGGCGACCTCCAGGTGCAGACCGACTGGACCGACGGTGCGGCGTCGATCGAGGAGATGGCCGCGGCGGCGAAGCGGCTCGGCTTCGAGTACATCGCGATCACCGACCACACGCGCGACCTCTCGATGGCGCAGGGCTCCGACGAGAAGAAGCTCCGCGAGCAGGCCGCGGCGATCCGGGCGCTCGACGCGAAGCTGCGCGGGTTCCGCGTCCTCTCGGGCGCGGAGGTGAACATCCGAAGGGACGGGAGCCTCGACGTGGCCGACGAGGCGCTCGCCGAGCTCGACGTGGTCGGCGCCGCCGTCCATTCGCTCTTCGGGCAGGAGCGCAGCGTGGCGACGCGGCGCGTGATCCGCGCGATGGAGAATCCGCACGTCGACATCCTGTTCCATCCGACGGGGCGCCAGCTCGGGCGGCGCGAGCCGATCGACCTCGACATCGACGCCGTGATCGCCGCGGCGAAGCGGACGGGAACCGTGCTCGAGATCGACGGCATACCGGATCGGCTCGACTTGAAGGACGAGCACGTACGCAAGGCCGTCGCAGCGGGCGTTCGCCTCGCGATCGACTCCGACGCGCATCATCCCGCGCACCTCGGATTCGCCGACGAATTCGGCGTCGCCGTTGCGCGGCGCGGATGGGCGACGGCGAAGGACGTCGTCAACACGCTCCCGGTGCGCGAGCTGCTCGCGGCGCTGAAGGGCGGCCGCCGCCGCCGCGCGTAGCGCGATCTCTTTCCGCGGCCGCAACGCCGACCGCAGGCGGCGGCGGCAGGCCGCCGGCAACGGCGCGCAGCGCGGATTTCTTCCCCTTCGCGGCGTCGCATCGCGTACGATGGCGCGTCGCGGTCCGCTCGCGACCCTGCCGGAGACGCTGCCGATGCGCCGCCTCGCCCTTGCCGCCCTGCTGCTCGTGACGCTCTCGTGCGTACCGCAGGCGCCCGTCTTTCCGACGACGCCGGTGCTTCCGCCGGCGGGGCGTCCCGGGCTGCTCCTCGACGCGAGCGACGTGCCGGGCCTCGTGTCGCGGATCTCCCGCGCACCGTATGCGGGCTGGTGGGCCACGGTGCGCGCGCTCGCCGAGCAGGCCGCCGCGGCAGGCCCCGGATCGGCCTCGCTCTCGGAGGAGACGCGCGCCCGCTGGGCAAAGGCCGCCGCGTTCGCGTGGGTGATGACGGGCGACGTGCGCTACCGCGACGCCGCCGCGCTCGCGCTCGGCGCCGTCGGGACGGGGCCGAACGCGCCGCTCGACGATCTCGGCCCGAACCTCGGAGCGACGTCGCGCACGGTTCTCACCGCGTCGAGCCACCTGCAGGCCGCCTGCATCGCGTACGACCTCGTTCGCGCAGCGCTGACGGCCGGCGAGCTCGCGCTCGCCGAGTCGCGCCTTGCGGCCGCGGCCGAGCAGATCTACGGCCAGCGCTCGGCCGACCCGTCGAACCAGGACTACGTCAACAACTGGCGAATCAAGGCGGGGGCTGCGATCGCGACGGCCGGCCTCACGCTGCCGGCCGCGACGACGGCCCCGGGCGGCACGCGGCCGATCGACTGGCTCGGGCGCGGTCTCGCGGCCATCGCGCAAGTGCTTCCGGTGGTCGTGAAGAGCGGCTGGAACCGCGAGGGCGCGTGGTACACCACGTACTCCCTCGGGAACCTCCTGCCTTTCGCGATCCACTACCGGCGCGCGTCGGCGCAGGACGTGTTCCCCGTGCTCGAGCCGCTCTTCGCGCACGCGCTCATGCTGCGTCAGCCGAACGGCCGCCAGCCCGCGATCGAAGACTCGCCCGAGACCGACCTTCCGTGGGGCGTTGCGGCGCCGTTCCTCTCGCAGCCCGGGCAGTATCAGGCCGCGTGGCTCTCGGCGACGAGCGCGTCGACCAACTTCGGCAACAACGACGTGAAGGAGGTCGACGAGATCGCCGTCGTCGACGACACGATCGCCCCCGCGCCGCGGGCCGACGCGAGCGTTCTCGACGGCGCGAATGCGATCGCGAAGCTCGTCGCGGCGGGAGGCGTGACGGCCACGGTCGACGGCGCTGCCGATTTCGAGAGCTACTTCCTCGGCGGCGGCCACACGCACGCCGATCCGCTCGGCCTCGTCGTCTTCGCGCAGGGAGAGGCGCTGCTCGTCGACGCCGGCTACGGCCCGAACGGCTACTCGTCTCCGAATCGCTCGTACTACGTCCTCGCCGGCGCGCACAACGTTCTCACCTACGACGGCACGGCGCCGTGGCTGACGCGCCCGGCGCAGCTCCGCGCATACCTCGACGGCGGCGCCGCCGGTGCGCTCGCGTCGCTCGAAACGGACTACGCGAGCCCCTTCGTCCCCGGCGCTCCGGCCGACGCGCACGTTCGCCGAAGCGCGCTGCTGGCCGGCCCGCGCGCGCTCTACGTGGCCGACGAGATCGTTCGCGCCACGCCGAGCACGCTCGCCGCGCTGTTCCACGCGCGCGGAACGCGCACCGTGGTGAGCGAGGGCGGCAGCGGAGCCGAGGTCTCGTGGAGCCGCGCCCGCGGCGCAGCGCCGGCGACGCGCCTGCGAATCGTCTCCGCCGCCTCGCGGCCGATCACGGTCGCGCGCGCATCGGGCTGGTACAGCGAGACGTGGGGGCACGAGGAGGCGCTCGACTACGTACGCCTCGAAGCGGCGGGAGCGACCTCGCTTCGCGTGATCTCGGTGCTCGACCTCGGCGATCCGTCGCAGGCGCCGCTCGCAGTCACTCGGCCGGCGTGCACGGGCTTCGAGTGTCTCGAGGTGAGCGACGGCGCCGGCGTCGACACGCTGCTGCTCGGAGACGGCGCGACGCCGCTGTCTGCCTCGGGCGTCGAGGCGAGCGCGCGGTTCGCGCGCGTGCGGCGCGAGGGCGGGGCCGTCACGGCCGCGCAGATCGAGGAGGCGACGCTGCTGCGCGTCGCCGGAGCCGACCTGATCCGCAGCGCACGGCCCGCGAGCCTCTCGCTCGCGCGCGGCGCCGCGCAGGACACGCTCGTCGTCTCGGCGCCGCTCGCGAGCCCGCTCGCGGTCACGGTCGTGGCGGGCGGCGCGGCGCCGGTTCGGGTGCGCTGGTCGGGCTTCCTCGATCTCTCCTTCACGGTATCGTCCGGCGGCGAGGTGAGCTTCGAGGTGCCGTACGCCGGCGCCGTGACGCTCGAACGCTAGAGGCCAGGACGCCGGCGGGCGGGAGCGCCGGAGGATCGCGGGCGCTGCGTCGGGAGCAGGAGGCGGCGTCCGTGCGCTCCCGTCGCGCGGACCGCGCGGAGAACGTTGCATGAAGCCCGGACCGCTCGATCCCGGAGAGATCCGCCGCTTCCTCGACACCTTCCTCTACGACGAGGCTGCGGTGCTCGTCGACGAGATCGCGTCGGTCGATCCCGAGGCGCACGCGATCTCCGCCTGGCTCGACACCACGCGTCCCCTCCCGTTCGCACGCGATCAGCGCGTCGACGCGCGCCACCCCGCGCACGTCTCGGCCGCCGAGATCCTGATGGCGACCGGGAGTCTCGGCTGCCTCGCAGCGTGGCTCTTCCACGGCGTTCGCTGGGACGAAGGCTGGAGCGGCTTCGGCAACCGCATCCACCGCGCCGACTTCAAGTCGCTCGCGCGCATCGGCTCGCCGCTCGCGCTGCACGCGCGCGAGACGCAGTGGCGTGACGGGCCGCGGCGCGTCGTGCTTCGCTGCGAGTTCCGCTTCGAGCAGGACGGAAGGCTCGTCTACACGGGAGACCAGTCCGCGATGTTCTTCAAGGACCGGGACCTCGAGTAGGCGCCTCGGAAGCATCGCCATGCGAGCGCGCTCATGACCGCGGCAATCGTGCTCGGCGCGATCGGCCTCGTCTGGGTCGCAGTCGAGGTTGCGCTTCGCGTCGCCGTGGGGCGGGGGCTCGCGACCGACTTCTACGGATCGCTGTCTCGCGAGGACGTTCGCGCGGAGCAGGAGCGTCACGGCGTCCGTGTGGCGAGCGGCTGCGGGTGGGCGCACCTCGGGTGGATCGCCGACCCGGAGCGTGAGCGTTACCGGATCGAGCGGCGCAGTGCGGCGGGAGGCTGGGAGACCGTCGCGCACGCCCGCTACGGCTCGCTCCTCGTGCGAGCCGCGGGCCGCTACCGCGTGTGGGCGGTTGCGCGAGGTGCGGGCGGGTCGCGCCTCGTCGGCGAGGCCGACGCGCAGCCGGGCTCCAAAGACCCGCCGCTTCGCGTGCCGCGCATCGCGGGTCCGTGGCGCGTGCTGTTCCGCCCGTCGGTGCACGGCTTCTATGTGAACGACCACGCGATCTTCCGCGACGCGGAGGGGCGCTTTCGACTGCTCGGCATCACCGACCGGAGCCGCGGCAACTACGACGCCGAGCGCCGCTTCGCGCACGGCGTCGCCGACGCCTTCCCGCCGGAAGACGGCATGCGCGAGGCCGACCCGGTCGCAGACTTCGGCGATCTCGCGTGGGCGCCGTTCGTCGTCGAGAAGGACCGCCGCTACCACCTCTTCTGGTCTCCGCACCGGCTCGAGCACATGACGTCGGACGACGGCGTTCGCTGGGAGGACCGGCGAACGGCGATCCGCGCGCCGATGCATCGCTTCTTTCGCGACGCATCGGTGGTCGAGGTGGCGCCGGGGCAGTTCCTGCTCCACGCGACCGGCCGGGGCCGCTGGTTCTCGCGCGTCGACGCCTATCAGTCCTTCGATCTCGAGCGCTGGCAGTACATCGGCCCGGCGCTCCGCTTCCGACCGGGAAGCGAGCGGAACTCGGCGTTCGCCTCGACCGAGACCCCGAGCGTGACCTGCGTCGACGGGCGCTGGTATCTCGCCTTCACCTGCAACAACGGCTCGCGCTTCTGGAGCCCGCTCTTCCTGCTGCTGCGCCGCTGGCCCGACCCGCCGAGCTACAACGACACGCTGGTCCTGCACGCCGACAACCCCTACGGCTTCGGGGATTACCGCGGCCGGCGCCGGACGCCGGCCTTCGTCACGACCCTCGAAACTCACGCGCCGCGGTTGTATCGTCACCCGGAAACCGGCGCGTGGTGGATCACGACGGCGGGCTGGCCGTGGGCCGCGACGCTCACCTCGGGCGAGGTCGCGGTGGCGCCTCTCGCCTGGGACGATGATCCGGCAACGGGCTCGCCGCGTCCCCCGGGGCGCAGAAAAGTATGACCGCCGTCATAGGGCGGTTTCTGACAATCTTGTAGCCATTCGCGCGCCCGCCCTCCGGCGGGGCCCGAGGCCAGCGAGGGGGACCGGACGGATGGGGCGTACCTTCAGCGCGATCTACTTCGAGGCCACGCGGCGCTGCAACCTGCGCTGCCCGATGTGCATGACGGGCAGCAACGACCGCAAGGTCGTCGCCGAGAGCCGCAAGCGCGAGCTCAGCCTCGACGAGATCCGAGACCTCGTCCTGCTGCCGGCGAAGAACCTCCACGTGAAGGCGGTCGGCTGGAGCGGCGGCGAGTTCCTCGTCCGCAAGGACGCGTTCGACCTGCTCCGGCTCACGGCCGACCTCGGCTACCAGTGCAAGGTCTGCTCGAACGGCGAGCTGCTCTCGCGCGAGCGGCTGCAGGCGATCAAGGACGCGACGGGCGGCAAGGTGACGATCGCGCTCGGCCTCAACTCGCTCGACGAGGACAACGCCGAGACGCGCGACGCCGACTGCGATCGCACGATCGAGGTGCTCGAGCTGTGCAAGGAGCTCGGCATCGACCGTCACGTGATCGTGACGATCGGCAAGCACAACACCGAGAGCTTCGAGCGGACGATCGACTACCTGATTCGCAACCGCATCTCGTTCAACCGCTCGCCGCTCGTCGGACGCGGCTCGGGCCGCGATCACTTCCACGCGAGCGCCTTCGAGCGCGAGGACCTCGAGAAGTCGTTCCATCCCGTGCTGCGAAGCCACGTGAACGGCTACGTGAGCTACACGCCGTTCTTCCTCGCGCCCGAGCTCTACGACCGCGCGTCGGGCGGGATGGAGGAGGGAATCCCGCACAACCCGCCGATCGGCTGCTGGGTCGGGAACTGGATCACGCTCACCGCCGAGGGCGACGTCTCCGTGTGTCCCGTCCTCCTCGACGCGCTCTCCGCCGGCAACGTCCGAGAGAAGCCGCTCGACGAGCTCGTGCTCTCGAGCAAGCTGTTCCAGGAGATCACCGACCGCAGCAAGCTGAAGGGCCGCTGCGGCCAGTGCCGCTACCAGTACACGTGCGGCGGATGCCGGGCGATGGCCTGGTACCACTCGGGCGACTACATGGCCGAGGACCCGACGTGCTTCTTCGAGCCGGTGACGCGCGAAACGAAGAGCGAGCACGAGGAAGAGACGAACCGCTGGTTCACGAAGTACCTCATGGTCGCGCGCCACGCCGGCTTCTACGCGCGCAAGAAGACGCCGGTGAAGGCCGACGAGAGCTGATCGCCGGGCTGCGCCGAGGCCCGCGTCGTAGCGTTCGGCGTCGCCGGATGGCGCGCGGGTCGCGTCCGGGCGAGGCTGCGGCGCGAGCCACGTCCTGATGCCCGAGAATCTCGACCCCCGCACGATCCGCGGCCTCTCGGAGGCGGAGGCGGCGCGCCGGCTCGCGATGGAAGGGCCGAACGAGCTGCCGTCGGACCACGGGCCCTCGCTCGCCGCCGCGGCGCTCCGCGTCGCGTCCGAGCCGATGTTCGTGCTGCTGCTCGCGACGGGCGGGCTGTATCTGCTGCTCGGCGACCGGCGCGAAGCGCTGACGCTGCTGTCGTTCGTGGTCGTCGTGCTCGGCATCACGCTGCGGCAGGAGCGCCGCACCGAGCGCGCGCTGCACGCACTGCGCGATCTCACGAGCCCGCGCGCGCTCGTGATCCGAGACGGCGCGCAGCGCCGAATCCCCGGCCGCGAGGTCGTTCGCGGCGACGCAGTGGTTCTCGCCGAAGGCGACCGCGTCCCGGCCGACGTGCTGCTGCTCGCCGGGTTCGGCGTCGAGGCGGACGAGTCGCTCCTCACGGGCGAGTCCGTCCCGGTGAGGAAGTGCGTCGCGGCGAGCGCGCCGGCCGAAGCGCCGCGTCCCGGCGGAGACGGACTTCCCTTTCTCTGGTCGGGAACGCTCGTCGTTCGCGGGCGAGGCGTTGCCGAGGTGCACGCGACCGGGGCCGCGACCGAGATCGGCCGCATCGGCCGATCGCTCGCGGAGGCCGTCACCGAAGAGGCGCCGCTCGAGCGCGAGGTGGGGCGAATCGTGCGACGGATCGCCGCCGCAGGCCTCGCGCTCTGCGCGGCTCTCGCCGTCGCGTACGGCGCACTCCGCGGCGACTGGACCGGGGGGCTGCTCGCCGGCCTCACGCTCGCGATGGCGGTCCTCCCCGAGGAGTTTCCCGTCGTGCTCGCGGTCTTTCTCGCGCTCGGCGCGTGGCGGCTCTCGAAGCGCCGCGTCCTCACGCGGCGCGTGCAGGCGGTCGAGGCGCTCGGCGCGGCGAGCGTCCTGTGCGTCGACAAGACCGGAACGCTGACCGAGAACCGCATGGCGATCGCGCGCCTCTCGGCGCAGGGCGTGGTGCACGAGGTCGCTGCGGCCGGTGGCGACTCGCTACCCGAGGAGGTCCACGCGCTCGTCGAGTTCGGGATCCTCGCCAGCCAGCGCGACCCGTTCGACCCGATGGAGCGCGCGTTCCACGCGCTCGGCCAGCACGCGCTCGCGCAGACCGAGCATCTTCACGGCGACTGGGCGCTCGTTCGCGAGTACCCGCTCTCGCC
>JABLTH010080091.1_pt1 | contig 27126 bp, 20 predicted proteins | sample 7875711 | NCBI WGS metagenome assembly JABLTH01 (sample SAMN14941262, study PRJNA633318) | bioreactor metagenome | isolation source: bioreactor | place: China | collected 2019-03-05 | reverse complement strand
GTCCGCTTCATCGAGAGTCTCCTGGCCGCTCCCGGCGACCGTCGGGACTCTCATAGGCCTGGATCAGGATTCGGGGGGCAGGTCACCACCGCTACCTCGCCGCGTCATTGTGAAAGGCGCTCTAAGGGTTGGCTCGGGTGGCCACGGTTGGATTGGTTCCAACGTCCACTTGCCAGCTTTCAATTCGAGGGGGCTTGCTCGGCCGTCCTTTGTGCGAGAATTGGCTGGTTCACGACGTCACACCTGGGAACCGATGTCGTGCAGCCTTTCGTAGTCTCGTTTGGACTCCTCCGAGGCGAAGTAGATGACCTTCCCGTTGTGGTTCAGATGGGCCGCGGCATTTGACTTGGCGAATCTCGCCTTCGTGATGGGATCTTCCACCGTCTCGCGGTCTGCATAGTACCGATTGTCCTGCATGCTGAGGTACGCCTTCGTGCATGCCACCAGGCGATCATCGACCCAATCCTCGATCGGAGCGATGTCAAAGGGCTCCAGCGGGACCTCCAGTCGGGTGCTTCGCTCGTACTCCAAGAATGTCGGGATGATCTGAAGGCCGTAGTCGATGACGACCCGCCGCAGGTCGGTGCTGAGCGAAGCGCACAGGCTCATCGTCATGCTCGCCAGTTCCGTGAGGAATACCACCTGGACTTGCCGTTGGTCGGGCGTGATCGTCGGCGATACCTTCAACATGCTTGCAAAGTGCTCGCTGAAGACCGCCAGCTTTGGCTCCCAGTGCGCACGGAGTTGATCGCATACGTCATTGAATCGAGCGAGTGCGCGGGCCCGCTCGTCAGCCTCTCTTCGCCGGACTTCCTCCGCGGCCTTGAGACGTTCGTCCCTCGCCCGGAACTCTGCGTTCAGCCTCTCCGCCAGGGTTTGTGATGCGGACATGTCGTGCTCCCTGTTGAGTGCCTGCAACGGCCAAGACTCCCTTCTGGCCGCCGGGGCTGCTACGAGAAATACGCCCTCGTGACGTACTGGCTCATCATCCGTTCGGTGTTGAAGAACGAGGCGTTGAGCGCGATGGCGTGCTGCATCACCGCGAGATATCGCTCCGGCTCGGCGTAGTACGTGGGGAGGATGGCGTTCTCCAGCTTCGCATACAGCGCGTTCGCATCGGCATCACGCGTGTGATCACCATCGGCGCCCCCGATGGCCCAGCCCGTCACGCCTTCAATGCAGCCCTCGACCCACCAGCCGTCGAGAATGCTGAGCGAAGGCACACCATTGACCGCGGCCTTCATGCCGCTGGTGCCGGAGGCCTCCATGGGCGGCTCGGGCGTGTTGAGCCACAGGTCACAGCCGGCGGTCATCAACCCACCGAGCTCCAGGCCGTAGTTGGGCAGATAGACCATGGAGACGGTGCCGCGGAGCGCGGCGATTGAGCGGAAGATCGTGCGGATCAGCTCCTTGCCCTGGGCGTCTCGCGGATGGGCCTTGCCCGCGTAAATCACCTGGAGCGGCCCAGCGGCCTTGGCGACCTGCCGCAGGCGATCGAGGTCGTGCATCAGGAGGTCGAGGCGCTTATACGCCGTGGCGCGCCGGGCAAAGCCGACCGTGAACACCGACGGGTCCATCTGAACGCCGGTGTCATGGCGCACGCGATCAAGCAGGAGTTGCTTGCAGCTCTGATGCGCTTCCCGGAGCTCGTGCGCCGGAATGTGGACCGCGAATCGCAGGCTGGCATTGTCCGACCGCCAGCCGTCGATGTGGCGATCGAACAGATCCTGCATCGGCGGAGCCGCCCAGGTCGCCAGATGGACGCCGTTGGTGATCGAGTCCACCGGGTGTGTGCCGAACATCTTTCGGGACACCTCCCCGTGCCGTTTGGCCACTCCGTTCACATAGTGGCTGAGGTTCAGGGCTGCGTAGGTCATGTTGAGCTTGCCTTCGTGGATAAATAGCCCGCTGACCTCGAGCGCATCATGCCGCCCCACGACGTCACGAGCCAGATCAAGCTCAAAGACATCGTGCCCGGCCGGCACCGGCGTGTGCGTGGTGAACGCGCATTTGCGTCGGACCTCGGCGATGGCCGACTCGGTCACGCCGCGCTGCACCCTGGCCACCAACTCTTGCTGCAGCAGTTCGGCCGCGAGCAGGGCGGCGTGGCCCTCGTTCATGTGATACCGCGCGATGTCGGTGAATCCCAGGGCCTGCAGAATCCGCACCCCGCCGACACCAAGGACGACCTCCTGGCAGAGCCGGTAGCGGCTGTCTCCGCCGTAGAGCTCGCCGGTGAGCTGCCGGTCCTGTGGCGAGTTCTCCGGGAGGTCCGTATCGAGAAAGAGCACCGGGACCCGCTGGCCACGGACACCCTTGACTTGCCGTTCCCATGCGCGGACTGCCACGGAACGCCCTTGAAGTTCCACGTGAGCGCGGGTCGGCAGTTCCTCGAGGAAGTCCTCCGGCCGCCACCGACTCCGCGACTCGGTCTGGTTGCCGACCTCGTCGAGGTACGGTCAAAGTACCCGCCGCGGTGGAGCAGCGACACCGCGACCATCGGAACGCCGAGGTCCGCGGCCGACCGCACCGCGTCGCCCGCGAGCACGCCCAGGCCACCGCTGTAGGTCGGCATGCGGGGGTCAAGGGCGATCTCCATCGTGAAGTAGGCGACGCTGGGTGTTGTGTGCATGTGTCTTCTCCTTCAGGCGAGTCCAAGCTCCCAGACCACCGCCCCACATCGCGGGAGATCGATGTGAACCGATGCGAGTTCGAAGCGGCCTTCTTGGCCTCCGAGGTGCTCACGCCCTTTGAGATGAACCGGTCCTCCGAAGAACCGAGCCAGATCGCACGTCACGCCTTGGCCGTCGCGGATATCAAAGTTGCAGGCGACCAGGAACCCGCCGCTTGGACGATCCGGAGAGCGCCGAAACGCCGCGATGATCGCGCCGTGATCGTGATCGACAAACTCGCAGTTCTCGCCGCTCCGGAAGGCGGCGTTGTCGGCGAGCAATCCGTTGACGGCTCGGATGAGGCGTGCGAAGCGCGCCTCGCCCGCGGGTGCATGCCGCGGCCTTCGACCGATGAAGTCGATCTTCGTCGGCACACCCCACTCCACGCCCTGCGGCATGCCGGTACACCCGGTCCCGAGCAGGGCGCTGGCCACATAGCGAGGCACGGTGGACTCCGCGTCGCCGAACTCCTGGGCCGGTGAGCCGACGTCGTGCGACGTGATCGGCATGAAGTACCGGATCTGCTCCGAGACGCGATGAACGTACCGCAGATACCCCCTCAGGTCGGGCACGAACTTGCGGTCCCACGGCGTGGCCAGCACCAGGTTGAGCCTCCACTCCGGAACGGTGTTGAGCAGGGAGACGTCGTCGGTGAAGTACTCGGCGAGCACGGCCAGGTCCGGGTACTCCGAGGCGAGCGCTTGGGTAACGGACCTCACGAACTCCTGGTTGCTGCTGTGGAGGTTGTCGAAGCGTACGAGGCCGCCGGTCGATGCGGCGTAGCCGCCCCAGAAGAGCGCGTACCGTGTCATGTACTCCCAGATCTCGCCGCGGATCTGGTCGTTGGGGTGTTCATAGTTGATGAGCACGAGATCATCCCAGGCGCGCCACTGACCTTCGAACCAGTACCTGGCGCGCTTGTTCCCGTCCGGGCTGCTCTGGTCGGGGACGATCCACGCCGGTGCGCGGCGGGCCATCATGCTCTGGACGCCGACGTGGTTCATGACGAGGTCGAAGCACAGGGCGATCCCCAGTTCCCCGGCCCGTTGGACGAACGCCTCGAGCTGCGCGAGCCCGTCGGTCCCGGCCGAGTCCATCAAGTAGGAGTGATCCACGTCGAACAGGTCGTGGGCCGAGTACGGGCTCTGCGATGCATCCAGCCGGGTTACGGGCAAGAGGTGCACCGCGTTGAATCCGAGGTCCCTGATGCGCGCCAAGTCCGACGCCCAGTCCGCGATCCGTCCCGATGCGGTCGGGATGAGCGTGTACATGCGCAGACCGTCGACCTGGGGAGGATCGACCATGACCCAGGCCATGGGCACGGCGTCGTGAAGCCATGTGGCGCCGGCGTCGACGGACGCCCGCGCACGAAACGCGAAGAACCCGGGCCGTGAGGGGACGATCCGGCAACGAAACGTTCTGTTATCGACGCGGCTGAAGGGCGTGCTGATCCATTCGCCCGGGCCCGTCGCATTCAGCGTGCTGTCAAGGCAGAGACGCACGTCGTCACCGGCCGGAAGGTCCATCGCCAGTTCAACGTCGAACGGCCGTCCGACATAGGCGCGTGAGAATTGATGGCGACCCGTGTGGTAGGACCGCCTGACAGTCACTCCGAGCGCGGTCTCTCGTCGCCGCTCGGGAAGTTCGGGGATATTCGCACGACCGGGCCTCATGGTGGATCCATGTTCATTGCCCGTGACCCGCGCGGAGTCGCGATAGACTCCCTGGGGCGCCGATTCGCGGGCGCTCTGGCCAGCCTGGGCGGTCACACAACCTCCTCGGTTGGTCTCTCGATGAGGGCCCGGAGCGCGTGGACCGCCGACCTGGCATCCTCGCCCTCGGCGGTGATCTCCAGTTCCGCGCCCTTCGTGGCGCACAGGGTCAGCAACTCGAAGATGCTCTTGCCGTCGACGAGGCGATCAGCGTGTCGCACCTGCACCGAGGCGTTGAACCCGGATGCAACCTCTGCAAACCCAAGCGCGACCCTGGCGTGGAGCCCGAGCACACCCATGAGCAGAACCCGCGCGCTGGCCCTTGGTGCGGACTGTGGCGCGGCAGGTGGCCGCGCGCCCTTCAGGTGTGATTTGCGTACCACGGCGATTCTCCTCAAAGACAGGCCAATTCCTCGAAGCAGGACGCATCCCCACCGGGGACGACGATCGAGATGTTCATGGTGCCGAAAGCGTTGGCGACATGTCCCGGCCGGCCGTCAAAGGCCGGATCGCCGTGGTCGGCGCAGCACCAACGACCATCGATCACGAACTTGTATTCGTGGGGTCCGGGCACCAGGTCGAGGACAGCGACCCAGCGCCCGTCGCGCCGCCGGCGCATGGGCGTCGCGCTGGGGTTCCACCCGTTGAAGTCACCCGCGACGCAGACCCGCTGAGCCGTCGGCGCCTCGATGCTCACGGTCACTCCGCCGTTCTTCGGATTCGCCTTGCGACTCATGGACGCCCTCCTTCGTGTGTGCCGGAGCGGCCGCGGACCGCGAGCCCACAGCCGGTTGCGGAACCGCGACTATCGTTCCTTTCCGTTCTGAATCCCTCGCAGCAGCAGATCAAGCCCAGCCTCGAACATCCGATCCGGGTCCGGCGCGAAGAGCGAGTTGACCGCCGCCGACGTGTGCGGGTAGGACGTCGTCATCCTGGCCACGTCGATCGTGACGGCCCGCGGCGATCGAAGCTCCTCGATCTCCCACAGACAGAATGCCCGAAGCCAGATCCGGATCGTGTGGTATGCGACGGCCTGGGCTGTGGGCGCGAGCCCCGCGTCCGCAAACGCCGACATGGCGAACTCGATCTCGGGCAAGGCTGCCGTCGGGGGCGCCGGCCGAAACATGGCCACGTGGAAGACATTAGGGTATTGGCGCGCCATGCCCCGGATGCCGTGGCAGAGGGCCCTGATCCGGCTCTTCCAAGGCCCCTTTGAGGCCGGAAGCGGAACCTTCGACAGGGCCAGACTTGCGACGGCGTCGAGGATGGCGTCCTTGTCTGGGAAGTGGTTGTAGAGGGCCATGGCCTTCACGCCCAGCACATCACCGAGCCGGCGCATGGTGAGCGCGTGTTCGCCTTCCGATACGAGAAGGTCAAAGGCGGCTTGGGCCACGTCCTGGGGGGTGAGCGATTCGCCCGCCGCGGGACGACCCGGTCCCTTGCGTGGTTTTCTCGTCCTGAGAGCGGTGATCTGGTCTTGGTTGTCCATGGTGGTTCGCCTCGTGCGGCGGTTACCGGCCGGGCCCGCCGCGACCCCTTTGAGAAGAGTCTAGCCCGTAAATGTACGTCGTCAATATTTTTTACGTACTTCGTCTATTGTGATATTGACGTGGTATATTTACGCCGTATTGTTCTGGCATGAGCACCACCCGCCGCCGGCCGCTGATCCAAGACCCGCCCCACCTCGGCGGCAGATTGACCGTCATGCTGGTCGTCTCGGCGTGCCTGCCGCTGTCCGGCTGCATGGTGGGGCCTGACTACACACCGCCGGACACGCAGATGCCGGGGAGCTACGCGGAACTCGCCAACGCCGCCGGGGCAGGGCTCGACGCGTCCTCGACCGAGGAAGCGACCTGGTGGCGGCGGTTCGGCGACGCCGAGCTGGCCTCGCTGGTTGAGCGGGCGGTGGCCGCGAACAACAACGTCAAGGTCGCGGAAGCCCGCGTGCGTCAGGCCCGCTCGGCGCGAGAAGTCGCACGATCGTTCCTCTTTCCTCGAATCGGCGTGGGGGCATCGATCCTCCGATTCCGTGGGAGCAATGCTCTGCTTGACCTCCCCGACGCCAGCCTGGAAGGCAACCTCTTTCAGCTGGGCTTTGACGCCGAGTGGACGGTGGACCTGTGGGGAGGCACCCGTCGCCTGGTCGAGTCCGCGGCCGCCGAAGAAGAAGGGGCGGCATCGCGGCGGCGCGGCGTGGTCCTCATGATCGCCGCGGAGACGGCTCGGGCCTACATGGAGCTTCGCGGCGCGCAGCGCGAGCTCGAAGTCGCGCACGCCACGCTCGACAGCCAGAACCAGACGCTCGCCGTCACGCAGGAACGGAGCACCAACGGCCTTGCCTCGGAGTTGGAGGTCGTGAGGGCGCGGACCGAGGCGGAAGGTACGGCCGCGGAGATTCCGCCTATTGAGCAGGCGATCCGTGAGTACATCCACGTTCTCTCGACGCTCCTGGCCTTGGAGCCAACGTCGCTCAGCGACGAGCTCTCATCCCCCGCCGGCATCCCCGCGGTGCCGGAGCGGGTCGCGGTCGGCGTTCCGTCGGACCTTCTGCGGCGGCGTCCGGACATCCAGGCGGCCGAACGCCACATCGCCAGTTCGACGGCGATGGTCGGCGTGGCGACGGCGCAGCTCTTCCCGCAGATGGTGCTCGGCGTCAGCGGCGGGTTCGCAAGCCGCAAGGGAGGTGATCTCTTCAACGGAAACTCCTCGTCCAACTCGAGCACGTACTACCTCGCCGGCCCCTCGGTGAACTGGGAGATCTTCGACGCGGGCAGACGCCGCGCGACGATCAAGCATTCGGAGGCGGAGGTCGACGCGGCGAAGGCCGTCTATGAGGACACCGTTCTGGGCGCGTTCCGGGAAGTCGAGAGCGCTCTGGTGGCTGTCGACCGGAGCCGCGCCCGCGTGGCGGACCTCGAACTGCTCGCCGCCAGCGCTCACGAAGCCCTGACCATCGCCCAGGGCGATTACCGCAACGGGCTGCTCGACCAACTCAACGTGCTCGACGCTCAGCGCCAGGCGAGCCGAGCCGACATGCTGCTCGTGCAGGGGCGAGTGGCCCTCACGGTCAATGTTGTTCGTCTCTACAAGGCGCTGGGCGGCGGCTGGGAGTTTGCGGAGCCACCGACATCACCCGAAGTCACACCGAGCTCGAAGGAGAATCCATGAAGCTGCCCGCTGAGCATGTATCGGCCGTCACGTTGCCCACCGGGCTGCGCGTGATGCGGCATCGGGCCGCACTCCCGCGTCTGCTGCTCGCGGCAACACTCTGTTCGGTTGTCGTGAGCGCCTCGGGGTGCAAGAAGGAGCCCATGAAGCCGGCCGCGGTGCCGGTCATGGTGAAGACCCTGGCCGCGGAGAAGATCACCCACTCGCGGCGGTTCAGCGGGTCCATCGAGCCCCTGCAGACCACGTCGCTGGCCTTCAAACTCTCCGGGACGGTGCGCAGCCTGCACCGGCCCGCGGGACTCGACCGGGATGTGCAGGTCGGCGACACGCTGGCGAAGGGGACTGTCATCGCCGAGCTTGACGAGGGGGACCTCCGCCGGGCGAAGATGGGCGCCGAGGCTCGGGTCGCACAACTCGAAGCGAGGGTCGCCACGGCCCGGGACACCCTCGAGATCGCTACGCGGAATCTCGAGCGGTTCGACAGTTCCTCCGGATCCGTTTCGAAGGTGGCCCGGGACGAGGTCGAGGCCAAGCGCGTCGCGGCCGCGGGCGAACTCGAGGCGGCCGAGCATGCGCTGGCCGACGCTCGCATCCAGCTCGACCAGGCCATCGACGACTTTGCGAACCGGCAACTCGTGGTGCCCTTCGACCATGCCACGGTCGCGGAAAAGCGCGTCGAGCCCGGCGAGCGGAAGGCCGCGCACGAGGTCGCGTTCCGCCTGATCGACATTTCAAGCGTTCACGTCAACTTCGGAGTGCCTGACACGATGATCGGGTCGGCGGAGACGACCTCTCAGGCCGACCGCGTGAGCATGGGTCAGGAACTGATTGTGACCGCCGACGCGTTCGAAGGCCGGGCGTTGAAGGCGACGGTGACCAAGCTCGCGCCGGAAGCGGACCCGGTCACCCGGACGTTCCTCGCGCAACTCACACTGAAGAACCCCGGGGCCGATTCGGGCCGGCCTCTTCTCCGCCCCGGCATGATCGTGTCCGTTCTGGTCGGCGCGGCCCTCGACCGCGAGGCGATGCTGCTGCCCATGACCGCCATCCACCCGGGGCGTTCCGCGGGCGAACTGATGGTCTTCGAGGTCGTCGCCGAAGGCAGCCAGGACATCGTGCGTGCACGAAAGGTCGCGTTGGGCGGCGTCTTCAACAACCAGGTCGAGATCGTTCTGCAGGGGAGCGACGTTCGCCCCGGCTCTGCCATCGCCGTGTCCACCAGCGAACGCCTGACGGACGGAGCGTACGTCCGTGTGATGCGGGACGCCCGCCAGCCAGCGCAATCACCTCTGTCTCCGCGGGAGGATCGATGAACATCTCTCAGTTCTTTGTCACCAAGCGCCCGATCGCGTGGACGGCCATGGTCGCCGTGATCGCGTGGGGCATCTACGCCTACACCGCCATGCCGCAGCGACAAGACCCGATCATCCCGGTCGTCACCGGCGTGATCGCGACGCCGTACCCGGGCGCGGAAGCGGAAAAGGTTGAGCAGGAAGTGACGCGCAAGATCGAGCGGAAGGTCGCCGAGAACCCCGCGGTCGAGCACGTCAAGTCGATCAGCCGGCCGGGCATGTCGATCGTCTACGTCGAGCTCTTCGAGACGGAGCGGAATGCCGAGCTGGTGTGGCAGGACATCCGCGGCAAACTCGGCGAGATCATGGACCTCCCCCAAGCCGCGGGGCGTCCGACGCAATCGCTGCTCAACAAGGACTTCGGCGACTCGGTGGCGGTGATGCTGACCATCAGTTCGCCGCCGGTCACGGATCAGGAAATCGGTCTGCGTGCCAGGAGCATCCGAGAGGCGATCGAAGCCCATCGGGCCCAGCGTCCCTCGCCGACGGCGACGGAGCGGTGGACCGGGGTGCTCGTCTACCCCAGCACCGTGGCGCGCTCGCACGTTGTCCGCTTGGGACGAACGCTCTCAGAACGGCTCACCGAATCCGGCGTCACCTCCGACAACGCCCTCATCGAGGCCCCGAGCGCGGGGATGCTCGACGTGGTGCTGGCTCCCGGCAAGTCTGAAGCCGACCTTCGCGCGGTCACGGCGCAGTGGGAGCGAGAGACGGGCGGGCCCGACCAGTTTCAGCCCGACATCTGGCGTCCGTTCTGGACGCGGGACCTGGATGACTTGGAGTCGCAGCTCCGCGCCAGCGCGCAGGACAAATACACCTATCGCGAACTCAGGTCCTTCGCCGACCAGATCCGGGACCGCCTCAAGCAGTCTCCGTTGGTCGCCCAGATCGACATGGTCGGCGTGCAGGACGAACGGGTCTGGCTTTCGTACTCCGGCCAGCGCCTCAACCAGTTCGGCATCGCCCCCCAGACCATCCTTGATCGTGTTCGCGAGCGCAACATCAACATGCCGGGGGGCACCGTCGAGCTCCCCGACCAGCGCGTCGTTGTTCGTCCGACCGGCGAGTACGTTTCCGCGTCGGAGATCGGCGACACGGTCCTGTCCGTATCCGATGGTGGATACCCGCTCTACCTTCGAGACCTCGTGGAGGTCACGCAGGGGTACGTCGACCCGCCGGACGTGCTGAATTACCGCACCGTGAAGGTGGCGCGCGACAGCGCCTCTCCCGGCAAGGCGTCGGGCGCGGAGAGCACGAACATCCAAACCGGGCGAGCGATCACGCTCTCGGTGCGTCAGGTCAAGGGCACCCACATCGCCGAGTACGACCGAGACATCTCCCTCGCGCTCGACGACCTCAAGCTCCGCCTGCCGCCCGATCTGAGGGTGGAGCGAACCAGCAACGAGCCGCAGAAGGTCACCGACAAGATCCATGGCTTCAACCAGAACCTGCTCGAAGCGATCGTCATCGTGGTCATCGTGTCATTGGTGTTCATGGAGTGGCGGAGCGCGCTGCTGGTGGCCATCGCCATCCCGATCACCATCGCGATGACCCTGGGGCTCTCGCAGCTCGTCGGGATCGACCTCCAGCAGGTCTCCATCGCCGCGCTGATCATCGCCCTGGGGCTGCTGGTCGACGCGCCGGTTGTCGCGGCCGACGCGATCAACCGCGAACTGGCCAACGGACACCCGCGGCACATCGCGTCATGGCTGGGGCCCAAGCACCTCGCCCACGCGGTGTTCTACGCGACGCTCACCAACATCGTGGCGTTCCTGCCCCTGCTTCTGGTGAAGGGCAAGACGGGCGACTTCATCTACTCGCTCCCGATCGTTGTGTCGTGGTCGCTTGTCGCCGCGATGCTGGTGGCCTGGACGTTCTGCCCGCTCCTGGGCTTCTACATGCTCAAGGGTCAGAAGGCGCTGGGTGCAACCCACGACGGCAAGCCGGCGGGCCGGTTCCCCCGCCTCTACAAGGCGTTCGTGGAGAACTGCATCGAGCACCGCTTCCGCACGACCGCCGTGGCGCTCGTCATTCTGGCCGGGGGCGCGTTGATCTGCTGGGGGTCGATCGGCTCCTCCTTCTTCCCGAAGGACCTCCACAACGTGTTCACCGTCAACCTCGACCTGCCCGAGGGCTCACCCATCCGCGAGACGCGCGATGTGGCGATGGAGACGATCCGTGAGATCGAAGCCCTCGAGGGCGAGCGCGTCAGCAGCTACACCACCTTTGTCGGCGCCGGCGGCCCCCGCTTCTGGCTCTCGATCGAGCCCGAGCAGCGGGCCGACAACTACGCGCAGATCCTGGTCCACACCAAGTCCAAGGAGGAAACCACGGCCATCGCGACCAGGCTGAAGGAACAGTTGCCGCTGCGCATCGCCAGGGCCCGCGTCCGCTGCCAACTCCTGGAAACCGGCCCCCCGATCGGGGTCCCCGTGCAGCTTCGCATCTATGGCCCCGACGCGTCAACGCTCAGGCAGCTGGCGTCGGATGTGAAGGCGCGCCTTCGCTCGATCCCCGGAACGATCGACGTTCACGACGACTGGGGAGACCCGGTCTTCCAGATGACGTTGAAAATCGATCCCGACCGGACCGCATTGAGCGGGCTTACCCATCACGACGTGGCGACGGCCGTCGAGGCCGGCCTCTCGGGCCACTCCGTCGGTCAAATCCGCGACCAGGACAAGCTCATCGACATCATGCTCAGACTTCGGCCGTCGGAACGCGCGCGGCTCGACGACCTGTTCAGCCTGACGGTCGTAAAGACGAGGGATCCGGTGCGCATGCCCCTCCAACAGCTCGCCCGGTTCGAGCCTCAGGTGGTCACGCCCAAGATCCGACGCCGGGACCATGAGCGATGCATCACCGTCCGGTGCGACACCGTACCGGGCGTGCTCCCCAGTGAGATCGTCGATCAGCTCCAGCGAGCGCTTCCGTCGGCGAGATCCGCGGCGGCGCAGCCGTCGGCCTCCGTGGCATTCCCGCCCGGATACCGCTGGGAGTTCGGCGGCGAGAAGTTTGAGCAGGAGAAGGGATTCAAGTCCCTGACGCTCGCCCTGATCGTCTCGTTCCTCGCGATCTACCTGGCGCTGGTCGTCCAGTTCAACTCCGCCACGCAGCCCCTGCTCGTCTACGCCGCCGTGCCGTTCGGCATTGTGGGCGGGCTACTTGGCCTGGTTGTCATGGGCACCTCGTTCGGGTTCATGGCCTTCCTCGGCGTGGCTTCGCTGGCGGGCCTGATCATCTCGCATGTCATCGTGCTCTTTGACTTCATCGAGGAGATGAAGCACAAGGGCGAGCCGCTCCGCCGCGCTGTCGTTGATGCGGGCCTGGCTCGGTTGCGTCCGGTGCTCACGACCGTGCTCGCGTGCGTGGGCGGCCTCATCCCGCTGGCGATGGAGGGCGGCCCGCTCTGGGAGCCCATGTGCTACGTGCAGATCGCCGGCATGCTCGTCGCGACACTGGTCACACTCGTGCTGGTTCCGGTGCTCTATGTCGTGTTTGTTGAGGACCTGCGGCTGGTCCGCTGGGATCAGACGCCCGGCCACGTGCCTCCGACCGAGCCGACCACGCCTGCCGGCGGTTTGGCCGCCGCAATCACACCCGGCTGATTCTCCGCAAGGAATACATGCCATGACCACCATGAAGACATCGGTACCACCTGAGTCGAACGTCCGAGCAATGATCGATCACGCCGTCGCCCACTTTCAGCCGATCGTGGACCTGAGCACCGGCGAGGTCATCGGCGCCGAAGCACTCGTGCGGTTCATCGACCCCAACGGAGGTGTGCGTACCCCGCTCGGCGTGATCGAGCAAATCGAGGAGAGCCCGGGTGACCTGGAGGCGCTCACCTGGCGTATCTTCTGCGACATCGAGAAGCACGCCGCTTCACTTCTGGAGCGACGACCCGCGTTCTACATCGGCGTGAATGTGCCGCCCGTGCTCCTCGGTTCGCCGCGCCTGAAGCAGATGCTCGAAGACTCCCGGCTCGCCCGCTTCATGAGTCAGCTGGTGTGCGAGATCACCGAGCGTCAGGCGCTGACCGACGCGGGGCGTGAAGCACTTGCCAGCGCAAGGCCGCTGGGCCTTCGGATCGCGCTGGACGACTTCGGGACCGGGCAGAGCGGCCTGAAGCAACTGATCGGGCTGCCGGTGGACATGCTGAAAATCGACAAATCCGAGGTTGACCTCCTTCTCAAAGACCCAACGGCCGACCGCTTGATGCGGGGCGTGGTAGCCCTGGCCGCGGCGATGCGCGTCAGGGTCGTGGCCGAGGGCGTGGAGACGCGGGAGCAGGCGTTCTTCCTTCACGCCGCGGGGGTCGACGCCGCTCAGGGATGGCTGTGGAGCAAGGCGGTTCCGACCGAAAGACTGGAACGGCTGCTGACCGAGGGGATGCGGGTCGGAACGCGGCGTGAGGCCGAGGTGAGGAGGCATGGCCGTGCGAGGCGCTAAATGGCCATCGGGGATGCCCGGCCGCCCAACTTCGCTGTACGCGGCCTTGAAGCTCCGCGTCATTCCGGCCCGCGCCGAGTCCACCATGCGCTTGATCGGCCGCAGCGGATGACCCGGCTCTATCAGGTCCTCGACGTTGAACGTGTGGTAGATCGCCGGCTGACGTTCAGGGTTGCCCTTCATCCCCAACTGTTCGCACCGCAGCCAGCCCCGGTTGCGCCCTGTCGGGTGGATTCTTCAACGGCCTGCTAGACTTAGCCGGTGGGGTGGCAGAGCGGTTGAACGCGCCGGACTTGAAATCCGGTTTGCCCGTCAGGGCAACAGGGGTTCGAATCCCCTCCCCACCGTTTTCCGCGGGCGAGGCCAAGCGACGAATTCGCAAGCGGACCGGTGCCGCGCCCGCGCCGCGCTCCGCCGGGTTCATCAGGGCCACTCCGGCGCTGGTTACGTCGCGGGCCCAAGACTTTCCAGGGATTGCGGCGGTTACTGGTCGTGCGGCGGAGCGGGCTCGGTCTGCCCGCCGCTCGGCGCAGCGGGCTCCGCCGGCACGGGCTCCCGTGATGATGAACCCGGCTCGGGGTCGCCCGGGCCCGGCACGCGCTTGACCCAATCAAGCCACTCGGGGAGTTTGGCGTCGAGGCCCTTGGTGGGCGTGGGCGCCGGCGTCCAGTCGATCTTGCCCTGACCCAGAAGCGTGCCCGTCGCGAACGCAAGATCGATCTGCGCGACCTGATAATCGGTCAGCGCCCTTACCTCGGCGACCTGAGACTCGGCAAGCCTGGCCGCGGCGTCGAGCACGTTGGTGCTCGTGCTGTTGCCGACGTCGAACTGGCGTTGCTCGGCCTGGAGGGCGCGGGTGTTGAGGATCACGCTCTGGCGTGAGGCCAGCACGCGCTGCCAGCCTGAATTGATCGTGTCGATCGCATCCAACACCTCGCGGCGAATGGACTGCTCGCGCGCGTCCTTGGTGGACAAACGCTGCAGGCGCTGAAGGATCGACTGGCGGATGCGTGAGCGGGCGGCTTCGTTCCCGATGGGGACCTGGGCGCTCAGGCCGATCGACCAGTCTTCGAAGCGGTTATCGCGGAGAACCTGGAACGAACGGTTGAGGGACCCGCCCAGGCCGTTCACGCGGTAGGTGTAGTCCATGGTGACCAGCGGGAGGGCCTGGGAGCGATTGAAATCGACGGTGAGCGCGTCGGCGGCGAGCTGCAACTCGAGCTGGAGCATCTCCATTCGCTCGTGCAGCGCGGTGTCGATCAGCGTGGGGGCGTCGAACACGAACTCCGCCGGGTCGGGCGGTGTGGTGGTGATGATCTGTGTGTCGGAATCGACCGGCAGGTCGGCGCGGTTGATGATGCGTTTGAGTTCGCGCTGCTGGGTGAGCGCGTTGTTGGCCGCGACGATGATCGCCTCCAGGCGGTCCGCCACGCCGGCCTGAGCGCGGATCACCTCGATCTCCGCGACGCCGCCGGCATTGACTCGGCGCTGCGCGCGCTCGAGCTGAGCGACCGCGAGCTCGTATTGCTGCTGCGCGACCTCGAGCTCACGCCGAACGCGGAAGAGCCGCCAATACGCTCGATCGACGGCGGCGAGCTGGCGGATGGCTTCGAGCTTGGTGGCGGCCTCGGAGGACTGGGCGCTCAGCGACGCGATCTTGATCGAGTACGTGTTGGCACGCCTCCCCGCCCCGCGGAGCAGCGGCTGGCTGAGCGAGAACGCCAGATCGCTGGTGTAGCTGGGGTTGAGCGTGGAGAACGTGTTGTTGGTCTCCAGGCGCGACACCGGGAGCGAGACCTGCACGGTCTCCCCGGTGCGCAGCGGGATGCGAACGCCGGGCTCGATGCTCTTGCTCCGCGCGGCCGAGCTGTCCAGGTCCGACGCGGTCGGCGAATCCGTCTCCGACCAGACGCTGCGCAGCGTAAAGAGCGATTCGAACTTCGCCTCTTCCTGGCTGACGCCCTCCTTGGCGATCGTCGGATCGAGCATCGCCACCTTGAGATCGAGGTTGTTGGCGAGGGCGGCGGCGCGGCAGTCCTCGATGGACAGCGTCACCTTCGCCGCCTGCTCCATGCGCTCCTTGGCTCGCTCGGGCGAGGGCGTGGTGGGCGGTGCGCCGGCGGGCTTCTTCTGATCGTCGAAGGTGCGCGCGGTGATCTGGCGCAGACGCTCGGGGGCGATCCGCGCATAGTCATCCTCGACGGAGCTGAGCGGGTTTCCGCCGCAGGAAATGAGGAACGGGGCCGCGGTGAGCGCGGCGAGGGCGACGATCGCGCGGGCCGGGCGGACGGGGCTCGGCGTGGGTTGAGACGGGTGATTCATGGTGCCTATTCGTGTCGGAGGGCGACGATGGGATCGAGCCGAGCGGCCTTGATGGCCGGGAACATGCCGAAAATGAGTCCGGTCGCGGCGGAGAAACCGACGGAGAGCGCGATGGACCACATGGGAACACCGGCCTGTTCGAGCGGCGACTTGGGCAGGAGCTTGAGCCCGCCGACGATCCCGAAGCCGATGACCAGGCCGACCGCGCCGCCGATGAGGCAGAGGGTGATGGCTTCGACCAGGAACTGGAGAAGCACGACGCTGGGCTTGGCGCCGACGGCCTTGCGCAGCCCGATTTCGCGGGTGCGCTCGCTGACCGAGACAAGCATGATGTTCATGATGCCGATGCCGCCGACCAGGAGCGAGATGGTGACGATACCCGCGAGGAACACGGAGAGGCCGGCGGCGAGCTTTTTGAACTGGGCGATGATCTGCTCGATGGCCTCGACGCCGAACGTATTGGGATCGTCGGGCTTGAGGCCCCTCATCCGTCGCATGAAGAACGTGATCTCGGCCTTGGCGTCCTCGTAGAGCTCGGGGGACTTGGTTTGGGCGACGATGTACATGCGGGGCTCGGGGCGGAGCATCAGCCCGGTCTGGAAGGGGATGAAGACTTCGGAGCGGGCCTCGTCCCCGCCGAACATGGGGCTGACGGTCTTGGTCTCAACGACACCGACGATGGTGAAGAGTCGGCCGCCGATGGAGATGCGCGTACCAACGCACTCGCCGGGAAGCTGGAACTCGCCGATGGCCTTGTCGTTGATGATGCAGACCTGCAGGCGTTGATCTTCGTCGATGGTGGAGAGCGGGCGCCCCTGCACCAGGGCGCGATCCTCGATCTGGTGCCACGCCGGGCGCACGGCCTGGACGCTGACCACGGGCTTGGTGACGTCGCCGTATTGGACGCTGGTGGCCATCTCGAGGATGGGGGTCAGGCGCTCGATGGACGGGCAGCGGGCGAGCATGCCATCGACCTCGGGGAGTTTGATTCTGAGCTGGCGCCAGCTGAAGCGATCGCGTTGCCCGTCGGGCATGCGGGGGAAAATCCACACCTTGCTGGCGCCGACAGAGGCGAACTCCTTGAGGACGAACTTCTGCAGGCCGTCGGTCGCGGCGACAACCGAGATCACGGCGGCGACGCCGATGATGATGCCCAGCGTGGTGAGCATGGCTCGGACCTTGTTGGCCCAGATCTGGCCGATCGCCAGAAAGACGGTCTGGAAAATGACGCGGAAGAGCATCATGGCCGGACCTCCGAGGCCGACGCCGAGACGGACGCCATGACCGCCGAATCCCCGAGCTCGCGCTTGGCGACGGAGACGGCGGCGACGGCGGCTCGCCGGAGGTAGTCCTGGTGCATGGAGTCCTCGCCGGTCGGGCTGTCGGACAGGATTCTGCCGTCGCGCAGCCGCACAATCCGCTTGGCGTGCCCGGCGATATCCTCCTCGTGGGTGACGATGACGATCGTCTGTCCCTCGGCGTGGAGCTGCTTGAAGAGCGCGATGATCTCCTCGCTGGTCTTGGAGTCCAGGTTTCCGGTGGGCTCGTCGGCGAGCAGGATGCTGGGCGTATTGACCAGCGCGCGGGCGATGGCGACGCGCTGACGCTGCCCGCCCGAGAGCTGCATGGGGCGGTGGTGCATGCGCTCGCCCAGGCCGACTCGCTCGAGCGCCTCCTTGGCGCGCTTGCGCACACCCCACCACCGCTTGGAGGAATAGATCAGGGGGAGCGTGACGTTCTCGAGCGCCGTCTGCCGGTTCAGTAGCTCGAACGACTGAAAAACGAAGCCGATCTCCTGGTTGCGGACCTGCGCCAGCTGGGTCGCGTTCATGCGGTGGGTCGGCTTCCCGGCCAGCTCATACACGCCGGCGGTCGGACGGTCGAGGCAGCCGAGGATGTTCATCAGCGTGCTCTTGCCGGAGCCCGAGGCCCCCATGATCGCGACGAACTCGTTCTGCGCGATGTCGAGGTCGATGCCCCGCAGCGCGTGCACACGCTCGGCGCCCACGCGATACACCTTCTGCAGTTGGCGGATACGGATGGTCATGCGGGCCTGAACTCCGGTCCTACTTCCCGGCGCTGGCGGTCTTGGTCGCGGCGGCCTTCTGGTCCTTGGGAATCGTGGTCTCGTCGCGCACGGCCTGCCCTTCCTTCATGGCGGTCAGAGCCTTGAACGGCCCGGTGATGATCGTTTCTCCCTCGGACAGCCCGCCCAGAATGATCGTGTGCGTCAGGTCGCTCGGCCCGATGCTCACCGGGACCGTGACCGCCTTCCCGTCAACAACCTTGTACACGACGCGAGCGAACTTCTTGGTCTTATCAATGAACTGACTGGCGTCGACGATCGATCGCGGCAACTCGTCGATGGGACGATCCAGCACGGCCTGGCTCGGCACCTTGACCACGTCGCGGATCGTCTCCACCTCGATGTCGGCGTTCCCGGTCATGCCCCAGAACACCTGGTCGCCCTTGGGGATTTCGACCAGGAGTTCCGTTTCGAAATAGGCCGTCCCGTCCTTGTCGACCTGGCGCTGCATCATGACTCGCTGGACCGTGGCGTCGAACGCCTTGTCGCGGTACGCGTTGAAGAAAACCTTTGCCCTCTGGCCCGACCTGACGGGCGCGACGTTGGCCTCGTCAACCTTGGCCTGCAGGAGCATCTTGGAAAGATCGGCGATCTCCATGATGACGGTGCCCGCATTGTTGAACGTGCCGACCACGACCAGCTCGCCGACTTCCGCGTTGCGCTTCACCAGCACGCCGTCGATCGGAGACTTGATGATGGCATTGTCGAGGTCCTTTTCGGCGCGGCTGATGTTTGCCTTGGCGATCTCGATCGCGAACTCGGCGGCGCGGAGGCTGGACTGGGCACGCTGGAAATCCGCCTCGGCCTGGTCGAGCTCGGCCTTGGCGATGTCCTTCGTGGCATAGAGCTCGCGGCGACGGCCGAGTTCCTGCTCCATGTTCTTGTACGTCGCCTTGGCGCCCTCGAGACGCGCCTTCTCGCTGTCGAGCTGGGCACGGGCCGAGTCAAGGTTGGCGACCAGGTCGCGATCGTCGAGGCGGACGACCACGTCGCCGGCCTTCACCTGGTCCCCCTCGTCGAACGGGAGCGCCGTGATGCGGGCCGAGACCTGCGCACTAATCGAAACCTTGCTCTTGGGTTCGGAGAGCCCAGGCGCTGAGACCGTGCGGACCAAGTCACCCTTGGCCGCCTTGTCCAGACGCACCGTGATCGCCTGAAGGTCAGGACGGAATTGCTCCTGGAGCTTCTTGAGCTGCCCGGACGAATAGAGCCAGTAGGAGCCGCCGGCACACCCAAGCACCAGCACGACGAAGATTCCGAGCAGCCATTTCCACACGAGATTCACACTCCGAGTTGGTCGTGAGGACCGGTCCGTGGCCGGTTTCGATGGGGATCGCACCAAACGGGTTCGCCGGGCGCGCCGGTAGGGCTTCACTGGGGAACGCGAGTTCCCATTTTCAACGTGCCATCAGAATTGATCCACCCAGACGCCGGCGCTTCTGAGCCGGTACCACCCGCACCACCGATGATCGCGGCCGCGTCCCACGATACGTTCTACCGGCCCGCACAGGCCGGGATGCCGAGGGCGGGCCGAACAATTCTAGAAAGTTCGTGGGGGCGCGGTCGGAAATCTGGGCGGGATACTTCCCAATCAACTGTGACCGGGCGGACGGCGTTCGTCGTCCCGCATCGGTTGGCCGATTGGTTCCGTTGACGGCACTCGCCTCGTTTGGGTGAACCACCTATGGATCATGCGATGCCCAATGCCGCCCGTTTCCGCGATCCCGACGCGACGTCTTCCGACCGGAAGAAAGCGGTGGCCCTGCACCTGCTCGGGCTTTCGTCGGTGGTCTGGATTCCCGTGGTGCCTTCGCTCGTTCTGTGGCTCATCACCAGGGACGATTCGGGGTTTGTGCGCGACCACGGCAAGGAGGCGATCAACTTCCAGATTTCCTGCCTGATCTACTTTCTAGCGGGGCTGGTGACGCTGCCGATCCTGATCGGCGGGCTGATCATCGCCGCCACCAGCGTCCTGGCGCTCGTCGGCATCGTGATGGCGTCGATCGCGGCCAAGGACTCCGAGTACTTCCGATATCCGATGTGCCTGCGATTGATCAAGTAGTGTTCGCCGGTCATGGAGCCGGCGAACGAACACCGATCGCCGCATCGACCCGGCATCGGCGTTGCGATACACTCTCCGCGAGTGTCGTTGCTCCAGGCGATCAAACTCCGAAAGACGTTTTCCGGGCGGCTTGTCGTCAACGACGTGTCGTTTGTCGTCAACCCGCGCGAGATTGTCGGGCTGCTCGGCCGCAACGGCGCGGGCAAGACCACCAGCTTCCGCATGACCATCGGGATGATCGACCCCGACCCGGGCCCGGACGCGGGGCGGGTTCTCTTCAATGACACCGACGTCTCGAACCTTCCCATGTTCCGTCGCGCCCGGCTGGGGATGGGTTACCTGTCGCAGGAACCCAGCATTTTCCAGCGGATGACGGTCGAGCAGAATCTTCTGGCGATCCTGGAAACGCTCCCCCTCTCGCACGACGAGCAGAGAAAGCAGGCCGCGGCGTTGTTGGACCAGTTCGGTCTGAAGCACAAGGCCAAGCACCAGGCACGGACGTGCTCGGGCGGCGAGCGTCGCAAGCTGGAGATCGCGCGGGCCCTGGTGACCCGTCCGAAGCTCATCCTGCTGGACGAGCCGTTCAGCGGGGTGGACCCGATCGCGGTGGAAGACCTGCAGATCGAGATCCGGCGGCTCGCCGACACCGGCATCGCGTTCCTGATCACGGACCACAACGTGCAGCAGACCCTCCGGGTCTGCGACCGCGCGTACATCCTGGACAGCGGCCGGGTGTTCGCCGAGGGAACCCCACGCGACCTGATCAACGACGAAATGGTCCGACGCGTATACCTCGGCTCGCTGTTCCGGGGCGATGAGTTCGACGATCATCACGCGCCGCGAGGGAGCGTTACGCCCAATGGATCCGCGTCGACCGTTGGATCGGCGAGCACCGCGCCCGCGACTCCTCGTCCCGGGGCGAGCCCGGCGCTGGCCAACGGACAGAACACGCCGGCGGCGAAGCCCGGCGCGCCCCGTGTGCCCGCGTCGGGCGCGACGACCACCCCGAGCAACCCACCCACCCCGCGCCGTTAGCCTTTGGGTGTGGTATCGTGAAGCGATGAATTCGCGGCTTGCCCATACCGCCGTCCCGATCGCGCTCGGCGCCATTCTGCTCGGGCTTCCCGGTTGCTTGACGCGCCGCATCACGATCACGTCCAACCCATCGGGCGCGACCGTGTGGCTGAATGATGCGGAGGTGGGACGCACGCCGCTCTCGACCGACTTTACTTACTACGGCGACTACGACGTGCGCGTGAAGCTCGACGGGTACGAACCGATCAGCCGACGGATGACGGCCGAGATTCCGTTGCACGAGATCCCGCCGATCGACCTGGCCGCGGAGGCGTTCCCATCGAAGATCGACCATGAGGTGAAGTGGCACTTCGATCTCGTGCCGGCGCTGGAGACGTCCATGCCTCGTGAGCAGTATGAGAAGGAGCTGCTGGAGCGGGCGGCGGACCTGTCGACGAAGGTGGAGCGTCCCCCGGAGAAGTGATCACGAGCTTCGGTGGTTCTCTTTCTCCGCAAGCGAATCAAGAAACCTGGCACGCCGATAACGCGCCCGCGTGCGGGGTGGGGGTCGCCGCGCCATGGTGCGAGACGATCCTTGAACCGCCCTGAGGGTGCGATTAGTCTGGGTTGGAAGGGGACACCATGAAGCACATGCAACGCGCGCTGGTCGGCACGCTCGGCGCGGCACTCGCCGTTTTCGCCCTTTCGTGCTCGTCGCTGGAACGCACCGCGGGCATCATCAACCCCGACGCCGACGAGGAGTCGGAGCGCGAGGGGCACGAGCCGGCCACCGACGCGGGCAAGGCCTATGCGTGGCGACGCCTGGCATGGCTGGATGAGCACGGGCAGATCGCGCCCGGGGCGTTGCCCAACGCGCTTCGGCAGCGCGAGGCGAACATGGCGTCGTGGGCGGGCTCATCACGGATCGCGGGCATCGCGCCCCATCGCTGGACCAGCCGCGGACCCGACAACATCGGCGGGCGAACGCTGGCGCTCGTGATCCACCCGACCGAGACAAACAAGCTGTGGGCGGGCGGCGTGGACGGCGGGATCTGGCACTCGACCAACGGCGGGCTCACCTGGAGCACGGTCGACGACACGATGGCCAACCTGGCGATCGGCGCGCTGGCGATCGCGCCGAGCAACCCCAGCATCATGTACGCCGGAACGGGCGAGGGGTTCTTCAACGGCGACGCCATCGGCGGGATCGGCGTGTACAAGTCAACCGACGGCGGCGCGACGTGGAGCTATCTTGGTTCCACCGCCGGCTTCGGGAACGTCTGCTCGATCGCGGTCCACCCCACCAACCCCAACATCGTGCTCGTCGGCACACGCTACAACGGCATTCAGAAGACGACCAACGGCGGGAGCACCTGGTCGAATCCGTACTGGGCCCAGGGGTGCTACTACGTCGCGTTCGACCCCACCACGGGCGGCAAGGCGATCGCGGAAATCATTGATTACAACTTCTCCACCAACGAGTGGTTCCACAGGGCCGCGTATTCGACCAACACCGGCTCGGCGTGGAGCGCGTCAACGGGGCTTGGGTATGTACGGGACTGGGGAAGCCGGATCGCGCTCGCGTATCACAAGGCCAACCCGAGCATCGTGTACGCGACCTGCGCCGCCGACTCGAAGATCTACAAGTCAACCGACGGCGGGAAGAGCTACACGCCCGTGACGACCGGCGGCACGACGGACTCCAACTGGTACTGCGCCCCCTTGTGGGTCGACCCCACGAACCCCAACATCGTGCTGGCCGGCGGCGGGCACGTGAAGCGATCGACCGACGGCGGCGCAACGCTCGCGCAGATCAGCAACGGCTACATCAACACCATCGATCCGCACCCGGACATCCACACCATCATCAGCGATCCGGGGTTCAACGGCACGACCAACAAACGCTTCTACATCTGCACCGACGGCGGCGTCTATAAAACCGATGATGTGTACGCGGCGAATCAGGGCGTGGGCTGGGCGAGGCTCGAGCAGACGTACCGCACCACCCAGTTCTACGGCGCCGCCGGCGACGGGCCGAGCGGGCTGATCTACGGCGGCACGCAGGACAACGGGAGCCTCCTGCTCCACCCCGGTTCGGATACGGCCTCGATCCCCTTCGGCGGCGACGGCGGGTTCTGCGCGATCGACTGGGACTATCCAAACGTCATGTACGGCGAGTACATCACGCTCCAGATCCATCGCTCCAAGAACGGCGGCGCCAGCGCCAGCTACATCACCAGCGGCCTGTCGGACGCGGGGACCGCGGCGAACTTCATCGCGCCCTTCATCCTCGATCCGAACAACTCCAACACCATGCTCGCGGGCGGCGCGAGCCTGTGGCGCTCGAAAAACGTGCGCACAGCGGTCTTCGCGCCGACGTGGAGTCGGGTCCGAAACGCCGGGAGCGATTACATCTCGGCGATCGCCGTCGCCCCCGGAAACTCCGACATCGTCTGGGTCGCGCAGAACGACGGACGGATCGACAAGAGCGTGAACGGCACCGCGGCGACGCCGACCTGGAGCGCGATCGACGACAACGGCGCGGCCAACCCGCTCCCGAATCGCTATTGCACACGCCTCGTCATCGACCCGCTCGATCACGACACCGTGTACGCCGCGTTCGGCGGCTTCTCCCCCGACAACCTCTGGCGGACCACCGACGGCGGCGCCACCTGGCAGGACATCACGGGCGCGGGGCCCACGGGATTGCCCGACGCGCCGATCCGCGGCGTGGCGCTGCACCCCAGCCGGCGCGGCTGGATCTACGTCGGCACCGAGGTCGGCGTCTTCGCGTCCGCGGACGGCGGCACGACCTGGGCGACCAACAACGACGGGCCGAACGCCGCCAGCGTGGACGAACTCAACTTCATCCACGGCTCGACCGTGCTGCTCAGCGCCACCCACGGGCGCGGCCTGTGGACCACCCCCACCGACGCCTGCCCGGCAGATTTCAACGGCGACGGATTCGTCAACGGCGATGACTACGACCTGTTCGCGGCTCTCTTCGATACGGCAAGCCCGGCGGCAGACACGAACAACGACGGGTTCGTCAACGGTGATGACTACGACCTGTTCGCCGATCGCTTTGACGCCGGATGCTGACAAACAATCTCCGTCAGCGGGCATTCGCCGTTGGGCCCGCGACAGCGCCGAACTCAACGGGCCCGGCCCGCCCGCACGAGTGTCGTGGGCGACACCTCGCACGGCGCCGCCTCGCCCGAAACGCCTGACAATCGCTGGAAGTCCCGCGGCTCGACGCAGCGCCGGCCTACGCCGCCCTGGCGCTCGAGGCGCCGGAGGCTCGCAAGGGCTCGGAACGTCGCCCGCGCTCGATCGCGCGGAAGACATCGATGAGCACGGCTCTCTCGGTGTCGCGCCCCACGAGCCAGCCCGAGTATCGCATGTCCTCGAGCAGATCATCGCGAAGATAGGCAAGGCGCTCCGTGGGGCTCGACGCGCACAGCAGGCAGATGCCCGCGGCGACGCGCCCGAGGGTCATGGGTGAGTACGGGCCGTGCTCGAGCTCGCAGGAGAGCATCGACGCCTGCTCGGGTGACACGTCGACGTGACGCTCGCGGAGCAACCTGTCGGCGGCGACGATCGCGTCGATGCCGCCCTGATCCTCCATCGACGCGATGCGGACGGCGGCGAGGCGGAGCATCGTCTCGGGCTCGTCGCCGATCAATCGGGAGACGCACTCCATCAGCGAGAGACGCCGGCCCTGGTCGATCGGGCCGGTCGTCGCCAGCCAGGCGCTGACGGCCCGGCACGCGACGCGGTCGGCGGGCGACAGCTCGGCCGGGTTCGTGTGGGTCTGGATCTGCTCCGCCAATCGTTCCATGCAGGCATCGAGAGATTCGAGCTCGCCACGCCCGACGGCGTCGCCCAGCGGGCGTCGGCCCATGAGACGATCGTGGAGCGAAAGACGCTGCGGCACACGCGAGAAAAGTGCGGCGGCACGCACCAGCTGCGACAGCATCGCCGACGAGCCCATCGGCACACCGCGTTGATCCGCGATCGTCACGAGCTCCGGGTCGATGCGAACAGGGAACAGCGAGAGATAACTCAGCGGGCGCTGGGCGCCCCAGTCATACCACGCGGCCTCGCCCGTCTCTCTCGTCCGCGTCCGCACGCACACCCCACCCTCGGCCGGCACGACCAGAGCGTCCAGAGACCGATCGTCCGATTCGATGTCCTCGGCGCCGGAGCGGACAAACTCGATCCCGGCAGCGCCCGTGCCGTGCGTGATGAGGGTGGCGGGCTCGCCCTCGACCGCGAGTCCGACGCGCAGCGGGCGCTGAGGCCACGCGATCGTGTCGTGCCACGCGGAGAGACCCTGCGGATCAAGACCAAGCAGCGCGGCGGCACGCTCGGCCATGGTCGCGGCAAAGCTCATGACGCCGGAGAAAAGCGTGGACTGCGGCCAGGACCAGCCGCGGCGCCCGGACCTGAGCGCGGCCCGGCGTCGACGCTCGCTCGACGCCCGCCGCGCACCGCCCCACGCCCCGACGAGCGCGACGATCCACGCCCCCGTGGGCAAGCCGAGCGAAGTCTGCTCGAGCCACTCAAAGCCCAGGTATCGCGCGGTGGCGACACAGGCACAAGCGGCCAAGATCGTGCCGGTCGTGCCGGCGCGCGCCGAGAGCGGCGCGGCGGGATCGGCGGGGTCCGGGAACGCGTCCGAGGTCCGAGAAATCGGGCGGCTGTCGTGGCTCATCGCACGAGACATCGACGAAGGCGGACCCGGCGCTGAGCGCCAATCCGGCCCGCGCACGCGACGCATCACCCCCGCGCGACGCAGGCCGCACAGGCCGAACAGACCGCGCCGCCCCACCATCGGACCCGATGAAACATCGCGGGTGTGAATCGCCGCCGCGCCCCGCCGAGTCGGTCGGCTCAGCCCTTGAACCACTTGGCGATGGCGTGGATGGTGACCGCGCGCCCGATGGTGGCGATCGACTCGGTGAGCGGGATGTGCTTGGGGCAGACCTGCACGCAGTTCTGAGCGTTGCCGCAGTCGTTCACGCCCCCCTCGCCCATGAGTGCGTCGAGCCTCGCGGCCTTCAACACCGCGCCGGTGGCGTGCTCGTTGAAGAGGCGGGCCTGATTCATCGCGTGGGCGCCGATGAACGACGTCGGCCACTTGTCCGGGTTTCCTTCGAGCTGATACTGCGGGCAGGCTTCGAGGCAGCATCCGCACGACATGCAGGTGGACATGACGTAGCGCGACTCGGATTTCTCCGCGGATTCGCGCGGACCGGCGCCGAGCGCGTAGGTGCCGTCGATCGGAACCCACGCCTTGACGCGTTTGAGGGCGTCGAAGAGGCGGGCGCGGTCGACCCACAGGTCGCGGACGACGGGGAACTTGCTCATGGGCTCGAGCGTGATCTCGTCGCCGTCGTTGGGGGCGTACTCGTCGATGAGGCACGAGCAGCTCTGGCGCACCTTCCCGTTGATCACCATGGTGCAGGCGCCGCAGACCTCCTCGAGGCAGCCGGAATCCCACGCGACGGGCGTGGTCTTCTGCCCGTCAACGGTGACGGGGCTGGCGGCGATCTGCTGGAGGCACGAGATGATGTTGGCGCCGGGCTCGGGCTTGACGGCGAAGGTCTCCCAGCGCACGGGCCTGCCCGGGCCGTCGCAGCGCTTGATCCGGAAGCGAACGGTCCGGCCGGGCTTGGCCGCGGGCTTGGCGTGGGGACGGGCGGGGAGAGCGTGTGAAGCCTGAGTCATCGCGTTGTTCCCTCAGTTCGGCCATTCGATCGCGGCACGCCGGCGGGGCGTGGCGTGTTTGACGGCGTATCGGGCGAAGTAATCCCTCGACGAAATCGGGGGCACGGGGCTGCCGCGCTTGCCGTGCACCTGTTCGACCAGTTCCTTGAACGCGGGGCGGAGGCGAGTCGGCAGCCTGGCGGCGAAGTCCTTCCTGAGCGGCACGCGCTCGATCAGATCGACCACGTGCGCGAGGTCCTTGTGGCGCTTCACGTTCTCGAGCCCGAGCGCGAGCTTGACGCGGACGAGGTCGGCGAGGCTCACGACGCGCACGCCGCGGATGGTGGAGACGCGCGCGGGCGGGCCGCCGAACTGGTCGTCGCCGACCATGTGGACGGGCACACCGTCGATGAGGTGCTCGCGGCGACCGGAATTCCAGAGGATCCCGGCCTCTTCGAGGCGCTGGTGGGTGGCCCACAGGTCGGGCGTGTAGATATCAATGTCGCTGGTGGCGCGCCCGCCGCCGTGCAGGATCACCGCGACGCCGCCGACGATCGGAGCGCCGGATGCGTCG